>Ga0111538_10007206_pt1 | contig 15004 bp, 9 predicted proteins | sample SoiMethybrSBSTD1_FD_79669 | JGI IMG/M metagenome (GOLD analysis project Ga0111538, IMG submission 79669) | Bulk soil microbial communities from a Populus tree surrounding site in Tennessee, USA - Soil MetaG P. TD hybrid SBSTD1 (version 2)... | ecosystem: Environmental > Terrestrial > Soil > Tree... | reverse complement strand
GGATCTGCTTCGTGGTGTCGGTGACGCGCTTGCAGAACGGGCACTGGAACTCGCTCCACTCGACGATCGTGACCAGCGCGTCCTTCGGTCCCTTCTGGGGATCGTCTCCGTACACCGGAACCTTCCATACCGAGGTGTCCTCCTCGGGTGCGGCTTGCTTCGACGGCTGTTGCTGCTGAGGCTGAGCAGCCGGCGCCGAGAAGTTCTTCTTGGTGGCTTCGACGTAGACCTGGCTCGGCTTGGTGCCCGAAGCGATCAGCTTCTTGGCCTCGGCGAGCTGCTGGTCGATCACTTCCTTGAACTTGTCGAACGGCTGCGCGCCGCTGACGGTGACGCCGTTGATGCGGAACGCCGGAGTGCCGTTGGCGCCGATCTTCTGGCCGAGCGCCAGGTCCTCGTCGACCTTCGCGGCGTACTTCTTCGCCTTGTAGGCCTCCTTGAACTTGTTGACGTCGACGCCCGACGTCTGGGCCCACTTCTCGAAATTGGCTTCGGTCAGGTTTTGCTGGTTCTGGAAAGCGAGCTCGTGGAACTTCCAGAACGCATCGCTGCCGCCGATTCCGAAGACGGTGGCCGCCGCTTCGTGCGCCGGACGCGCCTGCTGGTGGAACGGCAGCGGGTTGTTCTTCCAGACGATGCGGACCTTGTCGGGTCCGTAGGCCTCTTTGACCTGCTTCATCGTCGGTTCGACGCGGCTGCAGAACGGGCACTGGAAGTCACTGATCTCGACGATCGTGACCGGAGCATCGCCGCGGCCCCACTGGGGGTCGTTGGCGGTGACCGGAATCGGCGACGCGCTGTGATCGAGCGCACCGGACGCGGTCTTCTCTGCCTCGATCCCAGCTCCCTTGCTGTGGTCGAGGCCGTACATCAGGCCCATTCCTGCGAGAAAGCACAGGAAGAACCCGACAATTGCGGTTCCCTTGTTCATTGTTTGATCTCCTCGAAACTTAAACGAAACTGTTCTGGTTGCGGAGCCGCCCAGGCCCTCGCTCCTGCGGCGAAGGCCAGCGCGCGCTCTGCGGATGGCGCGTGAAGCGCAGGTTCCGGGCGCAGGGCAGGCCGCCCGAGGAACCGCGCGATCGGCGTCTCGAAGACGCGATTTAGGCGCGAGGCGGACGATAAATGCCCGAGTCGAAACCCTGAGAGCGCGGCCCGAGCGGCTGAGCGGCCATCGGTAACAACTGGCCGACCGGGGTCGGCGGCAGAATGGACACGAGGGGCAGCACGCGCTCGAGGCCGTCGCCCAACGTCTGAAGCTTCGGCGCTTCACCCACGGGGGCTTGAAGCAGCTGCCCTAGCCCGGAATCGCAGTCGGGCGTGGCTCGGATCTCGCCGCCTTTGGCGGGAAACACCGGCAACGGGGCTTCGATGGTCTGCCCGTGCTCACCGCACATCGGAACGGCGGCGAACGCGGCCGGCGCCACCAGCAGCACGACCAGCGCAGACACGATCGCCGTCCAGCGGCTCATGCCCCGCCGTAGCTCGATCCACTCGCTCCTGGTTCGCACGACCATTGCGAAAAGCGGCGGGGAGTCTACCCCAAGCGCCCGGCCTCACAACCCGTCACGCCCCGCGGTCATTCCGCGCTCGCAATGCGAGGTGTCAGTTTCTTGGCCACCTTATCCTACATTGGCACCATGCGCGCATGCCGGGCGGACAAGACGCCGATAAGTCACTGAATCAGCCGGGGATTCCCCGAACCGACGCTCCCGCCGGTGAGGGCGACTCCGCCGCCCTGCCGCGGCGCTTCGAGCGGCTCACGCTGCTCAAGCTGATCGCTCGCGGCGGAATGGGCGAGGTGTTCCTGGCGACCTCGGGCGCCATCGAGGGCGCTGAACGAGCGTGCGTGGTCAAGATCATCCGGCGCGAGCACGCCGATGACCGCTCGTTTCTGGCGCGCTTCCTCGACGAGGCGCGCATCCAGTGCCAGCTGCAGCACCCGGGCGTAGCGCAGATCCTCGAAGCCGCGACCGACGCCAGCGGCAAACCTTACGTGGTCGTCGAGTACGTCGAAGGCCGGAACCTGGGTGAGCTGCGCGGTCGAGCGGCGCAGCTCGGCGTGCACATCGCGTGGCCGGACGCCGTGGCCGTGGGCATCGCGCTCGCGGAAGCACTGACGCACGTCCACGAACGAACGGACGCACGCGGCAGACCGCTCGAGATCGTCCATCGCGACCTCAGCCCGCAGAACGTGATGATCGGCTACGGCGGCGACGTCAAGCTGATCGACTTCGGCACCGCGCGCGGCGAGAACCGGCGCTGTCACACGGTCGCGGGAATCGTCTTCGCCAAACCAGGTTACGTCGCACCCGAGGTCGCCAACAACACGCCGGGCGCAGCGCCCGCAGACGTCTACGCGCTCGGGGTCATGGTCTGGGAGCTGGTCGCAGGGCGGCGCTTCCTCAGCGGCGAGGCGGCCGAGCACATGGCCGCGGTGGCGGCTGGCGAGCGCCACCCGCCGCCGCTCAGTCAACTCTGCGACGCGCCGCGCGAGCTCGATGGGTTGATCGCCCGGCTCACGGCGACCCAGGCCGATCAGCGCTGCACGGCCCGCGAGGCGACGGCGGAGCTCGCTCAGCTGTTGAAGCGCGCCCCGTCGCTGGCCAACGGCGAGCGCAGCGTGCGCGGACGGATCGCGCTCTTGATGCAGCGGCTGTACCCGGCCGAGCCGGCTCGCTCGCGCGCCGAGTTCGCCCGGCTTCTGGCCTCGGCGCGCGACGTCGTGCCCGAGTTGCCACAGCGCGGCGCTCCACCCGCGATGCCGCCGCCGAGTCCCGATCCGGCTCCGACCGATCCCACGCTGCTCGCGGGCACGCGCTACCGCCTGGGCCGCGAGCTCGGTCGCGGCGCGGTCGGCATCGTGTACGAAGCGTTTCATCTGGATCTGGGGCGCACCGTGGCGCTCAAGGTTTTGAACGCCGAGTGCGCGCCGGGCTCCGACCTGGGCCAGCGTTTTCGCAGTGAAGCGCGGGCGATCGCTCAGCTCGATCACGGCAACCTGGTGCGGCTGCACGACTTCGGAACCGCCGCCGACGGGCGCCCGTTTTACGCGATGGAGCTCCTCGAGGGAGAAGCGCTGGACCGCCATCTGGCTCGCGAAAAGGGCATGGACTGGCGGGAAGCGGTGCGGGTCGGCATCGAGGCTTGTCGCGCGCTCGAAGCCGCGCATCAGACCGGAGTGATTCACCGCGACATCAAGCCGGGCAACCTGTTTCTCACGCGCAGCGGTACCGTCAAGCTGCTCGACTTCGGCGTCGCCAAGCGCGCCGCCGAGATCGAACGCTCCGACACGCACGCGTCGCCGGGCGTGATGATCGTCGGAACGCCCGAATACATGGCACCCGAGCAAGCGTCGGGGGGCGCTGCCGACGAGCGCAGCGACATCTACGCACTCGGGGTCGTCTTGTACGAGTTGGTTACGGGGCGGCTGCCCCACGTGGCATCGAGCACGGTGGCGCTGCTCGACGCCAAGGTCAGAAAAGTGCCGGAGTCGCCTCGCGACCGTGCGCCACAGAGAGGACTGCCTCAGATGGTCGACCAAACGATTCAACACGCCCTCGAGAGCGATCCGGACAAGCGTTTTCAGAGCGCTGCCGAGATGCGCGAAGCACTGCAAGCCGCGTTGCGCGAGCCCGAGATGATGCGTCGGCGGCGCCGGCGTATCGCGCTCGTCGCGCTGGGCGTCTTGACGCTTTCGTTTGGCGCCGCCGCGCTCGCCGGAGCAAGCCGGCCCGACGTGCGCGCCCGCGCTTCCGCCATGGCCGGCCCGATGATCGAGCGCCTGCGCGGCCAGAAGCCAGCGCCGGGGCCCGAAGCGCTGGCAGCAGCGCCCGCGAGCCCGCCCGCCGCGGCAGCCGCTCCCGCGGTGCCTGCTCCCGCGGAACCGACGTCCGCCGGGGATCCCGACGAGCCGACGGCGGCCGCGGAGGAATCCGACGAGACCGAGGGCGCACCGGCCGAACCGGGTGCGGAAGCCGACCCGGGGGCTCAAGCGAAGGCTGACCAGCCGTCCCCCGGCGAGGCCGAAACCGAGGATGAGGGCGCGGGAGACCCGGCACCGGCCGCCGCACCGACCGAGAGCGGCGCCAAAGCGGCTCCGAGCGACGACCTGGACGCCAAGCTGGCTGCTGCTGCCGAGCTCATGAAAAGCGGCCGCAAAGTCAAAGGTTTCACGGAGATCCGGCGCCTCGGGCGCAAGCACATGAAGGACCCGCGGGCGCTCAAGGTGTGGTCGGAGGCCGCCGTGATGATGCACGGCTGGGGCGAGGCGCACCGCGTCGCGGAGCGCTGGGCCAAATACGACCAGAGCATCGAGGCCCGGCTGCACCTCGCTCGGATGCAACGTGCCGTCGGCAAGCGAGACGCCGCGATCAAGACCCTGGCCACGCTCTTGGAACAGAATCCCAACTGCGAAGAAGCCAAGGGAATGCTGAAAAGCTACCAGGGCACCGCCGTCGCCATGCGGCGCTGAGGCGGGTTCCGGCGGGGAAACTCGCTACGCCTCCGCACCACGGGGAGAAGCTGCTAAAGGAGTGCTCGCGGTTTTCCCGTGAAGGTCACTTCCACGCTCGACGACAAAAGCGCGAACGTGGTCACCAGCGGCTCTCCGTACGCCGTGGTGCTGCGCTTGGCGACTCCGACCGTGCTGGCGATGCTCACCCAGAGCGCCGTCAACGAGATCGACATCGTCTTTTTCTCGTGGCTGCCGCACCCGGAGTCGTCGAACGCGCAGGCAGCGCTGTTTCCGTCGCTGATCCTGCTCTGGATGTTCGGGGGGTCACTGAGCGCGATCTCCGTAGGCACGCAGGCGCTCGCCGCCCGGCGTTTCGCCGAGGGCAAGCTCGCCGATGCCGGGGCGGTGCTGGTAAACTCCTGGTTCTTTTCGATGGTGGCCGGCATCGCCTTCACGGTGCTCGGCTACCTGACGCTGCCCCTGGTGCTGGGAGCGGCGATCCAGGTTCCGGAGGTGCGAGCCTCGGCCCAGGCCTACCTGCAGTGGCGGCTGCTCGGGATCGCCTCGATGGCGATGACCTTTTCCTACAAGGCGTTTTTCGACGGGATCGGCCGCACCTACGTGCACATGGCGAGCGCCGTCGTGATGAACGTGATCAACGTCGTCTTGTGCCTCGCGTTCATCTTCGGGCGCTGGGGCGCGCCGCGCATGGGAATGGCAGGCGCCGGCGTCGCAGCGTTCATCGCGACCTGGATCGGCTTGGCGATCATGATCGGGTGGGCGGCGCTCCCGCGCTACCGGCGTCCGCATCAGCCGTTCAAGCTCCCGCTTTTGTCGCGCCCGCTGACGTGGAACATCTTGCGGCTGAGTGTCCCGAGCGCGGTGGCGACAATCGCCGTGATGAGCGGGTTTTTGCTGTTTTCGCTGATCGTCAGCTACCTCGACGCCACCAAACAGGGCCAGGTCATGGTCGAGGGTCACGGCGGCAGGATGGAGGCGGTGAACAGCGCGGCGACCGCGGTCATCGTCGGGATTCTCAAGCTCACGTTCACCGCGTGCTTGGCCTTCGGCACCTCGACTGCGACCCTGGTCAGCCAGTCGCTGGGTGAAGGGAACCCCGACAAGGCGGCACGCTTCGGCTGGGTCTCGGTACGGCTCGGTCTCTTGATTTTCGGTGTGGTGGGATTCCTGGAAGGTGTGCTTTTCCCGCACCAGATCCTGTCACTCGTGACCAAGAGCCCGGCAGTGCTCGAGGCGGCGCTCGGCCCGATGCGAATCATGGGCATCTGTACGCCGCTGATCGCGGTGGGGATGATTCTTACTCAGGCGCTTTTCGGCGCCGGCAACACGCGCTTCGTGATGATCGTCGAGCTCGTGCTGCACTTCTTGTGTCTGGTGCCGCTGGCGTGGTTGCTCGGCCTGAAGTTCCACCTGGGCTTGATCGGAATCTGGTCTGCGGCGGTGACTTACGTCGTCGCGCTGACCACGATCATGGTTTGGAAGTTTGCCCGCGGGGACTGGAAGGCGATCCGGATCTGAAGCGACGGCGCTTGGTTACTCGTTCTTCTTGAGCATCTGTTCCAGATCTTCGTCCTCGTCGCCCTTGTCCTTGGCGGGCTCCTTGGCCGCGCCGCCGTCGGCGGCGCCCGCGCTGCCAGCATCGCTGTCCGAGCCGGCGAGCATGGCTTCGAGATCTTCGTCCTCGTCGTCCTTGGGCTCGTCGGCCTCCGCCGAGCCCGCGGCTTCGGGAGCCTTGGCTTCGCCGCCGCCCACCGTACCGTGCCCGATGTCCTTACCGGAACCCCACTTGTCCTGATCCTCTTTGGTGCACGGGAGCGGGTTGTTGCGATCCTCCTGCACGCACTCGAGCATCCAGGCGTCGCGCGGCGGTTCGTTGAACTGCGCCGCCTTGGCGCGCGCCTTCCGGATGTCTTCCTCGACGGCGGTCGTCGAGATCTTGGGGATGTACATGATCATCAGCAGGCCGACGACCAGCACGCCCAAGAACGGAATCGCGATTCGATACAGCGAGACCATCGGCTTCCGGAACCGGAAGCTGGTCACGAACAGGTTCTGGCCGAACGGCGGGCTCAAGAACGCGATCTCGAGGTTCAGCAAGAACATCATGCACATGTGGAACGGCGACAGATGGAACTCGGCGCCGAACGGAATCAGGAGCGGCACCGCTACCAGGATCGAGCTGAAGCCTTCCATCAGCGCGCCCTGGATGAACATGAAGAAGTTGAGCGCGACCAGGAAGTGCCAGCGCTCGGTGATGCCGATGCCGGTCACGAACTCGAACAGCTTCGTCGGGATCTGCTCGCTGATCAGATAGTTGGTCAGCGCCATCGCCATCGCCATGATCAGGATCAGGGCTCCGGCGAGCGCCATCGAGTTCGAGGCGAGCCGCGGCAGGTCCTTGAGCTTCAGGTCCTTGTAAACGAAGAGCTCGACCAGAAGCACGTAGACGGCGGCGATCGCAGCCGATTCGTCGATGTCCGCGAGGCCGGTCGCCAGGCTGCCGAGGATCAAGAACGGGATGCCTAGCTCCCACTTGATCGCCCAGAACGCTCCCGCCATCTCCTTGGCGTTCGGCCGCGTGCGCGGAATCTTGTACTTGATGCCCGTGTACATGGCGTGCAGGGACAAGAGCCCGACGACCAGAAAGCCCGGGACGACACCGGCTTTGAACGCCTTGGTGAAGTCGATGCCGGCAACCAGCGAGTAAATCAGGATCGGCAGTGACGGCGGCAGCAGCAGGCCGAGCGAGCCTCCGGTCATCACCAGGCCGAGCGAGTAGTCCTTCGGGTAGCCATAGCGAACCAGCGCCGGGAACAGCAGGCCGCCGACGGCGACGATCGTCACCGCGCTGCCGCCGGTGAGCGTGGTGAAGAACGCGCTGGCGATGATGCAGACGATCGCGAGGCCTCCGGGCAGCCAACCGAAGAACGCCTCCGAGGCGCGCACGATGCGCTCCGGCGCTTTCGATTCGGCGAGCAGGTAGCCGATGAACGTGAACAGCGGCACCGTGACCATGATCGGGTTGCCGGCGAAGCGCTCGTCGAGCACGTCGGGCGCGAGGAAGCGCACGAAGTGCAGGTCCGAGTTCTCGTGGGTCATCCAGGCGAGCTCGGTGGCTCCCCCCATCACCGCGAACACCGGCGCGCCGATCAGCGCGAAGATCAGAACGAAGAGCAGGATCATTGGGCCGCCGCCTTACCCGCGTCGTCGTCGCGCGGCCGGAGGCCGAGATCGACGTGCGCCTCGGCCTCGACCTTGCGGTGGCCGCTCAAGGTGAGCAAGCACAGCAGCAAAAAGCGCACCGCGATGATGAAGAGCCCGATCGGAAACACCAGGTTGGCGGCGTGGGTCAGTGACCCGCGCGGCTCGCCCTTTTCGGGGATCACGACCATCGGCGAGCGCTTGGCGTCGTCCGGGATGCGTATCTGCTCCATCGCTGCTCTGCCGTAGCGCTCGTTGAATCCCGCGTCTTCGAGCCACGCATTCCAGGTCTTGCCGTCCAGCCAGTCCTGATACGGCTCGCCCTTGAGCATGTGGGGAAGACTCTTGAAGTCGAGCGCGATCTGCTTTCTGAAGACGAAGAAGCTCTCGGACAGGCCGTGGCCGATCTTGGCGATCTTCTGGCCGGTGGTGGCATCGGCCTTTTCGCCGAAATCTTCGATCGCGATGTGATCCATGAAACCGAAGGACGCCACGAAGCAGATCATCGCGGCGCCCAACCAGCCGACGATCGTCACGTAAGTTCGAACCTTCGGCTTCAAGAAGCGCGTGACGAGATCGATCGTGATGTGATGTCCGGCGGCGGTGGCCAGCGATCCGCCGAGCAGCGCGAGCAGCAAAGTCAGCCGCGTTCCGACACCGCGCAGACCGCCGAACAATGTCAGCGTCGAAGCCTGCTGGTACCAGTTGAGCATGTTGGCCGACCATTCCACGCCGAGGGTGGCCCAGCGCCGGGCCAGCATGAAGCCGAGGAACACGCCGACGATCGCCGCGATCCGCCGCGGCGTTTCACCCTGCTTTTTCAGACCCCAGTAGCCAGCCATGCCGAGCATCGTCGCGCCGAAGATGGCGCGAAACACGATGCCGGCCTTGGCGCCGTCCGGCCCCGTCGATAGCCCCTTGAGCGCGACCCACAACGAGAGCGCGAAGATCTCGAGGATGATGACGATGGCGCAGAGCCAGGTCTCGAACTTCGTCCACTTTTGATCCGCGATCACCAGCGGCCGCCCCCATGCCGCACCCTGCAGCGGCGCGTGCGACGCATGTGAAGAAGCAGACGAAGCAGCCGCGTTCGCGCTGGCGTCGGGGCGATCCGGTTGATCGCTTTCCGCTGCCGAAACCGCCGAGTCGGCGGTCGCGGTCAATGGTTTTTTAAGGCCCTCCCCGGCGTCGTCCTTCGGGTCTTTGTCGTCTTCCATCTGCCCGGCGGCACGTTACACCATAGGAGTTCTCTTGCCACTGCACAAAGCGCAGCGGGCCAGCCCGGTTTGGACTGGCCCGCTCGCGAGTCAATTAATTGACCGATCAGCTCAGCAGGCGCCGATCTTCGAGAGCACGTCGCCCGGCATCGAGCTCTTCAACCGCTTGCATGCCTCGTTGAAGATCTTCTTCCACTCCGCCTTCTCGGCGTCTGTGGGCGTGTGGGTTGTCATGCTCTTCTGGAGCCGCGCGAAGGCCGCGTCATCCTCGCCGCGGATGGTTTTACGCAGCACCTGGTTCGCAACCTTGCCCTCGTCCTGGACGATCTTCTTCTCGTCGGCGGTGAGCTTGTCGAGCTCCTTCTGGCTCATGACCATCGCGCCCATACCGTAATAGGTGGGGTTGACGTTCATGTGGTCGAGGCGGGACGCCCACTGGAGCTGCTCGGCGGCGAGTGCTGGGGTGTTCAGGATGTCGATCGTGCCCGAATTGAGCTTGGGCAAAAATCCCATGACGCTCTCCGGCACGCCCTGGACGCCACCGATGACCTCGTAGACCTTGGGGGCGATGATGTCCTCACGGATCATGCCTGGGTGCTTGCCCCGCATGTCGGCCGGGGTTTTCACCACGAAGCCCTTGGACATCACGCGGCCGATACCCACGTCGCCCCAGCCGCTCAGGTGGAAGCCCTCCTTGGCGATCGCGGCCTCGAAGGCAGGGGCGTTGTCTTCGCGCGCCTTGTCGAGCCCGGCCCAGTTGGCGAACGCGCCCGGCATCTGCAGCGCGAGGATGGGCTTGTGAATGTCGGCGAGGCCCACGGCGGTGATCGCGGCGCCCGTGATCTGGCCGCTCTTGATCTTGCCCACCACGGCGCGCTCCGGACCGGCGGTGCCGTTCCACAGCCACCGGATCTCGATCTTGCCCTTGGTCTTGTTGTCCACGGACTTGGCGAGAGCCTTGAACACCTTGCCCCACGGGCTGCGCGGAGGAGCGAGCGTTGCGAGCCGGAGGGTCGTTTTGCCCCCTTCGCCCCCGCCCTTGTCGTCACCTTTGCCCTTGTCGTCATCCTTCTTGTCAGCGAAGGCGACACTGGCGGTGCCCAAAACCAAAGAGGCGGCCATGGCCGCGGCGGCGACTCTACGGAACATCTTCGAACCTCCTACCGTGGGAAAATCTTCGGAGCCTGCTTAGCACGTCGGCTGCGGAGCCGGCCATGCCCATGGGTAGCAATCGATTAACCGTCCAGCGCACGTCAGACGGTCGAGTCGAGAGAAACAGTCAAACCTTACGCGGGGAAGTCGTGCGGCGTTTCGTTTGGGAAGCGGCTGAAAGCCCGTCCAGTACCGGTGAAAAATGACGCGTCGACGCTATGAGTCGAAGCCGCACTCCTCCTGCCAGATGTCATTGAGCAGGTAGCGGCGGGCACGGCGTTTCGCGATCGTGTTTGGAAGCCGTGCCTCGGGGAGCGTGTCGGGCGCGGAGATCACTTCGTGCATGAGCTTGTCGTACATCTTGCGGTTGCCGGTGGCGCAATAGTAGCGCTGCGCGAAGTTCAACTTGGTCGGCAGGTAGTCGCCGTGGTTGAGCTCGAGCGCACGCTCGAAGTGCTTCTTGCTTTCGTCGAGCTCCGCCATCGCGGTGCGCGCGTGATACGCGCCGAGGATGGTGTGCCCGGTCGCGAACTGGAGCTCTTCGTCCAACTCCACCGACCGCTCGACCATCGCCACGCCGACGAACAGCTCGGCGACGGCTTCCGGAAACTCGCGCGACGCCGACACGTGGGCGATCCAGGCGTAACCCGCCCAGAGCAGGACTTCCGCCTGGTCTTTGTCGTCGAAGTTTTCCTTCAGCCAGGCATTGATCGTCGAGTTGTTGCGCTTGGCCTGCTCGAAGCCATTAGCGGTGAGACCGAGCATCTCGATGCCGTAGTAGCGAGCCCGCAAGTATCCGGCGCGCGCGCGCTGCAGCTGATACTCGGCCATGACGTCGTCTTCCTTCTCGTAGGCGATCTCGTAATCGTCCTCGATGAAGCCGTAGGTGGCGCCGGCCCAGGTGCGAGTCAGCAAGAACAGCGCGTTGGGATTGTCGGGAGCGAGGTAGTGCATGCCTTCGAACTGCGCGATTCCGGCGAACGCGGCGCCGCGCGCAACTTCGAAGTCTTGGAGTGTTGCCGAGCCCGCCGAACCGACGAGGGTGCTTTTGATCTGCCCGTCCGTCAGGATCTTTTTCAGGCAGCCGGTGGACATCACGCTGAGCCCTGCGGCGAGCAGCGCCGCTGCCATCCCTCGCATCGACATCATGAGGCGCGCATTTAGCGGGCTTTGCCGCGAAATTCAATGCGCTAATGCTGTGCAGGCAACTCGGGTACGTACTTCCGGGTCGTCATCGGCTAGTCCCGCTGCCGCTTGGGCATAGTCGCCGAGCTTCAATAGACCGACCGCTGCCAGGCTCCGGTGCTCGGCATTTGGCGCGGTAAGTTGGGCGACCAACTGTCGGCTGACGCTGGAATCACCCGCTGTGGCTAGAGCCGTGCGGGCCATGATGGCAGCCTGATCTCGGCCCTTTGCCAGCTCCCGCAGCGGACCAACCGCGTGATTTTTCGACGGGGGATCGTCGAGCATGCGTTCGAGGGCAAAAACCCGGATCTCCCGGTCATCGCTCTTGGTCGCCTGCACCAGCGACTTCCGGACATCGTTGTCGGAAAGCGGAGCCATCGCCATCGCGAGGCGGCGTTCGGTCGCGGTGCCCTCACGGATGCCCCGAGCCAAAATCGCGGTCCCGAGTGTGGCATTCGCGCCACCGGTTCGGAGCAGTGCCGCCGCCGCGGCAAGGGCCGGCAATCCTCGCGTCGACTCGGCCGCCCAGAGCAACTTGCGTTCCCCGCCGGTGCGCAGAGCGGACGGCATCGACCAGGCGTCGACGATGGTGATGCGCGTCGTCTCGTCAGCGCGGGCCCAGTGGTCGTCGAGCGCGATCACCGCACGCTCCCCGCCGATCGCGCCGGCCGCACGCGTGGCGAGACTCTGGCACATCGGGTCGGGGTCGAGCCGCGCAGTTTCCAGCACTTCCTCGAGATCTGCGGGGTCCGCGCTTTCGATCGCCGCCTGCAGGGCCGCCCGGCGCGCTCGTTCGTCGGGATCGCCGATCAGGCGCCGCCGCAATGGGCCCGCTTTTCTTCCGACCGCGCTTCGGGCCGCGACGGCTCGCCAGGCGCCGCTCGACGCTTCCGCGTAACGCTCGAGCAAGGGGCCGCGGGACAGCTTGCCGAGCTCGAGTAGCACCAGCGTGGCTTCGGCCGCGGCGTCGTCGCTGCGCTCCGCGCGATCGCGCAACACCGGGAGCAGCGGAGTCGCGCAGGAGCGGACCGAACGGATGCGGTGCACCGCCTCGGTGCCCTTTGCCGAACGGACCTCGCGTCCGGCGACTGCGGCGGCGAGCTCCTCGACCGTGGCGCGATCGAGATCGCCGGAGCGGCCGGTTTCCGCGATCTTGCGCTTCAGTGCGAAAAGGTCCCCATTCAGCGCCGTATCGACCACGCCTCGCGATGCACACGCGGAAATCGCCAGGCCGATCAGTACGAAACCACCACGCATGCAGCCGGTGTAGCATGCCGGCCGCCGTTAGCGACTCAACACTTGCTCGACCTCGTTCTCAATACCAACGCGCGGCTCTTCGCAAGGCGCCCCGAGCTGGTCGGCGCGATCCGCGCACTCAGTGCCGGGCGCGCCGGGATCTGGGTGACGCGCGATCTCGACGAGCTCGATCGCGCCGCGACGAAAATCGCGGAACGCTCCCCGCGGACCAAGGTGGTCCTGTGCGGAGGAGACGGAACATTGATGGCCGGAGTCACGGCGCTCGAGCGCGCGTTCGGGCCGGCCGGGCTGCCGGAGCTCGTGCTCGCGCCCGCCGGTACCGTAGCGACCGTGGCCCGGAACTTCGGTCAGAAGAGCGGGGCGCTGGCCACGGTGCGCGCCGCGCTCGCGGGTACCCTCGGACCGGCCCTTGCGCGCCCGACGCTGCGCGTCAGTGAGCTGGGCGGCGCGACGCGCATCGGCTTCACCTTCGGCACGGGCCTGGTCGCGCGATTTTTCGATCGTTACTACTCGAGCGGGGCCGGCGGGCTGCTCACCGCGGCGCAGATCGTGGCGCGCGTCTTCGCCGGTTCGTTCGTCGCCGATGCCTACGCGCGGAGCGTGCTCGATCCGCTGCCCTGCATGCTCAGCGTCGACGGCGTCGAGTGCGCACCGAGCGCCTACAGCTTGATCGTTTCCAGCGTCGTGCGCGACGTCGGGCTACACCTGTTGGTCACTCACCGCGGCGGCGAAGACCCCGAGCGACCGCACCTGGTCGCCGCGCCGCTCTCACCGCGCGAGCTCGGACCGCAGGCGCCGCGCGTGCTGCTGGGCCGGCCGCTGCGCGGCGTCGGCTGCTTCGACGCTCTGGTCGAGAGCTTCAGCGTGCGCTTCGCCGATGACGGCGGCCCCTACGTGCTCGACGGCGACGTCTTCCGCGCGCGCGAAGTGACGGTGAGGGCGGGCCCGCGGATCCACGTCGTCACGGCCTGACGCGGCGCTCGATCAGTTGATCGCGGGCGTGGTTTCCGGTTGCGGCGGCGTATCTTCCGTCGTCCGCGCGTCGGCCGCGATCTCGCGGCGATGGCGCAGCGCCGCGGCCACGAAGCTCGAGAACAGCGGGTGAGCGAGCATGGGCCGGCTCTTGAACTCGGGATGGAACTGACAGCCGACGAAGTACGGGTGGCTCGGCAACTCCACGATCTCGACCAGGCGATCGTCGGGGCTGGTGCCGCTGAAGACGAGCCCGGCGCGTCCGAGCTGCTCGCGGTAGTCGTTGTTGAACTCGTAGCGGTGGCGATGGCGCTCGCTGATCTCGCCGTTGTTGTAGATGGCCGCCGCTCGGCTGCTCGTTTTCAACGCGCACGGATAGGCTCCGAGCCGCATCGTGCCGCCCTTGTCGCGGACGCCGCGCTGGTCCGGCATCAGATCGATCACCGGGTGAGCGGGGTCCTTCTGGAACTCGGTGGAGTTTGCGCCCTTGAGGTTGCAGACGTCGCGCGCGAATTCGATCACCGCGAGCTGCATGCCGAGGCAGATCCCGAAGAACGGGATGCCGTTTTCGCGCGCGTAGCGGATCGCGCCGATCTTGCCCTCGATGCCGCGATCGCCGAAGCCGCCGGGGACGAGGATCGCGTCGAGACCGCTCAGCTGCGCTGCCGCGTTGCCGCGCTCGATCTGTTCCGAATCGATGTACTCGAGGTGGACCGCGACGTCGTTCGCCAGACCGCCGTGGACCAGCGCTTCGTGGAGCGACTTGTAGCTGTCCTTCAAGTGCACGTACTTGCCGACGACGCCGATCTTGACCGTGCCGAACGGCGGCTTCTTGAACTTGTCGACCACGCGGCGCCAGGGGCCGAGCTCGGGCGCCCGCGACCAGATGTTGAGGCGCTCGGCGATCTCTTCGTCGAGACCCTCGGCGTGGAGGAACAGCGGCAGCTCGTAGATACAAGAAACGTCGACCGCCGAGACCACGCTCTCGACCGGCACGTTGGAGAAGAGCGCGATCTTTTCCTTGAGCCCGCGCGCGATCGGCCGGTCGCAACGGCAGATCAAGATGTCCGGCTGGATGCCGATCTCGAGCATCGCGCGTACCGAGTGCTGAGTCGGCTTGGTCTTGAGCTCGCCCGCGGTGGCGATGTGCGGCACGAGCGTGACGTGCACGCTGACCGCATTCTCACGCCCGACCTCGAGCCGAAGCTGGCGAATCGCTTCGAGAAACGGCAAGGATTCGATGTCGCCGACGGTGCCGCCGACCTCGATGATCGCCACGTCCGCCCCAGAGGTCGCATCGCGGATGCGACCTTTGATCTCGTCGGTGATGTGGGGGATCACCTGCACCGTGGCGCCGAGGTACTCGCCGCGGCGCTCCTTGGTAATCACGGCCTCGTAGATGCGCCCGGTGGTGACGTTCGCGTTCCGGCTCAGGCGGCACGAGGTGAAGCGCTCGTAGTGGCCGAGGTCGAGGTCGGTCTCGGCGCCGTCGTCGGTGACGAACACCTCGCCGTGCTGGTACGGCGACATCGTCCCGGGGTCG
>Ga0111538_10007205_pt1 | contig 15005 bp, 11 predicted proteins | sample SoiMethybrSBSTD1_FD_79669 | JGI IMG/M metagenome (GOLD analysis project Ga0111538, IMG submission 79669) | Bulk soil microbial communities from a Populus tree surrounding site in Tennessee, USA - Soil MetaG P. TD hybrid SBSTD1 (version 2)... | ecosystem: Environmental > Terrestrial > Soil >... | reverse complement strand
GCGGCGGCGCTCGCCTACGGCCTCGACCAGAAGAAGGACGAGACCATCGCGGTGTTCGACCTCGGCGGCGGCACGTTCGACATCTCGGTGCTCGAAGTGGGTGAAGGCGTGGTCGAAGTGAAGTCGACCAACGGCGACACGCACCTCGGCGGCGACGACTTCGACCAGATGATCGTCGACTGGATGATCGCCGAGTTCAAGAAGAGCGACGGCATCGACCTCGGCAAGGACCGCATGGCGCTCCAGCGCCTGAAGGAAGCGGCCGAGAAGGCGAAGATCGAGCTGTCGTCGGTGATGGAGACCGAGATCAACCTGCCGTTCATCACGGCGGATGCCTCGGGCCCCAAGCACATGACGATGAAGCTGACGCGCGCGAAGCTCGAGTCGCTGGTCGAGCCGCTCGTGCAGCGCACGATCGCGCCGCTCAAGCAGGCGCTCGCGGATGCGGGCCTCAAGCCCGCGGAGATCGATGAAGTGGTGCTCGTCGGCGGATCGACGCGCATGCCCCGCGTGCAGGACGTCGTGAAGGAATACTTCGCGAAGGAACCGCACAAGGGCGTGAACCCTGACGAAGTCGTCGCTATCGGCGCGGCGGTGCAGGGCGGCGTGCTCTCCGGCGAGGTCAAGGACGTGCTGTTGCTGGACGTGACCCCGCTGTCGCTCGGCATCGAAACGCTGGGCGGCGTGGCGACGGTACTGATCCCGCGCAACACGACGATCCCGGCGAAGAAGAGCGAGATCTTTTCGACGGCGACCGACAACCAGACGAGCGTGGAGGTGCACGTGCTCCAGGGCGAGCGCTCGATGGCGAAGGACAACCGGACGATGGGTCGATTCCATCTCACCGGCATCCCGCCGGCGCAGCGCGGCCTGCCGCAGATCGAAGTGACCTTCGACATCGACGCCAACGGCATCGTCAACGTCGTGGCGACGGACAAGGCCACCGGCAAGGAGCAGAAGATCACCATCACCGGCGCAAGCGGTCTCGCGAAAGACGAGGTCAATCGCCTGGTGAAGGAAGCGGAAGCCAACGCTGCGGCGGATGCCAAGCAGCGCGAGGAAGTGGATGCGCGCAATCGCGCCGAGGCCGAGGCCTATCAGAAGGAACAGGCGGCCAAGGCGGCAGAGAACGCGCCGAAACAGGAAAACCCGGCAGACGCCGCCAAGGAAGGCGAGGTCGTCGACGCCGAATTCGCGGAGGCCAAGTAAATGTCGATTATTCGTTTCGATCCGTTCGCTGATCTGCTGACCAATGGCCGGTGGGTGCCGGCCGTGGACATCTTCGAGAATGGCAAGCAGGAGCTCGTGCTGAAGGCGGAGCTTCCGGACATGAAGCGGGAAGACATCCAGGTCGTCTTCGAGAACAACACGCTGACGCTGAAGGGCGAGCGCAAGTTCGAAGGGGAGATCAAGCAGGAGCAGTTCCACCGTGTCGAGCGCGCGTATGGCACGTTCAGCCGGTCCTTCTCGCTGCCCTCGACGGTGGATGCCACGCGCATTGCCGCGGAATACAAGAACGGCGTGCTGACCGTGACGCTGCCTTTCCGCGAGGAAGCCAAGCCGCGCACGATCAACGTCGAAGTGGCTGCCTGACGGCAGCCGCTTCTCCCTCACGGGAAATGAAATTGTGTCGGGAAATCGACTCCCGACGGGAGGTATCTTCCCGTCGGGATATTTTTTTGCCTTCCCGTCGGGAGTTGGGCTCCCGGCAGGCTCTATCTCAGATCGACGACGACTTTGAAGTCGGGCAGGTCCCACTGGACGAGGTCCTGCTTGACCTCTTCCATGGCCACGCGCTCGGCCTTCACGGCCTTCGACACGGGGACCGTGTCGTCGACCTGATCGAGGCGAGGACGGGCACCGCGGCGCAGCTGCTTGGCGCGAAGCGCCGCCACGTCGACGTAGAGAAAACGGCTTTCAATCGGCGCCGCCTTCGGGTGAACGATCGGCGCATCTTCGGCAGGCGCGTCGGCGGTCGCCGGTCCTACCTGCGGGATTTCAGCTTCTGACATAGCTTCCCAGCATACCCCGGCCCGGCGGATCCGGCAAACCGGCAACTGGAAACTGGCAACTGGGAACTGGGAACTGGGAGTTCCGAGGACTCGTCTCTGGTCTTTAAGATGCTGGAACTCATTGCATTGGCCGGGCTGCTGGTGGCGGGTCTGGCGGTCGCGAGCGTGATCGGCGTCGTCTTTATCGTCCTGAAAGTGGTTTTCTGGGCGGTATTCTTCCCGTTCCGCCTCCTGTTCAAGCTGATCTGGGTGCCCGTCGGGCTGGTGATGGGTCTCCTCAGCCTGGTCGCCGGGGCCGCGATCATCCCCATCGTCCTGGCCGTCGGCGTCATCGTGGCCGTGCTCGGCGCCCTCGCCGCGCTGGTGGCCCTCCTGGTGCCCGCGATTCCGTTCGTCCTTTTTGGATTAATGATCTGGGCGATTCTCAAGAAGAGACCAGTAGCTGCCAGTTGAGAGTCAACGGTTAAGAGTTCAGTTCGGAAGTCTCAACTTTCCTTCGACAGTTAAACTGCACTCTTAACTTTTGACCCCCGTCTTTTAACTACAATCCCCCGGCATGGAAGTGCCGCTGACCCCTCTTGAATTCATGCGCCGCACGCGGCGCCTTTACTCAAATCGTGACGGCGTCGTTGATGGCGCGCAGCGCTGGACCTACGGCGAGTTCTTCGATCGATGCGATCGGTGGTCGGCGGCGCTGCAGCGCCTTGGCGTGAAGCAGGGCGACCGCGTCGCCTACATCGCGCCGAACAGCCACGCGCAGCTCGAATCCTTCTACGCGGTCCCGCAGATCGGCGCGGTGCTCGTCCCGCTCAACTTCCGGCTGGTTGCCGACGATTTCCGCTACTTGATTCAGCACAGCGGCGCGAAGGTCGTGTGTGCCGGCGCCGATCACATTGCCGCCGTGGATTCGATTCGAGCGGATCTGAAGGATGTGATCCATTTCGTGTCGCTCGACGGGCCACGATCCGGCTGGCTTGACTACGAATCGCTCGTGAAGGACGCGGCTGCCACGGTATCGCGTCCGACGATCGGCGAGCGCGATCTGTTGACCATCAATTACACGAGCGGCACGACGTCAAGACCGAAGGGCGTGATGATCACGCATCGCAACGCGTGGATGAACAGCGTCGGCATGCTGTCGCACTGGCCGATGACGCCCGCCGACACGTACTTGTGGACGCTGCCGATGTTTCACGCCAACGGCTGGACCTTCACGTGGACGGTCACCGCGGCCGGGGCCAGACATGTGTGCCTGCCGAAGTTCGATGGTCCAACGGTGTTCAACGTCGCGGCGCGGGAGAACGTCACGCGCCTCTGCGCGGCGCCGACCGTGCTGATCATGCTCGCGAACGCGCCCGCCGACGTGAAGGCCAGCGCGCCGAAAGGCGTGGCCGTGATGACCGCGGGCGCGCCGCCGGCCGCCGTGACGATTCAGCGCATCGAGGACGAGCTCGGGTGGTCGATCATCCAAATCTACGGGCTCACTGAAACGGCGCCGGCGATCAGCATCTGCGAGCCGAGGCCGGAGCATCACTCGCTCCCCGCGGCCGAGCGCGCGAAGATCAAGGCGCGCCAGGGCGTTGAGCTGATCACCTCCGGAGAGCTGCGCGTCGTCGACGATCAGGGCAGGGAAGTCCCCGCGGACGGCAAGACACCGGGCGAGATCGTCGCGCGCGGCAACGTGATCATGCAGGGCTACTACAACGATCCCGAGGCCACCGAGAAGTGCATGGGCAACGGCTGGTTTCACACCGGCGACGCCGCGGTGGTGCATCCCGACGGCTACGTGCAGATCACCGATCGCCTCAAGGACGTGATCATCAGCGGCGGCGAAAACATTTCATCGGTCGAAGTCGAGGCGATGCTGCTGCGTCACGAGGCGATCCAGGAAGTCGCAGTCGTCGGCGTGCCGAGTGAGAAGTGGGGCGAATCGCCGCACGCGTTCGTGGTGTTCAAACCGGGGCAGGCGGCAACGCCCGATGCGCTGCGGCAGTTCTGCCGCGACCACATGGCCCACTTCAAGGTGCCACATGGCTTCACGCCGATCGCGGAGCTGCCGAAGACCGCGACGGGGAAGATTCAGAAATTCGTGTTGAGAAAAGGACGCGCGAACATCACCGCCCAATAACGCGGACAGGCAGGAGGGCCCACGCGCCGCAGAGCGCGGCCGTCACGATTGCCGGCCAGATGCCGAGCGTGAACCGCGCGAACCCTGCCGCCGTCGCCGCCGTCAGCAACAGGCAGCCATGCGCCGCGAGCGCCGCGGTTGCCGCAATGGTCAAGAACGGCGACAGCCTTTCAGGCATCGCGATGCCGATCAGTCCAGCGGCGGCGAGCAGCGCCGTCCAGATCGCCAGCGCCGTCACCGCCCATTGCGCGTATCGGATGCGCGGCGACGGTTGAAACGCCAGGACCTGATCCGGTTCGAGTGAAAAGGCGGACCGCTCGAATGGCATCGGACGATGCGCGGCCATGAACGCGGTCAGGCGTTCGGCGCGATCCGGATGTCGCAAGCGATCCACGGTCCATAACGAGCCGTAATTCAACGCCAGCAAATCGAGGAACGCGATCGGCGCGCGCATGATCCTCGCGTTGGCAGCGCTCCCCAGCATCTTCGTTTGTTCGGCTTCGTCGCGGTCCGGCATCAACTCGCGGGATCGATCGACGCAGCCGCCCTGCAAACAGGTTTCGTAATAGATCGACAGCACGGCCCGGAGATCGCGCGGCGCGGATGCCAGGAAACTGCGAATCGGCGCATAGTCGCCCTGCAACTGCCGATCGAGGGCGGCCCGGATCGGATCGCTGCTCGGCGCTGCGGGCGGTGCGTCGATGAGCGCCGCCTTGGCAAACATGTGACGGCCCATCAGGCTCGACGTGCGGCCGTGGTGCAGGATCGGCGCAATCGCCTGTTCAGCGCCGACGATCACGAAGAACGGCGCGAGCGCCGCCACGAAAAAGAGTCCCGCCTGCGGGGCCTTCAATCGATGGCGCTCGAGCAGCACCATCACCAGCATGACGGGCACGAGCGCGAACCCCGTTCGGCGCACGGTGCCGGCCAGCCCCGCCGTGATGGCGATCAGGACCATCAGGTGCCATGTCGGGAAGCGCGAGAAGCGGCTCGCGAGCGCGAGGAACGTGATCAGCAGCGACAGGAACAACGATTCAGAGAGGATCGAGGCGTGGAATTCGCGAATCTGCGGCAGGGCAATCGTGGCGATCACGACGGCGACCGCGAGCCACGTGCTGCGGGTCACCCGAACGATCTGGGTGCCGAGCAAGGCGAGTGCCGCGCCAAAGACGACCGGCTGCACGACGATCGCGCCGCGCGCCCCGACGATTTTCAGAAAAACGGGATAGCCGAGCGCGTAATTCGGCCATGCCTCGAGGTAGCGAATCGAGTCGGGCGTGGTGAAGGGTCCCGCCGGATTTGTCCCCAGGCAATACGCGACATACGCGGCGCAGAGCGTGAAGACGATCGCCATCAGTCGATCGGCGGAACCTCGGTGTGGAAGGCGGTGTCGCGCTGGAAGGCATCGGCCGCACGCAGCAATGTGGCTTCGTCGAACGCGCGGCCCGTCAGTTGGAATCCGATCGGCAGCTTGGAGGAAGAGGAACCGCAGGGAACGCTGATCGACGGCAGCCCCGTGAGGTTCGCGCTCACCGTGAAGATGTCGTTCAAATACATCTGCACCGGATCGCTGGTTTTCTCTCCAAGCTTGAAGGCCGGCGTCGGCGTCGTCGGCGTCGCGACCATGTCCACGCGCTCGAACGCGCGCTGATAATCCTGCAGCAGCAGCGTTCGCACCTGCTGCGCCTTGAGGTAATACGCGTCGTAGTAGCCCGCGCTCAGCACGTAGGTGCCGAGCATGATGCGGCGCTTCACTTCGGCGCCGAACCCCTGATCGCGCGTGCGCTCGTACATCTGCAGCAGCCCGTCGTCTTTCTCGAGCTTCGTGCGCAGGCCGTATCGCACGCCGTCGTAGCGCGCCAGGTTCGACGACGCTTCCGCGGTGCAAATCAGGTAGTAAACCGGAATGCCATAGGGCGCGTGCGGCAGATCGATGTCCACGAGCGTCGCGCCGCGGGCCGACAGCGTGGCCAGCGCCGACGCGAACGCCTTCAGCACTTCCGCATCGACGCCCTCGCCGAGAAACGCGCGCGGCACGCCGACGCGAACACCCTTCACATCGCCGGTCAGCGCGGCGCCGAAGTCGGGCATGGGCTCGGATGACGAGGTCGAATCGTGCGAGTCGAAGCCGCCGATGATTTGCAACGCCAGCGCCGCATCCCCGACCGTCGTCGCAAACGGGCCGATCTGATCGAGCGACGAGGCGAACGCCAGCAGTCCGTATCGAGAGACGCGGCCATACGTGGGCTTGAACCCGACAATCCCGCACAGTCCCGCGGGCTGCCGGATCGATCCACCTGTGTCCGATCCAAGCGCCAGCGGCACGATGCGCGCGGCGACCGCCGCCGCCGAGCCGCCGCTCGATCCGCCAGGCGTGCGCGTGACATCCCAGGGATTCTTCGAAGGCCCGAGTGCCGAATTCTCGGTGGACGAGCCCATCGCAAACTCGTCGAGGTTGGTCTTGCCGATGATCACCGCGCCGGCACGCTCGAGGCGCTCGACCACGGTGGCGTTGTAGGGCGGCGCGAAGCCGGCGAGGATTTTCGACGACGCGGTCGTGGGCACGCCGCGCGTGCACATGTTGTCTTTGATCGCGATCGGCACGCCGTGGAGCGGTCCGGTCGATTTGCCCGCATCGAGGGATCGAGCGCGATCGAGCGCGCGCTCCGCCATCACGGTGTTGAAGGCGGAGAGTTTCGGCTCCAGCTGTTTGAGGCGATCGAGCGATCGACTGACGGCCGCCGTCGCGGTCGTCGTGCCGTCTTTGATCTGCTTGGCGAGCTCGCGTGCGGAGGACATCAGCCGATTACTCGCGGCACTTTGAAGAGTCCGGCTTCCGTCGCGGCATCGGGCGCGTTGCGCAGCAGATCCTCACGCGACAGCGTTTCCGCGGGCACGTCGTCGCGATCGACCGGACGATTGAGCACCTGCGACGTCGGCGCGACACCGGTGGTGTCGAGCGCGCGAATCTGTTCGACGTAGGTCAGGATGTCGCCGAGCTGACGCGTGAAGAGATCGAGCTCCTCGGCGCTGAGCTCGAGGCGCGCCAGATCCGCGATGCGCTGCACTTCCTGCCGGCTGAGGCTGGACACGATCCGTAGATTCTATCGCAGCGGCAACCAGGTGTCTTCGTCGAGGAGCCAGCACTCGCCCGCGAATCCGCTCGACGCCACTTGTGCGCGTAGCGTGGGGATCGCGGTGGCGCGGTCGTAGCGAATCGAGAGGTGATAGAGCACCAGGGTCTTCACGCCGGCGCGCTTCGCCACGTCGAGCGCTTCTTCCGTCGTGGCGTGGATGGGTTCCCGGCGATCGGGCTCATTGAGAAACGTCGCATCGTGCACCAGCAGGTCGGCGTTGGTCACGAGCGCCGGATCGATTGGCATCGCGTCGCCCGAATGCGCGAAGACGACGTGCTGCACGTCCTCCAGCAGATCATCGCGCGTGCCCTGCCTTGCCGCGGCCTCGATCTCCGACTGCGGGAGCGACGCAAATTCGGCTTTCAGCCGCTTTCGCGTTTCGACAACGCGGTAGCCCAACGCCGCCTCGTTGGCGGTGTGACGGACGGTGATCGCCTCGAGCTGCTTGTTCTTGCCGATGGGCACCGCGGTGCCGGGCACGGCGGCGATCCAATTGAGAGGAAACACGACACCGGCATAGGCGCGTCCCAGCCATTCACGCGCGGCCTGGACACCAACGGAACCTTCCGGGAAAACGATGGTCAAAGGCTTGTCGACGGCGCCTTTGCCGAATTTCCTCGCCGCGATCAGACCGGGGAGACCGAGGACGTGATCGGAGTGCCCATGCGTGATGGCCAGCATGGACGGCGAGAAGACATTGGAGCCCAGCGCGATCTGCAAACCTTCGCCGGCATCGACGAGCAACTGCAGCGGGCGGTGCCACAACCAGTTTGCATACATGCCGCGGCTGAAACCGCGCAGCGTCTCCTGCATCTCAACCTATTGTCTGTTATAGTTTTAGGGTTCGCCTTCTCTACGTCCTCGCAGGTCGGAAATACCCATGAGCTTCTCTATGACCACCGCCCGCTTCTCGTTCGACAGCTCCCGAATATTCGCCTTTTATTCGCTGATCGCGCTGGCGTTGATCGTGACTGCATGTCGTGGAGGCGGCGAGTCGGGCGGACCTGGTGGCGGCCGTTCCGGTGGTGCGCCGCCCCCGATGCCGGTGGAGCTCGTCACGCTCACGGCGAAGCCCGTCGAGCAGACCACTGAATTCGTCGCCTCGTTGAAGTCGCGCCGCTCGAGCACCATCCAACCGGAAGTCGAAGGGCCGTTGATGAACATCGCGGTGCGATCCGGCCAGCAGGTGTCGCGGGGCACGTTGCTGTTCGAGATCGACTCCGGCCCGCAACAAGCCGCGCTTGCGTCGTTGCAATCGATGCGGCCGAGCCGCGAATCGGATATCGAGTTCGCGCGGCAGCAGGTGATTCGCAACCGCACGCTGCTGCTGGCAGGCGCGATCAGCCAGCGTGAAGTCGAGCAATTCGAAGCGCAGCTGCGTTCGGCGGAAGCGCAACTGAAAGCGCTCGACGAACAGATCAAGCAACAGCGCAGTCAGCTGGCGTATTACCGGGTGATGGCGCCCATCGCAGGCACGGTCGGCGACATTCAAGTCAACGTCGGCGATCGCGTCACGCGATCCACGGTGTTGACGACGGTCGACGAGAACGACACGCTCGAGGTCTACATCAACGTGCCGGTGCCGCAGGCGCCGCAGTTGAAGCTCGGCCTGCCGGTGCGGCTCGTCGACGATCGCGGCCAGATCCTCGCCACCAACAGGATCACCTTCATCTCGCCGAACGTCGACACGGCCACGCAATCCGTGCTCGCCAAGGCGCAGCTGATCGACGGCCGCGGTCAGTTTCGATCGGATCAATTCGTCCGCGCACGGATCGTCTGGGCGACGGCGCCGGGGCTCACGATCCCCGTGACCGCGGTCTCGCGCATCAACGCGCAGTTCTTCGCGTTTGTCGCGGAGAAAAACGACAAGGGCATGCAGGCCAGGCAGAAACCCGTGCAGCTGGGCGAGATCATCGGCAACGACTACGTGGTGCAGAGCGGTCTCGTGCCTGGCGAGCAATTGATCGTGTCCGGCTTGCAGAAGATTCGTGACGGCGCGCCGGTGATGCCCGCGCCACCTGCCGCACCTGGCACCGCACCCCAGGCACCCAAGGCACCGTAGGCACCTGAGGCACCCATGATTGCCGACGTTTTTATCCGAAGGCCCGTCCTCTCGACGGTCTGCTCGCTGCTGATCATCCTCGCGGGCGCGGTGTCGATCCCGACGCTGCCGATCGCGCGCTATCCGGATCTCGCCCCGCCGTCGGTGACGGTGACGGCGTTTTACACCGGCGCCAACGCGCAGGCGGTCGAAAGCGCTGTCACCACGCCGCTCGAACAGGCCATCAACGGCGTCGAGGGCATGACCTACATCACCTCGTCGAGCACCAACAGCGGCTTTGCGACGATCACCGTGACGTTCGACGTCGATCGCAACCAGGACCTGGCGGCTGTCGACGTGCAGAACCGCGTCAACCAGGCGCTCGGCCGCATGCCGGCGGAAGTGCGTCAGAACGGCATCTCCGTCGTCAAGGTCGCGACCGGTTTCATCGGCGGCATCGGGTTGTTCTCTCGAGACAACCGCTATTCGAGCCTGTTCATCAGCAACTACATCGACCTCTACATCCGCGACGCGATCAAGCGCGTGCCCGGCGTCGGCGACGTGATTGTCTTCGGCGAGCGCAAGTTCGCGATGCGGCTGTGGCTCGATCCGAGCAAGCTCGCCGGCCGCAACATCACCGCCGGCGACGTGCTGAGCGCGCTGCGCGAGCAGAACATCCAGGTCGCCGCCGGCGCGCTCGGCGATGCCCCGGCGCCTGCCGAGCAGGCATACACCATCAGCGTGCGCGCGATGGGCCGCTTGTCCGAAGCGCCGCAATTCGAGGATGTCGTCGTCAAGGCCGGCAAGGACGGCGCGATGGTGCGCGTCAAGGACATCGGCCGCGTCGAGCTCGGCGCTGAAACGTATTCCTCGAACCTGCGCTTCCTCGGCCTCGAGGCGCAGGGCATGGGCATCTCTTTGCTGCCGAACGCCAACGCGATCGAAACGTTCCAGGGCGTCGTCACGACGATGGATCGCCTGAAGGAGAACTTCCCGCCCGGCCTCGAGTGGCAGGTGGCGTTCGACAACGTCGTCATCGTGCGCGAGTCGATCGTCGAGGTGTTGTGGACGCTGGTCGAGGCGATCGGCCTCGTCATCCTCGTGATGTTCCTGTTCCTGCAGAACTGGCGCAGCACGGTGATTCCGGCGATCACGATCCCGGTCTCGCTGATCGGCACGTTCGCGTTCATCAAGCTGTTCGACTTTTCCATCAACGTGCTGACGCTGTTCGGCATCGTGCTCGCCACCGGCATCGTCGTGGACGACGCGATCGTGGTGATCGAGAACATCGAGCGCCACATGCGCGAGTTCCACAAGTCGGCGCGGCAGGCCGCGAGCGACGCGATGGCCGAAGTGTTCAACGCCGTGGTCGTGATCGGCATCGTACTGGTCGCGGTGTTCGTGCCGGTCGCCTTCTTCCCTGGCGTGACGGGGCGCCTCTATCAGCAGTTCTCCCTGACGATCGCGTTCGCGGTCGTGCTGTCGGTGTTCAACGCGGTGACATTGACGCCGGCCCTGGCGGCGTTGCTGCTCGACAAGGAAAGCCACACGCACGGCCGGTTCTTCACCGGCTTCAACCGCGTCGTGGAAAAGGGCACCAACGGGTACGTGCGATTGGTGCGCGGCGCGCTGCGGCTGCGCTACGTGATGCTGCTGCTGTTCGTGGGCGGGTTGTTCGCGACCTACACGATTTTCCGCATGGTGCCGTCGTCGTTCGTGCCGCAGGAGGACGAAGGCTACTTGATGTGCATCGTGCAGGCCCCGGCCGGCGCGTCGCTCGAGTACACGACGGAGATCGCGAAGAAGGCCGAGCAGATCATTTACGCCGACAAGGACGTGGCGGCGGCGTTCTCGATACTGGGTTTCAGCTTCTCGGGCGCGGCGCCGAACAACGGGATGATCTTCATCCGCCTCAAGAACTACGAGGAGCGGCGGGGCAAGGATCAATCGCTGCAGGCCGTGCTCGGACGCTTGAGCGGCCCGCTCTTCATGATCCCCGGCGCGATCGTCGCGGCGTTTCCGCCGCCGTCGATCCAGGGGCTGTCGCGATTTGGCGGCTTCCAGTTCGAGGTGCTCGATCAGACCGGTTCCACCGACATCAACACGCTCGCGGACGCGACCTTTGGCCTGATGAGCGCGGCGAACCAGAGCGGACAGGTGCAGGGCGCGTTCAGCAGCTTCCGCGCCGACGACCCGCAGGTGATCGTCGACATCGATCGCGACAAGGCGCGCAGCCTCGGCTTGCCGCTGCGCGAAGTCACCGACGCGCTGCAGGTCTTTCTCGGCTCGCAGTACGTCAACGACTTCGATTTCAACAATCGCGCGTATCGCGTCTACGTGCAGGCGGATCAACGCTTCCGCGCCAACCCGTCGAACTTGAAGCAGCTCTACGCGCGCGCGTCGAACGGCGACATGATTCCGCTCGACTCGGTGGTGCGGCTGCGGGAGACGACCGCGCCGCAGGTGATCGGCCACTTCAACCTGTTCCGCTCGGCGGAGATCACCGGCAACCCCGCGCCCGGGCGCAGCTCGGGACAGACGCTCGATGCGATGGAGCAGCTGGCGCGCCAGCATCTGCCGCCCGGCTACGACTTCGCCTGGTCGGGACAGTCGCGCGAAGAGCGGCTGGCGGGCGGCCAGTCCGCGTTCATCTTCGGGTTGAGCCTGCTGCTCGTGTATCTCGTGCTGTCGGCGCAGTATGAATCGTTCATCCTGCCGCTGATCATCCTGCTCGGCGTGCCGCTCGCGGTGTTCGGCGCGCTGTCGGCGCAGCTGCTGCGCGGCTTCAACAACGACGTGTTCTGCCAGGTGGGTCTCGTGCTCCTCGTCGGTCTCGCCGCGAAGAACTCGATCCTGATCGTGGAGTTCGCCGAACAGCTGCGCGAGCGCGGGCTGTCGATCGTCGATGCGGCGATCGAGTCGGCGCGCATCCGCCTGCGCCCGATCCTGATGACGTCGTTCGCGTTCATCCTCGGCGTCATGCCGCTCGCGCTGGCGACCGGCGCCGGAGCGGCGTCGCGCAATTCGGTCGGCACTGCGGTAGCCGGCGGCATGCTCGCATCGACGTTCCTGTCGATCGTTTTCATCCCGGTGCTCTATGTGGTGATTCGATCGCTGTTCCCCGGTCGCGCGCATCGCGATCGCTCAGCGGAAGTGGGTGCCTCGGGTGCCTCAAGTGCCTTGGGTGCCTCAGGTGCGGGCGCGGCAGGTGCGATTGTTCTCGCGATCGGTCTTGCGCTGGCGTCGCCGGTTTTCGGACAGACCGCTCCGGTCGTCGAGAGCGTCACGTTCGATGACGCGATTGCGCGCGCGCTCGAGAAGAACCCGTCACTCGCGATCGCCGCAACCAACATCCTGCGATCCGAAGCGCTGCTGATGCAGGCGCGGGCGCAGACGATGCCGCGCCTTGCCGTGACGGCGACGAACACCACGCTCGATACCGGGCGCGAGTTCAGTGGCCAGACGGTGCAGCCGCAGAACCAGACGAACTTCGGGCTGAGCGCCGTGCTGCCGGTCGGCCCCGCGCAATGGGCCGCCAAGGCGCAGGCGATGGATCAAGTGGAGATCGCGCGTCTGTCGGTGACCGACGCGCGCCGTCAGATCGCGGTGGCCACGGCCTCCGCGTATCTGGCGGTGATCGCGCAGAAGCGGCAGGTCGACGTGATCACGACCGCGATCGAAACGGCACGGCAGCAGCTCGATTACAACACCCGGCGGCGCGAGGGCGGCGTCGGCAGCCGCTTGAATGAGCTGCGCGCCGCGCAGGTGCTGGCGTCGGCCGAAGCGCAGCTCGAAGTGCTGAAACTATCCGTGATCCGCGCGCAGGAAGCGCTCGGCGTGCTGCTCGTGGCGAACGGCCCCGTCGATGCAGCAGGGGAGCCCGCGTTCGAGATACCGCAGGAAGCACCCGAGACCGAGTGGCTGCCGAATCGCCCCGACATCAAGGTGCTGATCGCGCAACGCGACGCCAACGAGCGCGTGGTCAACGACAGCCGCAAGGACTGGTGGCCGGTGGCGTCGGTGTCGTTCGGCCCGCAATTGCTGACGCCGTCCGGCATCTTCCAGCCGTCGCGTTCGTGGGCGCTGTCGTTGCAGCTCGCGCAGCCGATCTACGACGGCCGGCAGCGGCGCGGCGTGCGCCGCCAGCGCGAATCGATCTTCGAAGCGTCGAAGTTCTCGCTGGAGCAGCTGCAGATCGAAGCGCGATCCGAGGTGCGCCTCGCCCGCGCCGCGATCGCCGCGCGCGAGCAGGCGCTCGCCAAGGCGCGGCAGGCGTCGCAGACCGCGAACGAAGTGCTGCAGATCACGATCATCGCCTTCGATGCGGGATCGACCACCAACATCGAGGTCATCGACGCGCAGCGCGCGTCGCGCGATCTCGAAGCCGCGGTGGTGCTGGCGGAAGACGCGGTGCGGCAGGCGCGACTCGATCTGCTGGTCGCGCTCGGCCGGTTTCCGAAGTAGCTATTGCACGGAGAGCAGCTCGATCTCGAAGATCAGCGTCGCGTTCCCTGGTATTTGCGGCGGATTGCCCGCCGGTCCGTAGCCCAAGTTTGGCGGCACAACGACGCGGCGCAGGCCGCCGACGCGCATGCCGGTGACGCCCTGGCTGAATCCTGGGATCACGCCCTGGCCCACGGTGAACGGGAACGTGCCAGACTCGATTCGAGACCCTTTGTTGTCTGTGCCAAGCCGGTCCCAGAGCCACAGGGTGTAGTTCACATTGACGTTTCTGCCGGCCGTCGCTTCGGCGCCTGTTCCTGCGCGCAAATCCACGGTGGAGAACGGCACGTTCGCTGACGGAGCCGTCGGAGTGTCCGAGTCGCCGCTGCAACCGCTGACGCCGAGCGCCACAACAATCACGACAAAAGAGAACAAACCTTTCATATTTCCTATTCTAGGCGGGCTCATCGGATGAGGCTGCCATCTATTTCGCTTGCGGGACCTATTAGTAAACCAAAGGTCTTTGATTGCAAGAGATTGTATTGACAGGGAACGGCCACCGGTTTAGCCTCCACTCGCCCGTCTCAGGGGCTTTTATAACTCGCGCTCTGTCTTCGTCTCGTCCGTCCGTTCTTCCGTAGTGTGGTTCCGCTTGCGCCGGCGGGCCTGGCCTCGCCGGTTTTGAATTGGTTGAGTGGAGGGGAACAGCAATGGCGCGATCTGTTGGAAGCAGGATTCTGTACGCGGTGGCGCTGGCGATCGTCGTGCCGTCTGCCGCCTTTGCGCAAAGCATCATCACCGGGACCGTTCGCGACGTGTCGGGCGCGGCCATGCCCGGGGTCACGGTTGAAGCCGCCAGTCCGGTCCTGATCGAAAAGGTCAAGGCCGTCGTCAGCGACGGCAACGGCAACTACCGCATCACCGACCTGCGTCCCGGCGTGTATTCGGTGAGCTTCAGCCTCACCGGATTCAATACCTATCGTCGCGAAGGGCTGGAACTGCCCGCGGACTTTACGGCGACGCTCAACGCGGAGCTCAAAGTCGGAGCGCTCGAGGAAACCATCACGGTGACCGGCGAGTCGCCGATCGTCGACGTGTCGAGCACGTCCAGAACGCAGGTCCTCTCGCGCGAGGTGCTGGATGCGGTGCCGACGGGCAGGACGATTTATGGCATGTCGCAGCTGGTGACCGGTGTCCAGCTCAGCACGCCGGACGTCGGTGGTTCGCGCGCGATGCAGCAAAGT
>Ga0111538_10007204_pt1 | contig 15008 bp, 16 predicted proteins | sample SoiMethybrSBSTD1_FD_79669 | JGI IMG/M metagenome (GOLD analysis project Ga0111538, IMG submission 79669) | Bulk soil microbial communities from a Populus tree surrounding site in Tennessee, USA - Soil MetaG P. TD hybrid SBSTD1 (version 2)... | ecosystem: Environmental > Terrestrial > Soil >... | reverse complement strand
TCCACGGCATCAATGTCGATTGGCTTTGACGAGAGTCAATATCAGTCCGGTGAGGCAGACGATGAGGCAACTTCCAGCGAAGATGATCTCAATGGATCCTAGTCTGAGCGTTTGACCAGCGCTGATGTCTGCGACCCGATCGGCGATGGCCCGCCAGAAGTTCGCGGCCAGCCACCCCCATCCAGCGGCGAGGAATGTCAGACCGCGTGGATTTCCAGCGCGGATGTGCATAGCTCCCCACGAGAGGAGGATCCAGCCAGCGACCTTAACGAAAAAGTAGGCGTCTCCAAGGCTGCCCCAGGAGTATGCCGTCTCAACCACGACCGAGACCAACAGGAAGCAGCCGGCGAGGACTGCGATCCCACGACCGGGAGTGAAGGGACGCTGGATGCTGACGCTGGTGGGCTGCATCTAGTCGACAACTACTACGGCTTACGGCGCCCTTCTACGGGCAATTCAGTTTGGGAGTCAACCTTCCCGCTACGACAGGCGAAGTCCTCGAGAAAGGCAACGAGCGCCTGCACGTCGCTCGCCGTGCTCGCGTAGCCGAGCGAGGCGCGAACAGCGCCGACCGGCTTGTTGTTGAGCGCGACACGCATCGCCGCGATCGAGAAATGGTCGGCCACCGCATCGAGGGCGGCGGCCAGTTCGCCGGCCTGGTAGCGGAACGCGTGCTCGGCAGCCCCGGGGTTGCAGAAGCAGCCGCCGCGCAGACAGATCCCGGCGTACGCCGCCGCGTCCACAACGTGCTCGTGATCGATCACCCGCCCCGCCTCGTCGACCAGGTTGAAGGCGATGGTGCCGCCCCGGTCGCGCATCTCCGCTGGACCGTGAATCCATACCGCGGGGTTCCCGTTGGCATGCCGCACCGACGCCATGGCGGCAAGAGCCTGCGCGGTGAGCGCGTCCACATGCGCGTGGATCGATGGCATGCCGAGTCGTTCGATCATCTGCAACGCCGGCGGCACGCCGCTCCACGCCAGAAAGTTGCCCGTGCCGTCTTCGAATCCCTCCGACCCGGTCTTGAGCTGATGGCGGTCGCTCATCACCGACACGAACTCGACGCTGCCGCCCGCAAATGACGGACGGACCAGCGCGCGCAGCGCGTCGTGCCGGCCGATCAGCGCGCCAATGCCGGTCGGATAGCCACAAATCTTGTAGATGGAGAGCGCGACGAAGTCGGGGCGGACCTCGCGCAGCGAGAGCGGACTCGTCGGAACGAACGCGGCTGCATCGAGCAGCACGGTATAGCCGCGTCGCTGCGCCGAATCAATCCAGTCGAGCGGGTGACGGACGCCGGAGAAGTTGGACTGCGCTGGATAGGCAAACAGGCCACGCTCCACGCGCGGGAGCTCGAACGGGCGGACTCGCAGCTCGTCGTCGAGCGGCAGGTAGGTCACCGGGGCCCCTCCTGCTCGCGCCAGCTGGCGGATTCCGTTGACGCTGTTGTGATTGTCGGCGGTGAGCACGAACGGAGCCGCAGGTCCAAACGGAAAAGCGTCGCCGACCAGGCGGAGCGCGCTGCTCGCGTTGGCAGTCCAGACGATCTCGTAGTCGTGATGATCGGCGTCGAGAAAATGAAACACGGCTTCCCGTGCGACTCCGGCCGCAAATGTGCTGGCCAGGGAGGCCTGGTGCGCCGAGTGCGGATTGCCGAACAGTTGTCGCGTGAGGATCTCGGTGTGCTCGCGCAGCAGCGCTTCGGAATAGAGCGCGGCGCCGGTGTAGTCGAGATAGACCTGCCCACTCGCGCGCAGGGGACGCACGTCAAGCTCGGGCTTCGCATCGGAGGGATATGCCACCGTCTGACGCTCCGTTCTTTCTCTCGCCCTAGAAGGGCTCCACCCTACCACGAATTTGCGGCAGCCTCCGCGTGGCGGAGTTTCCCGACAGCCTCGTTCGAGGTTATGCTGCGAGCCTCGCTGCACTCTGCTCTGCAAAGGAGGGCGCGTGATCGAACGCGTAACGGCGATTCTTCTGATCAGCCCGGACGCGAGAGCCCTGGCGGATTTCTACAGGAACGCCCTGGAACTGCCGTTGGAAGATGAGGAACACCCTGGAATCCCCTTGCACTACGGTTGCGACGTTGGTGGCGTGCATCTCGCCATCCATGCCAGCGCAGGGTTCGCCGGCGTTCCGACGCGAGATGCTCAGAGTCCCGTCATGGTACTTGGGACGTCGAATGTGAGGGCCGTTGCCGAGCGCCTGTCCGCGAACGGTGTTCAAACCAACGGCCCGACCGACCATGGTTTTGGGCTGATCGTGTCGTTTCGAGACCCCGACGGGAACCTCGTTGAAATACTGGAGGAGTACGCGCCCGCGAAAGCTAACGCACGACACCAATCAACGCCATCGCCGCCCAATTCGTGGCCGCCGCGGAAATGAACTGGTCAGGCCCGTGCGGGAAGTCACTGTCGAAATACGGCTGGATCGCCGGCGCACGCGTGCGGACGTACCAGGATCCGTCGGCGAGCTGTGAATTCAGCAGATATCGAATACCTCGCTGATAACTGGCGTCGCCGACTTTGACGACGCGCGATTCGCGCAACGCCACCAGTGCCTGGCCCGTCGCGTAGGCGTCGCTCTGCAGCGCTGACAACTGTGCCCAGCCTCCATCCGGCCGCTGCAGCGCCAGCAACGCTCGCGCCGCTTTGGCGATTGACGCATCGCTCCCGCCGCCCCAGATCAACCCCAGCACGCCAAACGCATGGTCCTCCGTCGTCAGCGGCATCGCCTCCTCGAGCCAGCGTATCGCGCGCGCGACCGCGGCCTCGTACTGGCCTCGCTGGCCCTTTGGCGCGTAAGTGCGTAGCGATCGGATCGACGCCGCCGTCACCTGAAAGTCACTCGACTCCAAAGGCGGACGCGTCGTCTGGCACTGAAAGCGGCCATCCGGCGATTGCCTGTTTTTCACGTATCGCGCCCACGCGTCGGTAATCGGATCACTCGGATAGTTCTCGGCCGCCATGCCCAGCAGAACGTAGCTGACGGTATCGATGCCGCCGGGAATGCCGGCGTTCTCCAGCGCGCGCTCGCGGTTTTCGTCCATGTACGCGGCGATGCGCTGCAGTTGGGCGCGGGCGATCGATTCGTCCACGGCCACGCTCGTCGCACGCGCTGCGGCGACGGTCATCGCCGTCAGCGAGTTGTTGTGACAGGACACGCAGCCGGCTTTGTCAATGAAAGCGACGTCGGCCCGCTGCAGTGGCGGCAGCGTCCTTTCGAGTGCGCTCCGCGCCGAAACCGCCGGCATCGGCTGCCGCACCGGCGTAACCACGCTGTCGTCCTTTGCGCCGGCCCGTCGCAACGCGCCGACGAGCGTCGCGTTGCCGTGGCGCTGGGCAAAATCGACGATTGGTCCCGTCGACGTCTTCGCGTTGATGTCCGCGCCGCGCGCGATCAGCTGCTCAATGAGGTCGAGCGGAATCTGTGCTTTCGACAGCGCCACGCCCTCCAGAATCGCCGGTGCCGGTTGTGCGCCGCGATCGAGCAACATCCTGATGCGCGGCACGTCACCCATGCGCACGGCCGCGCCGAGAGCGCCAGCGAGATCACCGGGCTGCGCCAGCGTCAAGAGCAGATCGAAACAGGCACCGCAGTCGGAGTCCAGCGCCACGCCGAGTGGAACGGGTGATTTCGGCGCGCCATGATCGAGCAGCAGCTGCAGCAGCGATGCGTCACGGGCAGCGATCGCGAGCTGCAGCACGCCTCGCCCATCGGAGAGCCGCGCCGATGCGCTCGCGCCCTTTTCCAGCAGCAACTTGACGATGGGGTAAGAGCCGGTTCGGCCGACTGCAATGAGCAATGCCGTGCGACCCTCACCCGACCGAGTGTTGGGATCGGCGCCAGCGTCGAGCAGCAGACGCGTGTGTTCCGCGTTGTCCAGCGCATACATCAGCGCGGTGCCGCCGCTCTCGTTTGCTGTGTTGGGAGTCGCGCCTGTGGCCAGCAACAGCCGGACCGCTTCCGCATTGCCGTAGAGCGCCGCGTACATCAGCGGTGTCCAGCCGCCATGCCCCTTGGCATTCACCGATGCGGGAGCCTTACGCACCGTAAGAGCGAACTGCGGGCGGTCGCCGTCGCGCAGCGCGTGCATCATCCTGACCACCGCCGGATCGGGCGGCGACGACACAACATCGCCGGACAACGCGTCAGGCCAATCGGCTCCTTGATCGATCCACGTCTTGATGACGCTGATCTGTTCGGCCGGCAATGGACTCTGCGGGGGCATCTGCGCAACGCCGCCCTCACCCGTCAAGCGTCGATAGACTGGGCTCGCCGAGCTGTTCCCGGGGACGATACGTGATCCGTTCGCGCCGACGCGATTCGGCATCGCATCACGGCGACGATCCAGGCGCAAGCCGCGCATCTGCTGCGATGGGCCGTGGCACTCGACGCAGTGCTGCTGGAAGATTGGCTGCACATCACGAGCAAAGTCGACTTTCTGCTGCGCTTGTCCTTCACGCGCGAACACCACGCCTGACACCGCCGACAAATGGTGGACGTGCCCAACGAATGCCAACCCGAACCCGGCAAAAGCGACGAAAAGATATGTGCGCATTGAGTTCCTAAGTTGTCGCGAAGCGGCCTTAGATTAAACCAGTACGCAATGATCCGGGACTCATTCTCGTTACGCCTTTCTAAGCTCCACACCTCAGCGTTGATCTCTCAACTGGTCAGTCGAACACTGGCCAAGCGCAATGACCGGAACAGATCGCTTTCACTCAGCTTGTCCGGGTTGTCCTTTGGGTGGTACTTGGCGAAGTAACGGAGCGACCAGCGCGGTCGATCGAGTTTCCGCCGAATCGCCATTCGTATATTGAGCCGAGAAGGCAACGATTTGACTTGTTAGCCCAGTCAAGCGTCCGCGGCGTCGCAATGCTCAGTCGAGATTCCACTCCAGTCCGAATTGCCTGCCCATTTCGCCCGCGCCACGCGCGGTCACGCGCAGGACTCGACTGTCCAATTCCGTTCGGACCCACCCACGCTTTGTCACGAGATTTAGCAACCCGGCACCCAGCGCGCCTCCGAGATGCGGACGTCGTTCGCTCCAATCAACACAAGCGAATGCGAAGCGACGCTTGGCCGCACGGGCATCCGACAGGCTGAGCCCCAAGCTGTCGAATGCATCCGTCCCGCATTCGGTCAGCTCGTAATCGGACTTGTCGGGCACGGCGACGCGTATCCAGTCCAGCGTCACGAATCGGTCACACAGCGCCACACCTAATGCACCCGCGATATGGTCGTAGCAGGTTCGCGCAGCCCGCAAAGGAACCGGGGTATTCGGGACGAATGTGCGTGCGCTCCCGGCCAAGACGCTGAGCGCCTCGAGCGCACTCGCGACTTCACTGCCTTGGAGAGCGTAATACCGGTGCTTCCCTTGCGCGAACATCTTCACCAGTCGTTGATCCTTCAATCGCTGTAAATGAGCGCTGGCGGTTGACGGGCTCACCTCGGCCACAACTGCGAGCTCTGTGCTCGTTCGAGCACGGCCATCCACCAAGCAATACAACATCCGCGCCCGCGCCGGCTCACCGATGGCCGCTGCAATGACGGAAGCCCGAGCATCAGCACTGCGCAAATTCATATTTCGATGCTAAGCGAAGCGTCCCGATTCGACAATCGGCACACTTCGCCAATGCCGCCACGCAGCAACGCCAACGAGGTCCTTCGGCACGGAGCGTATATCTGCTTGACGCCGACCGCCGATGAACAGCAGGTCTTGACCGCGGCGCCGGTGGCATCGATCACTCGCCGGCTCAGCCTAGAGAACGAGTTTCGGACGCAGGCGGGCCACCCACGGCATGCCGTGGCGTTTTGCGCCGAGTCGACGTCATTCCTCGTCAGCTCCCGGACCATGCGCTGATGGAGGCAAAGGCTATTGTCCATGTGGCGTCAGATAGCGCCGCAATCGTCGACGCGTTCTGCTCAGCGTTATTGCTGGTCGTCGATCGAACGGCGATCACTGGGCTACTCAAAGGGGTCGTCCGTGCCCCGAGGTACACCGGTGCGGCAATGCACGAATTCGCGTACGCGCGGCAGGTCTCGCAGCAGGCAGGCCATCGTGCTCCCCACGCATTCCTGGTCCCAATGAAAAAGACGGCTGAATGGTGGGTAAAGGACTGGATGGAGCGCCACACGTACTTTCTGCCACGCTTCGATGAATCCGGCTCGATGACCAATCACGGACACGCATTGGCAGCGGTAGCTGGGATTTCGTGCCTCATGCGACGCACGTATAAGGCCCGCGTCGAACCGGCTCCGGCTTGTGAATACGATTTTGTCAACTACTTCGAGTGTGCGGATGCGGACGTGCCAACGTTCCACGCGGTCTGCTCCAGCCTTCGCGATCCCGTCAAGAATCCAGAGTGGCAATACGTTCGTGAGGGCCCTACCTGGCACGGCAGGCGGGTCGAAGAATGGGAGCATCTGTTTGGTTAACCGCGTGCGCCACAAAGCGCGTGCAGGACTCGCCCGGTCTAAGGCGTCGATTGTTCCAGTGGCTGACGCGCGTCGGGCGAGGAACCAACGTATTCGAGGAAACCGATTGACCGGCTCGGAGTCGACGAATGTATGGCCTCATCGTTTTGATTCATGTCGCGGCGATGCTCGGGTTGTTCGGCACGCTGGCGATCGAAGGGTTGGCACTGCGATCGCTGCGCCGAGTGGTCTCTTACGAGCAGGCACGGGAGTGGACGGCTGCATGGAGGCTGCTCCCCGCAATCGGTGCGCCGTCCCTCTTGCTGTCACTTGCGTCCGGAGTCTACCTTGCCGGCGCACTTGACCTGTGGGAGTTTACGTGGACCCAGGTCTCCGTGCCCACCCTAGTGATAATCGCGATTGCTGGCGGAGTCACCGGTCCGCGGGTGCGTCGCCTCCACGAAGCGATCGGCCTGAACAATGGGCCTCTTCCAGAGGCGGTGGTCCAGCAAGTTCGTAGTCCCTCGCTCCCGACGTCCTGGACCGTGCGAACTGCCCTGATGTTGGCGCTTGTCGTCGACATGATCATGAAACCTCATGGTGCGATTCAATTGATCGTTTTCGGAGCGTTGCTCGGACTCACCTTGAGTGCCCCGCTGTGGATGCGCACGCCCTCCGGTCGTCCAGGGCCCGGCGCCTGAGAACAATACTTAGGTATTGACCTAAGTATTGTCCGGCGGTATAGTCGCTGTTGACGCGCGTTACTCAATCAATCGACTGGTATTGAAATGGTTCACTCCGCAGTCGCTGACGATGTTTTCTCTGCCTTGTCCAATTCGACTCGGCGGAAAGTCCTGGAACAACTGTCTGTCGGACCAGCTACCGTCGGCGAGCTGGCAGCACCGTTTGACATGGCACTCCCGTCGTTCGTGCAGCACCTTTCGGTGCTCGAACGGAGCCGGCTGGTGAAGTCGAAGAAGCGCGGACGGGTGCGAACGTACGAGATCGCACCCGAACGGTTCAAGGTCGCTGAAGGCTGGCTGACGGCGCGTCGTCAGTCGTGGGAGGTGCGACTGGACCAGTTCGACCAATACGTCAAGCAACTCAAGGCGAAGGAATCCAAATCATGAGCACGCAAGTCACGATCAATCCAAAACTTGATTTCGCCATCGAACGGTTCATCGACGCTCCCACGCGGCTCGTCTGGGAAGCGTTGACGAAACCGGAGCACCTCAGGGAGTGGTACATGCCCAAGGCCTGGGGCCGCGTATCGCGGGCCGAGATGGACGTGCGGCCGGGCGGCATCTTCAGCATCGCCATCGCAGGGGCAGACGGTCAGGAATTTCCCAACCTCGGCTGTTTCCTCGAAGTCATTCCGATGGAGCGGCTGGTCTGGACCTCCATGTTGTTCCCCGGCTACCGTCCGGCGGTCTTTGACGACATTCCGATCACCGCCATTGTGACGATGGAGCGCGCGGGGACCGGCACGCGCTACGTATTCACTGCGCTGCACCGAGATGAAGCTGACCTTCAGAAAAACAAAGAGTCGGGTTGGCAGCAGGGGACGGCGATCGCTCTCGATCAGTTTGTGGCGCACGTGCAGTCGATGAAGAGTTGAGCGGTGCGCTCGTGACACGGATCATCATTCACACACAGCTTTAAGGCGACGGAATCACATGGGAAAACTCGTTTTCAGCATGATGCAATCGCTCGATGGCTACGTTGCCGGTGCTGCCAGCGGCCCGCAATTGCCGCCGCCCGGCCAGCAGCTCTTTCGCCATTTCAACGACGAATTTAGCGGGTTGTCCGGCATCATCTGCGGCCGGCGCATGTATGAGGTAATGCGCTACTGGGATGACGACCAGCCCGACTGGGGCGCCGTCGAACGCGACTTCGCAGCAGCGTGGCGCGCGAAGCCGAAGTGGGTCGTGTCGCGCACACTAAAATCCGTCGGCCCGAATGCCACTCTTGTCAGCAGCGACGTCGAAGCGTTTGTGCGGGAGCTCAAGGCGACCCTCGACGGAGAGATCGGTGTTGCCGGACCTGAGCTGGCCGGCAGTGTCACCGCTCTCGGCTTGATGGATGAGTATCGTCTCTACTTTCTCCCGTTCGTACTCGGCCGTGGCAAGCCGTACTTCTACGGTCCTCGGCCGCAACTGCGCGTCGTTGGCACCGAATCCATCGGTGAAGATGCGGTGAGGCTGACATACGCCACATAAGCCATCATGCTAGGAGCAATCATCGTGCACGTCTTTATTTTGCAGGTCCCGCCCACTGCACCGGTCGTCCTGTTCCTTTTGTCCGGCTTCGTCGTGTGGGGACAGCGATGAGCATCCCTGCGCCCCGATGAAAGGGTAGGCGATGCCATTCCTGCTCGCCCTGGCGTCCGCGGTTTTCTACGGGTCTGCGGATTTCCTGGGAGGCGTCGTCAGCCGGCGCCTGACCGCGATCCCGGTCGTGCTGATCTCGCAGGCGGCCGGACTCGTTGTTGTCCTTGTACTTTTACCGCTGATGCCGGCGACGTCGGCGACGCGCGCCGACCTGGGGTGGGGCGCGGCGGCCGGCCTGACGGGCGGCATTGGCGTCGGCCTTCTGTATTATGCGCTGGCAATCGGCACGATGTCGGTGGTCGCGCCCACGACCGCGGTCGCGGCGGTCGCAATTCCTGTTGTGACTTCGATTGCGCTTGGCGAACGACCCGGATTGCTCGCGATCGTCGGCATCGTGCTCGGCGTCGGTGCGATCGTGCTAGTGAGCCAGCCAAGCTCCACGAACGCGGCGCCAGTGCGACCGCGGGGCATCGGCACCGCTTTGGCAGCGGGCGTGGCCATCGGCCTTTTTTTCCTCACGCTGGCCCAAACGAGTGCCGCGGCGGGCCTCTGGCCTCTGGTTGCAGCGCGGTGTGTCTCTGTGTCTCTCGTAGGACTGGTGGCGCTCGCGCGTCGCAGTTCGCTGCGAATGTCGGCGTCGCTTGGTGCGCTCACCATTCTGGGCGGACTGCTCGACATGATGGCGAACGCGCTCTATATGCTCGCGGCGCAGATGGGTTCCCTCAGCCTGGTCGTAACGCTGTCGTCGCTGTATCCGGCGACTACGGTGTTGCTCGCACGCTTGGTATTCGGCGAGCGCCTCAGCGGCTGGCAGTGGGTGGGTGTGGTATGCGCTCTCGTCGCAGTTGTCCTGATCGTGGCAGGCGGGCGCTGATGAGCTCTACTGCGGCCAACGTTGGCGCTGAACGGTTGGCTCGATGTTCGGCTGTGGTGTTCCTGTCGGCAGGTCAAGGATCTGTCGTGCGCGATTCGGCGCGCCGTCGTGTGCTGAGGAACCCCCTGTGAAGCGCAGCGTAATCACTCTCGTCCTGACTGCGGCCGCAAGCGTCCTGATCGGGGCAGGAACCTATTTCGGGCTCTATGCCCTTGCTGGCGCGAGCTTGCCACTCGTCCAACAGATCATCGTTCTGGAGGTGTACGCCATACTGACCATCGCTCTGCTGGCCGCCTGCCGTCCAGTTCGGCGGCCGCCCCTCGCACTAACGTGGACTTCCCATCGCGATGTATGGCTGGCGCTAGTCGTCTGGCTCGCGGTGGTGGCCTCATCGTCGCTCGTTTACGTGCTCCTGCAGCCGCTGTTTGGGACGCTCCTCGATGCCTTGCGACAGGTGCTGGCGATCGCCACCGATGCCAGGCGCCTGCAGGGCGAAGCCGCGACCGTGTGGGCCATCGCGATCTTTCGCGGCTGTATCCTAGTGCCCCTGTTTGAAGAGCTGCTGTTCCGCGGCTGGCTGCTGCAATGGCTGTCCGGTCGCATGTCGTCCGCCATGGCGGTGACGATCTCCGCGGCGTTGTTTGCGGCAATGCACACATACCCCGTCGTCATGCCGTACGCGTTCGTGTTCGGATGGTCGATGGGCTGGGTTCGCCGGAAGACCGGTTCGATCGTCAACCCTTGGATCATGCACTCGCTGAACAACGTGTTGTTTCTGGGGTTGGGACTGTGGCTCCTGTGATTGCCACGATGAGGGTGCTGGTTGCGCCAAAAGACAACGGACGCATTATCGGAACGGTTGGCGCTGCTCGATGCCATCGTGCAGGAGTTGCGGGCGGCCGGGTTGTTCGCATTTCTGGCCGAACGAAAACATCGAAATCGTAGCGGAACTGAGGGCAAGAAGCGCTGCGGCGATTTGGGCGCAACCAGCTAATCAATGCGTTCGAACTGGTGAAAGTCTGGTCCACCACTTCACGCTTCGCGTCCGACAGCTAGCGCGATCCCGCTACTCACCCCTTACTCAGATCGATCGCGATGCGCGAGGCCTTGCCTGTCGAAACGCGGGGCCGACGGCTCCGCCGATGATGCGAAGTGCCTGGGTTCCCCAGAAGAGCCGCGCGCCGTAGCCGGCAATCGCGCCCGGCACGCCCCCGGGAGCGCTGAGGCATAGCAGGAGGTAGAGCATGGTTGCAACCACACCGACCAGTCCACCTTGCAGGACAGCGCGATACGTGACATGCCGGAACAGCCAGCCGCTGACGATCGCTGCAAAGACAAAGCAGCCGGCCGGGACGGCGACGAGGAAGACGGTCGTGTCGGTCGAGCCCTCGAGAAACGGACTGCCGAACACCAGTCCGATCGGCGTCAGTAGCGCAACCAGCAAGGCTTCCAACAGCACTGCGCCGCCGACGATTCGCGCCCAACTGATCCGCGCCGGTGCCGTGGGAAGCGGCGTTGAAGAAACCTGGCTGCTCATAGGTGTGAGGTGCGATCCAAGGCGCGCTCAGGCAACGCGTTGCGGGGGCGGCTCATTGAAGTGACGTGCCAGATATCGCGCGATAAATCCGGGCGGCCGTCGCTGTACGAGCACCTCGTGCTCCTGTCCGCGCTCGCCCTTGCGGCGCTGCGCGATCTTCGTCGCCCGCGTGAAGCCGACCCATCGCTCCTCTCGCTTGTAGAAGCGCCCGTCTTCGTCGACGACGTAGATGATGTCGTGAAAGAGCAACGTGCTGTACAAATACAGGAAGTAGAACAGTGGAACGACGATGCCGATCCACAGGAGCTCCTCGACGGGCACGCGGTGCCCGGTGACCCAGCCGAACACCGGCACGGGCAGCTTGAAGAGGTGCCGGCCTTCGGGAAAATCCCACACGAAAAAGATGTCCGCCATCCATTCGAAAGCGAACCCGAGCATGAGCAGAGCGTAGACGGCCATGGTCACGGCCACGCGCCTCACCGTGAACCGGAAGGTGCAGCGGAAGTACCACATCAGGCGGACCAGCAACAAGCCGTACAGGGCGACGCAGAATGCGTACGACCAGCGCCCCAGCACATCAATCGTGAACGGCTGCATGGATGCAGCGGCGATTATGGCGCAACTACGTGTGTTGTGAACGGCTCCACTCGATCAATCAGCGACGATCGCGTTACGAACGAGTAACTTGTGGGTGCCTCCATCAACGCATAACGAAGTACACCCACGGCGAACCGATCAGCAGGTATATCGCCAGGAAGGCCAAGGTGATGAGTCCGCCGAGCTTGTAGAGCTCGCGCTGTGTCAGATAGCCGCTGGCCGCAAAGATGATGTTCTGGCTCCCGCCCTGCGGGGTGATCACAGAGAAGTAGCTGCTCGCGAAGAGTAAGCCGAAGGCCATAAGCGGCAACGGCACCCCGCCCTTCGTGCCGACGTCGAGGAAGACGCTGAACAACGCCAGCACCTGCGACGTCTGGCTCACGAACATGTAATGGATGAGGACGTAGAGGACGATCAGAGTCACGTACAAGCTCGTCCAGGACAGGCCGCCGAGGCCCGAGGCGAGGCGCTCGCCGACGTAGCCCATGAAGCCAAGCTCGTTCAGCTGCGCGCTCATCGCAAAGAGCACGGCGAGCCAGAGGAATGTCACCAGCGTGTCGCCCTGCTTGGTGATGTCGTCGAGCGTGATCACGTTCAGGAACAGCAGCACGCCGAAGCCCATGAACGCGACGCTGGTCGTGTTGAGATTCAGCCTGTTGCCGAAGATCCAGCCGGCGACCATCAGCACGAATGTCCCGGCCGTGATCCACTCGTCGCGCGACATCCCGCCCATTCCGGCGAGCTCCTTGCGCGCCGCCGCGGGGGCCTCGGGTGTCTTGCCCACGCGCGGCGGGAAGAGCCTGCCGACGATCAGGGGCAGGAGCGCGATCGCGACGAGCGACGGCACCGCGGAGGCGAGGAGCCACTTTCCGAAGTCGATCTCGAGCCCCGCCTGCTGGACGATCTGCAAGGCGACCGGGTTGGCGGAGGTGGCCGTCATCCACAGGGCGGAAGAGACCGCAAGGCCCGCCATCGAGCAGAACATCAGGTAGCCGCCAAGGTATCGGCTCTCGGAGTCGGGCTCCGAGCCCGCCCCCTTGGCGACGGCGAGTACGATCGGGTAAAGCACTCCGCCGCGCGCCGTGTTGCTCGGGAAGGCCGGCGCGATGGCCGCGTCCGTGAGCACAATGCTGTAGGCGAGGCCGAGCGACGAGCCGCCGAAGCGGCTGACCATGAAGAGGCTGACCCGCCTGCCCAGGCCCGACTTCACCACCGCCTGCGCGACGATGAACGCGATCACCACCAGCAGCACGCTCGAATTGGCGAAGCCCGAGTAGGCCTGCTCCGGCTTGATCGTCCCGGTCAGGACGATGGCGCCGACGGCGAGCATCGAGGCCGTGAGCAGCGGGAACGCGTTGATCAGCACCGAGGCGATGGCCGCGGCGAAGACGGCGAACAGGTGCCAGGCGGGCGCCGTGAGTCCGGCCGGAACCGGGAAGAACCAGATGCCGAGCGCCAACGCGAACGGCACCGCGCGCTTGATCCGCATTCCGGTTGTCATCGGGGCGAGCCTCCCGCTGCGGGACCACCCTGAACGCGACCATGCAGATCGACGGCGCGCCCATGGACCGCCCCTTCCTCGCCCTCCATCACCCACTGCCAGGAAAATTCGTAGGAGCCGGTCATGCCGGCGTAGCGTCCTGTGCCGGAGAGGATCGTGCCCGCGATGCGGTTCTTCGCCGCGGTGCCTTCGCCCCTGAGCTCGCTGTACACCTGGTCGCCGCGCTCGTCCGTCCAGACGCTGCGGCCCTGGAAGCCCGTGGCGCTGTCGGTGAGTCCAATCACCTCGGACTGAAATCCGACGCCGGGCCGGCCCGGGCCCGTGAGCAGCATCGTGCCTTTCAGATCGACGATCGAGCCATAACGCTCCCCGCCGAGGGAGATAGTGTGACGGCTACCGAGGCCGCTCCAAGAGCCGCTGAACTCGAGATCAGCGCCGGCCGCTGCAGCGGGCCCCTGCGACTCCGTCGCCGGTCCGCAGGCCGCGGCGGCGAAGGCCAGGCCGAGGAGAAACGGCGCGCGTGTGAGGAATCCCATGTCTCGCTCCCCTTCGGACAGTAGCATGTGTCTGAGAACGAAGTTCGCGAAAGGGCTGCGTGAGATCATTCCAACGGAAACGCGCTCTCGCAATAATTTTGGCTGCTAGCCTCAGCCAAGGCGTCGTACTGTCCCAATCACCGCCGCCCCAGACGGAGGTACGTGACTGGGTAAATCGCCTGCAGGCCGACGACCGGAAGGTCAGCGCCAGCGCTGAAGCCGCCCTGGTAAAAGGGGCGGGGCGTTCGCTACCTTTGCTCAGACGATTCCTCGCGAGTGACGACGACGACCTGCATCAGCAAACTTTTGAAATCATCCGGCAGATCGGTCCGCCGGCCATTCCGCTGCTGGTCGAACTGCTTCGGCATGAGGAGGTCTCCTTCCGGGGCTTTGCTGCTGATGCCTTGATCGACCTGGCGCCCGATACAGAATCGATTCAGCCGGCGTTGAGACGGGCGCTGAGAGACGAGGATTCGATGGTCGCGGCCGATGCCGCACGAGCCCTGGGCGCGTTGGGCGAGAGGGCCAGTCCTTCGGTACGCCCTTTAGTCGAGGCTCTATCGCACAGTGAGCCGCACGTCCGTATTTATGCGGCGGAGGCCCTGGCGTCCATCGGTCCGAAGGCGAGCGCGGCGGTTCAGGATCTCGCCAGAGCATTGGGCGATCCGATTCCCGGAGTCCGATGGGCGGCGGGTGAGGCCCTCGCAGGCATCGGCCCGGCCGCGCAGCTGGCGGTGCCTCAGTTGATCGAAGCGCTGAAGGACGAGTTCCTTTACGTTCGCATCTGCGCGGCCGCCGCGCTCGGAAGCATCGGGCCGAAGGCACAGGCGGCGCGGGAGGCGCTGATCGCGTCGGCAAACGATCCCGCACTGCGTGACCAGGCCGAGTGGGCATTGAACCAGATTGCAGGCACCGAATCCGGGAAGCCCGTTGTCTCGCCCCATTTGCCAGAGCCTTCCATCCCGCTCCAAGTCCAGACGCCGGTGGCGCAAGCGGGCAATCCTCCGGTCGATTGGGATATGACCACGCGGCGGAACATCGTCTGGAGCGTCGAGTTGGGAAACGAAGTGTATGGCGGTCCCGTGGTCGCCGGCGATGTCGTTTATGTGGGCGCCGACAATGCCCGGCGCATCAACCCCGCCGTTCCGAAAGATTCAGGCGTGCTCAAGGCGTTTCGCGCGACGGATGGCGCGTTCCTTTGGCAGGATGTGGC
>Ga0111538_10007203_pt1 | contig 15009 bp, 13 predicted proteins | sample SoiMethybrSBSTD1_FD_79669 | JGI IMG/M metagenome (GOLD analysis project Ga0111538, IMG submission 79669) | Bulk soil microbial communities from a Populus tree surrounding site in Tennessee, USA - Soil MetaG P. TD hybrid SBSTD1 (version 2)... | ecosystem: Environmental > Terrestrial > Soil >... | reverse complement strand
GCGAACTTGATGCAGCTAGCGGATGCTTACCATAATTGAATCGGGCTCTGCCAGCGCGACGCTGAACCCGATCCAATCTCAAAAGACTTTCTGATTGTGTTGCACCGTGGTAGGGTCGCACCCGGATAAAAAACTCGCAAACCTCGATCGATTTCAAAAACCATTAAGGAGTAAGTCGCTCATGTCTCAGGATGAACGCATAAAAGCTTTGATGGCGGCGTTTCACAAAACCACTTATTTCAAATGGATGGCAAGCCAAAATATCCCCGTGATCGATGGTTACGGCTTGGAAGACGTCCGTGACGTCGCCATGGCACCGTGGGCACGCACCGGCGGCAAGGCCTCGTTTATCAATCTTTACGGCATGGAAGGCGTCACCGGCATGTACGTCGGCGAGATTCCCGCCGGCGGTGCGCTCGAAGCCGAGAAACATTTTTACGAAGAAGTGATCTGCATCCTGGATGGCCAGGGTGCCACGGAAGTGTGGCAAGAAGGCGGGCGCAAGCAAATGTTCGAATGGGGGCCATGGAGCTTGTTCGCGCCGCCGCTCAATACCTGGCATCGGCTGATCAACGGCGGGCGCCAGCCGGTGAAGTATTTGGCTGTGACCAACGCGCCGCTGGTGATGGACATCGTGCACAACGAGGAATTCATTTTTAATTCCCCTTATGTTTTTTCCGACCGCTACTCGGGCGCAGACGATTTTTTTAATATTGGACAGAAGCGCTACGAGTCCGGCATGCAGCATATCTGGGAAACCAATTTCATCATGGACGTCCAGTCGGCGAATCTGGATCAGCGCGAAGTAAAGGGCGCCGGCGTGCGCATCACCCAGTTCGAGCTTTCCGGCAACAGCTTGATCGGCCATCTAGCGCAGTGGCCGGCGGCGCGCTACCACAAGGCGCACTATCACGGCTCCGGCGCGATTCTATTGGGCTTGCAATCGTCGGGTTACGTTCTCCTCTGGTCGAAGGAACTCGGCACTCAGCCTTACGAAGCCGGCCGCGGCGACGAAGTCGTCGAAGTGAAATGGAAAGCCGGCAGCGTCTATTGCCCGCCGGGCGGCTGGTTTCATCAGCATTTCAATACCGGCCCCGGACCGGCGCGCCATCTCGCGCTCCGCTACGGCAGCCGAATTCACCCGATCGGCTTTAAGATCGCCGACAAGCGCAGCGAGGACGGCGTTTATATCGACGTAAAAAAAGGCGGCACTCTAATCGAATATGCCGACGAAGACCCGTACATTCGCAAACACTACGAAGACGAGATGAGAAAAAGAGGCGTAGCGAGCCAGATGCCGGCAGTCTAAAGATCGAACCGTTCAGGTGGTTTAAGATTGTTGCATCAGGTAATAACGTTTGCACTGAACACTTTTGATCATAGTAACGGCGCTTGAAATCGCCGTTTTATCACTATTCCTTTGCATACGAGTCGCACTGCTCTTTGGTAGCTTGCGGCGCCAAAGCCATAGCAAGTCTCATAGTAGAATTGCCGGCCGCAACCTCCAAAAAAAACAGCTTTAGGCCTACTGATCGGCGGGAAAGCGCAGAGCTTGTTTAATGGCTGCAATGGCATCGGGGCAATCTCGGGTTGCCCTACTAAGAAGTCCTAAGGCCTGCTCTGTTTCACAAAGAATTTGAACTATGCGCTCGACGTGGTCGCCGATTGGACGCCGGTCAATACAGCCGTTTACCAGAACACTAAATTCAGGCGACGACGTTTCGCATTGGTGCAGCAATTGATCGTAATTTTCCAGGGGCAATTCGATGGTGACTTTCATTCGCCGAGGCTAGTCCTCTCGACGCGAAACCGCAATGGCCAAATGCTGGCGTTCTGCGGTCCTCTTGCCGTTGAAAGATCCATATCGATACCGAACTTTGGCTTGAACACTGCTTCCAGTTCTTTTCTAAGCTCGGCACGTGCGGGAATTCCGACGACGATCACCCCTTCTTTTTTGGCCTCTTGCAGGCTTCTCTCCCATTCCTTTTTCCAATCGAATTGCGCCTGCGCGGTGCGCGTCGCACCCCAAGACAATAGGCCCAAAAGTATGGTGAAGAGTTTTGGTTTTGTTCGACGTGAAACTCCCATGTGCTTACTCTTTCTGCGCGCGCGCTTTCAAAGCGGGTCTGTCCTGATTGCTGCCGCCGACCGTATCGCATCGGCGGGAGAGATCAGGACCGGAACGCCAGCTTTTCCTGACATCGAGTAATGAGGTATAACCCTAACTGCGCGATGAAAGTTCTCCTCGTCCAACCGCCGGTTCAGGATTTTTACGACACCGACGTGCGCCTGCAACCTATCGGTCTCGCCTATCTCAAAGCCGCCATTCGAAAACATCTACCCGATATCGACGTCACCATTCAGGACTATCACAGCGGCTGTGGTCGGCGGACCGTGCCGATTCCGAAGGAGCTGCGCTACCTAGCCGAATACTATCCGGTCGCCGACAAATCGCCGTTTTCCACCTTTCATCAGTATTATCACTTCGGTAAATCCTTCGATCAGATCGAAAGCGAGATCGCCGCGCTAAAACCCGATGTGGTTGGCATCTCCTGCCTCTTCACGCCGTATTACCGCGAAGCTCTCGAAGTGGCCGCGCGCGTAAAGAAGCGAGCAAACGCCATTGTCGTCATGGGCGGCTCGCACGCATCGGCAGTGCCGGAATCTTTGCTAGCGTCGCCACACGTCGATTACGTCATCCGTGGCGAAGGCGAAAAACCGTTCGTTGAATTCCTGGGCGCTATGCAACATCAGCAAAGCGTCGATGGGCTTCCAAACCTTGCGTACAAGCGCGACGGCGCATGCGTTCTCAACCCTCTTCAGGACAACTTTCCGATCGACGACTTGCCGATCCCCGACCTCAGCGATTTTTCGCCGATGAATTACACGCTCGCCGGCAAAGCCCTGACGTTCATGATCACCTCGCGCAGTTGCCCCCACAAATGTTCCTTTTGCTCGGTGCACACGACTTTCGGCACGAACTACCGGCGGCGCACGCTGCAGAATGTTCTGGAAGAAATCCAGCTGCGCTATCAGCAAGGCTATCGCGTGATCGACTTCGAAGACGATAATCTTACTTACTACAAGCAGACTTTCAAAGAACTCTGCCGGCGGCTGATCGCTCGCTTTCCCAATCGCGAGCTAGAATACGTCGCCATGAACGGCATCAGCTATTTAAGCCTCGACGATGAGCTGCTTGAGCTGATGTACCAAGCCGGCTTCTCGCATTTGAATCTCGCTCTCGTCAGCTCCGACAAAACCGTGCGCGAAACCACCAAGCGGCCGCATACGCTCGAAGCCTACGTGAAAGTCGTGAACAAGGCGCATCAGCTCGGCTTTAAAATCGTTTCCTATCAAATCCTCGGCCTGCCCAACGAAAGTTTGGACAGCATGATTCAAACGCTCGCCTTCAACGCGCGCCTCCCCGTCCTGCTCGGCGCTTCGCCGTTCTATCGCACGCCCAATTCGCCCATCGCCCGGGGATTGGCGTTGACGGAAGCGGATTTTATTCGTGCGCGCCTCACGGCGCTGGCGATCGAAACGGAAAATTTTAAACGCGCCGATATTTATACTCTGTTCGTGACGACAAGAATTCTTAATTTCCTCAAAAGCGTGCCGATCACCGGAACCGCCTCACTCACAAGGCTGACGAATAAGTCTTGGCCTGACCTGCGGGTTCGCGCGGGTTTCGAATTGTTAAGGCAACTCCCGTCGACTGCTCGGCTGCACGCCTGGAATAGAAAAGAGTTGATGGAGAATAGAAAGTTCGACCGCGATCTATTCCAGCGAGTTCTCGAACAGGCGGGCGTGGTTACGACACAAAGCGGCGGGACAATTCCTCTGGACGATTTCGCGTCAACATTTAAAGATCACTCTCGGCTTCGCGTTTCCGGCAGGGTCAGTCGAAAAGTCGCTCCGCTCGATCCGGGTTCCAGCGTAATGTCGCCGTTATAAGCTTTCAGCAACGATCGAACGATCCCCAAACCGAGACCCGTTCCCCCTTCGTTTCTGTGCGTCGTAAAGAACGGCGTAAAAATCTTCTCTACATTGGCCGGCGATATGCCGTGGCCATTGTCGGCTACCGTCACTGAAATATCGCCATTGGAACGTGCGCCCTTGATATCGACCCGGCTAGCGCCGTTCTGCCGGCTGTTATCTAGTAGATTAGTAATAACCGTCTCGACAATCTCCGGTGGAACCGCCGCAATGGCATCATTGGCGTTGGCGCAGGAAATGATCAAGCCGTGATCTTTGTATCGTTCACGTAGCTCGGCGAGGATCGGCGCCATCTCGGCCGTCCCTTCGGTCGGTTGGATAACGTCCGCCCGCGCCATCTCCAGCAATCGATCGACCAAACGTTTCAGCCGATCAGCATCCTGCGCGATATTAGCGAGGAAGCGAGCGCGTTTTTCAGCCGGCATTTCGGACAGGTGTTCCTGGAGCAGCTCAACGGCTCCTTGAATTCCAGTTAACGGCGTCTTGAACTCATGCGACACGTGCGTCGCGAAGTCGCGGATGTATTGCGCGCGATATTCCAGGCTGCGCGCCATCTCGGCGAAGCTCTCTGACAATAATGCTAGCTCTTCGGTGACCGGAGACGCTAACGGTTCGATCGACTTCTTGTCCCCGCTGGCGAATTGTCTCGTTTGTTGAATCAGCGCATGGACCGGTCGCGCGATCGCGTAGGACGTAAACGCGACCAAGAGAATGACCAGGAGCAAGATGACAATAGCCACTAGCGCAACTTTCTCTCTTTGGCTGTAAAGGTGCTCGAGAATGCTGTTGGGCGTTCGCGACAACAGGACAACGCCCAATAGACGATTCTCTGACGTGATCGGATACGCGACAAAGACGCGAATCCCGGTACCCCGGCTGATCGAAGCGAGCGCGGGGGCGGGCCTGTGAATGATCCGTTCTCGGATGGCGCTCGAGTATCGACCCGCGCGCGCTTCCTGCACCTCCGGAATATGAGCAAGAGACTTCCCGATGTCGTCGCGCCCGCCGGTGATGATCCCTTGAAAGTCGAGCAGGCGGACGCCCGCCAGGGTTGTCCGCTGCGCTTCCAACAAGATCGGCGTCAGTCGCGCGCCGATGGCCAGAGCGAGGTCATCTCCCTTCACATGCGCTTGCACCGCTTCCGGTGGCCGCGCCTTGATCACATAGGCGGACAGATTCAGCTGCGGTTTGATCGGCCGATAGTACACCTCGCTCGACGCCCGCAAATTGAGTTGAATGCCGTAGCCGTTTTCTCGGTGAGTTTGTCTCACCACTTCCTGAACCTCATTTTTGTACATTGCTGCGATCAATGCCGCCTGGGCGATCAACTCCAACTCGGTCTGCTTGACCAATTCGTTCTCATAAATGCGGAAAATATAAACGCCGGCGAGCGGGATGACGAGCACAACGAGGCTGACCGCGAGCAAAAGGGTGCGCAACTTAAAACGCCGGCGGGTGGGCTTGATCCTTAGCGGCATGAGCCCAACTTGTAACCGACGCCGTGCACCGTCTCGATGACTTCGTTGCAGCCGGCCCTGGAGTATTTGCTGCGCACGTGCCGGATGTGACTGTCGATGGTTCGATCGTTGACGCTGATATTGGCATCGTAGGCTGCGTCCATCAGCTGCTCGCGCGATAACACGTGTTCCGGATGATGCAAGAAGGTTTTCAGAAGGGCAAACTCGGTCGCCGTAAGTGAGATCTTTTTGTCGTCCAAGTAGGCAGTGTGCGCTGCAACATCAAGCCGCACGGAGCCGTGTCGGAGCTCCTTCATATCCGTCGCATCGATGGGCTTGGCACGTGTGCGCTTAAGGATCACTTGCACGCGCGCGACCAGTTCGCGTGGGCTGAATGGCTTGGTGACGTAATCGTCGCCGCCGATTTCGAGGCCGACCACCCGATCCACTTCATCGGCGCGCGAGGACAGAAAAAGAATCGGTGTTTCAGAGCTCTTGCGAATCTCGCGGCAAACCGCAAAACCGTCGATTTCCGGCATGGTGATATCGAGAATCACCAAGTCCGGCTTTGATCGAGAAAACAATTCTAGAGCCTTCCGGCCGTCGCCGGCCTCGACGACTTCGAGGCCGGCTTTCTCCAAAGCAAACTGTGCGACTTCGCGAATGTGCGCGTCGTCATCGACGACCAAGATTCTCGTGGGCATATCGCTCACACCTAGGATAATGGCTCAAGGCCAAAAACACCAATCAAGCGCCTTGAGCCGGAACGGGAGCGCGGGTTGCGAATTTCTCCGACCAGCGAATCCGTCCCGTGAGTTGCATGACCACGAACAGAGTGAGAATCGCACCGATCGTTACAGCCAAACCGCTGAAGCCCTTGAAGAAAAACGCGTAAGAAAACAGCACCAGATAAATCAGCTGGGCCAAGCCGGCCTCGACTGCCGCGAAACGCATGCCCACAACTAGCCGGAGGTAACTGATCACCAGGCTCATCGAAACGATCGAACAAATCACGAAGGCGGCGTGGATCGAGATATGGTCTACCAAATAGGCCAGCAGAAGGTGAAAGGCAAAGAACGCGCACGCGAGAAAGAAATAATTCATCGAATGCAGATCGATGCCGCGCAACGTGGTGATGATAAACATCAGGAAAAAGAAAAATAGCAGCGAAACAGGAGCAAAGTAGCTGATCCGGCCCGCCAGCGGCCCTGGCTGCAGCTTCTCCGACAAAACCATACCGATCTGAAATCCTGATAGCAGATTCTTCGATTCCCAGGTGAGCTCCCAGCCGTTTTTGCTTTCCTTCTTACTCGCGGGCGAAAGCGTGTTATCCGGGAAATCGATGTCTTTGAAATTCGTCGTCATCTTGAGCTCAAAGTTTTTGACTTGGGAAACCTCGCCGCCAAAATGATAACGCCAGCTTTCCAGTCCCTGAGAGCGATACTTAACGAGTAAGACCGCAGTATGCCCTCGTGCGATTCTCACTGTGCCGCGTAGTGCCGACTTTTCATTGACGAACGGAACCGTTTCTCCGTCGACGGTGAAGACAACTTCGTCGTAGCTCGCTTGCGCTGTTGGTAAAGTGAAAAGAACATCGACCATTTCCTCGTCCGTCGCGTTCTTGAGCATGTAATAACCGGCGAAAGCTACTTTGTACGTGCTGTACCACAATAAGCCCTTCTGTCGGTGCTCGAGATCGAGTCCTACCGTGAGTTTACTGCGATCGAGAGCGAGCGGTTTCACCACGTAACCTTTCTCCGTGCGAATCACGTTTTTACCGTTCTCACTAACTTCGACTTTTCGCACGACTTCCTTGGTCGAAGTTGCCGTTGGCGGCTTTTGGACATGGGGCGCACCCCAAATTGATGCCACTCGGTTTTTTAACGACTCGTCAGACGAGTACGTTCGATTAAAAACAGTCGTTCCTAAAATCGACCACGCGACTGTGGTGCAGACAAAGATGACGACGATAACTGCAATTTGTCTAGGCATTGGATTTTCCCTTTCTAGTTTTAAGATGCCCTCAGTTTACGGATTCGTTGTGCAACAACGATGAACGGCCGGTGGTTCTTTCGGGAAATTCTTGTGCAGAATCCGTGCAGAGTTTCGGTTTCATCTTCCGTCGTAATTGGATAAAGAATGGCCATGGTTCTGCTCGAACGCGTCCGTGTTCTCGACCTCACCAACGTGTTGGCGGGACCTTTCTGCTGTTATCAACTCGCCCAGTTGGGCGCCGATGTGATCAAAGTCGAGGTCCCCGGCTCCGGCGATCTCGCTCGCCAGTTGGGCGCCGACGCGGAATTAAACCAGCGGCTAATGGGCGCATCGTTCTTGGCGCAAAATGCCGGCAAGCGTTCGGTGACCCTCAATCTAAAAAACCCCGATGGCAAAGAAGTCTTTCGCCGCCTCGTCGGCACTGCAGACGTAGTCGTGGAAAATTTCCGGCCGGGCGTCATGGATCGACTCGACCTCGGGTACCAGGAGCTTAAGAAGCTAAAATCGAATCTCATCTACTGCGCGATTTCCGGCTTCGGTCAAAACGGACCATTAAAAGACAATCCGGCCTACGACCAGATCATCCAGGGATTGTCCGGCGTGATGAGCATTACCGGTGATAAGAATTCAGCGCCGCTCCGCGCCGGCTTTCCCGTCGCCGACACGATTGGCGGCCTTACCGCGGCTTTTGCCATCGCCGCGGCTCTGTTTCGGCGCGAACGGAGCAACGAAGGGGAATTCATCGACGTGTCCATGCTTGAATCAACGCTGGTGACGATGGGTTGGGCGGTGTCCAATTGGCTGATCGCTGGCATACCGCCCGAGCCCCTGGGCAATGAAAACATGACGGCGAGCCCTTCGGGAACGTTTAAAACCGGGGCCGGCCTTTTGAACGTCGCGGCCAATCAGCAAGAACAGTTTGAAAAACTTTGCGAGCTAATTGGCCGAAAGGAACTCTCGACCGATCCGCGTTTCGCGGACCGCGAGGACCGAAAAAAATTCCGCCCGGAACTGAAGGCCGAGATAGAAGTAGCCCTCGCAACCAAGCCGGCTAAGGAATGGTCGATGCTACTGAACCAGCATGGCGTGCCGGCCGGTGAGGTTCTCTCGATTCCTGAAGTGCTAAACCACCCGCAGATCGCCAGTCGCAAACTGGTTAAAAAATTTCCAAGCGCGCCGGGTATTGAGCGAGAGATAGCGCTCGTCCGCTCGGGATTCCGCCTGATGAGCGGGGAGCCTCAACCTGCCGCGCCGCCGCCGGCGCTCGGCGCCGACACGGAAAAGATTCTCGAAGAGCTTGGCTACGATCGTGCCGCTATTGCTAAACTCAAAAACCAGCACGTCATATGACTCAAAGACTGCGAAAGCCGAAGTCAAATGCGCTCCGAGGATCCAAAACTCCTGAGCAATGGTGGACGACTTCGATCATTGAGATGCGCCCGGGCGTGATCCGCTATCGCGGCTATGCCATTGAGGATCTAATTGGGCGAGTTGGCTTCGCCGAAATGGTCTGGTTGCTGACGCGCGGCGAATTGCCGACTTCCGGTCAGGCAGAACTTCTTGAAGCTGCTCTCGTCGCCGCCGTCGACCACGGACCGCAAGCGCCTTCGATCGCGATAGCGCGCATGGCGATTACTTGCGGCGTCGGCATCAACAACGCGATGGCGTCGGCGATCAATGTTTTGGGCGATGTCCACGGCGGCGCTGGCGAACAGTGCGTCACCTTCTACAACAAGATCGCGAACCGCCTTGAGCCCCAGCGCGCAAGCAAGGAAAATCGGCGAGCAATCAACGCCGCCGTCGAAGCCGAATTCGATGCCTTGGCAGCGAAACGCGTCAGCCACGTGCCCGGGTTCGGCCATCGCTTTCATCCGGTCGATCCGCGCGCGCCAAAATTGTTAAACCTCGTCGATGCTGCGGCAACCGCAGGGCATGTCTCCGGCCTCTTCGCCGCCATTGGCCGCACAGTCGAGGCAATGCTCGCGAAACGCAAAGGCCGAAAGATTCCCATGAACATCGACGGCGCGACCGCTGTCGTCTTCGCTGAATTGGGATTTCCACCACCGCTTTGCCGCGGACTTTTTGTCTTATCGCGCTCAGTCGGAGCGCTGGCCCACGCCTGGGAGGAAAGCCAATCCGGGGAACGTAACAAAGGCCCGATACCGCGCCAATTACTGTGGCAGTACGACGGTCCCAAACCGAGGCGCATGAAAAAAATTCGTTGAATCTCATCCGGTCTTTCTTTTTGGTTCACGTGCCGGCGATTCTTCCTTCCAAGGCCAACGATTCAACGGCCTGAACTTTTTGAACGGCTTGAACCTAGCCGTATCGTAATTTCCAGCTTGTCAATTTTCCCGGCGTCTACTATACATCCTGAACAAACGCGTACTTAGCGAAGGAGGCAATATGCGGAAGCAGGTTTTCAGTTTTGTCGCAACTCTTGTACTGACAGCGTTAGCCTCGTCGGTCCACGCCCAGCCTAGCTTGAAGATGATGATTCCCGCCAATCCCGGTGGCGGCTGGGACCAGACCGGTCGCCAGCTGGCCGCGGCCATGCAGAGTGCCAAGCTGGTATCATCCGTGCAGTTTGATAATAAGGGCGGCGCCGGCGGCACGATCGGCCTGGCGCAATTTATCAACTCAGCGAAAGGCGATCCCAATTCGATCATGATCGGCGGTATGGTCATGGTCGGCGCGATCTATCTTGAGAACTCGCCGGTCAATCTCACCATGGTGACTCCCTTAGCGCGGCTCACCGGCGAGTATGAAATCATTGTGGTGCCGGCCAGCTCGCCGCACAAAAACATGGCCGATCTGGTTAAAGCCTTTAAAGCCAATCCTGGCGGGATCTCCTGGGGGGGCGGGTCGGCGGGCGGCACCGATCACATTCTGGTCGGTTTGATCGCCAAAGCGACCGGCGTCGATCCAAGCAAGATCAACTACGTGCCGTTTAAAGGCGGCGGCGAGGCGATCGCGGCGATCATCGGCGGACACGTCACCGCCGGCGTCTCCGGCATCGGTGAGTTTGCCGAACAGATCAAAGGCGGTCGCATGCGCGCGCTCGCGGTGTCGAGCCCAAAGAAAATCGAAGGATATCCCACGCTGAAAGAACAGGCCATCGACGTTGAGCTATCCAATTGGCGCGGCACCTTTGGCGCGCCGGGCATCACGGCGCAGCAGCGCGACGCGCTGATCAAAATCAACCAAGGCGCGACGGAATCCGCGGCTTGGAAAACGACTCTGGAAAAGCTCGGCTGGTCGCCGATTTTTCTGAGCGGCGACGCTTTCAAGAAATTTATCGACGAGGATACCAAACGGATTGCCGGCATCATCGATTCGCTCGGCATTAAGAATAAATAGCGTCATGCGATATAAACGCGCCGAGCTCATTCTCTCCCTGGCGATTCTTTTCCTGGGAATTGCCGTTGCGATCGGCACTTCACAATTGTCGAGCGCCGGCGGTTACGCGCGCATTGGGCCAAACGTGGCTCCGATGATTATCTCCGGCGGCCTCATTTTGCTCGGCGCCTGGTTGAGTTACGAGGCTCTCTCGGGCGGCTGGCGCAATGCGGTTCCGGATGATCCCGAGACTCGCGGCGAGCATTCCTTCCAGGCGAGCGCGTTTGTTTGGGTTAGCGCGGGATTGATCGCACAGATTTTTTTGATCCACTCTGCCGGATTCGTGCTTGCCCAGGCGGCGCTGTTTCTCTGTGTGGCGCGCGGTTTCGGAAGCGGCAAGTTTGTCCGCGATTTTGCGATCGGTCTTGTCCTCGGCCTCGGCGTGTTTCTCTTCTTCGTCAAGTTCTTAAACGTAAATTTACCGGCCGGCTGGCTCCAACCGCTGCTCGGCGGCGCGGGCATTTGATCGCGTATGCCCGACGCCTTTAATTCACTCCTGCATGGATTCAGCATCGCGCTGACGCCGCTCAATCTTCTCTGGGGTTTCATCGGCGTTACGCTCGGCACTTTCATCGGAGTCCTCCCCGGGGTCGGCCCGGCGCTCACTGTCGCCATGCTCATGCCTCTCACCATTAAACTGGATCCCACCGGCGCGCTCATTATGTTCGCGGGCATCTACTACGGCGCCATGTACGGCGGCTCGACAACGACGATCCTGCTCAACACACCTGGGGAATCCGCATCCATCGCTACGGCACTCGAAGGCAACTTGATGGCGAAGAAGGGTCGCGCGGGACCGGCGCTGGCGACGAGCGCCATTGGCTCCTTCGTCGCCGGCACGATTGCGACCATACTCGTTACGCTGCTTGCGCCGATCGTCGTCGAACTGGCTTTGAAATTCGGGCCCGCGGAATATTTCGCGCTGATGATCTTCGCATTTACAACCGTTGCCGCGGTCATTGGAAGTTCCACGGTGCGCGGACTGACGAGCTTATTTCTCGGTCTGCTTTTGGGCGTCGTCGGTATTGATAGCCAGACCGGCAGGTCGCGCTTCGCCTTCGGCGTGCCCGAATTACTCGACGGCATCGACGTAGTCGTGCTCGCCGTAGGACTGTTCGCGGTCGGCGAAGCGCTTTACGTCGCTGCCTACTCGAGCCGGCTCGAAGAAAAACTGGAACAACTCAAAGGCTCTCTCTGGATGTCGAAAGAAGACTGGCAGCGCTCATGGCCGGCTTGGCTGCGCGCCACGGCAATCGGTTTTCCCTTCGGTTCAATACCGGCAGGCGGCGCGGAGATTCCAACTTTTCTGTCCTATGCAACCGAAAGAAAACTCACCAAACATCCGGAAGAGTTCGGCAAAGGCGCTATCGAAGGCGTCGCCGGTCCCGAAGCGGCAAATAATGCGTCTGTGACCGGCGCGCTGGTGCCGTTGCTCACCCTCGGCATACCGACTTCCGCCACCGCCGCGATTTTACTTAGCGCATTTCAAAATTACGGCATCCAGCCCGGCCCGCTGCTCTTTGTAACCCAGGCTGATCTAGTTTGGGGCCTGCTCGCGAGTCTGTATATCGGCAATGTTTTGCTGTTGATCCTCAACCTACCGCTCGTTGGGATTTGGGTGAAGGTGTTGGCGATTCCACGGCCGCTGCTTTACGGCGGGATACTAGTTTTTGCCACGCTTGGCGCTTATAGCCTGCATCAGTCTGTAGTCGATCTGATGATCCTTTATGTCTTCGGTTTACTCGGTTTCGTCATGCGCCGCTGGAACATCCCCGTCGCTCCGGCCGTGATCGGCCTGATTCTCGGCCCACTCGCCGAAACCCAGGCGCGCCGCGCTCTCGCCATCAGCCAAGGCGACGCCTCGGTATTCATCACGCAGCCGATCTCGGCGTCGATTCTCGCGATCTCCTTCCTGCTGCTGATCGTGCCCCTGATCGTTCAACTCGTCCGTCAACGTTGATCATTTCTTGGCCAGCGACTCAAAAAGACTCAGCTACAAGGCGCGGGAAGAATCGATCCTTCGGCTTCGCGCAGGACAAGCTAGGCGGAGACGTACAATCTTCGTACGTCGGAGCGAGGCGATCGAGCGCAACGAAGTCAGATGAGGCTTTTTCAGCAACCGGTTAGACTTTTTCCATGCCGATGGAAAACATCCGCTCCAAATCATGGCGCGAATAGACCCGAAATGCGATCAGTGTTTCCGAAGTCGTGATCCCCGGCACCGCGCGAATATGTTCAGTTACGATTTTCGCCAGTTGATCGTTGTCGCTCGCGCGCACGATCGCGGCGAGATCGTAGCGTCCAGCGACCGAATAAACCTCTGTGACGCCATCGGTATCGGCTAGCGCTTCGGCGACTTTGTTCGTTTTATCTCGCTCGGTATTGAGCAGGACGATGGCGGAAAGCATATTCGATCTCCTCTTATTTGTAAGCTAACAATTGGAATTGCAACTATAGAAACAGTAGCTGACGTAGTACGTCAACGTCAACGCTGGGTATTGGTTCATTTTCAATCCGCCATGAGTCTTAACGTCGAGAAAGATTCCTCGCTTCCGCTCGGAATGACAACTAAAATAAGCATTTGTCATCTCGAACCCTTCGGAGAGACTCAGGGTAAACTCCGTGAGAGATCTTTCCCAAACTGAACCACTACCCAACGCTGCGCACCTTGACCGCCAAACTGACCTTCATTAATATGCGCAGCGAAACGGAGGGCCCGATGATAACTAAAAACACTGTGCGATTTGTTCTTTGTTTTGTGGCCCTCGCGTTTTTCGTTATTGTTTCCGGCTCTTTCGCTGAAGAGAAACTCACCGTATCTTACAGCTCGGTCGATGCGCCGAGCGCCAACTGGTATATCGCGCAGGAAAAAGGATTGTATAAAAAATACGGCTTGGACGTCGAGTCGATCTTTATTCCCGCCTCGTCCACCAATGTGGCCGTGCTCGTCGCGGGTCAACTTAAATTCGGCAACGGCACCGGCGGCACCATCGCCAGCGCGGCGGTCAGCGGCGCGAATCTCGTCGCCGTCGCCTGCTTCATGAATACATTGCCCTATGAGCTGATCGTTCAAGAGTCGATCAAAACCAAAGAGCAATTGCGTGGCAAAAGTATCGGCATCAGCCGCATCGGCAGCTCGTCGGACGTGATCGCGCGGGTATTTCTCAAACATCTCGGATTGGAACCGGACAAAGACGTGGCGATCATACAAGTGGGCGGCTCAGGCGAGCGGGCGGCGGCATTCCGCACCGGTAAGATCGCCGCTTTCCCCGCCCCTCCAGGTGTTCTTCATCTTACGAAAGGCATGCCGCAACGGGTTTTGGTGAGTACCGCGGAATTTCCAAAGCCTTATGCATTTCCCTACATCTGCGGCACGACAACCAAAACTTACTTGGCGAGCAACCGGCCCACGGTGAAACGCTTGGTTATGGCTCTGACCGAGGGCGTGAACTTCTTTAAGACGCGCAAAGAAGAGAGCAAAAAAATTCTGGCCAAATATTCTCGACACAACGACGAAGCCTACTTAGAAGCCGCCTACGAGATCAACGCCAAACTTTTCGACCGCGTGCCCTACGTCACCCGTGAAGGCATGGATATTCAGCTTAAAGAGGCGCTGTCCAAGAAACCGGGTTCGACGGTGAAAGTGGACGACATCGTCGACGATTCTATCGTAGCGGAACTGGAACGCGAAGGATTTGTCGATAAGCTCTACAAGCAGTGAGGCAAGCGGTAACCTGAATGGAGTGAAGCAAAATCCAGGAACCGTATTACCGTATGGAGAGTTACAAGTGCTCCCGACTATCTCCACAACTGATCGAAAAATCCCGAGCGCTTTACCTCATCGACATAACGGTTGTCGTAATAAGCCGTAACATGCGTGCTCGCTGCCAATTTGGCGTCGATGAGATTGCTCTGCACCATTTGCTTGACCATGGAGCGCAGCGCTCCTTCGTTGACTAGTCCTTCTTTCGCATAATTTTCCGCGGCAAAGAGATAGGCCTGCTCGAGCAAGTCCGGGTCTTTCATCGGCATCCATTTCATGATGACTTTCTTGGTGTACTCCTTGTCCCTCTGAATAAGCTTAATGGCTTCCGCAGTGACTTTGATGACTCGGATAACCGTGTCTTTGTCCTTTTCGACCACCGAGCGGCGGGCAACGATG
>Ga0111538_10007202_pt1 | contig 15010 bp, 7 predicted proteins | sample SoiMethybrSBSTD1_FD_79669 | JGI IMG/M metagenome (GOLD analysis project Ga0111538, IMG submission 79669) | Bulk soil microbial communities from a Populus tree surrounding site in Tennessee, USA - Soil MetaG P. TD hybrid SBSTD1 (version 2)... | ecosystem: Environmental > Terrestrial > Soil > Tree... | reverse complement strand
CCCCGTAGATCCGCGACTTTGAAGCTCGCTGCCCGACCTCCGCTGTCGAGGCTATAGTGCCGCGCCGTGCCGTACTCTTCGATGTTCCGCTGCTTTGCCGGGTGCGACGGCTCGTGGCCTGTCACGCGCCCGCTTTATCGCTGCCCGCACTGCGAGGGGCTCCTGGAGGTCGTCCACGACCTGGAAGCGCTCCGCGATCGCAGCGGCGCGTCGTGGATGAAGCTGTTCGACGAACGCTACAAATTGAACTTGTGGCCGTTCGGGTCGGGCGTCTGGGGCAAGCGCGAATGGGTGATGCCGCAGGTTCCGGACGACCTGATCGTCTCGATGTACGAGGGCGGCACCAACCTGTTCTGGGCGGAGCGCTACGGGCGCTCGCTCGGGCTCGACGACCTCTGGGTCAAGCTGTGCGGCAACAGCCACAGCGGTTCGTTCAAGGATCTGGGGATGACCGTGCTGGTCAGCGTGGTCCAGCTCGCGATGCGCGAGGGGCTGCGCGTGAAGGCGATCGCCTGCGCTTCCACCGGGGATACGAGCGCTTCGCTCGCCGCCTACGGCGCTGCCGCGGGGCTGCCGGTGGTCGTGCTTTTGCCGCGCGGCAAGATCTCGACGGCGCAGCTCGTACAGCCGCTCGCCCACGGCGCGCTCGTGCTCGGCCTCGATACCGACTTCGACGGTTGCATGGCGATCGTCAAGCAGCTCGCCGCCGAAGGCATCGTCTACCTCGCCAACTCGATGAATCCGCTGCGCATCGAGGGGCAGAAAACCGTCGCGATCGAGATCGTGCAGCAGTTTCTGTGGCAGGTGCCGGACTGGGTGGTGCTGCCGAGCGGCAATCTGGGCAACGCCGCTGCGCTTTACGCGGGTTTCAAGATGCTCCGGGACCTCGGCGTGATCTCGCGCTACCCGCGGCTGATCGTGGCGCAGGCGGAGAACGCGAATCCGCTCTATCGCGCCTGGACCGCGGGCAAATCGACGGTCGATCCGGTGGTGGCCAAACCCACCCAGGCCACGGCGATTCAGATCGGCAACCCGGTCAGCGCGCCGCGGGCGGTCAGGGCGGTCGAGGCGCTGAACGGCGTGGTCGAGCAGGCGAGCGAACAGGAGCTGGCCGAGGCCGCCGCGCGCGCCGATCGCACCGGAATGTACGCCTGTCCGCATACCGCGGTCGGGCTCGCGGTGCTGGAGAAGCTCGTGGCGCGGGGCGTGATCAAAAAGGACGAACGCGTGGTGTGCATCTCGACGGCCAACGCGCTCAAGTTCACCGAATTCAAGGTGCGCTATCACGAAGGCCAGATCGACGGCGTCGTGAGCGAGCAAAAAAACCCGCCGGTGATGCTGCCGCCGAGCTACGGCAACGTGGTCGACGCGATCCGCGCCCGCTTCGGCGCGTAGCCGTCGCGATCATTGCTTTTCGGTCGACTTCTCGAGCTCGATCAGCACTTCGCGCGGCAGATCGGGGAAGCGCCCGACCGAGGGACCCAGCGCGGCGGGCGTATCGCCCGCGGCAGCCGGAGCACCGAGCCCGCCCGAGGCGCGCACCGCGCCGGCACTGCCGCTCGGTTCGGCGGCCTCTTCCTCGGGATCTAGCGGCGGCGCTTGCGCCGTGGTGGCGCTCGGAGCCGGAACTTCGGGCAGCGCTGCAGGCGCTGCCGCGACGCTGGGCTCGGCGGGAGTCGTTTTTGGTTTCGGCCGCAGTCGGAATCCGATGACCACGAGCACGCCCAGCAGGATCAGCCCGAGCGCCGCGAGCGCGATGCGCTGCTTTCGCCTCGCCCGCTGCTCACGTGCCAGAAAGGCCGCGGTCGGATCTTCGCCGTCGTCATCGGCCAGAGCATCGCTCGGGAGGACCTGAGGAGCGAGCGTGCTCGGCTGCTCTGCGGGCTCAGCCGGCGGTTCGTCCTCGTCGAGCTCGTCCGCAGCTGCGGAAAACTGCTCGTCACCGGGGACAATCGGCTCGTCGCCGGCAAGCTGCTCCTGCGAGTCATCGGATGCGTCTGCCGGCGCCGCCGGTACCTCGACCTCGGGCTCGGCAGTCGCCGCCGCCTCGGCCGATTCGACCGGGAGGGCGGGCGGCGCCGGAATCGCCGGGGCCGCCGCTTCGGATTCGGCCGCAGCGGGAGCGCGGCTGCTGGCCCGCAGCGGACCCGTCAGCCAGTTGGCGAGGGGCTCGGCTTGTGCCGGCCTCTCTTCCGGATCTTCGTCGTCGACCCTGCCTGCTTCTCTCGTCATGGGACCCCCCTTGGCGCATTCGCCGGACGGGCCCTAAACGTCTAGCAAGGCCCGCTAGAAAGTCCAACGCGCGGCCGCGCCGCCGCCCTGGGGGGTGACGTAGGGGGCGACGTTCAGCTTGGCGCGCTTCGGCAGCTCCGCGCGTGCGCTTTCCTTGCCGTCGCCGTCACCGCTCGTGAGCAGCACGATGCCGGTCACGCCGAGCGTGATTGCGACGCCGAAGGCCATGTCGGAAATCAACGCATTGCGCTCGACGTCATCCGCTCCGTCGTTGGTCGGGGCGTCCTCGAAGTCGCTCTTGGCGCTCAGTGCCTTGATTCCGAAAAAAGTTCCAACGATGGCGCCAGCGCCGGCCACGCCGAGCGTGATGAAGGCGGGGACCTTGCTCTTCTTGGCGGGCGGTGCGGGCGGCGGCTCGGGCGGCGGCTCGGGCGGAAGCGGCGCCGCCGTCGGCTCTGCCGGGGGGAGCATGTCCGCCGACTTGAGCTCGACCTTCTGTTCGAGCTTGTCGCCGGCCTTGGCGTCCACGTCGACCTGCTTGGCCTCGTAGCCGGCCAGGGTCAGAACGATCTTGTGCGGCCCCGGCGTCACCTTGACGGTCATGGGCGTCTCACCCATTTGCGCCTGGCCGTCGACGGTCACCTGCGCGCCGGCCGGCGTGCTGACCAGGCTGACCTCGGCCCCCTGTTTTGCCTTCAGCTCGCCGAGCTTCTTCTTGGCGTCAGCCAGCTTCTCGTCGCCGAGCTTCGAAGACTCGGGAGCCGCCAGCAACGCTTCGAGCGCCTTGGTCGCTTCCTCGTCCTTACCCTGCATCGCGAGAGCCATTGCGATCCAGAACTCGGCGTGCGGTGTGGGGATCAGGTCGTGGGCCTTCTTGAAACTCTCGATGGCCGCGTCGTAGTTGCCCGCGGTGTAGGCCTTCTCGCCTTCGGCGTACGCCTTGCGCGCTGCGTCCTTGGTTTTCTTGTCCGGGGGCTTGGCAGCGGCGGGGGCCGGGGCATCGGCTGGGGGCTTTGCCGGCTGGCCCTGGGCGGCGGCCAAGGGCAAAAGCGCCGTGCTTGCCAGACTGCCGGCCACGACGGAAGCAGCGATACGAGTGAAACCAGCCGTGAACACCGAGTGACGCATTGGGGGGCCTTCTTTGGGAGGAAACAACCTCCCGAGCATCCAAAGGCTAATCTGGCGGAGCCTCTGGCGACAAGCCCGGTTTTGGGCTCGCCGAAGGCGATCTGGTGACAGGCGCTTTCGGACCGGCGCAGGGACCTCGTCCAGGCCCGGAGAGACCCGCTAGAGTGTGAACCGGCCCCCCGCCCATGAATTCTCCGCCCGTTCCCGATGCCAGCGATGCGCCCGACGCGGCGGCGGGCGATGCGGGCACGCCGCGCAAGGACACGCTGCCGCCTCCTGAATGGGTCGAGCGCGAGGGTCCGCTTTCCGCAGCATCACTCACGCTCGAGCTCGACATCAGCGAGCCGCCGGTCGCGAGGCGCAGCGGGCCGCGGGCGGAGATCGGCGCGCTCAGAGCCAAGCTCGCGCCCGGCAGTGGCGCCGACACCGAAACCGAACGCACGGCTTCCGCGGCGCTGGCGCGCGCACTGGCCAGCCGTGGCGAGGAGCTCGACGCGGCGACGCGGCTCGCACGGCGTGCGCTCGTGCTCGGCGACGATCCTTCGCTGCGCGAGGAGCTGTCGCTCTGGTTCTCGGGGCTCGGTGAACCGGCGCTCGCCGCCACGACCCTCAAGCCGTTGCTCGAGACTCAAACCGGAGAAGCGCTGTCGAGGATTGCCTCGCGCGTCGCGGTGCTGCTCGCGCGCGCCGGCGATGCGGCGGGTGCGGCAGACGCTCTCGAGCAGGCCGCGCAGCACGGTCCGGCCGATCCGCTCCCGGGCGAGCTTCTGGGAGCGCTCGCCGCGTGGGCTCCGAATGCCGTCGCTGCCGATCGAGCTGCCAGCGGTTACCTCGAGGGCGCGTCGCGCCGCGAAGCGCTCGGCGAGCGCGCCGCGGCGTTCGAGGACCTGTTGCGAGCGTTCGAAATCGCGGCCGGCTCGAGCGCCGCGGCCGAGCGGCTCGAGCAAGCGCTCTCCGCGCGCGGGCGCGCAGGCGCCGCGGACGAGGTGTTGCGCGAGCACGGGCGAGCCAGTGCCGACGGCCGTGCCGTGCATGTCAGACGCCTGCGCAGCGCGGTCGAAGCCGCGGATTTTACGCGGGCGGTCGGTGCAGGGCTCGATGCATTTCTCGACGCCGAGGTCGACGCCGCCGCCGTGCTCGGCGCGCTCGAGCGCGAGACAACCGCGGCACCGCCGGCCGCGTTGTTCGATCGCTCGCTGCATCGCTCGGGCCTGCACGAGCTGATGGCGGCGCGCTGGGAGCTCTGCGCCGAGTCGGTTTCCGGCGTCGTGCGCTCGCGCCTGCGCCTGGCGCTCGGCCGGCTCTATCAGACGCTGCTCGGCAGCCCGGAACGCGCCGCGGCGGCCTGGATCGAAGCGCTGGTCCTGGATCCCAGCTCCGAGGAGGCCAAGGACTCGTTGCGCACGCACGCCGCGAGCACGCGCGATCAGAGCCCGCTGGTCGAGGCTTTGATAAGAGTCGGAAAGAGCGAGGATCCGGCGAGCCTCGAGGCGCGCAACGCATGTCTGCGCGAGCTCGGCATCCTCGCCGAACAGCGCCTGAACGATCCCGGGCTCGCGCTTTGGGCGGTGCAGCGCGAGCTCAGCGTGCGCGGAAAGGACAGCGAGCTCGAGCACAGCGTCGCGCGGCTCTCGTCGCGCGCCGCCTTCCAGAGCGAGACGCTGGCTGGAGTCTTCGCAGCGCTCGAGGGTCTGAGCGGGCGCGAGCGCGTCGAGCCTCTGCGCCGCGCGGCGTCGATCCTGCGCGGCCGCCCCGATCAGGCCGACGCTTATCTCCGGGTGCTGTCCGAGCTCGCCGATCTTTTGCCCGAGGAGCGCGGTTGGCCCGCGGCGCACGAGCGGGTGCTGGAGCGGCTCGGGCGCTGGGAGGATCTCGAAGGTGCGTTGCGCCGGTCGCTGCAAAGGGCGGCTGCGCCGGCCGACTTCGAGCGTGCCCGGCTCGCGATCAGCGCCGCGCGGCGGCGCCGCGACGATCCCGCCGGAGCCCTGCACGAGCTCGAGCCGCTGCTCGACGACGGAGCGGCGCATCCCGGCGGCTCCAGCATGGCGCTGCTGCTGGCCGCTCGCAGCGGCGACAGCGGGCTCCGCGCCCGCTGCTTGATGCGGCTCGCCACGCCCTTGCCACCGCCGTTGCGCGCGGTGCTGAGCAGCGTCGCTGCGGAGCTGTTCCTCGCCGGCGGCGACGCCGAGCGCGCGCTCGAGCTCGCGGAACAAGCCTGTCACGCCGATCCTTCGCTGAGCCGCGCGACGGCGGCGCGGGCCGCGGTGGCGGCGCGCAAGCTCGATCGCTCGGCCGTGGCCGCGCTCGAGCGGGCGATGGGCGTCGTGGTTCCGCGCGCAGCGCTGTGCCGGGCGCTGGCAGAAGCCACGGCCGAGCTCGGCGAGCCGATGCTGGCGCTGGCCTGGAGCCAGCGCTGGCTGGCGCTGCGCCCGGGTGATCCCTCGGCGGCGAGCGCGGTGCTCGCCCGCGCGATCGCGATCGGGGACGGTACGCGGCTCGCCGATGCGCTCGGCTGGCTGCTTGCGCAGCCCCAGCCGCTGCTCGATCTCGCGGCGGCGCTGGCGGCGGCGCTGCGGCAGCTGGCGAGCCTCGATGCCGGCCGCGCCGCCGCGCTCGGGCGGCGTGCGCTCGACGTGCTCGGACCCCGGCAGGACGAGCTGCGCAGCGCCGTGCTCCACGTGGCCGATGCGATCGGTGATCGCGCGCTCGGCATCGCCGTGGTCGAGCGCTGGCTGGCGGCGGGCGCGCCGGGCGCGGATCGTGCCGAGCTCTTGCTCGACGTGGCGCGGCGCCGCAAGGCGCTCGGGGACGGCGACGGTGCGGCGCGGGCGCTGCTCCGGGCCGCGGTCGAAGGAGCGGACGCGACGGCGGTGCTGGCCGAGCTCGACGTCGCCGTGGCGCCCGCGACTTCGGACGGCGAGCTGGCGCTGCTCGAAGTGCGCGCCGAGGCTCAGAGCGCCGGCGCCGGCTCCGATCTGGGCGGCGTGGCGCAGGCGTGGCGCGAGCTCGGCGCGGCGCGCTGGGATCTCGCAGGCGATCCGGAGGGCGCGCTCAAGGCGTGGGAGCGCGCTTCCACGCTCGACAGCGAGCGCGGCATCTGGTGGCTGGCGCGCGATCTGCTGGCCTTCGCCGGACGCGACGAGGCCCTGGCGCGGCTCGAAGACTACGCGCTGCGCCGCCGCGAGCCGGCGCAGGCTGCCGCCGCGTTGTCGGCCGCGTCGAAGCTCGCGTTGCAGAACGGCGCGCCCCAGCACGCGCTGCGGATCGCCTCCCGCGCGTTACAGCTCGACCCTTCGCACGCCGACGTGCTGGCGGTCGCGGAGCACGCCGCGTCCGACGAGGACCTCGATCAGCTGGAAACGATCTACGATCGGCTGGCCGCGTCCGCGCTCGGTTGTTACGGCGAGCGCGCGGCCCATTACCGCGCAGGCCGGCAGTTCGAGCGCCGCGGCGACCCCGCGCGCGCGCTGAAACACGCGATCCGCGCGTTCGAGGTCGTCCCTGCGGAGGGCGTCGCGTTCGTATTGATGGCGCGGCTGTCCGAACGCGCGGGACGCGCGGACGACATCGTCGGAGCGCTCGCGCGCGTGGCGTCGCGCTGCGAGGATCCGGCGTCGCGCGCCGCCTGGCTCAAGCGCGCGGCGGTGTTCGCCGGTCCGGGCGACGACGGCAAGCGCCAGCGCGTCGACATTCTGCTGCGGGCGCTCTCGGTGCAACCCGGGCCCGACACGCTGCGGGCGCTGGGCGCCGCGCTCACCGAGCTGATCGCGCTCGCGCCCGAGGATCGCGAAATCATCGAGATGCGTTTCGAAAACGCGCTCGAGGGCCTGCTGCCGCGCGTCGACGGTCCGGAGGGAGCGCGCCTGGTGTGTCAGGCCGCGCGGGTCGCGCTCGAGATCTTCGATTCCGGACGGCTCGGGCTGATGGCGCTGGTGCGTGCGGTCGAGTGCGACGGCGACGTCGAGGAGTTTCACACGCTGCGGCCGTTTCTGGCCCAGCTCGCCGCCGCAGGCGAACCGGCGCACGCGTTCGTGGCGCGTGCGCGTGAGCTCGCGGGCCAGAAATACTCGAGCGCGGGCCGCCCGCTGCTCGAGCTCGCCGCGGAGCTCGCCGACGAGCTCGACGATCCCGCGGCGGAAGCGCGGCTCTTGGTCGAGGCCGCGGTTCGCGACCCCGAAGACAAGGCGCTCTTGCGGCGCGCCGAGGTGCGGGCCCGGCGTTCCGGCGACTCCGAGGCCGCGCGCCTGATCAGCGCCGCGGTCGCGCCGCGCGATCGCATCGCGAACTTGCTCGAAACGGCGCGCAGCGCCGACGAACAGGGCGATTTCGCAGCCGCGATCGACGCGCTGGAGAGCGCCCGCCAGAGCGACGCCATGGAGGAGATCGACCAGCGCCGCTCCTTCCAGCACCTGCGCGAGCTCTACGCGCGATCTTCGCGGCGCGACGCGCTCGAACGGCTGCTCCACGACGAGCTCGGCCGCTCGACGCGCGAGGCGTCGCGCTACGTTGCGCTGGCGCGCGATCTGTCGGCTTTGATCAGCGCTCGCGGGGACGCCGAGCGCGCGCTCGAGGTCCTGGCGGAGGCACGGGAGCGCTTTCCCGACGACGAAGGCGTGCTCGGCGACGTGGTCGAGATCTCGCGCCAGGCCGGAGACACCAAGCGCTGCGCCGAGGCGCTCGGGCGCCTGGTCGATCTCAGCGTGGACAGCGCGCTCCGGCTATCCTTGCTCAAGAAGCTCGCGCCGATGCTCGACGAGCTAGGCGAGCGCGCGCTCGCCTACGCGCGCTGGGGCGAGCTGCTCCAGCTCGATTCGCACGACATGGAGGCGATCGTCGCGCTCGAGCAGGACGCCGAGCGCCGCGGCGACTACGAGCGGCTGGTCGAGCTGCTGTCGCGCCGCGCTGCGCTCGCCAGCATGGTCGACGACGTGCGCCGGATTCACCTGCATCGAGCCGCCGTGCTCGAGCAGCGGCTCGGGCGCCCCGACGAGGCACGCAGCGAGCTCGAAGCGGTGCTCGCCGTCACCGGCGACAACCTGAACGTGCTGCGCATGCTGGCCGACCTGAACGAGCGGCTGGCAGCGCCGCTGCGCGCGGCGCCGCTCTGGTTGCGCGCCAGCGCCGCCACGCGCGATCGCGACGAAGCCGCCGATCTTTCGCGCCGGGCCTGTGAAGCGTATCTCGGCGGCGGCGACGTGGACGCCGCGCGCCGCGTGCTCGAAGGGATGGAAGCCTGGGCGCGCTCGGCAAAGGTCGCCGAGCTCAGAGTGGAGATCGAGCGGCGCAGCAACAACCCGCTCGCGCTCGCGGAAGCGCTCGAGGAGTACGCGCTCGCCTCGCTCGACGCGCCCGAACGGCGCGCCGAGCTCCTGATCGAAGCGGCGCGCTCCTCGCTCAGCGCCGGGGATCCGCAGGGCGCGCTGGCGCGGGCGCAACGCGCTGCGCGGATTGCGCCCTCGGCGCCCGAAGCCCAGCTGTGCGCGCGCTGGCTCGAGTATCTGAGCCGCGGCACCGGCTCGATGGAAGAAGCGCGCGTCACCGCCGCCGAGTTGCGCGCGATCGAGGGCGCGCTCGATCCGGCCCAGACCGAGCTCCGCAGCTTCCTCCTGGCGGAGGCGCTCGACGCCGCGCTCGGCGCCGGTGCCGGCCTGCGCGAGCTCCAGCGCGCTCAGTCCGAAGTCGGTTTGCGGCCGCTGCTCGCGCTCGCGCTCGGAGAGCGGCTCGCGGTCGGCGGTGAGCCGGCGCGGGCGCTGGCTCTGTTCGACGTCGCGCTCGGCGGCGATCTGCAGCGGGTTCGGCCGCGCGGGCGGGTCGCGGTGCGGGCGGCGGAAGCCGCGCGCGCCATGGGCGAGCTCGATCGCGGGCTCTCGTACCTCGAGACCGCGATCGCGGATCCGGACTCGCGGGCCGAAGCGCTGGGTTTGCAGGCCGAGCTGCGCGCCGAGTTGCGTCCCGACGTGGAGGCCGACCGGCGCGTGAGCGAGAGCGCGAGCGAGCAGGCCCGAGCGCCGGCGGTCGAGCCCCCGCGGCCGTCCGCTGCCGCCGCGCCGCGCTCTGCGCCCGACGCTGCCGATCCGCCGAGCAGCGCGGCGCTTCCCGTGGCGCGTTCCGTTACACCGCGTCCGCGCACCCAGCTCCTGCCGACGCCAGAGCGCGTCAAAAGCGACGAGGGCCCACTCCGCCTCCGGGAATCGGCGCGGCCGAGCGCCGAGCGCGCGAGCCGGCTGCCGCGAACGGAGCCGGCGCCCGACTCGGAGCCGCCGCGCTCGTCGCACAAGTCGCCGATGGCGATGCTCGCGGCGAGCTCGATCGAAGGCGCGCTCCTGGCCGCGCTCGACAAGGGCTCGGTGCAGGCCGGCAAGGAATTGATCCTGCAGCTCGAAAACCGCGCCGAGCGCAGCCACGATCTGGTCGCGGTTTGCCGGCGCGTCGCGGTGCTGATGCCGGGCGACCGCTGGACGCTCGACAAGCTGCACGAGTCCGCGCTGGCCGATCGCAACCACGTGTACGCGCGCGCCGTCGAGCACGTCGCTCGCGCTTTCGAGCCAGGCGCGCGCGCGATCGAGCCGCCGCCGCTCTCCGATCAGGCCGAGCAACCGGACTCGGTGCGCGCGCTGTTGTTCCGCGGCACGACCGGTCCCGCGGCGGAAGCGCTGGCGCTGGTGTGGGACGGCGCCGAGCACGTGTTCCGGCGCGATCCGGGCACCTACGGCGTGACGGGCATGGAGCGGATTCCGGTCGGCGCGCAGACTCCGCTCGGCCGCGTTTACTCGGGCGCCGCGCGCGTGCTCGGGCTCACGCGCACGCCGTTGTTCCAGCGCCGCACGGCCGGTGCGGTCACGCTCAGCGTGGCTCTGTTGTCGCCGCCCGCGCTGATCCTGTCGGGTGACGTACGCCAGGAGGCGCCCGAGCTCAGGTTCCACGTCGGCGCGATGCTGGCCGCGACGCTGCCGGAGTTCGTGCTGCTGTTCGGCGTGCCGGAGTCACAGGCGCGCGCCGTGCTCAAGGCGCTGGCGCTCGCGTTCGGGCCACCGCAACACGGTCAAGGCAACCTGGGATCGGTGGCGAACCTCGCCGAGGTGCTGTGGGAGAGCATTCCGGCGCGTTCGCAGCGGCGGCTGCGCGAGCTCTGCGACGACGCGAGCGCGCTCGACTACGATCGCTCGCTCGCCGCGGCGCGCCTCGCGGTCAGGCGCGCGGGCCTGTTCGTCTCGGCCGATCTGCGCATCGCGTTGCGCGAGACGTGCGCCGACGAAGGCATCTCGACGCGCGTGCTCGACGAAGCGAACGGCCTGGCGGCGCTGTGCGAGGCGAGCCCCGCGGTGAGCGATCTGGTACGCTTGGCGACGAGTCCCGAGTACGCGCAGGCGCGCTGGCAGGCCGCCCGCACCCGGCACCCGACGGGCAGCTGGGCTACCTACTGAGGTGAACGGAATGCCAGGGGACCTCCCCGGCCGCGACACCCATGTCACACCCCAAGTCACCAGAACCACGAGATATTGGCCGATTTGCCGCCTTGGCACGAGCGTCGCTTCTCGTTGTCTCGATGCCCTGGCTCGCGGCTGGTTGCGTGGTCCCGGAGCCCGAAAAATTTCGGGAACCGGAGCGTTCGCCGCCCATCCTCGACCTCGACAGCGCGGCGCCGCCCACCAATCAGCTGGTTCAGGTCCGCACCGGAACCCCTTTCGTTCGCACCTTCACGATTCGCGTTCGCTCCGAAGACCTCGGAGACCGGCTGATCGGGGTTCTGTTCTGGAACTACAAGACGCCGCTCGAAACCAACTCGCGCTACCTCTTTCCCCTTCCCGCATCGACGCTCGACGACCCGAGGCGCGAGTTCAGTTTCACGCCGGATGTCTTGTCGCTCAGCTGCGAGCGCACGTCCGAACGCGCCCCGGGTTGCTGCGCGACGCTCACGCTCGTAGTCACGCACGAATCGAACCTCGTGAGCGAGGGCGGCGTGAGCCAACCCGATCCCGAGCTGTCCAAAGGAGACAGGGCGATTGCGACGTGGTGGTTCGCGGTCGACTCTCCATCCGATCAACCCTCACTGATCGACAAGTGTCCAACCCCCGCGAATCAACCCCCCGCCAGCCCTTGAAGCGCGGCGCCCTCCTCTTGCTGCCGTGGCTCGCCGGCTGCGGCGTGTCCACGCTCGACGAGGCTGCGATGGACGCGCCGACCCGGAACCAGTGCGAGAGCGACGCCGATTGTGGCGACGGATTTTGCGCGCCCGGGGGTATGTGCCGCGCGCGCTCCGGCACGTTCTCCAGCGTGCTCTTCGAGGTGACGGTGCCGACCAGCGCCCGGAGCAACGGTGGAGTTCAGTACCTGAAGCGCATCGATCAGCTGTCGCTGGCCGGGGGCATGCAGGACATCGCGCTGGCGGAGCTGGCGCAGCTGAAGGGAACGATTGTTGCGAGCTCCGCGGCCAAGGCCGCGAGCGGCGCCCCGTGCGATCCCAGCACGGCGACGTTCAACGTCGCGCTCACGCCGTCCGAGCGGGTGCTCGGCCTCGGCGTCTCGAGCTATTCGGTGAAAGCGACGCCCCCCAGGGACGCCGAGCAGCTGCACACGTTCATGCTGAATCTGCCGCCTGCGGACTACGACATCTACGTCCGGCCGGAGACGCAGCCGGCGGGTGGCCCCGGGTGCGAGATCGCACCGCAGCTCTACCGCCGGCAGTCGATTCCCGAGGGTGGCAACGTCGGCCTGCCGCTCTCCCTGCCGGCTCCGGCGTGGCTCGAGCTGCGCGTGCGCTGGCCGGCGGCTCAAGGCCTCGAAGGGTGGCGCGCCGACGCGATCGATCCCGAAACGCGCACCGTGCTGTCGAACGAAGCCGTGCTCGGCGCTCGCGAGGGCGAAGAATACGTGGCGACGCTCGCCTATTCGCCGGTCGTCGGCAGCAAGGTGGCGGAAGCGCGCGAGCTGGTTCGTCTGCGCCCGCCCGAGGGTCAGGCGGCGCCCACGATTCTGCTCGAGCGTTCGGGGCTCGAGGTCATGACGCCGGGCATCGCCCGCGTGGATCAGCTCACCGAGCTCCCGCCGGTGCTGTCGGTGCGCGGTCAGGTGGTGGTCAGCGATTCGCTGCAAGCCGTGAGCGGGGCCAAGATCACCGTGTCCGCTACCGATCTCGACGCTCCGGGCATCAAGCCAGGTGTGCCCGTCGAGTACTTTCAGGAAGCGACCTCGGACTCCAAGGGCAACTTCGACGTTCAGCTGCTGCCCGGGACGTATCGCGTCGTCGCCGTTCCGCCGAGCGGTTCCGCCTATGCCACCCGCGTCGACGAGTGGGTGGTCAGCGACAGTTCGAATCGTCCGCAGCAGGAGGGTCGAACGGTCGAAGTGAAGCCGCTGGTGAACATGTTCGGCCGCGTGTTGACCGCCGGCGGTGGAGCACCCGTCTCGGGAGTCAACGTGAACGTCGCGGCTTCGCCGGCGAGCCTCGTGGAAAATCCGCCCAATCCGATCAATCCGCCCGATCGCGAGGCGCTGCTCGTCCCGCGGGCGGGTACGGACATCCTTGCCCGCGACGGAGGTTTCGTGATCGGTGCCGAGCCGGGCACGTACAATTTCTCCGTGCGACCGAGCTACGACAGCGGCTTCGGCTGGCTCGTCCGCCCCGGCGTCGTGGTCAACGCCAATGGCCCGGCAGTCGACCTCGGAACGCTGTCCATGCCGCTACCGCTCGAGTACTGGGGCGAGGTGAGCGCCGTCGACAAGAGCACGCGGGAAACCGTGGGCGGCGCCCTGATCCGCGCCTATGTGTACGTCACGAGCCAGCACAGCTACGTCTCCGACCTCAGCCAGGCCGCGAGCGTGCTCCAAATCGGGGAGACGCGGGCCGACGACGCCGGCCGGTTCCAGCTCTTCCTGCCGGACCACCTCGATTGATCTCGATGGGTTCGAGGCCCGCTGAGCTTGGGTGTGGGGGCGAGCCGGCCCGTGAGACGAAACAAGGTGGCGGGCGCAGGCCCAGTGTAATACTCTGTGGTGGTGAGAAACTGGGAGGCCAGGAGCCTGCCGGGGGACTCTATTCCGCCCGTTTCGGGGGAAACCGACCTCGCTGGAGCACTTCACGAAGTGTCCAACGCGCTGACGGTGGTTCTCGGTTGGCTTGACGCAGCGCATTCCACGGTACCTCCGGGCCCCGGGCGCGAAGCGATCGAGGTCGCCCGCACCAACGCTCGCCTCGGCCACCACATCGCCCGCAGCGCAGTAGGCGGCGAGGATTCGGCGGATACGGATATCCAGGCCGCCCGTTCGCTGGCCCAGTTCGCGGTCCTCGCCGTCACGCAAGAGGCACAGCGCGCCGGCGTGCGCGTCCAGGTCGAGGAACAGAACGCGACCCGCGTCTTGCTGGAGGACGCGAGCGCCGTTCAGCAGATCCTATTGAACCTGCTGCTCAACGCGATCGCGTTCTCGCCATCCGGCGGCAAGGTCACGCTCGCGCTGCGCCACGAGGGGATGAGCGTCATCTTCACGGTGAGCGACGAGGGACCGGGCATCGAGCCCGAGCGAGCCCGCACCGTACTCTCGTCCGGCAAGTCGACCCGCGGCGGCGGCGCCGGTGTCGGGCTTCGCTACTCGAGCGCGCTCGCTCGCGCCCACCGCGGGGAGCTCTCGCTGGTCCGCGCGAGCCCTGGCGCGAGCTTCGCCCTGCGCTGGCCCACGGACGAGGCTCCCTCGAGCGTCCGTCACGAACCGATCGCCGAACCCGTGCTCGCCAACGTGCGCATCCTCGTCGTCGAAGACGACCCCGCCGTGTGCTCGCTGCTCGAGGTCGCGCTCGAGGCTCGCGGCGCTCGCGTCGTGCTCGCGCCCACCGCGTCCGATTTCGCTCGCGTCGCCAGCGGCGCGCAATCGTTCGACGCCGCTCTGATCGATCTGTCGCCGATCGCCGAGGACGTGAGCGGCGCCCTGGCCTCCCTGCGCACGCCGAATCCGCGCATGCCCGTGATCCTGATCAGCGGCTTTGCCAGCGGGGTCCCGCCGGAAATCGAGACAGCGGTTTCGGCCTGGGTGAGAAAGCCGTTCGAGATGGGCGAGCTGATCGCGGTGCTCCGGAGCGTCATCGACGGTCCCGGATCCGGCCGCACCTGAGCCCGCTCAACGCCGGGCCAGCCGGTGTTTTCGGGCCACGCGCTGGAGCGTCTTCACGTGCACCTTCGCAGCGCGCGCGGCGCGCTCGAAGTCCCAGCCGTGCCGCTCCAGCAGCTCTTGCACGTACTCGCGCTCGAAATCCTGGTTCCACTGGGCGCGAGCCTGCTCGAGCGGGAGCTCGGTGAGCGCCCGTTCGACGCTGGCCCGAGGCGGTGATTCGACGGACGCCACCGGTCGCGCGCTTCGCAGCCCGAGATCGCTCGCGGAAATCGCGGTGCCGTTGCAGAGCTCGAGCGCGCGCCGCACCAGATTGCGGAGCTCGCGCACGTTCCCCGGCCAGTCGTGGGCTTTCAGCGCTTCGATCGCGCCGGGTTCGAGCGTGAAACCCTGATCGGGCCGCTCGCGCTCGACGATCTGCCGCGCGATCAGCGGCACGTCCTCCGGTCGCTCGCGCAGGGGAGGGAGCTCGACCAGCACTTCCGCGAGGCGATAGTAGAGGTCGCGACGAAAACTGCCGCTCTCGGTCAACTCGCGCAGCGGCTTGTGG
>Ga0111538_10007201_pt1 | contig 15010 bp, 11 predicted proteins | sample SoiMethybrSBSTD1_FD_79669 | JGI IMG/M metagenome (GOLD analysis project Ga0111538, IMG submission 79669) | Bulk soil microbial communities from a Populus tree surrounding site in Tennessee, USA - Soil MetaG P. TD hybrid SBSTD1 (version 2)... | ecosystem: Environmental > Terrestrial > Soil >... | reverse complement strand
GGGTCGTAGATGAGGTTGGCCCCGATCTGGACCTTGGCTCCTCCCGGCTCGTTCACGGGATTCATCTTCTTCCATTGGTTGGTCCGGACGTTGTACGCCCAGGTCGGAATGTAGGGCTGGTCGCTCTGCCCGAGGATCAGCAGGATGCCGTTGGCGCTGTCGAAGGCCGCGTTGGGAGCGCCGCCAGGGGGCAGGCCGAAGACGGGATCGGGCAGGGGATTCAGCTTCGTCCAGACGTCCGACCCCGCGTCGTACGCCCACAGGTCGGCCGTCGTGGGATAGTCCTGCCCGTACATCAGCATCCGGCTGTTCACGGTGTCCCACACCAAATTCGCGTCTCCGCCCCACATCGGCGGCGTCGCCCGCTTGGACCAGACCCCGGTGACCACGTTGAGAGCCCAGCATTCGGGCGTCGCGATCCAGGAGTATCCCGGCCACGTCCAGGTCCGGCCCGCTTCGATCACCACTTTGTGAACCGGGTCGTACTCGGTCCGGCTCTGCTGATGGTAGTTGTTGGGCGACGTCGTGTAGTGGGACCAGGTCTTCGTCGGAATGTCGTAGGCGAACGCGTCGGGCGCACCGTACTGGAGCGCCGTGGTGTAGCCGAAGATGAAGTTCGGGCCGATCAGAATGAACTTGTGATTCACCGGGTCGTACGTCATCTGATCGTAGCTATGGGCGGTCCAGGGCCGCCCCGTCTTGGTCGAACCGCGCGGCAGCCATGCCGCGGGCGGATTGCACACCTTCTGATCGGTGGACTGGCAGTATTGCTGGAACGTCATGGCCGTGGTGTCGTCGTCGATGGAATAGGGATAGGCCGACGGCGGATCGGGGAAGTACTGCATGCGCCATTCGTTCTTCCCGGTGTCGTACATCCACACTTCGTTGCCTCGGCGGCCGCCGTGGCCGCCTCCTCCGAACATGAGAATCGCCTTGTGGTCCGAGTCGTAGGTCATCCCGGAAAACGCGTTCCAGGGCCATCCGCCGGTGGCCGTGATATCGACCCCGTTCGCGTCGAAGCTCTTGGGATCGATGTGCACCCAGGTGTTGAGCGGGATGTTGGCGAGGGCCGGGTTCACACCCGCGTACGCGACGCGACCGCCCAGAAGCATGAGAGCGAGGAGCAGCGCAAAGGGCAGGAATCGACGCATCACGAAGTGGCTCCTTTCAGAGCTCCCGCGTTCGGGAGACATGGCTCGCTTCATCGCCCTTGCAGATCCCGAATGGTTCCAGGCGGCGTGTTGTCGGGCGCAGCCGGCGTGAGGTCCATGAGGTAGGCCTCGGCCGCGCAGCTCGAACCGCCCGTGTTCCAGTTGCTCCCCCAGAGGACCCGGGTGCCGTCGCGACTCACGGTCGCGTGCGCCTGGGAGAAATACGACGCCAGGGGACAGTTCGGATCCGAGTAGACCTGAGCCTCATCGGATCGGTGGTTCGCAAGACGCTCCAGATGCGGAGCCTCGGGCTTGCTGTCCAGGTAGACCTTGACGATCTCCTTGTAGAACGCGACCGGAGGCGAGCCCGCGTTCGGATGATCGAGGCTCGCGATCACGAAACCCGAGCCGAACCCGCGCCCGGAGACGTGGCCGCCGCCGATCTGGTCGCTGAAGATGGCGAGCCTCCCGAACCCGGAGCTGTCGCCCGCCGCGAGCCGCGTCATTCCGTCCGGGATCTTGTACTTCGCCATGTAGGCACCGGTCTCTCCGCATCCCGAGTTCGACGTGTACGTCACCGCCCATTCGCTCCCGTCCTTGTCCACGGTGAGATCGAAATGGCCCCGCCCGCAGGAGACCTGTCCCACGTAGGCCATCGAGGTGTCGTACGCCTGGAGATTGCAGGTCGGCCCCCCTCCTCCCGTGCCCCAGTGGAGGAGGGCGTACTTGCCGGACGGAGACATGAGCATGTCGTCGAGACCGCTGCAGAGCCCGATTCCCGAGAAGCCGGGACGCGTCGTGCCCTTGCGATTGGCAAGCACGTCGTACACGAAGACTTCGCTGGCGCCGAACGCGAGGGTCGCGCTGCTCGACGTCAGCGTGGCCGCCTGGGACAGGGTGAGGGACGACGCGCTCGTCACGGTCTGGACGGTCGTTCCCGCCGGGATCCCCGGACCGTAGACGGGCATGCGCACAAGGACCTCGCCGAACCGTCCGGCGGAGGTGATCGTTTTCGATCCCGAGCTCATGGAGATCCCGGTGACCTGCACCGTGTCCTTCTGGGTCGCGGTGCGGTAGCCCTCGAGCACGACGCACCGCCCGTCGCTGGACATGTCCTCGAATTCATTACCGATCTCGAGGCCGCCCGGATACTCCGTGAACGTGTGAAGAATCGTGATCTGGTCCGTGTTCACGTCCATCCGTTCGAACCGGTTCGACCGCGAGTAGTAGCCGTAATTGGGATAGATCGGCGACCAGCGGAAGTTGGCGCCTCCGAGGGCCAGCCGCTTGTAGTACGTGTAGCTCGGACTCCGGAGCAGATCGCCCGTGGCGAGCAGGATCAGGCTCTGGTCGGAGTTCCACGCCTGGAGCTGCGAGTAGATCGGCACCGGATTGTGGGTCGGCGAAGGATGAGACGCCTCGTCCGAGATCCGCCGGAAGCACGTGCCGTAGAGGGTGTCGACGAAGGTCGCGTAGAGCGCGGGCTTCGGCGTCAGGGCAGGCTGCGGCAGGATCGCGGTCTGGCTCGTCTGCGTGGGGCTGCAGGTCTGTGCCACTGCATCACCCACGAAGGCCCCCGAAGCCAAGAGGACGACGCCCAGTGCAACCGCGCTCGACCGCTTCATCGACCGTCCCTTCCTCTCGAGGTCAGCGCCCATGGAGGTCCCGCACCGCGGCCGGCGGAGTGCCATCCACAGCGACGCTCGCCGGGACCTTGAATCCCGGGGCGACGGGCCAGCCTGGATTCGCATTCTGCGTCCACGTGTACGCACCCACTTCGGGCACGCCGGTCCTCGGGGTTCCGTTGAAGTCGTCGGACGGGGCGTACACCGCGTTCGCAATGTCGAGGAGCTTGGAGTTGGCGCTCGGGTACACGTTTCGAGCTACCGCGTTCACGAAATCCACCGACTGCCCGTAGCCGGTCGCGACGCCGGTGGAGGGAAGGGCCGTCGTGGCGGGATAGGCCACGTTGCCCGTCACGATGACGCCCGTCAGGGCGCCTACGGCGTAGCCGCCCGTCGAATAGATGGCGTTGTTCGCCAGGATCATGCCCTGCTTGTTTGCCCAGTTGGACAGCCGGAGCACCGGGGATCCGCCGACCAGCGTGTTGTTCACGAACTCGACATGGTTCGGCGTCACGCCGTTGTGGTCCTGGGAATTGAACCCATTGCCGGGCGACTCGAGGATGAGATTGTTTTGGATGAGGACGTCCGCCGCCGCCTGGATGCCCGAATCGCCACAATTCCAGAGAGCGTTCCGCTCGACCACGTTTCGGGGGTTGCCCATCGTCCCGTAGAGGATGATGCCAGGGTAATTGGTGTTGTAGATGACGTTGTCACGGACCACGTTCCCCCACGAGCCGAGCTTGATCTCGATACCGTCTCCCTGGCTCGCCTGAAGCGTGTCGTGGATCCAGTTGTTCTCGATGATCGATTCGCTCACCGCACAGGATCCGTCGTTGCAGCCGACGTACATCCCTTCGCCGGTGGAGCCGCCGTCTCCCGTGTCGTGGATGTGGGTCCGGCGAACCGTCACGTGATGCATCGAGCTCCGGAAGTTGATCCCTACGTCGACGTGATGGACCTCGCAATCCTCGATCGTGATGTGATGGGGATTCAGGCTCATGTTGATGCCGTCTCCGTTGCCGGAGATCTCGAGGCCCGCGATCGTGAGGTAGGACGCGCCCTCGACGTTGATCGTGTTCTGCGCCGTGGAGGCCGCGGGGCGGGTAATGAGCGGCCTCGCCTCGCCGGCCGCGCCGCGGACCAGGACCGGCGACGACGCCGTTCCCGGCACGGTGACGCTGATTCTCCCGGTGCCGTCATAGGTGCCCGCGTGGACCGTCAGCGTGTCGCCCGGCTGGAGCGACTCGACCGCGCTCTCGAAGCTCGAGCCCGGGTAGAGCTCGCGCTGAGCGGCCGTGACGGGGGCGGCGGCCAGGCCCGAGCCGGCCAGAACGATGCCGATCACGAGTCGCCCGAGCCGCACGCGGCGGGTAAGCTCCATCCCACGATCCTCACATGAACAGGGGGAAATCAACCTGACGCCATGTCCGCAAGCACCATGCCACCATGCAAAAGCCGCGTTCGCAAGGGTTAACTCCTCCGCCTTCGGTTCGGTTCCCTGGCCCATTCGGTCCAGTCGGTGTGAGAAGGCGTACGGGAGCATCTCCGCGTTGTCCGCAATTCGGTGACCTGCACGCGCTCCTCGCGGCCGTGACCGGGAACGCAAACGCGTGCGAGCGCGCGGCCATCCGGTTCCCGAGGCCGCTGCGGGCCGTGCCCGTTTCCTCGCCCCGAGGCATCCTGGACCGACCCTTGCATAGCGCACGACCAGCGCACGTCATAACTCGCAAAATCAGGTAGATCACATACAGGGAGGTTGGGTGACTGCACCCCACGGGGCACGTCTGTCCGCGGTGGTACTCCTCGCGGCACTTCAGCTTGCGGTGCATCCCGGCGGCGCCGCGGCGCAGATCGGCTCCTCGAACTCGAGGAGATTCGAGTGGACGGCCCCGGGAGACGACGGGAATCGGGGACGGGCTTCCCGCTACGAGATGCGCTACTCCACATCCGCCATCAGCAGCCAGGCGGATTCCATGGCCCTCGACTCGTGGTGGTCGAATCAGGCAACAGCGGTCCCCAGCATGCCGACTCCTTCCGCATCCGGGACGGCCGACAACGTCACCGTCGGCGGACTTTCGTACGGCACGACGTACTACTTCATCATTCGTTCCGTCGACGACGCCCAGAACTGGTCCGCGTATTCGAACGTCGCGATGGTGACGCTCGCCCCCTGCGACGCTCCGACCTCCACGCCCGGAGCACCCCAGGCGCAGACCGATTCCATGGGCGTCCTCCTGTCGTGGAATCCGCCGCAGGATCCGCTCGCGACGTCCGTGCAGATCTACCGCGGCTCTTCCGCGAGCCAGCTCGCTCTCATCGGTTCCGTTCCGGCCGGGGAAGCGAGTTACCGTGACGCGGCCGTTCAAGTCGGATCGAGCTACGTCTACTCGCTCGCGTGGGCCGCGGCCTGCGGCAATGGAGCGCTGGGGAGCACGACCTCGATCACCATTCCCAGACCCCCCGCCGCTCCGCGCACACCGACCGGCGGGAGCTTGTTCGTCTATCCCAACCCAGCGTCCGGCCCGCTCACGCTCCGCTTCCAGATCCAGGGCGCGCAGCCCCAGACCGTTCGCGTGCGTCTCTACGACATGACCGGACACTGGGTCGCGGACCTGGCCGACGGGACATTCTCCACCGGCGAGACGCTCCTCACGTGGAACCGGCAAACGCGCGGGGGAGATTCCGCCGCACCGGGCTATTACGAAGCACTCGGCACCATCGGCTCGACGCGCGTGAGGGAGCGGCTCGTTCTCCTGCCTTGATCGCTCCGTGCATCCCGTCGTTTCCCGGGATGCAATTCACTTCGATCCTGATCGTGCGACCTGCAACAAAACCCCGCCTCTGACCTAAGTCGCGTTTTCCCACCGCTCCGCGCCGTGCAAACCGCACGGATACGCGTGGCACCGTTCGTGCTGCTACGCATCCGGGTCGTTACTTCACCACATCCATGCTCAGAGCAAACTGTCCGAAAGGGCGGGACGCAGAGCTACGGGGCTATCCATCGTGAGCGGGGAAGAACGACCGCACGCGAGCTTGCCGGCCGGGCCGCCATGGATCCTTGAACGCCCGCGCGCCTCCTCGAGGAGCGCTGGACGCACCGGGGAGGACATCCATGAGGCGACCGGTTACGCATCGCAGACACAGCATCCGCCGCACGACCAACATTCTCCCATCGCTTCGCGCCGGAGGCCTTGCCGGCCTCGCATTCCTGGCCCTCCTCGTCCTCGCGGCTCCTCCCGCCCGCGGGCAGGTGAATCCCGATTCATCCGTTGTGCTTCAGTGGACCGCCCCAGGTGACGATGGTACGAGCGGGCGGGCGAGCATCTACGACATCCGGTACCGCACCACCGCCATTGCCGGCACCGACACCACCACGTGGTGGAACGGCGCCACCCAGGTGAGCGGCGAGCCGTCTCCGAGCAGCCCGGGACAGATCGACTCGATGCGGGTGCGCGGTCTCGCTCCGATCACGACCTACTACTTCATGGTCCGAACGGGGGACGAAGTGCCGAACTGGGCGGGCTACTCGAACCTGGCGCAGAAGTCGACGTCGGGCGACGTCGTGGCGCCGTCCGCGATCAGCACGCTCGCCGTCGTGGGCGTGGGGACCACATCCCTCTCGCTCCGCTGGACGAGCACCGGAGACGACAACACGACCGGCACGGCCACCAGCTACGACGTCCGGTATTCGACCTCGACGATCACGGCTGCGAACTTCGCGTCCGCGACCGCGGCCTCCGGCGAGCCGGCCCCGCAGGTCGCCGGAACGGTGCAGAACTTCAACCTGACCGGCCTTTCGACGGGACAGGTCTACTACGTTGCCATGAAGGTGACCGACGAGCGGGGGAACGCCTCCTTGATCTCGAACGTGGTGAGCGGTACCCCGGCGGACACCGTCGCGCCCGCGGCCGTCCGGGATCTCTCGCTCGGTCCGCAGGGTCCGATGAGCTTCGCCGTGGCGGAGCTGGAGGAGCATCGTGCCCTCGACTTCTAACCCTCGTCACTACGCCGTCGTCGCTGGAGCGCTCTTCGGGGCGCTCCTTCTCGTCGCGCTCGCCGTCCCCCGGACGGCGGGCGCGGCCGACGTCGTGCTCCACTGGACCGCTCCAGGGGACGACGGCAATTCCGGCACGGCGAGCTTCTATATGATCCGGTGGTCGTCTCAGGGACTCGCCGGCCCGTCGTCCGCCGACTCCGCCGACTGGTGGAACAATCTCTCTACGTCCGTCGGCGGCTCCATCCCGACGCCTCGCGTCGCGGGTACGAGGGAGACCTTCACCATCGCGGACCTCGACTCTGGAACGACGTACTACTACATGATCCGCACCTGCGACGAGATCCCGAACTGCTCCGGCTACTCGAATCTCGCCCCCAAGGTCGCCGGCGTGAATCCCGTGCCGGTCGAATCCGCGGACATGATCGGCTACCCGAATCCCGCGACAGACCACGTCACGTTCCGTTTCCAGGCCGGAACCAAGACCGGATCGCCGGGACCAGCCCGGCTCACGATCTACGACTTGAACGGGCGCCGCGTGGTCGAGCTCTTGAACGAGGTCCTCCCGGCCGGGGAGCAGACGGTGCTCTGGGCCTGCCAGTCCGACGCGGGGAACCACGTAGCTCCGGGCCTCTACAACGCGATTCTCGAAGCGCCGACGGGGCGCGAGATCCGACAGATCGTCGTCCTTCCGGAATAGACTCCGTTCGACCCTTCGCTCGAGCCCCTTCCACGCCCGCCGTCCGCCCACTATCCTTCAGGTCTCATGGGACCCGAGCCGCCGTTTGCGATGAGCGTGGACGTGGAGGATTATTTCCAGGTCCAGGCGTTCGCGCATCACGCGCCGCGATCTGGATGGGATCGCTGGCCGTCGCGCGTGGAGGGGAACACGCAACGGCTCCTCGACCTGTTCGACGAGGTCCATGCCGTAGCGACGTTCTTCGTCCTCGGTTGGGTCGCGCGCCGCCATCCGTCGCTCGTACGGCAGATCGCCGAGCGCGGCCACGAAGTAGCGTCCCACGGCATGGAGCACCGGATGCTCACGGAGCAGTCCCCTGAGTCCTTCACGGAAGATGCGCGCGACTCGAAGGCGCTGCTCGAGGACCTGTCGGGCGGAGCGGTCCTGGGATTCCGCGCGCCGAGCTACAGCATCGGGCAGTCCACCCTGTGGGCCCTCGACGTGCTCGCGGACGCCGGCTATGCCTACGACTCGAGCGTCTACCCGATCCGGCGCCGGCGGTACGGATACCCGGAGGGGCCAGACCGGCCCGCGATGGTCCACGGCCTGAGGCGCGCTCTCCCCGAGTTCCCGCTGCCCACGCTCGGTATCGGCTCATGGCGCGTGCCGGTTCTCGCGGGCGCGTACCTGCGGCTCTGGCCGGCCTTCATCTCGCGCTTCGCCGCGCGCGAGCACCTGAGGCGGAGGCGTCCCCTCGTCGTGAACGTGCACCCGTGGGAAGTGGACCCCGACCAGCCGACCATCGGCGGAGCACGCTGGCGCACGTGGACGCACTACGCTGGGCTCGGCCGGACCCAGTCCGTGCTGCGCTCCGTGCTCTCGCGGGCGCGGTTCCGCGACATCGCCACTCGGCTCCGCGAGCTCGGGCTCCTCGACGGCCGCGTCGCGCCGGCGGGGGAGGCGGCCTCGTGAATCTCGACGTCCTGATCCTGGTCGCGGGGGGCGCGATCGCGATCCTCTCGGCAGCCCTCGTGCTCGCGCTCAGCCCCGCACGCTATCCCTCGCTCGTCGCCGCCGGCGCCCTGGCCGCGCTCGGCGTGCTCCAGTTCGGGTGGGCGCGTGCGGCGTCGCCGATCACGGGAGGAGAGAATCGAATCTGGTTCGAGCTCTCCCTCGCCTTCGCGGTCGTCGTGTCGCTCCTCTGGCTCCTCCTCTCGCGCACCATCGGACTCGGCCCGCGTCCCAATCCGATCGGCCTCTGGCGCTACTACATCCTGGCCCAGTCCCTTTGCGCCGCGGCGGCGGTCGCTCGGCTGGCGCTCGAGCCGACCTATGAGGATGTGCAGCCAATCGGCGGGGGATTCGCCTACGGACTCGGCCCGTTCACGATGCTTCTCATCGTCGCGCAGCTCCTCAACCTGATCCTGCTCACGGCGAGCTTCGAGTCGACGTACTTCGCCCTGCCCGCGTCGCCGCGCCGCGCGTTTCTGCCCGGATTGATCGGGATCCTCGCGTGGACCGGATACTTCACCTACGTCTCGATCCAGAGCTTGATCCTGGGGAGCGTGCACGTGGGGGATCTGAGCACGGGGGCGTTCGCGGTCATCGACATCGCGGTGCTCCTGCCGATCTCGCTCATCCGGGGACGTCTCGGCGAAGCGCACGTGCGCCGCGAGCCCCGGCCTCTCGCGCGCACCATGTCGGTAGGATTCACCTTTGCCTTCCTGCTGGGAACGACCGGACTCCTCTGGATCGCGCACGCGACGGGGTGGAGCCTCGCGCGGAGCCTCTGGATCGTGATCGGCCTCCTGGGGGCACTCGGGCTGGCCGCGCTCATGATCTCGAACCGAGTGCAGCGGCGCGTGCAGCGATGGATCGACCCCTATCTCTATGGCGGCGTCCTCGACCGGACGGGGATCGAGCGGCGCGCCGATGAGATGCTGGCCGTCTCACACTCCGCGGCCGACGTGCACGGCGTCATTCCATCCACGACCGAAGAGATCGTCGGCGCGCGCCCGGTCACTCTCTTCCTCGCGAGCGACGACGGAACGCGCTTCATCGTCGCTTCGAGCACGATCGCTCCCGAGCCGCCGGTGTCGGTGGATGTGGGGGCGCCGCTCGCGAACGAGCTCCGTCGCGCAGGACGCGCGATCCGCTTGCGCGGCCGCCCCGACGACCTCGAGTACATCCCGATCTACGTGGAGAACGCGGCGCAGCTCGAGGCGTGCGACGCGGTCTGCGCCGCGCCGCTCCTGGTGGACGAGGAGATGGCGGGATTCCTTCTGTGCGGGGAACGGGGGAGCGATCCGACGGCCCGGCGGCAGCTTTTGCCCCTTTTGGACCTGCTTTGCTCCCGATACTCCGAGGCTTTGACCCGTGTGTCGTTCCGGGCCGCCAGTTCCCAGCCCAGAGCCGTCGATATTTAAACCAATGCAACGCTTCGGCTTATATTAAAAGGCCGGCCCAAAGCGTGCATACTGCAAATTTTCTTTGACACTTTGAGGGCAGGGCGTGTATCATTCAGTTCGTTCGGGGATTTAGGGACGGGGAGGGTCGAAAAAAGTGGTTGACCGACACCCCGTCCGGCAAGTATTCTTGACAGCGTTCTCGGAAGTGTGGCCGGGAACTCCAAGCAATTCTCATGTGAAACGGATGTCCTCATCGTGGGAGAGGTGCAGCCGGTGACCCGTAGCTCGCGCAACATCATCTTGGGATGCATCGCAGCGGCACTGTTCGCTGCAAGCACGGCGCACGCCATTCCTGCGCTCCAGCTCTACAGCCCCGACGCCATCTACGACGTTTCGTCCGAATCCTGGATCATCAACAAATCCACGTTCGAGCTCTACGTCATCGGCGACGTCGAGAAGGTCGGCACCATCTACGACGTCGATCTCGTCGCGTCCGTGTACGGGAGCGGCGGTAGCATCACCATCACGCCGAACCTCGCGATCGACAACAATCCCGGCGACGCCGCGGCGTACGATCAGGTGATCCACCACGCGGAGTACGCCAACGCCGACGCGCACTACTTCTATCACCTCGGCGACTTCGATGGCACGAACGACCTCATCTACGATTACACGAACATGAACGGCGGCGCCCCGGATCACGGCGAGATCCTCGCTCTGACGGTGAGCGTGTCGGGATACGAGGCGGTCCACTTCGACGCGTTCGACCACTACCTGACGGGTGGAAACGGGAACGGCTCGCAGGCATCCTTCCTGACGCGGCCCCAGGGCGTGTTCGCCCCGTTCTCGCACGACGCGACCGAGAATCCTCCGCCGACCGATGCGCCCGAGCCCGGCTCCATGGCCCTCGTCGGCCTGGGACTCGGAGTGGCGGCCCTCACCGGACGGCGCAAGAAGAGCTGAGCGACTTCAGATCACACGAGGCCTGGACGATCCAACGATCGTCCAGGCCTTTTCGCTTCCTAGCGGCTTGACACCCTCCGGCAGGCTTCTCTAAGGTGGTCCGCACATGACTGCGACGCGCGTTCGTGGCCCGGCGGTACTCATTCTTCTGCTTTCCATCACGGTGCCGGCTCTGGCCCAGGCGCCTCCGGGCGCGCAGTCGACGACGGGCCCGCAAACCGCCGCCCCCGCGAATCCGGTTCCGACCGACCCGAACGCCGTGAAGCCTCCGCCGCCGCCCATCCTCACGCTGTTCACGGTCCCGCGCGACGCGGACGTCGTGATGAAGGGACGGACCGATCTCGCCGGGCGCACGCCCCTCGACTTCCCGGTGACGGTGGAAGGGAAGTACTCGGTCAAGCTCCGCGGCGCCGGCTACCCGCCGGTGCACGGCGTCATCTACGTGCCGCCGCGCGGCCAGCTCGCCTTCGTGCTCTCGGAACCTCGCGAGGGTTCCCTGGCTCTCTTCATGCGCGGCCTCAACTATCCCGGCGTGCCGGCTCTGTCGAGCGGCCGCACCTCGCGCGGGGTGACCCTCGCCCTCGCCGCGAGCGGCGGGATCTTCATGGCGGCCAAGGCCCACTCCGATTACCGCGAGCGTCTGGACGAGGTGGGCGAGTTCCCGGAGGACCGCGCTCGCGACGAGCGTCGCTACCGGAATGGCTGGCTGATCTTCACGGGCGGGACATGGGCGCTGAGCGCGCTCGACTACTGGACGCGCCCCAGGTTCGATCTCGCGGAGACCACGCCGTCCCGCCTCACGCTCGACGTGCCGACGATCACGCGGGTGGGCGCGGTCTGGCGCTCCCTCCTCGTCCCCGGGGCAGGGCAGGACTTCAGCAACCACAGAACTCGCGGGACGATCTGGCTCGCGTCGGTGATCGCCGCGGGGGCCGGCTACGTCGTCACGGACTACCGCGTGAACCGGGACGAGACTGACGTCAAATGGGCCAAGATCGGCGTCGACGGGGCCGGCCCCGGCACGATCGACGAGAAGCTCCTCGAGCTGGAACAACAGGAGCGCGATCTCTCAGCATCGCAGGACGCGCGGCGCGGCTTCGCCATCGCCGGCATCACCCTCTACTCGCTCAACCTGCTCGACTCGATGATCATGCCGCTCGGCTACAACCCGCCCAAGCGCGCCAAGGTCGCCTCCATCGAGCCGATCGTCGATCCCAGAATGGCGGGGATGTCCGTCAACGTCCGCTTCTAGCCCCGGCTTCTAGCTTCCGCAGCTTACCCCTCCACCGTCCCTCTTCGTTCAGCCGCGTCCATCCACGTTCACATGGGCGTGCATCGTCTTGCGCGCCCCCCATCGCAATTCGCGATTCGAGGACCCCAACGCAGGCGTGCAAAAGGCCGTCAAAAATCGTCCGTTCCTAGCTGCTTGGATAGCGCGCGGATGGGGGCTTTCGGATCGGGCGTTTTGCGACGCATCCCTGGCACGTTCCCTGCTCAACCAGCGAAAGCCCTGGCACCACGATGGATCGTCACCTCGCCCGGGCCTCGTGTCGGAACATCATCTAGGGGGTAACCATCATGCAGAGGCCCCTTCCCGCGTGGGGAGCATGGCGTAGCCCGCTCCGAACCGCCCTCGTGGCTGGCGCGGTTGCCCTTGGCCTCATGTACTCAGACGTACGTATGTCGTACGCCGCAGTCGCTGTCGGCGGGAGCACGGGAGACTTCCTGCAGTTCGAAGTGGGGGGCCGCGCGTCCGGAATGGGGGGTGCGCAGGTCAGCTCCGCCTCCGGCGTCATGGCCCAGTTCTGGAATCCGGCCGGTCTGGCCTCGCTCGAGCGTCCCCAGGTGGGGGGGATGCACGCGACCTGGCTCGACAATCTGAGCTATGAATGGCTCGGGTACGCGACGCCGGTCAACCCGCGCTTCGGCGTGGGCTCTCTCAGCGTCGCCTACTTCCACATGCCGAGCATCGAGGGAGCCGACGAGTTCGGCAACCCGACGGGCGCTTTCCGCGTCTACGACATGGCCGTGACCGCCGGGCTGGCCAAGCCGGTCGGCCGTCATCTCTCTGTCGGCGGAAACGCGAAGATGATCCGCCAGAATCTCGCGACCGTCTCCGCCACTGGATTCGCCGTCGATCTGGGCGCATCCGTCATGACCCACGGCGCGACGTTCGCGGCGGTCGTCCAGAACCTGGGTCCCGAGCTCTCGTACGGCACCGGCGGCTCCTATCCGCTCTCGCGCCAGATCCGGTTCGGAGCGAGCCGGGAGTGGCTCCAGGGAAAGCTCCTCCTCGGCGCCGACTACAACATGCCGAGCGACTACTATGACGACGCGCGGTTTGGAGCCGAGTATCGCGTCCATCCCAACGTCGCCGTGCGGATGGGGTACCGCCACCAGTTCGGGGAGCTCGAGGATCCGGCCGAAGGGTTTTCGTATGGCCTGGGCGTCCACTTCGGCCAGCTCAACGTCGATTACGCGCTCACGCCGGACAACGATTTCTCGAACGTGCAACGCCTCTCGTTCGGCTACTCCTTCGGCTCGGGCGCGAAGGAGGCGGAGCCGAAGCAGCCGAAGCATGAGGAGCCGAAGCCTGAGCCGCCGGCCCCGACGGGACCGAAGGTGATCGCTCAGGCTCCGGAGCCGAAGCCGGCCCCGGCCAAATCGACCCCGACGCAGGCCAAGTCCTCGCCGCAGGCCAAGTCCTCGCCGCAGGCGGCCCCGAAGACCGAGGCCGTCGCTCTGGCGCCCGTCCCGAAGCCGGAGGCGGAGACTTCGAAGGCCGAGGCGGCCGCGCCCCCGCCGACCCCCGCCGTCGCCACCCAGGCGCCCGCGAAGGAGCCCGAGGCGAAGCCCGCTCCGGCGGCGGAGGCCATCTACCTGGTGGTCCTGCCGGGATACCCGTCCAAGGAGAGCGCCCAGGCCGAGATGAAGGCCCTGGAGCTCCTGGGCTTCCGCACCAAGGACGCCCAGATCGCCAGGGACCCGAAGAAGGGGGGCTACCGGATCGCCTTCAGCAAGCTCAAGAACAAGGGGAACGCCGACGAAGTGGCCTCGGACCTGCAGCGCATGTCCTTCCGCGCGTTCGTCGAGGTCGCCCAGAAGTAGTAGTAGAACCACTCTCTTGCACAGGTCCCCCGGGTCTGCTATCATCTAGTTTGTAGGTGGGGGGCGCGTGATCCGCGGCTGGCTTTACATCGCCCGCGTAGTCCCGCAGCAAACTCCATCGCCAACCCCTTCGGTGCCGGTGCCCGACGGTGGTTGCGCCTAGTACCCGGTCACCTCGTGGGGAGGTGTCACCCCCCGCGTATTGGCTCGGGCCCCACCGGCGCGACAACACGAAGACGCGGCGGACGATGCTCTTTCCTGCAGAGATCAAGAACAGGGAACACGACGGCCCATCTACGGCCGACCGTCTCTATTCCTGGTTCAAGCGCGGTCTCGACATCCTGCTCTCCTCCGTGGGTCTTCTCGTACTCGCGCCCGTATTCGCGGTTCTCGCCGCCGTCATCAAGCTCGACAGCCGGGGCAGCGTGTTCTACGCCCAAGAGCGCATCGGATTGAATCGGCGCCGCTCTCACGCCGCGCGTCGCGAGACGGGCGAGCGCCGCCACCGGAACACGTTTGGCCGTCCCTTCAAGATCTACAAGTTCCGCACGATGGTCACGGATGCGGAGAAACACACCGGCGCCGTCTGGGCGCAGGCGAACGACAGCCGCGTCACGCGCGTGGGGAAGATCCTACGGAAGACCCGCCTCGACGAGTTCCCGCAGCTCTGGAACGTGCTCCGCGGGGAGATGAGCCTCGTCGGGCCGCGCCCGGAGCGCCCGAGCTTCGTCCTGTCGCTCACCGAGTCGCTTCCGGACTACCCGAAGCGCTGCCTCGCGCTCCCCGGCATCACGGGACTCGCGCAGGTGAAGTCGAAGTACGACACGTCCATCGAAACCGTGAATCGCAAGCTCGCCTACGACCTCTACTACGTGCGCCACAGCCGCTTCATGCTCGACTTCAAGATCATGGTGGCCACGCTCAAGGTGATGGCGCGCGGCGAGGGCGCGCACTAGAGATCACGCTCCACACAACGTAGCGATACCGGGCCCGCTCCGGCGGGCCTTTTGCTTGACCGCTCGTCGCTCCCGCTGCTAGCGTGCGCGCGGGTGAGAGCTCCGATACGCCCCAGCCAAATCCAG
>Ga0111538_10007198_pt1 | contig 15013 bp, 9 predicted proteins | sample SoiMethybrSBSTD1_FD_79669 | JGI IMG/M metagenome (GOLD analysis project Ga0111538, IMG submission 79669) | Bulk soil microbial communities from a Populus tree surrounding site in Tennessee, USA - Soil MetaG P. TD hybrid SBSTD1 (version 2)... | ecosystem: Environmental > Terrestrial > Soil > Tree... | reverse complement strand
TTGCCTTTTGCCTTTTGCCTTTTGCCTTTTGCCTTGACAGCGACAGTGCCCTACCTGCCCTGCTGCCTTGCAATCCCCGCTCGTAGCGCCTGGATCGTCGCCGGCGACCCGGTGAACAGCTCTTCGGGGAAGCGGGTCGCGTACTTCAGCATGTCGGCGTAGATCACGTCGCTCTGATACAGGTTCAGGCCCAGGCCGGCGAGGTACTGCAGCCTCAGGTTGCGATCGCGATTGATGTTCGCGTCGGCCATCCACGGATCCAGATCCGGGCGCTTGCCCGCGTAGGTCGAGAACAGATCGGTCGCGGAGAACATCCCGATTTCCGAGAGTGAGTGTGCGACGCGCGCATACTCCGGGCTCTTCATGGTCTGTTCGATCCGATCGACGTCGATCTTGATGGGGTCGACCGTGCCCATCAGGACGAGGTCGTAGCCAGCGCCGTTCTGCGTGTTGCCCCAGACCACCCCGTTCGGAAAAGCCTCGAGAAAGGTGGCGATCTCGCTCTTCACCGCGGCCGGGTTGCTTTCGTAGAGCTGCACGAACAGCGTCATGACGCCGCCCGGATTCAGGTGCTCCTTCACCTCGTCGAAGAACTCCCGGGTGTAGAGCGCGGCGGCACCCTTGACCCACGGGTCCAGCGGGTCAGAGGTGACGGCGTCGAACTTCTCGTTCGTCGTCATCAGGAAGTGCCGGCCGTCGTCGAGCACGAGCCGCGTCTTCGGGTTCTTGTAGACGTCGAAGTTGTGCGGGCCGAAGTGCTGGGACGCCATCACCGGGACGAGCGGCTCGATCTCGGCGATTGTCACCTGTTCGAGCTTCGGCTCGATCGATACCGCACCGGCGGTGACGCCGGCGCCGAAGCCGATGACGAGTACTCGCTTCGGTTCCTTCGGAATGAGCGTCGTCATGTGGCCGAGCATGCGCTGCAGCCGCATGTCCTGGGGTTCGCTCGACGCCTGCACCTTGCCGGCGTTGTGATAGTTGAGCACGCCGTTCGAGAGCCGCGTGACCGCGATCGACGCGTTCCAGCCTTCACGCACGTCGATTACGTCGGCCTGGCCCAGGCGGCTGGCCGCGTAGCGTCCGTAAGCGACGAGAATTCCGGGGACCGATCCGACGTTGCGTGCGAGCCACGCCGCGAGCATGGCGGCGGCCACGATCAGGATCGTGCCGCCGAGGCGCATGCGGCCCTTTGCGGGCTCTTTGTCGGCGGCTTCGGACGAAGCCGCGTCGAGGGCGACCAGCGAAGCCATCACCGACAGCACGATGAGCAGCTGCTGCGCCCGCTGACTGCCGACCCAGACGACCAGCAGCATGCTCGCGGTCAGCGACCCGATGATGGCGCCAACGGTGTTCGCCGCATACACACCGCCAACCAGCTTCGCCGGATCCTGTCTCCCGGTGGCGACCGACGCGAGCGCCAGCGGGAAGCTCGCGCCCCAGAGGATCGCGCCCGGGAGGATCGCCCACAGAGAGCGCACCAGATCGAGCTGGAACGTGAACCACGGGCTGCTCGACGCGGAGGGATCGATCGGCCAGTACGGCAGCGACTGCGTGAGCATGTATGCCGCCCAGGCAATCGCTCCGGCGAGCATCATCTGCACCCAGGCCAGCGCCAGTCGAGGACGTGCCATGTTGCGCGAGAGCGCCGAGCCGAGGCTGCTGCCGATGCCCAGGCCGAGCAGGAACACGGCGAGGATCAGGGCGAAGGTGTAGACGGTGCCGCCGTACAGCAATGACAGGATCCGCGTCCAGATGACTTCCGCGGCGAGCGCGGTCATGCCGGAGATGCCGATCGTGACGTAAATCGCCAGCGAGCCCTTCGGCTGCTCCGCCGCCCCCTGCTCTTCGACGACTGGTTCGTACGGAGCCGTCCGCGCGATCAGAAGGGCGACAACGGCGACCAGCACATTCAGGCCGACCGCCGTGAAGGTCGCGAACGCCATGTCGTGAACGCGCAGCAGATAGAAGCCGGCGGAAAGACTGCCGACGACGGCGCCGGCGATGTTGCCACCGTAGAAGAACCCGAGCCACGACACCCCTTCCGGCGTCGTCTTGACCCACCGCGCCATCGCCGGCAGGGTCGCGCCCATCAGGAGGGTGGGCGGCAGCAGGCAAATCGCTGCGGCAACACCGCGGAGGAGGATGCCGATGATGCCGGTGCCGGCAATCGACGTGTAGAGACCCGTCAGGAGCGGCATACCGAACAGGACGAGGATGCCGATCGCGCCGATGCCAAGCTCGAGGTAGGCGTAGACCTTCAGCGGATGATGCACCGCGGAGATGCGCCGTGGCAGCAGGATGCTGCCGAGGCACATGCCACCCATGAACGTGCCGAGCAGGACGCCCAGCGACACGGCCGACGAGCCGATCGTCAGCTGCAGGAGCTGGAACCAGACGACTTCATAAATCAACGCCGCACAGCCGCTGCCGATGAACAGCAGCAGCAGTGCAGGCAGGAACCGGCGAGCGGTCATGCACACACCCTTGAAGGCTTGTAAGACGGCGTCTTCGGGACCCCGCCAACGTGTCTCGTGTCAGCCGGGGAACAGAGGGGCCAGGCTGGAAAATCGGATGGTAGCACGGCTCATCGGGGCTTTACGACGGCCGTCAGAAGACCGTTACCCACTTTCCGCTTCGCGCTACGGTGGGCAAGCTGGAACATGGGGATTTCACGCTTCCAGCTTCCAGCTTCCAGCTTCCAGCTCTCAGTTAAAAGCTATGATTCCCCTCACATGCCCAGATTCGATCAGGCTGCGGCTCCATTCGAGCGCCAACGACTGCGCCGCGGATTCACGTGGCTCCTCCCGGCCTGCGTCCTGGCCTTCGTCGCCGTGGACACGGCGCGCGTCGAGCCGCAGACCCCCGCCGGGCCGCGAATCGTTGTCGTCGGGGACATTCACGGGGCCGGGACCAACCTGGCCCAGATCCTCCAGGCGGCGGGCCTGATCGACGCCCAGCGGAAATGGAGCGGCGGAACAGCCCGTCTCGTCCAGACCGGCGACGTGCTCGATCGCGGTCCCGAGGTTCGCGAGGCGATTGACCTGCTGATGCGGCTGGAGGGCGAGGCCCGCCGCGCCGGCGGGCGCGTCGACGTGCTGTTCGGCAATCACGAAGGCATGAACGTGCTCCGCGACTACCGCGACGTGCTGGCGGGCTTCGAGCGCTTCGCCGACGCGCGCTCCGAAGAACGGCAGCGGAAGGCGTTCGAGACCCACTCGGAGATCGCCAAGCGCGCCGGCACGACCCTCGATCGAGATGCCTGGATGAAAATCCACCCGCGGGGATCGATCGAGTACGCCGATGCCTTCGGCCCCGCGGGCAAGTACGGCCGCTGGATCCGCGCGCGCAAGCCGATTCTGCAGATTGGCGACACCATCTTCATGCACGCGGGCCTCAACCCCGAGCGGACCATCACGATCGATGACATCAATCGGCAGGTGGAGCAGGAGGTGCGCAGCTGGGACGAGCTCGTCTCGACGCTCGAACGGGAACGGCTGGCAGCGCCGTTCTTCACGCTGCAGGAGATCGTTGACGCGGCGCAGCTCGAGATCGGCAGGATAGGGATCGCGCAGAAGACGCAAGAGCCGCTTCCCGATTACATAACCCAGGAGTTCGTCAAGCGGCTGCAGTTCCTGCTGAACATCGACAAGCTCGCGCTGGTCGAAAGCGACGGGCCGCTCTGGTACCGCGGCCTCGCGACGTTGCCCGACGATCAGCAACCCGCGATCGAAGCGATGTTGAAGCGCTACGGGGCAGGACGCATCGTGATCGGCCACACCCCGCAACTGCCGGGAGCGAAGATTCGAGCGCGTTTCGGCGGCCTCGTGGTGCTGATCGACACCGGCATGCTCAACAGCTACTTCAAGGGCGGGCAGCCGTCGGCGCTCGAGCTCCAGGACGGCCGCATGACCGCGATCTACTCGTCTGGCCGCGAGCCGCTCGTCAGCAGCTCGGCGTCGGGCACGCCGGTGTGGGCCGCCGCGAACGCCCACTGATCCGCAAGCTCCGCGATCCGCTTGTCGGTGGGCCGGTACCCGTGGGAGGCCTGCGTCTCGACTCGGATCAGCACCGGCCGCTCGCAGCCCTGGGCCCGCTGCAACGCCGCGATGAACTTGAACGAATGACTCGGGACGACACGATCATCGTAGTCGGCGGTGCAGACCAGCGTGGCGGGATAGCATCGGCCGTCGACCAGATTGTGAAGGGGTGAATAGGCGCGCAGGAACCCGAACTGCTCCGGATCGGACGCGCTCCCGTACTCGGTGACCCACGCCCGGCCGCCGGTGAACAGATCATAGCGAAGCATGTCGAGCACGCCAACGATCGGCACCGCGGCGGCGACGAGCTCGGGGCGCTGCTCCATCGCTACCGCCACCAGCAGCCCGCCGTTCGAGCCACCCATCATCGCCAGGCGCGAACCCGAGGTATAGCCGTCCGCGATCAGGCGCTCGGCCACGGCGATGAAATCGTCGAACACATTCTGCTTCTGCTCGCGCATCCCCGCGCGATGCCACGCTTCGCCGTACTCCGATCCGCCGCGCAGGTTGACCGTGACCCACATGCCGCCGAGCTCGAGCCATGCCGGAACATCCGGCCGGTAAACCGGCAGCATGTCAACCGAGAAGCCGCCGTAGCCGTACATCATGGCCGGTGTGGTGCCGTCGCAGGGGAGATCGTTTCGCGCCGTCACGAAAAACGGGACGCGTGTCCCGTCGCGCGACGTCGCGAACATCTGCCGCGTCTGGTAGCCGGAGAGATCGACCGGTGGAGAGGCTGGTTCGAACGCCACCCGAGTACCGGAATCCAGGTCCACGGAATAGACGGTTGCCGGCTGCAACGGCGAGGTGAACGTCAGCCAGACCTGCGCGAGGTCGGCCCGCGCGTACATGGCCGCAACCACACCCGCACCCGGCAGCGCGATCCGATCGATCAATCTCCCCTCGCGGCCGTCGAACACTTCCACCCGGCTGGTGACGTCGACGAGTGACTCCGTCACGAGGCGGCCTCCGGCAAGCATCACCATGCCCAGCCGATGTTCCCGCTGGGGGATGACGACGCGCCACGCCGGCTCGTGCTGCTCGAGGTCCAGCGCGAGCACACAGCGATTCGGCGCCGAGAAGTCGGAGCGGACGTACAGCGTCGTTCCCTCGACACCGATCGGTGCGTATTCCGCACCGTCCCGCTCCATCAGTGGACGAATGGGGGCGTGCACGTCCGGCGCGACAGGATCGATCAGATCCGCCACGTACAACCGGTTGTTGTTGGTCGCGCCTTCGTAGAACCCGATGAGCAGGTACCGGCCATCGTCACTGACCGTTCCGTGGACGAACCAGCTCGGGAGATCGGGACGCTCGAAGATCAGGACGTCTTGCGATTGAGGCGTCCCGATGCGGTGGTAATAGAGCGCATGCCACGAGAGCGCTGCTTCATAGGTCCTGCCGACGGGTGGTTCCGGAAATCGCGAGTAGAAGAAGCCGCGTCCGTCGCGGGTCCAGGAGAGAGCGGAGAACCGCATCCACCGAACGCGATCCGCAAAGTCCTCTCCACGGGCCAGGTCGCGGACATGCACGGTCTGCCAGTCCGCGCCGCCTTCAGCCAGCGTGTAAGCGAGGAGTCGCGCATCCGGCGATGGCGCGAACGCCATCAGCGCCACGCTGCCATCAGGCGACAGCGCGTTCGGATCGAGCACCAACGCCGGCGGCCCGTTCAGCCCGTCACGCATGTAGATGGCTGGCTGCTTCTCGAGGCCGGTGTTCTTCTGGTAGAAGAGCCGTCCGTTCTCGGCGACCGGCAGCGATACCTTCGCATAGTTCCAGAGCTCGGTGATGCGGGCGCGCAGTCGTTCCCGCAACGGAAGCGACGCCAGATACTGATCGGTCACCGCATTCTGAGCCTCGATCCACGCCTTGACTTCCGGCGTGTCGAGGGCCTCCATCCAGCGGTATGGGTCCTCGATGCGATGGCCGTGGTAGTCGTCTGCGGTGGTGGTTCGCAAGGAATGGGGATATTCGAAGTGCACGCTTGGCAATTCTCGCAGTTTTGATGATGCTTTCAACGTGAAGACCCTCGAAACCTCCGGCGTGGTGCTGCGGTACGTGCGCGAAGGCAGCGGCGTACCCGTGATTCTCTTGCAGGGCGTCGGCGTCATCGGCGAGGGCTGGCGGCCGCAGATCGCCGCTCTCTCGGATCGCTATGCGATCGCGGCGCCGGACAATCGCGGGATCGGCGGCAGCGCGCACGGTTCCGGCGCCTTGACGATCGAAGACATGGCTGCGGATGTGATCGCGATTGCCAACGCCGAGGGCTTCGAGCGGTTCCATCTTGCCGGCCACTCGATGGGCGGCCTGATCGCCCAGGAGGTCGCGCTCCGCGCCCCGGGGCGGGTGCGGAGCCTGGCGCTCCTCTGCACGTTTTTCCGCGGGAAGGAGGCCGCCCGCCTGACGCCCGACATCATGTGGACCGGCCTGCGCACCCGGCTCGGCACGCGCGCCATGCGCCGGCGCGCGTTCATGCAGCTGGTGATGCCGGACACCTATCTGCGCACCGCCGTCCCGACGCTCGCCGACGACCTGGCCGTCCTGTTCGGTCACGACCTTGCCGATCAACCGCCGATCGTCATGAAGCAGCTGCGCGCCGCTTCACGCTACGACGCGAGCGCGCGGCTCGGTGCCCTGACCAACATTCCCACGCTGGTGGTGAGCGCCACCCACGACCGCATCGCGTTGCCGAAGTTCGGCCGCGCGCTGGCCGGTGCGATCCCTGGGGCCCGCTATGTGGAGATCCCGGATGCCGGCCATGGATGCACCATCCAATGCGCAGCGCTAATCAATGGGCTGCTTGCGGAGCACTTCGCAAAGGCCGCCTCCGCCGGCCGGGTCTGAAGACCCGGCCCTACAAGGGTCAGGGAAATCTGCTCTCCACCTTCCTGAGCTCCGCCTCGATCGCCTTCATCTCCGCAAGCAGATCGTCTAGACGACGCCGCGACTCGGCGCCGACCTTCTGATCGGCGCCCCCCTCGGCTCGCGCGATGTTGCCGAGTTGATCGATGAGCATGCCCTGCTCGTAGGTCCCGGGCGCGGTCACCAGCCGGGCCCAGATGCGCTGGAGGGGGTGGTTGTATTCGATGTTGTTGATCGACTGGCCCGGCCCCGGTGAACGGGCCGGCTGTATGTCCGCTTTCTGCATCGCCTGTTGCGTCGCCGTCCGCAGGCGGGTCGCGTCGGCGATTGCGTCGCGCAACCGGAGCAGGAAGTTCTGCTGGTCGACCAGATCCGCCACTGTCATCCCATCGCGCAACACGCCGGGATCGACCTGCACTTCGAATTCACGACTCAAGTGGGGCGGGCTGGCCGAGCCGGCTGACGCCGATGCGAGCGACGCGACGTATTTTCCGGGCGCCACCATCGGGCCGTTGTTGGACCAGCGGTAATCCCACATGTATCGGTTGTGACCGCTTCGGGTCGTGAGAGGCGCGGCGGCGCCCCGGCCGCGGCCCGCCGCCGGAGCCATGTCCGGATCGACCGGTTCGTCAGGCGCCGTGGTGCCACGACCCTGACCTCGCCGTCCCGCTGCCGTGCTGTCCATCGTGCGGACGTTGCGCCCCTGGGCGTCCGAGATCGTCAACGTGAGCGGACCGGAGAAGCCCTCAGGCACGAGATAGTCGATCGCGAGCGCGACGGCAGGATATTGGGGCGCGGCGCCGCGCCCGCCGCCGGCCCGGCGATACCGAATCCGTGAGGAGGGCCGAAGCAGCGTCAGCTCAGTGCCGGCGCCCGCCATCTGACGAAGGGGCCCGATGTCGTCCATAATCCAGAACGACCGCCCCATTGTCGCAATGACCAGATCGCCGCGCTGCACGCGAATGTCGGTGACCGGCGTGGCTGGCAGGTTCTGCTGAAGCGGCTGCCAGCGCAATCCGTTGTCCAGGGACACGAAGATGCCGAACTCGGTGCCTGCATAGAGCAGGCCCGCCCGCTCGGGATCTTCGCGAACCACCCGCGTCGGATGATCGTCGGGGATGCCGTTCGTGCCATCCGTCAGCCTGGTCCAGGTCGCGCCGTAGTCGTCGGTCCTGTAGATGTAAGGCTTCAGATCGTGCTCACGCAGGAATCGGTAGACGGCGACGTAGGCCGATCCCTTGCGAATGTGCGAGGCATCGATGTTCTGGACGCGCCCGCCCGGCGGCAGATCCGGGGGCGTCACGTTCTTCCAGGTTTTGCCACCATCGCGGGTCACGTGAACGGGCCCGTCGTTCGCGCCAATCCAGATCACTCCGCGCTCGAGCGGTGACTCGTCCATCGAGTAGATGCTGGAGTACACCTCTTCGCCGGTGACGTCGCGCGTGATCGGTCCGCCCGGAACGACCTGGTAGTCCTTCTCGTGCGCGGTGAGGTCAGGGCTCATCACCTGCCACGTCACGCCGTCGTCGGTCGATCGGTGAAGGACATGTGACGCCTGATAGATCGTCTTCACGTCGTGCGGCGAGACCATCACGACTGTCTGCCGCGGAAACCGGAACTTGATGTCGTCGGGATGGTGACCGTAGCGATCCTGCGGGTAAATCCAGCGGCCCTGCGCCTGCCCGGTCTCCACGTTGAAGCGCTCGACCTCCCCTTTGCAGGCTCCCCAGATCACGCGGCCATCAGGCGTCGGCCAGATCCCGCCGGTCTCGCAACCCGACGCCTGCGTCCACGCCTGGGCGGGATGATTGAAGCCGAATGACACGGTCGGCACGCTCGGCACCACCACCGTGGAGTTGTCCTGCTGCGGTCCGTACAGGAGGTAGGGATGCTGATCATCGACGGCAACCATGTAGAGCTCCGCAGTCGGCTGATTCAGGATGCTCGACCAGGTGCGCCCACCGTCCGTGGTCACGTTCGCGCCACCGTCGTTGGACTGTATTGCGTAGGACGGGTTGTCGGGGTTGAACCAGATCCCATGGTTGTCCGCATGCGGGGTGGACACGGCGCTGAAGTTGCCGCCGCCATCGCGCGACCGCTGGAGCGTGAGCGTGTTGACCCAGACGTCGCTCGGGTCCTTGGGATTCACGTCGACGTAGTTGAAATAGAAGGGTCGGCTGCGCAGATTCGCGGCGTTGTTCACCAGCTTCCACGACGCGCCGGCGTTGGTCGATTTGTACAGCCCGCCTTCCGCGCCTGGCGCTTCGATCATGGCGTAGACGGTCGACGGCTGGCTGCGCGCGATGCTGAGGTCGATCTTCCCGATCAGCGTCGACGGCAGGCCGTTCGACAGCTTCGCCCACGTCTCACCGCCGTCGGTCGATTTGTAGATGCCTCCCTGAGTCGCCGGCCCGCCGCTGATGATGTCCCAGCCCTTCCGGAACCCCCGATACATCCCGGCATAGAGCTCGTTGGGATCGGAGTAGTTCACCGCGACGACGCGACCGCCGGTTTCGGTGTTCACGAACAGGGTTTTCTTCCAGGTCTTGCCGCCATCGATGGTCTTGAAGATGCCGCGCTCCTGGTTGGGACCAAACGGCGATCCCAGCGCCGCCAGCCAGACGATGTCGGGGTTGGTCGGGTGAATCACGATGGCGCCGATTTGACCGGAGTCTTTGAGGCCCATGAACTGCCACGTCCGGCCCGCGTCGGTCGAGCGATAGACGCCACGGCCGATGATGACGTTGCTGCGAATGGCGGCGCTGCCGGTGCCGACCCAGACCACGTTCGGGTTGGACTCGGAGACATCGATCGAGCCGATCGATCCGGTCGCGATCTGGCCGTCGCTGATCGGCGTCCAGTCGGCTCCGCAGTTCTCCGTCTTCCAGACCCCGCCGCCGGTCGCTCCCATGTAGTAGGTGCACGGCTGACTGCGCACGCCGGCGATCGCCGTGACGCGCCCGCCACGGGTCGGGCCAACATTGCGCCACCTGAGATCCTGAAACGCGCGCGCATCCGATCGACCCGCCGCGGTGGTTGGCGAAAACTGCTCCCTCGCACGCGCGCCCGTGGATGACGCGATTCCCCACGCACCAACGATCGCAAGCGCAGCAACAACCGCCAGCCGAGTGTGTGACATAAGGTCACAGTGTCGCACGTGGTTGCCCTGCCGGATCGGCCGGGTCCAAAGACCCGGCCCTACAACGCCAAGGAGAACGTCGGGCTACGGTTAATTGCCGTAGGGCCGGGTCTTCAGACCCGGCCGATCCGTGTCCGCCCGTTGCAGGTGAGCGGACGGCGTGGTACATCCCGAGTGTGCCCGAGCTCCCCGATGTCGAGTTGTATCTGCATGCGCTGACTCCGCGCGTAATCCGTCAACGGATTGAGGGCGTTCGGATTGGCAATCCCTTCATCGTCCGCACCTTCGATCCGCCTGTCACTGAAATCGTCGGTCATACCGTCAACAGCTTGCGGCGGCTCGGGAAGCGGATCGTGTTTGGGCTGGACGACGACCTCTTCGTCATCGTCCATTTGATGATCGCCGGCCGATTCCGATGGCGGGAGCGCGGTGCCGCGATACCCGGGAAGGTCGGGCTTCTCGCCTTCGATTTCACGAACGGCACGCTGCTGCTCACCGAACAGGGATCCAAGCGTCAAGCGTCCGTGCACGTCGTCCGCGGCGAGGCGGCGGTCGCCGGACACGATCCCGGCGGTCTCGAGGTGCTCACCACCGATCTCGCGGGATTCGCGCAGCGGCTGACCGCCGAGAACCATACGCTCAAGCGCGCGCTGACCGATCCGCGCATCTTCAGCGGGATTGGCAATGCCTACTCCGACGAAATCCTGCACGCCGCGCAGCTGTCCCCGATGAAGCAGACGGCGACACTGCCCGATGAAGAAGTCGAGCGGCTGTTCCACTTCGTGCGAGAGACCCTGAAAGGCTGGGCCGAGCGGCTCAAGGAAGAAACCGGTGCGGACTTCCCCGAGAAGGTCACCGCCTTCCGTCCCGACATGGCGGTGCACGGCAAGTTCGGCAAGCCGTGCCCGGTCTGTGGCGAGCCGGTCCAGCGGATCGTATACGCGCACAACGAGGCGAACTACTGTGCGCGGTGCCAGACCGGTGGCCGGCTGCTCTCGGACCGGGCGCTCTCGAGATTGCTCGGCCAGGACTGGCCGCGGACACTCGAGGAAATGGAGACCCGGAAACGCGGTTGAGCCGATCAGCCTCAATTCCACGCCTTCACGGGCATGGGGACATCCGGGCTTTTTCAGCGGTGGATCAGGTTCAATGGCGTCGGGGCGCTGGGTTCGGGACTGCAGCTGGCGGTGGTCGCGTTCCTCGTCCGGGCCGCAGGCGTTCATTATCTCTGGGCAACGGCCGCCGGAATCGAAGCCGCTGTGCTGCACAATTTCTGCTGGCATGAACGCTGGACCTGGGCGGAGAGGCGCGCGGGCCGCGGCACCGCTGTCGCGCGACGCCTGGTGCGATTTCACGCGGCCAACGCCGCCATTTCGCTTGCCGGAAGCCTGATGCTGACACGCGTGCTCACCGGTTCGTTCGGCGCCGACCCGATCGCTGCCAACATCGTTTCGATTCTTGCCTGCGGCGCGCTGAACTTCGGCGCCAGCGAATGGCTGGTGTTCCGCCGTGCCGCCGCGGCAGCGGTGATTGTCCTGACCGTGCAGCCGATGTTCGCGGCTGCCCCCGATGCTGATCTGGGATCCGTCGACCTTCGCGCGCACACCCTGCAGGCCTGGAACACGTACGAGCAGCGCGTCGACCTGCGCTACGATGGAGCGGGCGCGGCGACCGCTCCCTTCTTTGCGCTCGACGCATTCGGCGCGAAGGACTGGCGGGCAACCGCAACCCGCGGCGTGGTCGCGATGTCGCGGATCGAGTCCTCGCGGCCCGGCGACGGGGAGCCTGCGATCGAGGACGGCAAGATTCACCACTGGGCGGGAGCGATCTTCGTGCCCGGCGTCTCGGTGGACGGCCTGCTCAAAGCGCTCGCCGATCTCGCTGGTCAGGAGCAGCGGCACTATGAGGACGTGCTCGCCTCCCGCCTGCTCGCCCGCGACAACGATCACTACCGCATCTACATGAAGCTCCGGCGGTCCAAGATCATTACGGTCACGTACAACACCGAGCACGACGTGAAGTACCGGCGCCTCGGCTCGTCGCGCGCCACCGCGCGGAGCGTTGCCACGCGAATTGCGCAGCTCGATAACGCCGGCACCCCGCAGGAGCGCGAGCTGAAGGTCGGATCTGACAGCGGCTATCTCTGGCGACTGAACGCTTACTGGCGTTACGAAGCGGTGAACGGCGGAGTGTTGATCGAATGCGAATCCGTGAGCCTGAGCCGCGCCATCCCGTTCGTCCTGCGGCCGTTCGCCACCGGGGCCGTGGAAGGCGTCGCGCGCGAGTCGCTCGAGCGCACGCTGGTCGGCTTGCGCCGCTATCTCACCGCGCAGTAGCCAAAAGTATTAACAGGAGGGCCAGGAGTTCAGGAGGAGCTCTTTTGGAAAACAAGGCTCTCCTGAACTCCTGGCCCTCCTGTCAGGTTTTTCGCAGGCGGCTGTCGGTTGGCCCTGGCACCTACGCGATCACTTGAACAGGTCGTCGAATGCCTTACGCGCGCTGGTTGGCGCGGTCGATTTCGTCTCGCGCTCGACCGTGGTCTTCGGTTCGTACTCCGCGCACGTGTTCTTGACGTCCTTCGGCGAGATCCGCACGCGGATCGGGCGTTGGCACTCGTAGGTGGCGCTGGTATCGAAGTGCGCACACTGGGCGCAGGTGTGCAGGTCCGTCCCGCACCGCGCGCACGTCCCGTCCGGACTCCACGCCGTCGCCGCCATCAGCTCGTTCCCGCAGCGCGCGCATCGCACCGCTTCCCGGAAACCAGGCATGTTGAAGGTCTTCGGCCGATCGGGCGGCTGTCCCCGCGGTGTGTATTCCCTCTTCGGCCCGGGCGCCTGCTCGCGCCGGGGCTCACGCGGCTCGTCCTGGTATCCCCGCTGACGGTATTTGCGATCGGACATGGGGTTGCGGGGGGATGATAGCGCAGCGCATTGCCAAAATTGCCAAGATTGCCAAAATTGCCAAGATTGGAAACCGCGAGCTCGCGAGCCCGCGAACCGCGAACCCGCGACGACCGTATTAGAGCCGAGGTGTTTTATGCGAATCGCCCGTCGCTCGGCCATCGCTCTCCTGCCCGTCCTGCTCGTCGCCGTTTCCGGCTGCGACATCGTCACCGCCGACCTCAAAGCCCGTGAGACCGCCGAATGGCGGAAGTCCTACCAGCTCTCGCCGGGTGGGCGCGTCGAGGTCCGGAACGTAAACGGGCGGATCGAAGTGCAGCCTTCGGAGGGCAATACCGTCGAGATCGTGGCCCTGAAAAGCGCGCGAGCCGGGTCGTCGGAGGCGGCTAAAGAAGCGCTGGGGCGGATCGAAATCGTCGACAGCTCCAGCGGCGGCGTGATCAAAGTGGAAACCAGACTGCCGCGCGGTGACGGGATGTTTCACATGGCCAGTTCGGAGGTCAAGTACAACGTCAAAGTCCCGGCGGCCGCGGAGGTCGAATTCGCGACCGTGAACGGAGGCGTCGAGGTTACCGGACTCACCGGGCGCATCAAGACCGAAACTACCAACGGCGGGATCGTGGGACGACAGATTGGCGGACCGATCGAGGCGAACACCACGAATGGCGGCGTGGAGGTGGAAGTCACGCGGATCGCGGAGCACGGTGTCAGGCTGGGGTGCACCAACGGCGGCATCAGGCTCCGGCTGCCCGCCGACGCCAGGGCGACCATCAGCGCCAGCGTCACGAACGGCGGAATCAGCGCGGAGGGCCTCCCGATCGAGGTCACCGAGTCCAGCCGCCGCCGCCTGGAAGGCCGTCTCAACGGCGGCGGTCCGCAGGTGCGACTCGAAGGCACCAACGGCGGCATCAGCATCAGCAGCCGGGATTAGCCGGGAGAGCCTCTCAGTTTCCGTTCCTGTGTTTCGAAGTCGCGGCGGTCCGCCGCTTCAACAGGCGCAGCACGGCCGCCTCTCCTGATGTGAGCCGATCCACCGCGCGTGAAACTTTCCGCGCGCGTTGCTCGATTGCCTCCAGCATCGAGCCATCCAGGTAGGCGTCGAATATGGCCGGATGGATGTAGCACTTCCGGCACACCTCCTTGGTATTCCCCAGCCGCTTGGCCACCATATCGACGACCGCCAGGATGTTCCGCCTGGCCTGGGCGTTGGAAGTGAACGCTTCGAGCTCGCGCAGCAGTTGTGCCGCGAGCACGGTGCCCGCCCATGTCCGGAAGTCCTTCGACGTCAGGTCCTGCCCGGTGATGTCTTTGAGGTACGCGTTGACCTCCTCCGAGCCGACGGACTGACGCGCACCGTTCTCATCGACGTACTGAAAGAGCTCGTACCCGGGCAGATCCCGACACTGCCTGACGATCTTCGCGAGACGGCGATCGGTGAGGTCGATCTCGTGCTCGACGCCGCTCTTGCCCCGGAACGAGAACCGCAGCCGCGGCCCTTTGACTTCCACGTGGCCGTCACGCATCGTGGTCAGGCCGTATGAACGGTTCGACCGTGCGTACTCGTCGTTTCCGACGCGAATCAGCGTCTTCTCGAGCAGTTGGACAACGGTGGCCAGCACCTTCTCGCGCGGCAGCCCCTGCCGCCGGAGATGACCGGACGTCGTGCGGCGGATGACCGGCAGCGCCTTCGCGAATCCGATCACGCGGTCGTACTTGGTCTCATCACGCACGACACGCCACTTCGGGTGATAGCGGTACTGTTTCCGGCCCCGGGCATCGCGACCGGTCGCCTGCAAGTGTCCCCGGGGATCAGGACAGATCCAGACATCGATCCACGCTGGCGGGATCACGAGGGCGCGAATGCGTGCGAGCTCGGCGGCCGCGCGAACGCGCTTGCCATCGGCGTCGACGTAGGTGAAGGCGCGGCCCCGCCTGATCCGCCGGATGCCGGGCCTGGCGTCGGTCGTATAGCGAAGGCCCGCTGCCTTCGCGGATTCAGCCGGAGGGGCGAAGGGCGCGACCTCCGCTGAGCTCCTCGCTGACACGGTCATCGGCAAATCCCCAAAAACGTC
>Ga0111538_10007196_pt1 | contig 15016 bp, 14 predicted proteins | sample SoiMethybrSBSTD1_FD_79669 | JGI IMG/M metagenome (GOLD analysis project Ga0111538, IMG submission 79669) | Bulk soil microbial communities from a Populus tree surrounding site in Tennessee, USA - Soil MetaG P. TD hybrid SBSTD1 (version 2)... | ecosystem: Environmental > Terrestrial > Soil >... | reverse complement strand
GGTCGCGACCGGACCCGCGATGATCCGCAACGAGGACGGGCTGCTCACCGGATACGTGTTCGTCGACGTCGCAGGCCGCGACATCAGCAGCTACGTGGAAGAGGCGAGCCGCGTGGTGCGCGAGCAGGTCAAGCTGCCGCCGGGGTACGCCGTGCTGTGGAGCGGCCAGTACGAAGCGATGGCCCGCGTGCGCGCCCGTCTCGCGTACATCATCCCGTTGACGCTATTCCTTGTGTTCGTGCTGCTGTACCTGAACACGCGGTCGCTGGTAAAAACGGCGATCGTGTTGCTGGCCGTACCGTTCTCGGCGGTCGGCGCCGTGTGGTGCCTGTACCTGCTCGGCTACAACACGAGCATCGCCGTCTGGGTCGGGCTGATCGCGCTGCTCGGCGTCGACGCCGAGACAGGCGTCTTCATGCTCCTGTATCTCGACCTCGCGTACGCGGGGGCGTCGAAGGAAGGACGTCTGCGAACACTCGCCGATCTCCAGGCGACGATCGTGGAAGGGGCCGCAAAGCGGCTGCGCCCCAAGTTCATGACGGTGGCCACGATGTTCGTCGGCCTGATCCCGATCATGTGGGCGACCGGCACCGGGTCCGACGTGTGGAAGCGGATCGCTGCGCCGATGGTTGGCGGCATTTTTACATCGTTCGTCCTCGAGCTCGTCGTCTACCCGGCGATCTACGAAATCTGGAAATGGCATTTCGAGATGAAGCGCGCCCACGCCGACCCGGAGCCCGCCGCGTTTGTCGGCATGCCGTCGGCCGAGGCGGCGCGGTCACGTTGATCGACATCCTCAGGATGTGCTTGATGTCGTTCTTAATCGAGTCTTCGGTCGTCAACATCGCCAATCCACGGACCCCCGTGACCCATATCCGGTCGCGCTCGTCCTCGGCGAGAGACTGAATCGCATCATCCGGTAGTTCAGGGTGCGTTCGCGTGGTCGAGTTGTGCGGTTTCGCACACTTGCGCACGAGCGGTCCTTGATAGATTCCCGGGGGCGCTTCTTGTTTGGCCCCAAAGAGTCATTTGCAAGACTCGTTCGGGTTTGCCTCTCCGGCGCGCACGACTTACTTTTGGCCACGTGTTTTTGTTGCGTCCCGTTTCCAGCGTCGTACGACGTTCTGGCCGCCGGCCGACTCTTTCTGTTGCGCGCCATCGTCGCGATCGCCGTCGTGTCGCGGCATCCTCCGCCGCATTTCGTTGAGTCGACCGATACCGGGCCGGAGCTGTCGCCGGCCGCACCACCTTCCGGGAGCGATCGTTGAATGGCGCGCTCGAACCGCTCGTACTCACCCTCTCCGAACTGGCGTTCGCGCACGCGTCCTCGCCCATCCACCAGGTACAACGCCGGCCAATAGTGATTGTCGAAGGCGCGCCAAATCGCGTAGTCGTTATCGATGGCGACTGGATACGCGATGCCCATCTGACTGATGGCACGACGAACGTTGTCGATGTTGTGTTCGAATGGGAACTCGGGCGTGTGCACGCCGAGGACGATGAGACGTTCCTTGTACCTCTGCGCCCACGCGCGAATGTATGGAAGCGTCCGGAGCCAATTGATGCAGGTGTAGGTCCAGAAGTCGACGAGCACGACTTTTCCGTCGAGGCTGGCCGGTGTCAGGCGTGTCGAATTGAGCCACTCTTTCGCACCGGCGAGAGCGGTCAGCTCCCGCGTTGCGCCATTCGCTTCCCTCGAGGCCGCCAAACCGGCGATCGTCATTGCGGCCCCTTGAGAAAGCGCCGGCGTTTATCGTCGATTGTTTCGGCCACGTCAGCTCACCGCCGCGCGTAAGCCGTGTAGACGAAGTCGCGCGCCTTGGCGCCACGGGTATGGCATGAATGGCACAGCGTCTTCATGACGGCAGGGTCGTTTGTAGCGGGCTTATACGTTTTGGTCGCGGCATCGTACTGGAAGGTGGCGTACCCCCATCCGTCCGTATCCTTGAATCGCTTGGAGTCATTTCAACTCTCCTGTGATGAGACTGAAGCCCCAGTAAACCAGCCTGCATGCGAATGCTGCCCGAGCTGTTGGATCTCTGCGACTGCATGAAATCAGACGTCGACCCCGGCGTCTATTAGACGAAGGTATCGTCGATACTGTCGTATCACCCTGACTGGAACTGCCTACCTGCTGACTCGGCCATAAGTATCTCGTGAGGCCTCGAGAGTCACCGATCCGCGACCGCAGGTGATGCGCTACGCTGTTTGACTCGCTCTGTCTGGCGGCACGTATGGAGGCATGCACATGGCCAGAGATGCGGCCCAGGTTCCACCGCGTGGCTGCGCACTCCGCGACCTCGCGGCACGAAGAGCGTGCGACTCGAGCGAAGGCGTTCACGTCGCGAGGATCCCTTCCGGTGACTTCGCGAACTGCGGGTGAGAAGACAGCGGCTTCTCCGCGTGCGTAATGGGCGTAGTCCTCGATCAAGCCGTCAACTTGCCACGCCGGCAGGCCTGCTTACAGAAGTGCGGCAGCTCCGTCATTCGTTAAACGACGTTCCTCTGCGTTCTCGTGCGTAGACTGCTCTCCAGCACTGCGCGATCCCAGTTGGCAAGAGTTGCGGCGCTTTCGTACGTGCTGTCGACGAACGCCATGATGGCCTGTGCCGGGGAGGCCGCCGACCTGACGGCTTCATAGGGCAGGATGAATTCGCCGAGCTCCCGGTGATAGTACGCGCCGTCCGGTTTCACAGAAGCTTCCTTGAGGCCTTGTGGCTCGGGGACGGCGTACGCGTAAAACGCACACTCCGGGACCTGTGCGCTTCCCGGCCAAAAGCCGTGACTGATCACCTCGTGCGAATAGGCGTCGCGCATGAACGCCGGTCCTTCGCGTGGCGGTGCCAGCCGGCCGGAAAAGCGTGTCACCGCGAGATCGAAGCTGCCCCAGAAGAAGTGCACCGGGCTGCACTTGCCGACGAAGTTGCAGCTGGCTGCGGTCAACGCCTGCTGAATCTTCAGAAGAATGCGCCAGAATCGGTTCGCGAACGTCCCGTCGTACGATCGGTGGACGGTATCCTCGTTGAAGCGAATTGGATTGGGCACCTCCACCGGCATCGGCCAGATCGTCACCGGCAGCGCCATGTCGCGCAGCGTTGCCATCACCTCGCGGTAGAAATCGGCGACGGTTCGCGGTGCCAGCGACAGCGTTCGTTGGTTGCCATCGGACGTTTCGATCACGAGCTGATGTTCGATGAAGTCGAATGCCATACGGAAGGAACGATCGCCGTGCGGCAGCGTGCGGGTTGTCAAGCCGCGCGCGGTCACATCGAGCGCGATACCCCAGCTGTGATTGATGGGTGCAATGCGAGCGAGTGCGATTTTGCCCACGATCTGTGACCACATGTGCAGCGTCGAATAGGTGTCCTTCCAGGCCTCGTACGGCAGGGCGGGCCAAGGTTCGGGCGTCATGTCGTCATCCTCGCCGCAGTAATGACCGTGAACCGATCGCCCAAATGCCGCTCAAGCCCGCCCAGATCACCGAATTGATGACGCCGGCCTTGAGCAGCACCGGCTCTGTGGAACCATCGTACAGGTCGCTTCTTATCCGATTCTGAAAAGAAAGACAACGCGCCTTGTGCCGCGCCTCGATTCGTCGTGAGGGGCGGCCTCGCAGATGCGGTCGCTATCTTCAAAGAACTCGTCATCGGGCTCGACGGCGTTCGAGCCGACATCGCAATGATGAGGACGCCGGACGGCCGTGACCGTCTTGACGAAGTTCCGGAGGCCGAACTGGCCCAGTACGAGAACAGCTATCGGCGCTGTTATGTCCGCGGTGCTGAGGGCATCCTCGTCGCGCTCGCCGAGAAGATCGGCTGACGATTCGAGAACTGTCGAGTCTGAGGAGGCCTACGGAACAGCTGATCGAGCGCCTCGGCTGTCCGGTGTCGCGGTCCAGCATGGCAAGCGTCTGCTGGCCTGCATGAAAGTCGCAGCCTACAATTCCCATTTCGGCCTCCTTCGACCTGCGCGCTGTGGGGGTGAACAACCGCGCAGTCTACGCGGGCCGTCGCGAGGGCGACGTCGTTATGACATCAGTTTTTGGGCCGAACGAATCGATCGGCTCCAGCCGACAACTCTCGTCGTCGAAGTAGCCCAAATCGCAGTGCGTGAAGGTCACGACGCAGCGGCGGTCGTCGTTGAAAGTGCTATGTACCATTCTCGTGCATTTCACAGGCAGTGCGAGTGACGAACTTAGGAGGATTTCCATGGGCGACGATTTAGCCGCAGCTAACGTCAATCGCGCGTATCAGCTCGCCGCGTCGAGCATCGCGATCTTCACGTTCCTACTGTTCTTCCTGTATCCGAGGTTTGCAAGCGGCGAGGTCGACTCCTTGCGGTTTCAAGCCACGTTGATCGTGATGGGTGTCGCGACGTTTTCATTCGCGTTCGCGTCCTTCTATTACTATGGTGCCTCGCTTGCCGGTCGGATCGACGATGCGGAGCGGGCTCAGTACTCCCGTCGAGGCGATCGTTTCTGGCTGCTCGGATGCGTCCTGCTGTTCCTGGCTCCGAGCTTGATCCTCTTCACGGTCAGGCTTCTTGCCGTCGCGTCTTCGTGGTTCGCACTCTGGCTGGTCTACGTGCTCTTCGTGATCCGCTACTTTCCCCGCGTCCAGACTGCGGGGAAGACCTGAGCCAGCGCACCGCGCGCACTAGACCAGCCGCCGGATCAGTCCGCTGTCGGCGAGCGCCGGCAGGATCCGGCGAGCGCTGGTGCTCAGCAAATCTGTCGGCGGCGGCAAAGGCCTCGGCGAAGGCGTCGCGAATACCATGCGGCTTGTCGCGGACAACGTGGAGAGCCAGATCATTCCGGACAGCGGACACTGGGTCGCTGAGGAAACGCCGGAGCAGCTGCTAACGGTGCTCACGCCATTTCTGGCATTGTACCGGGATGCCGCGGCGAAGCGAGCAGTCGCGAATTGGAGATCGCTCATGCCACTGATTTTCGAGACACTCAGAGTGCGCACGGAAGGGGCCGTCCTGTTCGCGGACATTTCGGCCCCGCCGATGAATCTTCTCGGGACCGAGCTCGTTCGCGATCTCGTCTCGCTGATTCAGCACGCCGAGGCTGATACGGCGTTGCAGGTGCTCGTGTTCGCAAGCGCCGACCCCGACTATTTCATTTCGCATGTCGACGTCACGCGAATCAACGAGTATCGGGAGCAAGCCGCGAAGCTGACCGGCGAGTCCTCGATCGCCATGCTGTTCCGGCACCTCAGCGCAAGCCGACTCGTCACAATTGCGCAGATCGAAGGACGCGTACGCGGCACTGGCAGCGAATTAGTGTTGGCGTGCGACATGCGCTTTGCTGCACGGGAGTCAGCGATCTTCAGTCAGCCCGAACTGGGCTTCGGCCTCGTCCCAGGCGCGGGCGGCATTCAGCATCTGACCCGTCTTATGGGCCGCGCGCGTGCGCTCGAGGTGATGCTGAGTGCGGACGACTACGACGCGGATCTGGCGGAGCGATACGGCTGGATCAATCGTGCGCTGCCCGCCGTCGCACTGGGTGAGTTCGTCAGATCGCTCGCGCATCGGATCGCCGGCTTTCCTGCCGCGGGGCGCGCCGTACTCAAGGATCGGATCAATGCGGTCGCACTCGCGCCGGCCGACGACTTCCGTCGCGATTCGCATCTCTTCGTGGAACGGGCAGGCGACCCCGAGACCCAGCGCCGGATTCGGATCGCGATGGCGCGCGGGTTCCAGACACATGACGGAGAGCTGGCACTGACGACAATGGTCGGCGATCTGGCCGAGCGTTGATACCGTGGCGACCAGCGAGCTGATGAATGGGCAAAACGGCTATGGAGATTGGCATTGACAGTTGGAATTGTTCGCGGCTTGGAACCGTATTCACGGGCGGAGCATCGCATGATGAGAATCTCCTGGCCATTGCTGTTCCTCGGTGTGATTGCGGCTTCAGGTGTCGCCAGTGCGGCGAGCAACTTGCCGTCATCAGGGACCGAAGGTGAACACATACGCGCGCGGCCCCGCGTCGGTTGAGGATAGGGTCAGCACATGCCGTCGCAGCGGCGCACCGGCGACGAGGCGGACCATTCCCGAACGATCGAAGCGCGCGACACCGTCTGTGCCTACATCCATTCCGCGCGCGTCGCCGACTGGCTTTCCGTCGAGCAGCACTGGCCGGTCAGGAGCATGGCTACATTGCCGGGCCATTCGTAACGGCGCAATGTGTGTGTCTACGAACAGTGTGTCTGTGCGCATTCGCGGAGAACTGTCGGCATGTCGATAGTTCCAGCGGCATCTGGTGGCCGCGAATTTGCGTGACCCGAACGTCATGTGCGCACAGAAGCGCACGCCGGACAGAGAAAAGAGAGACGTCATGCGACTGACCAGCCTTGCTCTTCTTGCGTCGACGGCCTTCGTCGCGCCGGTTGGGGCGCAGACCGCGGCAGACCTGTCCCACCAGTCTGGCGGTCAGACCGCCGCGGTGACAACAGACTCTGACGCGTCCAGCACGGAGACAGGACTGCTGAAGGAGCCCCGCGTCATTAGTCGTGCCGTGACGATGTCCAATCGATGGCTGGGGGAGAATGGCGCCCAACAGCGGAACGGCTTCTACCCCGATTTCGGCAACATGATTACCGGTGCGGGATGGATTTCTGTCGGCCCCGGCTACCGCCAGCATCTCTTCGGGGACCGGGCGCTCGTTGACGGGTCGGCCGCGATCTCGTGGCGCGGGTATAAGACGGCTCAGCTGCGGTTCGAGCTGCCAACGTTGGTTGGTCATCGACTGGCCGTCGGCTCGCAAGTGCGCTGGCAGGACTTCACGCAGGTGGACTATTTCGGGATGGGCCCCGACTCCGAAGAGGCCGCGCACAGCCAATTCCGGTTGAAAGGGACCAACGTCGTGGGGTACGGGGTCTATCAGGCGACCCGCTGGCTTTCAGTGGGCGGCACATTCGGGAGGCTTCGGCAGCCGACGCTCGACTCACCGACGGGACCGTTCCGGGGAGATTGGCCCAGCACCTTGCAAGCGTTTCCCCAGGATCCTGGCGTGGCAAGCCAGCCAGATTTCCTTCACGGCTCGGCGTCGGTCGCCGTCGACGCGCGGGATAGTCCGGGCCATCCGACGCGCGGCGGAGTGTACCGCGCCGGGGGCGTAGCCTATTCCGACCGCGACCGGGGCCCGTTCAGTTTTCAGCGCTACGACGCTGAAGGCCTCCAGCTCGTGCCGGTCAAAGGCCGCACTTGGATCATGGCGTTGCACGGTTGGGCCGTCTTCTCCCATACCGCGTCGGGCGACACGGTCCCGTTCTACCTGCTGCCGAGTCTCGGCGGGCAGAACACGCTCCGCGGGTACAACAACTATCGATTTCACGATCGCCACATGCTGCTCGCCAGTGCCGAGTCACGATGGGCGCTCTTTCGCGACATCGACGCCGTGGCGTTCTTCGATGCCGGCAACGTGGCCCCGCGGGCGGGCGATCTGAATCTGAAGCGGACGTCCTGGGGCGGCGGCCTGCGTGTGCACGCGCAGCGTGCCACGTTCGCCCGCCTGGATGTCGGGCATAGCCGCGAGGGCTGGCAGGTATTCTTCCGGCTCGACGATCCCTTTGCCTTGAAGCGCTTGTCGCGCCGGACTGCTGAGGCGCCGTTCGTCCCGTAACCCGACGCCGTCCTATCGAGTCTGCCGATCGAACATCGCGAACTCGACGGACAGTCGTCGCTGGAAGGCCGCCAACGGCCTTTCCATTGATCTTCGTGCGGGGGGAGTTTGAAGAGGTCCCGCGCCCGGCAGGACTCGAACCTGCGACCCCCGGCTTAGAAGGACTGTGTTCTATCCAAGTGAGCTACGGGCGAGTTGGTCGTTGTGTGGGTTGCAGGTGTGGAGTTTGGAGTTCCCCGCTGGTCGGCAACAACGCCCTAGCTTCCACCGACTTTGCGCGGTGATCGGGTCCGCGGGACGAAGCCGCGAGTCGCGGGCGCCTTCCACGGCTGGTGTGTCTGGTGTTTTGGCGCTCGCGTGGGAGCTGCGGTGGCTGACTCGGGCCGTTGGGCGGTCACGTCTCCTCCGGTCTGGGGCTCGGGCGGTTGCTGCCATGGCGTCGTCCTTCTCGAGACAGCAGTGTTTGTACTTGCGACCTGAGCCGCAGTGACACGGCTGGTGCGTCCCGGTCGTGCACCAATCAGAACAGCCATTGGGAGAGTATCTGACTGGCGGTACTAAAGAGCCCGGTAAGTTTCTCCACGGCCTTCGCGGGGCTCGAACGCCAGCCAACTGTCCTCTGTCAACCTCGTAATGTCTCTTCGGAGAGCCGTACCGTTCACGCCGCCCGTTCGTAGTAGTTGAGCAACCCTCCGAGCAGTCGCCGACGGCGAATCCTCGTTCCCGTCGGCTGGCGGGTGTGGTCATCGATGGGCGCGTTGTCCAAGCCCTGATGATTTCCGTTCGCGGTGATAGTGCTCAACATACGCCGCGACCGTCTGTCGCAAATGACGTTCGCCGAATGGGATCACCCGGTCGAGGCATTCGTTTTGAGGGAGCGCACGAATCGTTCCGCTTAGGCGTTCGCATTCGGCGCCCGATACGGTGTCTGTACGACATGGATCCCCGCCTCGCTCAGTCTGGCACGCACCGACGCGCTCCACTTTGTGTCCCGATCGCAGGTGAGGACACGATGCTGGCTCAGGAAGTTATCGGTTGCCGTCATCGCACGCACGACTTGCTGCACGAAGATCTCGTCGAGACAGGGTGTCGATCCAACGATCTGCACGCGACGGGAGGCGAGGTCGATCACGAACACCGTGTATAGATTAAACGCTCTCCTTTGTCACGCGTTGGCATGGATTTCGATTCCGCAAGGCGAAAACACCAGGGTTCTCTTACCGGAAATTCGACGGTCTCTTCGTGTCGCAGCGTGAGACCGACGGTGATCGGTTCGCAGTCAACGTCACCGGCCAGCCACCTCGACTTCTTTCAACACGATGTTCAATTGGTTAAGGTGATCGAGCCGAGGCTTGACGTGAATCCCATCGACTGCAAGAAGCACATCTCCAGAAGGATCCTCGGCTCCACGCCGCATCCCGAAGCCGTGTTCATGCAGCAGATTCGTGCGGACGCTGCCGGGGCCGTGCCCGCGCCGCACGCTTTGATCTGCGATCGGAATCGGAAGTGGAGCGGTGACGCGCGGCGTCGATTCCGGGACGCCGATGTCCGCCTCGTCCTTATTCCCAGGCGCGCGCCAAATGCCAACGCCTACGCGGAACGGTTCGCGGTCGACCAAAGAAGAATGCCTGGAGCGGCTGATTCCGATCGGGGAGCGGCACTTCCGCCGCGCCGTGACGGAGGAGGCGAGCACTACCCCGCCGAACGGAATCACCAGAGGCTCGACAATCGCCTCAGCTCGGGCCCGCCGGTGATCAACTTGACGAGTCGGGTGCGACGCCCGTCCGCGGCTCGGCGGACTGCTCAATTTCAATGAGCGGGCGGCATGGTCGTTACTTTGGCCGAGGCACAGGTGAAGGGCTTACCAGGTTCGACTCGCGGCGTGCGGCATCGCGACACATCTTTCTGAGCACCCTATTTCTCTCCGTGGATGCTCGGCTGACGTCGCCTCAAGCGCAATCTGTCAATTGTCGAGATTATCTGCGGTCCCGTTCCCGCTCCATAACTGAAAAGTCGGGAAAAGCATGTCAAGATGCACGATGAACGAGCTGCCCGGAGAGGGCAGAGGAGTGACCACGCCATGCGCGTTCGACTCATGCGCGTTCGACTAATGACTCTCGGCGTCTTTACCTTCGCGGTGGTGGGCGTGGTCGGACCGGTGTCGATCGCGGGGCAGAGCACTCCCCGCAAGGCGATGGCTGAACCCCCACGGACACCCTGGGGTGCCCCGGATCTCGAGGGAACGTGGACCGGCTCGACGATCACGCCTCTCGAGCGGCCAGCGGAGTATGCGAACAAGCGCGTGCTCACGCCGGAAGAGGCGGCCGCTCTCGAAAAGAAAGCGCGCTTGCGGAACGAAGCAGAGCCCACGACCGGTCCTGGTGATCCAGGAACCTACAATCAGATCTGGTTCGATCCGTCCTCGGCCGTCGTGCCCGATCGCCGGACGTCGTTGATTGTCGACCCGCCGGACGGGAAAATTCCATACACGCCAGAGGGCCGCGCCCTCGCCAACCGGGCGACGGCCCACTACGGCGTCGGCGCCCGCGACAGCCACACGGATTTCGACACGGGTGAGCGGTGCCTGACCGACGGCATGCCAATTCCGTACTGGACTGGCTATAACAACAATTACCAAATCGTTCAGACGCCGCAGTATCTCGCCATCGCGGCCGAGATGTTTCACGACTTGCGCGTCATCCCTCTCGATGGCCGTCCGCGAACGAACGCCCCGCAGTGGTTCGGTGAATCGCGAGGACGGTGGGAGGGCGATGTGCTGGTTGTCGAAACGACGAACTTCGCTGATAAGTCGGGGTACTGGTGGGCCACGAGCTGGCGCGCCGCCCGACTTGGCCTGCGGATCATCGAGCGCTTCAAGCGGACCGATGCCGAAAACCTCGACTACGAATTCACGATGGAAGATCCCGTGATGTTTACGCAGCCCTGGACCGCGCGATTTCCGCTCACCACCAACCAGGCATCTCGGGGCGTGACCGAAGGCCGGATGTACGAGTACGCCTGCCACGAGGGCAACTACAGCCTGATCAATGCACTCCGTGGAGGCGGTGCGTCTGAATCTGAGGCTGGCGACCGCTCGCAGAAGCCCTAGCGCTGTCTCGGCCGGTCCCTCGCCAATGCGGGATCGGCATCATATTGTGGGGGAAGCCTTCCTGAGACGTTGCCCTTTTCTTGCCCTTTCGGTGCAACAAGCAGCGGCAAACGGCGACGTGACACTCCTTCAAGGCATGCCCCTCCTGGAGGGGGCAAGTTGTCACCCATCCGCTCGGGCTGTTAACTATCGCTCAGGAAAGACAAAGGCTTTTGTAATCACCCACTTGCTGGACCAGCCAAATCGAGCTTCGAACTTCCCCCGCGTAAGTCGTTGATCCTGCATCGGCATCCGAGTTTGAATTCGCACGCCATAAGATTGCTCCCGTGACGACCATACCCCGGCCAATGCAATACGCGACGACCAGCGACGGCGTCCGCGTCGCGTACATGAGCCTCGGCGATGGTCCAGCGATCGTCTTCGCGTCCAACATCTTCGGCGACTTGAGTGCTTACTTAGGCGGATGGCCGGCCGTGAAAGAGGGCACCGACCGCGCCGTGAACCTGGGATGGCGGGTGATTCTGTACGACGTGCGCGGAATGGGCTACTCGGACCGGCACGTTGACGACGTCGAACTCGCCGGGCGGGTCCTGGATGTCGAGGCCGTGGTCGGCGCCCTCAATCTCGAGCGATTCGCCCTTGCCGGTGTCGATATCGGCGCCGCTACAGCCGTGGCCTACGCGGTTGGAAACCTGGCGAAGATCTCGCGCCTCGTGCTTTTGAGCCCGTGGTCGTCAGGTGCAAAGTACCTGGCGTTACCCGCACTACGCGCCGCCTACGCTGCTCAAGACGTGTCGAGCAGCGATCCGCAATTGTTCGCGAATATGCTCGGCAGCGTGGCCACAAGCTTCCGGGATGCCGAGCTGGTTCGGATGCTAACCGAGGGCCACCTAAAGGCCACCTCTCCCGAGGGACTCGTCGCCTACAACATGGCCAATGGACGCATCGACATCACTCAACTGCTGCCCCGAGTGACTGTGCCGACACTGGTGATTCACGAGCCTGCGTTTCCCTTCGGGTCCTTCGAGCTGTGTCAGGAAGTCGCCGCCGCGATTTCAGGCGCCGAGTTCCTGATCGTGAGTGAACACTCAATCGCCGGTCGCACCCACGAACAGACCCTGACAGGGATCGACCGCTTTCTCCGCGGTGCCCCGGCACCTGCGAGGTCGCCTCACACCAATGCGACAGCGTCCGGCGGCACTGCTTCGCTACCGAACGGACTCACGGCCCGGGAAGTGCAGATTCTTCAGAAGGTCGCCGAGGGTTCGACCAACAAAGAGATTGCAAGCGAGTTCGGCCTCGCAGTCTCGACCGTCGAGCGGCACCTCGTCAACCTGTATAACAAGATTGGCGCTCGCGGCCGCGCCGACGCCATCGCATTCGCTTTTCGTCATCACCTGTAGACCGACGCCTCGCCAGATCTTCTACAAGGTTTCCCTCAAGCCACATTCAGGGTTTCAAGGATGCGCGATGCGCTCGAGCCGAGTAGGTTCTGCGCTGACCTATGCATACCAACCTGGCTCACGCACCAGCGGTTCACGCCGTCAATCGCGACCGAACCTTCTTCACCGCGGTCGCGATCGCCAATGCTCTCATCATCGTCGCCGGCTTCGGGTACAGCACTTACGCGCGCCTTCAGCTTGGTGACCCTCGGTTCGGAGGTCCTACGCTACCGACGCTGGTGCGCCTTCATGCGGCCGTGGCGACGGCGTGGACGGTTTTGCTTATTGTGCAAACGCGGCTGATTGCGGCGAGCCGCATTCGCCTTCATCGACGACTGGGGGTCGCCGGAGGTGTCACCGCGGCGGCGGTTGTCGGCTCCGGTTGGGTCGTCGCCGTCACGGCGATCAAACGCTTCGCGAGTGGCGGTGAGCCGGGAGCGACGATGGCCAGGCGATTCTTCATCCTGCCGTTTCAGGAGCTTGTCGTCTTTGCGATCCTCGTCGGCGCAGCGGTGTGGCTGCGGAAAAGAGGCGACTACCACAAGCGGCTGATGCTACTGGGCACGATTGCGCTCATTCCGGCCGCGACGACTCGCCCTTTCTCTCCGGGTAGCGTGCCCAACACGCTGATGATGTTCGGCCTCGCGGAAGTGGTGTTCGTTCTGGCGTTGTGCGTGCACGACCGTCGCATGTCGGGTCGCCTTCATGCGGCCACCGCTTGGGGAGGGGGGCTGCTGCTGGTGACTGCGGTGTCGCGAACGTTGGTCGCGGCAACTGATACGTGGCTGGCTTTAGCGAAGGTTCTGGCACGTTGATCAAAGCGACGGCCACACCGACCCACCGCCACCAGTTGTGATCCGGAGTTCGGTGAACAGCCGTCCCTCCGCTGCTGCATGACGACTCACCGGTCACGCGGAAGCATGAAGCGTTCAGCCGCGAATTCCGTGGCCTTCACGCAGAATCGCTGACTGGCTTCGTTGTCGAACCGGTAATGGAGGCCGGCGTAAATGCGACTGTCCGCTTCCTGCTGCGCAAGATCCCAGAACCCGGCGTACGTACGAGTCTCAGTCGGCAGGCCCATGGTTCGCGGGTAGGTGACGGTAAATGGAATGTCATCGCGACCGAAGGCAATCTCCAGCGCGCGCGCCGAAGCGGCCGTCAGGCATGCCGCGTTGCCCGCGTACGACGGATACGTCGGCGTGGCCACGAGCGGCGTCCAGTCGTCTTCCTGATCCGTTTCAGGATTCAAGTCCTCGCTTGCGTGACGAATCGCGGTGACTGGTCGCCACAGCCCATACGTGAACTTGCTCGTGAACGACGTCTGCAGACCGTCGTGGATACCAACCGTCAACAGCACGAAGGTGCGAGCAGTATCGATGAGCGACAGACCAGACTGCTGTGCTGCATCCGCGGCCACGCGGTTCCAGACGTGAAAGAAGCCGATCTGCGTATTCACGCCTGCGTGAACCTGTGCCCACAACGTCATGTCCGGCGGGCGAACCGTGCTGCTCACCGATCCGTACATCTTCACCTCATTGAAGTCTGCGGCGTAACGGGCGCTCGTGAGCGTGGGCGGAGGCGGTGGCAGAAACTGCGTGGCCGTGAACATCGCGAATGGACGCACGTGTGGATAGAACGTAAACGTCGGAGGGCCGTTCAACGGCGGCGTCGGCTGCCATAAACCCGGGAACGGGGGGCGCACGTAGTTCGGGTCCGGAGTGGTCGCATCCGCCTGGCTGGCCGGCCAGCCGTCGTTCGTCCGCCACTCGAGAACGGCTTTTGCCGCCGCCTGGCCAACCGCGACACCCTGACGCACGAGTCCGTGCGGCATGCCGGCCAACTGCGAAGCCAACAGGTTGTCGAAGACGGCCTGCTGTGTGGGATAGATCGCAGTCAGCACGTCTCGCGCCGCGGCGGCGGCCGCCGCTTCCGTAGACGCGCCGTGCGACCTTTTCACCCGAACGAGATACGGCGTGTAGAGCTCCTCGATTGAGTTAATCGCGTCGAACATTGCGATGTGCATCATCGGAAGCGCCCGGATGTGAATGCCCGGCCCCGTTCCGACGAATTGCGCCTGCAGGGTCTGGTTCCACTGGATGACGACGTTCGGGGTTTGAGCCGACGAACGCAGCGCGGTTGCGTGCAGAGTAAGGGCGGTTACAACGAGCACTGTCGAGAGTTTCCCCGCGTTTAGCATGACGATCTCCTTGATGCGCTGGAACGGACACGACGATTCAACTAACGATTTCCAAAACGACGCAGCCGCGTCGTCACCAAGTAACGCCCGGGCCGGTGCTAAAATCCCTCACCCCGATTCGCGTGGGCGTGGGCCAGAACTCTCGGACAGGGACAGCCGGCGATATGACTGAAGAGATGCCCTCGCCTCACCCCGTCACCCGGCTGCTGCTCGACTGGAGCGATGGTGACGAGCACTCGCGTGATGAGATGCTGCCGCTCGTGTACGACGAGCTGCGCCGGCTGGCCGCCCTGTATCTGCTCCGCGAACGGCGCGACCACACGCTCCAACCCACCGCGCTCGTCCACGAGGCGTACCTTCGGCTGGTCGATCAACGGCAGGTGGACTGGAAGAACCGAGCGCAGTTCGTCGGTCTCGCGGCGGTCATGATGAGGCGGATTCTCGTGAACCACGCACGCGACCGTGCCGCGGACAAGCGCGGGGGTGACATGCGGAAAGTGCCCCTGAGCGACGTCGAGGCTCTCGGGAAGCCTCAGGAAGTGGACGTCATCGTCCTCCATGAGGCACTCGATCAGCTCTCCGCCCTCGATCCGCGCAAGAGCCGGATCGTCGAACTCAAATTTTTTGGCGGGTTGACC
>Ga0111538_10007195_pt1 | contig 15016 bp, 13 predicted proteins | sample SoiMethybrSBSTD1_FD_79669 | JGI IMG/M metagenome (GOLD analysis project Ga0111538, IMG submission 79669) | Bulk soil microbial communities from a Populus tree surrounding site in Tennessee, USA - Soil MetaG P. TD hybrid SBSTD1 (version 2)... | ecosystem: Environmental > Terrestrial > Soil >... | reverse complement strand
GCATGCTCGAGTGGCAGTTCGACCCTTCCCGGTTCGTGTTTCGCGGACTTGAGAAGGTGGGGCTGGTGTGGTTCGTGGTACGCATCAGCCCTGAACGCCAGGCCCGCAAGCCCCTGGAGACTTTAGTTGTGCATGCCCCGCGCTCCACCGATCCGCTGCGGCGGGAGCTCTCGACGACCCTTCCCGAGCGCCCGTTCCGGCTCACGTTCTGGGACGGCAGCGAGCTGCCGGCCACGAACGGCGGCGGCCCCGCGCTGCACGTCCGCTCCCCGCTCGCGCTCGCGCACGCGCTGCGCGCGCCCGGCCAGCTCGGCATCGGCCGCGCGTACGTCAGCGGCGAGCTCGAGGTCGACGACATCGACGCGGTGATGGACGTGGTCGGCTCGTTCCGGCCCCCGCCGATCGACCGCGGCGCGCAGCTGCGCCTGGCGATCGCCGCCGCGCGCGCCATGGGCCCGGTCAAGCCGCCGCCGGTCCCGGAGACCGAGCTGCGCCCGCGCGGCCGCCGCCACAGCGTCGAGCGCGACCGCCGCTCGGTCCGCCACCACTACGACGTCTCCAACGACTTCTTCGCGCTCTGGCTCGACCGGTCGATGACCTACAGCTGCGCGTTCTTCTCCCGCGACGGCTCGAGCCTCGAGGCCGCGCAGAGCGCCAAGCTCGACCTCGTGTGCAGCAAGCTCGCCCTGGAGAAGGGCGAGCGGATGCTCGACGTCGGCTGCGGCTGGGGCAGCCTCGCGATCCACGCCGCGCGCGAGTACGGCGTGTCCGTCACCGGGATCACGCTGTCAGAGCCGCAGGCGTCGCTGGCGCGCAAGCGGGCTGCCGAGGCGGGCGTCGGCGACCGCGTCGACATCCGCGTCATGGACTACCGCGAGATCGCCGACGCGCCGTTCGACAAGATCTCGAGCATCGGCATGGTCGAGCACGTCGGCTCGGTGCAGATCGACGAGTACATGCGCACGCTCGCCCGGCTCCTGCGCCCCGGCGGGCAGCTGCTCAACCACGGGATCGCGCGCCTGCGCGTCGGCGATCCCGAAGCGGGCCCGTTCTCCGAGCGCTACGTGTTCCCGGACGCCGCGCCGCTGCACCTGTCGCGGATCCAGGTGGCGGTCGAGCGCGCCGGACTCGAGACCCAGCACATCGAGGGCTTCCGCGAGGACTACGCCGAGACGCTGCGCCACTGGGCGCGCCGGCTCGACGAGCACGCCGACGAGGGCGAGCGGCTCGTCGGCCCCGAGCGGATGCGGATCTGGCGCCTCTACCTGCGCGCTGCGCGCCACAACTTCGAGAGCGGCTTCACGTCGGTGTACCAGGTGAGGTGCTCAAAGCCCCGCTAGACTGTGTCTTGGTGGTCGGCACTTTGCCGGCCGCGAGGCAGTTCGCTTGCTTGGGTCCCGCCACGACGGCGGTTCGGGTCAGCTAGTCGCCTCCCGAATCGTTCGCGGCCCGATTGCCGCAGGAAGTCTCTCCAATGTCCCAGCAGTCCTTCGCCGATCTCGGCGTATCCCGTGCGGTTGCACGTGCGCTCGTCGAGCGCGGCATCCACACCCCGTTCCCCATCCAGGAGCTCGTCATCGCCGACGTGCTCGCCGGCCATGACGTCCTGGCCAAGTCTCCGACCGGCTCCGGCAAGACGCTCGCCTTCGGCGTGCCGATGATCGACCGCATCGCGCCCGACGCGCGGCGTCCGGCGGCGCTCGTCCTCGCGCCGACCCGTGAGCTCGCGAGCCAGATCGTCGACGAGCTGCAGCCGCTCGGCCGTGCCCGCAATCTGCGCGTGAGCGCCGTCTACGGCGGCGTCGGCTTCGAGAAGCAGACGCAGGCGGCGCGGCGCGCGCACATCCTCGTCGCCACCCCCGGGCGGCTCGAGGACCTGCTCCAGCGCCGGGCGTTCACGCTCGACCACGTCCACACGCTCGTGCTCGACGAGGCCGACCGCATGCTCGACATGGGCTTCCGCCCCGCCGTCGACCGCATCGTCGCGCTGTGCCCCGACACGCGCCAGACGCTCTTCTTCTCGGCCACGCTCGACGGCGAGGCCGGCCGCATCGCCCGCGCTTACACGCACGACGCCAAGCGCCACGAGCACACGCCGCCGCCGCAGCGTGTCTCCGACATCGAGCACCGGTTCCTGATGGCCGAGCGCAACGACCGGCTCGACGCCCTCGTCGACGAGCTCGAGGCCGAGGATCGCGACCGGGCGCTCGTGTTCGTGCGCACCAAGCGTGGCGCCGACCGCCTGGTCCGCCGCCTCTCGAACCAGGGCGTGCAGGCCGTCGCGATGCACGGCGACAAGTCCCAGCGCCAGCGCGAGAAGGCGCTCGCCGCGTTCGAGGCCGGGCGCATCGACACGCTCGTTGCGACCGACGTCGCCGCGCGCGGCATCGACGTGAGCGGCATCTCCCACGTCATCAACTTCGACCCGCCCGCCGACCGCGAGGGCTACGTCCACCGGATCGGCCGGACCGGCCGCGCCGGGCAGACCGGCGTCGGCATCACGTTCTTCGGCTCAGAGCACGTGCGCGACCTGCAGAAGATCGCCGACCAGCTGCGCCTGAAGGCCGAGTTCCGCGCCGCGCTCGGCTAGCACCGGGCTGTGGGTGTACGTTCGGCTCGATGAGCCGAACGGGCGCACTGCCGTCGGCGGGGACGTCGTTCGTGGGCCGCGAGCAGGAGCTCGCGGCGCTCGGCGGAGTCGTGCGCGAGGAGCGTCTCGTTACGCTGCACGGCACCGGCGGCTCCGGGAAGACGCGGCTCGCCGTCGAGGTCGCGCGGACCGTCGCCGAGTCCGTCTTCGCCGACCTCGCGCCGCTCGCGCGCGGCGGCTCAGCGTGGCCGGCGCTCGCCCAGCTGCTGGAGGTTCGCGACGAGCCGGGCCGCAGCCTCGCGGACGCCGTCGTCGTGGCCGCCGGCGACCGCGAGCTGCTGCTGATCCTGGACAACTGCGAGCACGTACTCGACGGCGCGCGCGAAGTCGCGGTGCGGCTGCTCGACGGCTGCCCCGGCGTGACGATCCTCGCCACCAGCCGCGAGCCGCTCGGGCTCCCGGCCGAGACCGTCAGTCCGGTCCCGCCGCTGGCCGAGACCGACGGTGTCGCGCTGTTCGGCGATCGCGCCGCCCGCGCGCTCGCGGGATACGACCCCGGCGACGACCCGGCGGTAGCGCGGATCTGCCGGCGCCTCGACGGCATCCCGCTCGCGATCGAGCTGGCCGCCGCGCGCGTGAACGTGCTCGGCCCGCAGGAGATCGCCGAGCGGCTCGACGACCGCTTCCGGCTCCTTGCTCGCGGCGACCCGAGGCTGCCGCCGCGACACCGCACGCTCGAGGCGCTCGTGGACTGGAGCTACGAGCTGCTCGATCCGGACGAGCAGTCCCTGCTCGCCCAGCTGTCGGTGTTCGTCGGCGGCTTCGAGATCGATGCCGCCGAGGCCGTCTGCGCAACGAACGGCGAGATCATCGACTTGCTCGGCGGCCTCGTCAACAAGGCCCTTGTCGCCCGCGGCGAACGGGCCGGGCGCGCACGGTTCCGCCTGCATGAGACCATCCGCGAATACGCCGCTGAGCGGCACGATGACCGCGAGGGCCTCTCGGAGCGCCACCTCGACTGGTGTCGTGCGCTGATCACGCACGCCGACGATGCACTCACGAGCGGGAGCGGCGAGGCGTGGTTGGAGCGAGCGCGCGCAGAGCTGGACAACGCGCGCCAGGCCGTTGAGTGGGGGCTCGCATCCGGCCGCGGCGCGGCGGCGCTGGACCTCGCGTGGCGGTCAGCGAACTTCATGCAGATGTGGGGCCTCGCTGCGGAGTGCGCGGCCTGGCTCGCTCGAGGCCTCGAGGCGACGCGCGACGCGCCGCCGTCGATCGAGCGCGCGCGGGCCGTGGTCCGCACGGGCGACATGTTCGAGGTGCGCGGGCAGTGGAGACGCGCCCGCGAGTACTACGAGCAGTCGCTCGCGATCGCAACGGAGCTCGGCGACGCGAAGCGCCGTGCGATCGCCCTGCTGGCACTCGCGTCGGTGGACCGGGCGACAGGCGCGCTCGCCGAGGCGCGGCGATCCGCCGAGGAAGGTCTGGACGCGATCCGCGCCACCGGCGATCGCGAGCGGACGCGTTGGCTGCAGGAAGAGCTGGGCCGTATCGATCTCGCGGCCGGCGACACCGCGTCCGCCCGCGCGCGCTTCGAGACCAGCCGCACGGAGGCCGTCGCGGGTGGCGACGAATCGTCGCTCGCGCTCACCATCCAGCAGCTCGGCGAGGCCGAGCGCGAGGCCGGCGACCGCGTCGGCGCGCGGATGCACCTCGAAGAGGCACTGGCGCTGGCACGGCGCCACGGGGATCGGCCGACCGAGGCCGGCGCGCTGCTCTCTCTCGGTCGGCTCGACGAGGACGAGTCCCGGCTCGTCGACGCCCTGGGCGTCGCGGAGGCCGTCGGCGCCCGCGCTCGCGCGCTCGACTGCCTCGACGCGTTGGTGCACACGCGGGGCGCCCGACATGCCCGCGCCGCCGCCGCGCTGCTCGGTGCCGCGACGGCGTTCCGCGAAGCCCTCGACACGCCGCCGGAGCCGCGCGAGCACGGAAGGCTGGATCGGATGCGAGCGGAGCTCGAGCACGCGCTCGGCGCCGAGCCGTTCGCGGCGACCTTCGGCGCAGGGCGCGCTATGACCTGGTCAGATGCGATGGCGGCGGCGCTCGCGCTGCCCGCCACCGCACCCGTCGACGTCGTCGTGCGGCGCGAGGGCGACGTGTGGACGGTGTCGCGCGGCGGCCGCGACCTGCGCCTGCGCGACACCAAGGGCCTGCAGTACCTGGCAGCGTTGATCGCGTCGCCCGGGCGCCAGGTCCACGTGCTCGAGCTCGCGGGCTCGGGCTTGGACGAGGGATCTCCCGGCGCTGCGCTCGACGACACGGCCCGGGCCGCCTACCGGGAGCGACTGACCGAGCTGGAGGACGACCTCGACGAGGCCGAGCGGTTCGCGGATCCCGAGCGCGCCGCCCGCCTACGCGACGAACGTGACGCGCTCGTCGGCGAGCTGAGCGCCGCGGTCGGCCTCGGCGGGCGCCCGCGGCGCACCGCCTCCTCGGCCGAGCGCGCCCGGAAGGCGGTCACCAACCGCCTTCGGGACACCCTGGCGCGGATCGAGCGCGAGGATCCCGAGCTGGCCGCCCATCTGCGGGCGAGCCTGCGAATGGGCAGCGTCTGCAGCTACCGGCCCGAGCCGCGCTCGCCGTGGTCGGTCCGCGTCGCGTAGCGACGCTACGGCCGGCGTAGCGCCTTCGGGGCATGCGTACCTTCAACATGATGGCCACCGCTGTGGCCGCCCTCGCGCTCGCCGGTCCACCGGGCGAGACGCGCGGGACGACGTTCGTCACCGAGCGCCAGCTCGGCAGCGTGACCGCGTTCGACGCGGCGACCGGCATCCCACGCTGGACGCAGAAGACGGGCGCGGCGCCGATCGGCGTGACCCAGCCGCGCGGCACCGGCAAGGTCTACACGTCCGACGAAGGCTCCAACCAGATGTCCGTGTTCGATGCGCACACCGGCGCGCCGCTCGGAGCGATCCCGATGGGGCCGGCGCCGCATCACCTGATGGCAAGCCACGACGGCCGCCGCATCTACGTCGGCGAGTTCGGCCGCAGCACGGTCGGCGTGGTCGACACGCGGACGGACACCGCTATCGCCCATTTCGTCGCCAGCCCGCTCGCCGACACGCGTACCCATGCCGTCTGGATCACCGGCCGTGACCTGTACACGGCCAACACGCGTAGCGTCCGCACCCAGCCTGGCGATGTCGGTCATCTCGACGCCCGCACCGGCGCGCTGCTGTGCAACACACCGGTCGGCGTCGATCCGAGCGAGATCCTCGTCACGCGCTCCGGTCGCCGCGGCTATGTGTCCGTGCGCGGCGAGAACAAGATCAAGGAGCTCGACCTGCGCGATCGCTGCCCGCGGCTGACCGGCCGCGAGGCGGTGATCGGCACGCAGCCGGACACGCTGCAGCTGGTGCGGCACACGCTCGTCGTGACGCTACGCGGGACCCCGGCGCAGATCTCGCTGCTCGACACCCGAACCTTCGCCGTGCGGCTCGTGAGCATTCCCGGCCACACGACCACCGGCCACCATTGGCTGTCGCGCACCGGCCGATACAGCTACGTCGCCGTGGAGAGCCCTGCCGCGGTTGCCGTCGTCGACAACAAGAGCGGCGCGGTTGTCGCCGAGTACGCGTATCCCAACCCGCCGGGCGGCGCCCGCGCTCACGGTGTCTTCTTCGCGCCGAGCCGGGGGTGGTGGCGATAGCAGCATGCCGGCGATCGACTGCACGTCCTCCGGGACCGGGACGTTCCCCGCCGCCGGCGCCGTCGGCCAGATCGTGTTCGGCTCGCGCACGGACTACCGAGGCGGCATCTGGTACCCACGCGAGGGCACCGTGACCACGACCTGTCAGGGCACGACGGTCACGGCCTCCGGCGCGGTGTTCGGGGACGGCTGACGGGGGATGGCGACTCGCCGGCAGCGCGACCGATCCCGTCCGCGGCGTCAGCTGGGAGTGGTCGCTCGACCCGGTGTTCTGACCTAGTCCGCGCCGTCAGGCGCCTGGGAGCGGATCCACGGAGCCGGCGTGTCCTGACGCCACAGGTCGGCGGTCGACGGCTGGTACCGCCGCACGATCACGCCGACCGCGAGATCGGACCAGAGCTCACCCGGAGCCCGTTCGGGCTCCGGGTCGTCGGTCTCGAGGACAAGTCCGAGCCAGTCGAACATGGCTCAGTCCACGCCGTCCGGGGCCTGCGAGCGGATCCACTCGCGCAGCACGGTGTCGCCGACGCGGGCGTAGACGCCGGGCTTGTTCGGCCGCGCGCAGCCCTCGCCGAAGCTCGTCGCGCCCACGACCTTCAGCGTGCCCGCGGCGTCGCGCCCGAACATCGGGCCGCCCGAGTCGCCCTGGCACGTGTCGACGCCACCCTGCGGGAAGCCCGCGCACAGCATCGTCTGCGGGTCGAAGTCGTCGTACGCGCCCCCGCAGTAGGCGTCGGTGGTGACCGGAACCTGCGCCTCCTGCAATGTGTCGGCCGTGTCGCCGCCCTCGGACGTGGTGCCGAAGCCGACGATCGTCTCCAGCGTGCTCGGCGCCCACAGCGACGCGCCGCCCGCGCCGACGACCTTCGCCGGCGTCTTGGTCGACGCGGTGGACAGCTCGAGCAGCGTGATGTCGTAGCCCGCGTTGACGAGGTAGTTCGGCTGCACGACCACGCGCCGCACCGGGACGCGCTCGCCCTGGCCCGGCGTGACCGAGCCGATCCGCACGTCGATCAGCTGCGGCGGCCAGCCGGCCGGCGTGCCGACCGCGGCGCCGGTCATCGACCCGCAGTGTCCGGCCGTCAGCACCCACTTGGGCGCGATCAGCGTGCCGGTGCACAGGAACGACTGCCCGAACGTGATCTCGGCGACCGCCGGATACGCGCCCGGTGCAGCATCTTTCCCGCCCACGACCGCCTGCGATGGCGGAGCGGCAAGGGTCAGAGCGGCGATGGCGGCGAGCAGCGAGAGGCGTAGGCGGCGAGCAAGGGTCATATGCTGGGGAACGCAGCCGCGGGGCAAAACTTGCGGTTCCCCATGCGACTCGAAGGCATTCACCACATAACGGCGATCACCGGCGACGCCCAGCGCAACCTCGACTTCTACACGCGCGTGCTGGGCCTCCGGCTGACCGCCAAGACCGTCAATCAGGACGACCCGAGCGTCTACCACCTGTTCTACGCCGACGAGCAGGGCCGCCCCGGATCGGAGCTGACGTTCTTCGAGTACCCCGGCGCCACGCCGGGCCGCGCGGGCGCCGGGATGGTCCACACGATCGTCTCGCGCGTCGGTTCGCCGGCCGCGCTCGACTTCTGGGAGTCCCGCCTCGACGCCGAGGGCGTCGAGACCACGCGCGCCGCCGGAACGCTGCGATTCGCCGACTTCGAGGGCCTCACGCACGAGCTCGCCGTCCGGCCCGACGTGGACGAGCCGCTGTCGGCCGAGCATCCGGAGATCCCGCTCGAGCACGCGCTCCAGGGTTTCGACGCCGTGCGCGCCTACTCGGTCGACCCCGAGCGCAGCAAGGCGCTGCTCGAGAAGGTGCTGTCGGCGATCCCCGTCGGTGACGGCGCGTGGGAGCTGCGCGGCAAGCGCCGCGGCGGCCGGATCGAGTACGAGCAGGCGCCGGTCGCTCCTGGGCGCCAGAGCGCCGGCACCGTCCACCACATCGCCTGGGGGACGAGCGCCTACGACCACCCGCACTGGCTGAAGATCCTCGAGCTGACGGGCGTTCCCAACAGCGGCGTGATCGATCGCCACTACTTCCACTCGATCTACTTCCGCGAGCCCAGCGGCGTGCTGTTCGAGATCGCCGACGACGCCCCGGGGTTCACGGTCGACGTCCCGCTCGAGCAGCTCGGCTCGACCGTGATCCTGCCGCCGCGGCTGGAGCCGCACCGCAAGGACATCGAGCGCCGCCTTACCCCCCTGCCCGACCCCAGGGCGGGGTGGGCGCGTACCCCCTAGGGGGTGCTGCCCCGAAGATCGGGGTGATCGTTTGGGGGTCCCCTCGATGACCCCGTGATCGCGCAGCGAAATGCTGCGCCCCATGACGACGACCGCCCAGTCCCTTCGCGAGGAGTGCACGGTGCTGGAGCCCGGAGAGCTTGGCTGGGATGCCGCACGGCGCGCGTTCAATCTCGCTGTCGACCAGCGTCCCGCGCTGATCGCCCTGCCCCTTGACGAGCGCGACGTGATCGCCGCCGTCCGGACGGCCCACGAGCGCGGCCTGCGGGTCGTGGCGCAAAGCGCCGGCCATCGCGCCGAGCGGGCCGGCGACCTGGCCGACGCGATGCTGCTGCGCACGTCCGCTCTTGCGGGCGTCGAGATCGACGCGCGCGCCCACCGGGCCCGCGTGCGCGCCGGCGCCCGTTGGGCGGACGTCAGCGACCGCGCCTCCTTCGTCGGCCTCGCCCCGGCCGCCGGCTTCTCCCGCACCGCGGGCGTGGTCGGCGACGTGCTGGGCGACGGGATGGGCTGGCTGGCCCGTCGGCACGGGCTCGCCTCGCGCAACGTCCTCGCCGTCGAGATGGTCACCTGGGACGGCGAGCTTGTCCGCAGCGACGGCCCGGCCGACTCGCGCGCCGGCGTCATCACCGCGCTCGAGCTGGCCCTGCACCCCGCCGAGGACCTGTACGCGGGTGCCTTGTTCTTCTCCGCCGAGCGCGCCGCCGAGGTTCTGCACGCCTGGCGTGAGTGGACAGCCACGGCGCCCGCTCAGATCACGTCGGTGGCACGGATGATGCGCTTCGCCGACCGGCACGACGTGCCCGAGCTCGTGCGCGGGCGGTCCTACACGATCATCGAGGCCGCCCACCTCGGCACGGACGCCGAGGCAGCCGAGCTGCTCGAGCCCCTGCGCGCGCTGCACCCGGAGCTCGACACCTTCTCTCCCGTTCCCCCCTCCGCCCTCGGGCACCTGCACATGGAGACCGAGCACCCCGAGGCGCGCCTCGCCGACGACGGCATCGTCGGCGAGCTCCCGCCGGCGGCGATCGACGACCTCGTGACCGTGGCGAACCGCACCGACTCGCCGCTCGCGACGGTCGAGCTGCGCCACGCCACCGGCGCGCTGGAGACGCTCGAGCGCGGGTTCTTCACGCACGCGGCGGGCACGCCGACCGATGCCGCCTCGGCGGCCGCGATCGAGGCGCACCTCGCGCTCGTCGCCGCGGCGCTCGTGCCCTACGGGGCTGTGGCGCTGACGCACTGAGACGAGTGGACGGGCGGCGCAGGTTCGCAGGAGGAGAGATGCGATTGTGCGCGCCGCCCGTTTTCCACTCGCAGGCGGCAGCTTGTCAATGCGCCGGCCGCGCTCCCACCGCCCGACAGTCGGAATACGCCCGTTCACAACTCGCCCGTCGGTCGATCACCGCCGGATGCGGAAGCGCAGCGTGCGGGCCGGCAGCGTGCCGACGCGCATCCGCAGCGTGTAGCGACCGGGCTTCAGGCGCTTGCCGAAGCGCAGCGTCCGGCCGCCCGCCGGGACCGTCCCGAGGTCGATCCTCCCGGCCGCCCGGCGCTTGCGCTTGAGCGTGCCGCGCACACGGGCCGGCGCCGACAGGTCGATCCGCAGCGCGACGCCGGGGCGCCGGCAGGTGGCGCTGCGGCGGCTGCAGAACGCGGCGCCGCGCAGCCGCAGCCGGCGAATCGCCACCGCCACGGGCTCCGTCTGCTGCGGCGGCGGGGCCGGCGTCGCGGTCGGGCTCGGCGACGGGCTGGGCGTCGCGTTCGGGTCGACGACCTTGACGGTCCCGCTCATGGTCGGCCCGTGGAAGTCGCAGAAGAAGCTGTACGTCCCGGCCGCGGTGAACGTCTTCGTCGGCGGCGGGTTCCAGACCGGGTCGGTGTCCGTCGCCGGCAGCGCGGGCAGCTGCGTGCCGTCGCTGAAGTGGAAGTTGTGCGTCCCGCCGACGTTGTCGAGCGTGAGCGTGTCGCCGACGTCGATGGTCACGCTCGGCGGGTCGTAGAACGTGTCCTGCGCCGCAATCGTCTGATCGTCAGCGGCGAGGGCGGGTACGGCAGCCAGCGCGAGCAACGCGACGGCACCCCTCATGGTCCGGCCTACGCACGCGGGCGGCTATCGGTTCGCGAGGCCGCCGAGGATCAGGTCGAGCAGGATCGCGGGGTCGGTCCGGTAGACCGCCGCGTCGCCGCCGGAGATCAGCAGCCGGTAGACCCACGGGCCGGTGATGATGTCGACCGCGGTCTCGACGTCGAGGTCCGCGCGCAGCTCGCCGCGCTCGATGCCGCGGCGCAGGACCTCCCCCATCGCCGCCCGCCGCGGCGCGACGAGGTTCTCGTAGAAGATCGCGTGCATCTCGGGGTCGCCGGCCGCGTCGGCGAGCAGCCGCGGGACGAAGCTGGCGAACCGCACGCGCTCGGCGCCTGCCAGCACCGACCGCGCGACCGCGAGGATGTCCTCGCGGACCGCGCCGGTGTCGGGCAGGTCGATCGGCTGGTTGAGATGGCGGATCGCCTCGGCCACGAGCTCCTGCTTGGACCCGTAGCGCCGGTACAGCGTCGCCTTGCCGACGCCTGCGCGCGCTCGGACCTGCTCCATCGTGAGCCCGCGATAGCCGTCCTCGAGCAGCAGCTCGAGCGTGGCGCGGACGATCGAGGCGTCCGCGACGGCCGAGCGGGGGCGCCCGGGCCTGCGCCCGGGCGCCGCGGCATCGCTCATGCGGGCACCGCCTCGGGGACGATCGTCGCCGGCGCGGCCTCGCGGCTGGGCAGGAAGACCAGCGCGACGAGCGCGCCGACGATCGCGATGCCCGCGGCGACGAGCACAGCCGCGTGCATGCCGTTGACGAACGCCTCCTGGGCGGTGGTCGCGAGCCTCTCGCCGGAGGCGCCGCCGATGCGGGAGGCCGTCGCGAGCGCGCCGGCGAGCGATTCCTGGGCGGCGGCACCCGCGGACACGGCGTCCATGTCGCCACGGTAGCCGCTCGACAGGACCGAGCCGAGGATCGCCACGCCGAGCGCGCCGCCGGTCGTGCGCGCCGCGTCGTTGACGGCCGAGCCCACGCTGGCCTTCGCCAGCGGCAGGCTGCCCATGACCGAGTCGGTCGCGGGCGTCATCGCCAGGCCGATGCCCATGCCGAGCAGCAGGTAGGACAGCGCGACGGCGTCGTACGTGGAGTCGACCTCGAAGCCCGTCATCAGCAGCAGCGCCGCGGCGATCAGCGTCAGGCCGCCGGCGACGACGACCTTGGCACCCATGCGGGCGGTGAGCTTCGCCGACAGCGGGCTGGCGACGACGATGCCGAGCGCGACCGGCAGGACGCGCACGCCGGCCTCGAACGCCGAGTAGCCGAGCACGAGCTGGAGGTACTGGGTGAGGAAGAAGATCGCGCCGAACATCGCGAAGAACGACAGCGTGATCGCTCCGCTGGCCGCCGAGAAGCGGCGGTTGCGGAACAGCCGCACGTCGAGCATCGGCTCCGGCGTGTGGCGCTCCCAGGCGACGAAGGCCGCGATCAGCGCGGCGGCAGCGGCGAAGGCGCCGAGGATCCGGGCGTCCGTCCAGCCCCACGACGGAGCCTCGATGACGCCCCAGACCAGCGCGACGAGGCCGGCGGTGGAGAGCGCGAAGCCGGGGAAGTCGAGCCGCGGCGCCGCGGGGTCGCGCGACTCGGGGACGAGCGGGCGCTGGGCGAGCAGCGCCGCCACGACGAACGGGATGTTGACCAGGAAGATCCAGCTCCAGTCGGCGTGCTCGACGATCCAGCCGCCGGCCACGGGGCCGATCGCGATGCCGAGCCCCGACACGGCGGCCCAGGCGCCGATCGCCTTCGCCCGCTCGTGGGCGGGGAACGTCGCCGTCAGGATCGACAGGGTCGAGGGCATGATGAACGCGCCGCCGACGCCCATCAGCGCGCGGCTGGCGATCAGCATGCCGGCCGAGCCGGCCATCGCCGACAGCGCCGAGCCCAACCCGAAGACCGCGAGGCCGAACGTGAGCGCCTTGCGGCGGCCGAAGCGGTCACCGATGGCGCCGGCGGTGAGCAGCAGGCCGGCGAAGACGAGCATGTAGGAGTCGACGATCCACTGCAGCTGCGAGCTCGATGCACCGAGGTCGCGCTCGAGCGTCGGCAGCGCGACGTTGAGGATCGTGTTGTCGAGCGAGATCACGAGCAGCGACAGGCACAGGACCACGAGGGTCCACCAGCGGCGGGGATCGGGTTGGGCGGTTGACATGACGAGAGCTCTCCAGAATTGTGAAACGGAACTAGACCGTTTCGTTTTTGCGTGGGCGCCACGGTACACCATGGAGATACGAAACGCAAGGGTTCCGTTTCGAAAATGTCGCCGGCCTTCGGAGCAGCGGCGAAGCGGACGAGTTAGGGTTCCCTAACGAATGCGTACCTTCGCAGTCGGAATTGGGGTCCTCGCGCTGGTCGCGCTGTTGAGCCTCGCGGTCGGGACGAAGGGAATCGCGCCCGGCGAGGTCGTCCGTTCGCTGTTCCATGACGACGGGTCCGATGCCGCGGCGGTCGTACGCGACGTGCGCGTGCCGCGGCTGCTGATCGGCCTCGCGGTCGGGGTCGCGCTCGGGCTCGCGGGAGCGCTGATGCAGGCGCTGACGCGCAACCCGCTCGCGGACCCGGGACTGCTGGGGATCGATGCCGGGGCGGCCGCGGCGATCGTGATCGCGATCGCGGCGCTGCACCTCGCGGATCCCGCCGAGTACGTGTGGTTCTCGTTCGCGGGCGCGGCGGCCGCGTCGATCGTCGTGTACCTGCTCGGCTCGGGCGGACGCGCGGGAGCAACGCCCGTGCGGCTGGCGCTCGCCGGCACGACCGTGGCGGCGGCGCTGACCGCGTTCACGAGCGGAGTCACGCTGCTGGATCCGCTCGCGTTCAACGACTTCCGCTTCTGGGCCGTGGGCGCACTCGGCGGGCGCGACCTCAGCGTGCTCGTGACGATCGGCCCGTTCCTGGCGGCCGGCGCGGCGATCGCGCTCGTGCTCGCGCGGCCGCTCAACGCGATCGCGCTCGGGGATGACGCCGGCCGCGCGCTCGGCGCCGCGATCGGCCGCACGCGCGCGCTCGGCGCGCTCGCGGTCACGTTGTTGTGCGGCGGCGCGACCGCCGTGGCCGGGCCGATCGCGTTCGTCGGCCTCACGGTCCCGCACGCCGCGCGCGCGATCGCGGGGCCGGACCAGCGCCGCGTGCTCGCCTACTCGGCGGTCTTCGCCCCGATCCTGCTGATCAGCGCCGACGTTGTCGGCCGCGTCGTGGTGCGGCCGTCGGAGCTCGAGGTCGGGATCGTCACGGCGCTGATCGGCGCGCCCGTGTTCATCGCGCTCGTGCGACACAGGCGGATCGCGCAGCTGTGACCACGCTCGCGCTGCGCACCCCCAGCGACCGCATCTCGCTGCGCGTCCCCCGCCGCGCGACCGCGGTCTGCGCCGGGCTGCTCGTCGTGACGTTCGCCGTCGCGGTCGTCGGCCTCACGACCGGCGACTACCCGCTCCCGCTCGGCGACGTGCTCGCGACGCTGGTCGGCCGGGGCGATCCCGCGAGCACGTTCATCGTCGAGACGCTGCGGGCGCCGCGCGTGCTTACCGGGGTGTTCGTCGGCGCCGCGTTCGGGGTCGCCGGCGCGATCTTCCAGAGCGTCTCGCGCAACCCGCTCGGGAGCCCGGACATCGTCGGCTTCACGACAGGGTCGGCGACCGGCGCGCTGATCGTGATCCTCGCGCTCGGCGAGGCGGCGGGGCCGGTCGGCCTCGGCGCCGTGTGCGGCGGCGTCGTCAGCGCGCTCGCGGTCTACCTGCTGTCCGTGCGCAACGGCGCGCAGGGCGCGCGGCTCGTGCTCGTCGGGATCGGCATCGCCGCCATGCTCGAGTCGGTCAACGCGTACCTGATCACCCGCGCGACGCGCGAGGACGCGTTCGCCGCCGCCCACTGGCTCGTCGGCAGCCTCAACGGCCGCGGGTGGGAGCACGTGTGGCCGGTCGCCGCCGTGCTCGTCCTCGCGGTCCCGCTCGCGCTTGCGCTGGCGCGACCGCTGGCGCTGCTCGAGATGGGCGACGACGCCGCTCGCGCGCTCGGTGTGCGGGTCGAGCGCTCGCGCGCCGCCGTGATCTTCCTGGCCGTGGCGCTCACCGCCGTCGCGACCGCGTCGGCCGGCCCGGTCGCGTTCGTCGCGCTTGCCGCCCCCCAGCTCGCGCGCCGGCTCACGCGCTCGGCGACCCCCGGCCTACTGCCGGCCGGGCTGATGGGGGCGCTGCTGCTGGCGGCCAGTGACCTCGCGGCGCAGCGGCTGCTCGACGCCGACCTGCCGGTCGGTGTCCTCACCGGCGCGCTCGGCGGCATCTACCTCGGCTGGCTGCTGTTCACCGGGAGAAGCCGCGCGTGACCCGGCTCGTCGGCACCGGGCTCGAGCTCGCGTACGACCGCCGCGTCGTCGCCGAGCAGCTCGACCTCGCG
>Ga0111538_10007194_pt1 | contig 15017 bp, 12 predicted proteins | sample SoiMethybrSBSTD1_FD_79669 | JGI IMG/M metagenome (GOLD analysis project Ga0111538, IMG submission 79669) | Bulk soil microbial communities from a Populus tree surrounding site in Tennessee, USA - Soil MetaG P. TD hybrid SBSTD1 (version 2)... | ecosystem: Environmental > Terrestrial > Soil >... | reverse complement strand
GCCATACGACGTGCTCTTCGATGGGCAGCGCCGACTGATTGTGGCCACGGGCAATCGGGGAAAGCTTTACCGGCTCGAGGGGGAACCCTTGCAGCCTACGCTCGTGGCCACGGCCGGCGGGCAACAAGTGACGACCCTGCAGCGGGACGGCCGTGGACGGGTGTACTACGCCACGGCCAACCCGGGGAAGGTCTATCGCCTCTCTGCCGATCGCGCAACACGCGGCACGTACGAATCGGACACCCGAGACGCTGGGATGGTGTCCTCGTGGGGCGCAATCAGCTGGCGCGGTACGATGCCGACGGGCGCAAAAATCGAAGTCTCGACGCGCTCGGGAAATTCAGAGACACCGAACGACACCTGGAGCGAGTGGTCTGCGCCTTACACCGAGTCTGATGGATCGGCAATCACCAGCCCGAAGGCGCGGTACCTGCAATGGCGCGCGGTCCTCTCCGGGTCGCCGTCGCCCGTCTTGACCTCGATGTCGGTCGCCTACCTTCAGCGCAATCTACGGCCGCAGGTCCAGTCGATCAACGTTCATCCTCCTGGCATCGTGTTCCAGAAACCCTACAGCACCGGCGATCCTGACCTGGCTGGCTTCGAGGACCAGACGACGCCCGATCGCAAGCTCACGAACGCTGCGATGAACACCGGCAGTGGCAGCAGCGGGTCGCCGGCGCTCGGACGCCGGACCTACCAGAAGGGACTTCAGACCCTCGTCTGGCGCGCCAGCGACGAGAACGACGACGATCTGGCGTTCGACGTGCTGTAAAGAAGAGAAGGTGATTCGGTCTGGAAGACTCTCAAGAAAGACCTGACTGAGCCGATCCTTGTCTGGGATACGACCACGGTACCGAACGGCACGTATATCGTCCGGATCGTCGCCTCCGACGGTCCGGCGAATCCCGCCGACACCGCGCTCGCCGGCGAGATGGACAGCGCCGCGTTCGAAATCGACAACACGCCGCCGACGTTCAAGGTGCAGCCGGCGCAGTTCGCGAACGGCCGTACGACAATCACCTTCGACGTGACCGACGATCATTCACCCATCCAGCGTGTCGAGTGCTCGCAGGACGGCCTGCGGTGGCGGGCGGCGTTCCCCGTGGATGGGATGGCCGACTCGAGAACCGAGCACTACCAGATCACGCTCGACGGCGAGCTCGGTCCGCGCGGGTTGAGCATCCGCGCGACCGACGCCATGAACAACGTCGCGACGACGCAGATCGATCCCCCGCGCGGACGCTAGGTTCGAAGTTTGATTTCGAGTGATTCGTTCCGCTCGAACGCGGACTGTCTACGCGATAGTGCGGGCGGTGTGAGGACGTCCGGTCAGCGCTCGGATGCGGCGCTTCTTGACGGGTGGTTCCGCCGGACGCTCTGGAGCGGCGACCGTTCCACGAACCGTGGTGTGTGCCACCAGCCAGACCATGTTCACCGCGACCGGCAAGCCAGCCACACTGCCGGGCTCGAAGCGCGCGCGCGACACCGCATCGAGCAGACTGGCCACGACCTTGGCTTCGTCGGTGCCCGGCACTACGTCGTCACCGGTCTCACGCAGGAGCTCGAGGTTGGCAACTCGGCCTTCGCGAGTCACGACCGCCGCCAGCGTGAACACCGCGTCCTCGTCCCCGGTCACGCTCGATGTCGTCGAGAATGCCTGATCGAGCGGCTTCGGCATCTGCATGCTGGCGCGCGGAACGACCGGATTCTGATTGGAGCCCGGCGTCAGTACGTTGAGCAGCGCGGCCAGCGAGTCGGGCCGCGGCGTGCTCGTCGCAAAACGCATCATGCCGAGCATGACGATCACGCACACCAGCGCGGCGACCGCAGCGGCGGCACCGGCGTAAACCAGATGGGCGTCCTCGAACATCAGCTGCAGGCGCACCGGCCACGATGCGCTGCGCTCGGCCTTCATCCGGTTCACCACGGCGGCCGGGAAAATCCGCTGCTCGTCGGTTGACAAGGCAGTCCGCCCTGGCAACACGGAACGCAGGGCAGCGCCGACGTTCTGCATGTCTTCGAACGCCGCCGCGCATTCGTCGCACCAATCGAGATGCGATGACACCGCAATCTGTTCAGGGACCGACAGCTCGCCATCGTAAAAGGCGTGGATGCGGCGACGCGTCTTGGCACAGGTGAGGGGCTTCATGCGGTCCTCACCTCGCGGAGCTCGAGGCGCAGCGCCTGGCGCGCCCGTGTGAGCCGAGACTTGACCGTGCCGACGGCCACCCCGAGCGAGAAGGCGATTTCGTCGTAGCTCAGGCCGTCGACTTCTCGAAGGACGATGGCTGTGCGTTGATCGAATGGGAGAGCGTCGAGGGCGTCCTGCAGGCGGGACGCCAGCTCTTTCTGGGCCAGAGCCCGGTCGGGCCCGGTCTCGCCACTGAGCAACTCGCCATGGGCTTCCACGTGCGCGTCGAGCGACACCTGATCGGCACGGTGTCGCCGCCGCCAGAAGCGGTGCCGATTCCGTGCCTGATTGACGGCGATGCGATAGATCCAAGTTCGGAGGCTGGACTGGCCGCGGAAGCTGCTGATGGTGCGGAAGACGCGGAGAAAGACTTCCTGGGAGAGGTCAAGGGCTTCGTCGCGATCGCCCAGCAGGTTCATGGCCAGCTGGACAACCATCCGTTGGTGCTCGCCAACGAGTTCGGCAAAGGCCGCGTCGTCTCCGGCCGCACAGCGCTCGATGAGGGCAGCTTCACGGCCGCCAACCTCAGACCACCCGACGACCCGTGCCTGTTTCACCGCGAGATCACCGTTCCCTGTCAGCTCCGTGGCGACCTCCTCACTATACCGGTTTTAGACCCCGGGGCCCCTGGAAAGTTCCAGCTGCTCTATTTGGAGACACTGGTAGGATGGGGCCGTGAAACTGGGGTTGCTGCCGGTCGCGGTGCTGGGTCTCGTGGCGATCGGGGGCGCCGTCGCGATGCAGACTGCCGGCCGGGAGCGGGCCTATCGGAACCTGTTGAATCGTGGCGACGGCGCGCTCCGCGACGGCGATACGTTTGGAGCCATTGAAGCCTACAGTGGGGCGGTCGCTCTGCACCCCGAGTCGATGCTGGCGCATCTGCGCCGGGGCGAGAGCTACCGGCAGCGAGGCGAACTCGAAGCAGCCGCGCGGGACTTCAGGACCGCCACCAGTCTGGATCCCGCCGCGCCGAGGCCGCTCGAAGCGCTGGCAGACGTCTACTACGAACGGCGCCGATACGCTCGGGCCATCGAGACCTACGAGCGTCGTCTGCGCCTGGACAATCGCGCGCCTCGAGTCAGCTACAAGCTGGCCCTGACCCGCTATCGCTCCGGTGACGTCGCCGGTGCAATGACGACCCTTACCGAAACTCTTCGCCTCGACAATCGGATGCCGGACGCTCACTACCTGCTGGGCCTGTGTCTGCGCGATCAGGGGGCCACGGCAGAAGCCGTCGACGCGTTCGAACGCGCCGTCACGCTCGCGCCTGGGATGATTCCCGCGCGGGAGGAGCTGGCTTCGTTGTACGACGGGCTCGGCCGCTATCCGAACCAGCTCGAGCAGCTGCAGGTGCTGGCCGCCCTCGACAGCGCTCACGTGCAGCGACAAGTTGCGGTGGGAATCGCCCACGCGCGAGCCGGACATCCAGACGCCGCCGCCGTCACGCTCGCCAACGCGCTCGAGCGGACGCCGAACGAGCCGCTGGTCTACCAGGAGATTGGCCGCATGTGGCTCGACGTCGCCGTCACCAAGGGCGATCCGGCCGCGCTGGCCAAGGCGCTGGACGCGCTGGAGCACGTGGGCGCCGGGCCGAACGCGTCGAGCGAGGCCCTGACCCTGTACGGCCGGGCATTGGCGATGAACAACGAGGTCGACGCGGCCCAGCGGCTGCTCGAGCAGGCCACTCGACGCTACCCCGTCGATCCGTCGTCGTTCGTGGCTCTGGCCGATCTGGCGGAAAGCCAGCATCAGCCGGCGATCGCGCGAACGGCTCTGCTGGATTACCACGCATTGGTCGGGGATGACGCCGCGTATCCGGCTCGCGCCGCCCGCATCGCCACGCTGTCGCAGGTCTTGAACGACCTGCCGGCGGCGGCCGCCTGGCTGCAGCGCGCGGCGGCTGTGGATCCAGAGAACATCAAGCTGCTGATCGCGCTTGGCGATGTGCAACTGCGCTCAGGCAACGTGCTTCCAGCACAGGTGACCGTTGCGCGCGCGCTCGACCGCGAGCCCGACAACCCAGAGCTCTTGGATCTGGCGCGACGCATCGAGCGCGCGGCGGGCCCGGCCACTCACTGACGGCTACGAACGCTTCTTCGGGTCGGTCAGATCGCGGAGTCCGTCGCCGACGAAGTTGAACCCGAGCACCAGCACGGCAATCGCCAACCCCGGGAAGAGCGTCAGGTGCGGAGCGTCGAGGACGTGGGCGCGTCCGCCGCTCAGCATCGTCCCCCAGCTAGGCGTCGGGGGCTGGACACCGAGGCCAAGAAAGCTGAGCGCCGCTTCACCGATGATCGCGCCCGCCATTCCAAGAGTGGCCTGAACGACAACCGCCGGCAAGGCCGTCGGAATGAGGTGACGCCACAGAATGCGCCGCCGGCTGGCACCGAGCGCGCGCGCGGCCTGCACGTAATCGAACTCGCGGGCCCGGAGCACCTGTCCGCGCACGAGGCGCGCATAACCCACCCACCCGATGATGGTCAGAGCAGCCAGGACGTTCACCAGGCTCGGCCCAAGCACCGCCACGAGGGCGATCGCCAGCAGCAAGCCCGGAAAGGCCAGCAGCGTATCGGTTATCCGGCTGATCACGTCGTCCACGGTTCCGCCGAAATAACCGGCGATCGCGCCGAGAACCGTTCCGACTGTGGCCGACACTGTCACGACTGTCAGCCCGACCAGAAATGACACGCGCGCCCCCGCGACAACCCGCGCCAGGATGTCGCGCCCGAGCTCGTCCAGGCCGAACGGGTGGTGCCAGGTGGGGCGCGCGAGTCTGAGGGCCAGGTCCTGAGCAGATGGATCAAATGGGACGAGCGCCGGGCCGACGACCGCTCCCATCAGCGCAACCACGATGATCAGCAATCCGATTTTCAGCACGCGGCGGTCACTCGTACCTGATTCGCGGGTCGAGAAATCCATAGAGGACGTCGACCAGCAGATTCATCGTCACGTAGCTGATCGCGATGAGCAGGATGCAGCCCTGTACCAACGGGTAGTCGCGAAAATTGATCGACTGAATGAGCAGCCGGCCGACGCCGGGCCAGGCGAAGATCGTCTCCGTGATCACGGCACCCGTCAGCAGCGAGCCGAATTGCAGCCCGAGCACGGTCACGATCGGTATGAGGCTGTTCCTAAAGGCGTGCGTCAGAATCGATCGCGATCGAGAGACGCCGCGCGCCCGTGCCGCCAGAACGTACAATTCTCGCAGCTCCTCGATGACGCTGGCGCGGGTGATGCGCGCGAGCAAAGCAGCCAGAGGTGCACCCAGCGTGATGGCCGGCAGCACCAGATGCGCAGCTGTTCCTCGCCCAGAGACCGGAAACCACCCGAGGCCGATCGAAAAGACAATGGCCAGGAGTGGCCCGAGCCACACATTCGGCATCGAGATGCCAAGAAGCGCGACAGTCGTGACTGCGTGGTCGGCGCTCGTGCCGGCATTGACTGCGGCAACGATCCCGAGGGGAATCGCCACCAGCAGGGCAATCGCCATGGAGGCGAGCGCGAGCTCGAACGTGGCCGGCATCCGTTCGGCGATCGCCGAGACGACGGGTTGCTCTGTTCGGAGCGAAGTGCCCAGATCACCGCGGACGAGGCCGCCCAGGAACGACGCGTACTGCACATAGAGCGGATGATCGAGACCCAACCGCTGGCGAAGTGCCGCCACGTCTTCCGGCGCCGCCGCGTCGCCGAGCATTACTTGCGCCGGATCGCCCGGAATGAGGTGGATCAGCGAGAACACGAGCGTTGCCACCCCGAGCAAGACCGGCACCGTGAGCAGCAATCGCCGCAACAGGAATCGCGCCACCAGTGGCGTCCATCATAGCGCCCGCGCACTCAGTCACACAGCCCGAGCCGCGAGAGCAGCTTGGTGAGACCCTGACGAGAGATGCCGAGCTCGTGAGCTGCCTGCGTCCGGCGCCCTCCCGCGCGTGCAAGAGCCGCCCGGACGAAGCGCGCCTCGAAGCTGCGTCTCGCCTCGTCCAGACGGAGCGCCGGCGGTGGCGGCCCGCTGTTTACATGCGGTGGCAACGCGCCGGGCGCGACCAGGCCGCGGCGCGGTGCGCGGACCGCCAGAGCGGCCAGGACGTTCTGCAACTCGCGGACGTTCCCCGGCCATGGATATTGCGTCAACGCGGCCACTGTTGCCGCACTGAGCAGAGCGCGGCTGTGCGCACGGGCAGCCGCCTCCTGCCAGAAGCGCTCGATGAGCAGCGGTAAGTCGTCGGTACGCTCGCGAAGTGCCGGCACGGCGATGCGAATGACGTCGAGACGGTAGAGCAGGTCGGGACGGAAGCGTCCGTCGGTTACCTCCTGCCGCAGGTTGCGATTCGTCGCCGCGATCACTCGGACGTCGACGCGGCGCGGCAGATTCTCGCCGACGCGCCGGATCTCACCCTCCTGGAGCGTGCGAAGCAGCTTTGCCTGGGCGCGCAGCGACAGCTCCCCGACTTCATCGAGAAACAGTGTCCCGCCGTGAGCCTCCTCCACGACGCCGGTGCGCTCGGCCAGGGCGCCCGTGAACGCGCCGCGGGCGTGCCCGAAGAGCTCGGCTTCGAAGAGTTCGTCGGGCAGGGCCGCGCAATTGATGGCGCAGAATGCGCGGTCGCGCCGCGGGCCGCTGCGATGCAAGGCCCGGGCGACGAGCTCTTTCCCGCTCCCACTCTCCCCCTCGACGAGGACGGCAAACGGGACCGACGCTGCCCGCTCAATCAGCTGGCGGACGGCGGCAATGGCGTCGCTGGCCCCGACCAGGCCGTCCGCTGGCGGCGTGCCGGCCGTCAGCTGGCTCACGATCGCGGCGAGGGCCGGCGCGGCAACTGCCGCTCCCATCGAAAGCAGCACCTCGACCCGGGCCGGATCCGGCGAATCGCCCGCCGGCCACCGCGCCAAAATCACGCCGCAGGGCCGTCCGCCATACCGGACGGGCATGCCCGCCTCGGCGCCGGAGTCCCCAGGCTGCCACGCGATGAGCCCGCCGGCGGCGAGCACGCGCGACGCCAAATCAGGGTCGAGCCGCGCACCGTCGGCGGCCAACGTCTGGAATCCCTTCCCATGCGCGGCGACACAGGCAACGGCCGCGGCACGCAGCCGGACTCTGACGTGCTCACAGACGACGGTCACCGCCGTCCGCTCGTCGGCGGCCGCATGGGTCTTCTCCAGCACCGCGCACCAATCTGCGCCTGTAAGCGCCCAGCCATCTTGCTTTGCCGCCGGCGCGAACAACCGTAAGGCCGCCAGCCCGGTGGACGTCGAAAGCCGTTCGACAACCGCTTCACTCTCGACACCGTTCAGCAGGTCGCGGAGCAAGGTGATGCGGGCCCGCACCGTCGCTGGCAACGGCGCCGCACCAAGGCGCGCGAGGCGCGCCAGCAGTCTTGCCCCGGCGCCGGGGCGACCGCCGCGTCTGTTCGCTTCCGCGACCACCAGACGCGCACGCAGCGCCGTCAACGGATCGCGCACCGCCCGGGTCGCGATCACGGCCTGGCTGACGTCGGCCGCCACCGCGTCGTAGTCGCCAGCAACGAGATGGGCGATGGCGGCCGTGTACGCCGCACGGGCCACGAGGCCTCCATCCCCGGTCTGCTGTGCAAGGCGGACGGCCTCGGCCGACGCGGAGACCCCGCCCCGAGTGGGACAACCCGAGGCGGCGCGCGCGGTCGCGATGGCAATCGCGGCAAGCTGCCGGTCACAGAGGGCCTGCCGATCGATGCCGGAGACGAGCGATCTGCTCTCTTCGTAACGGCCCTGCCAGAACAACCCTCGAGCTAAGGCCAACGTTGCGTCGACGAGCAACTCGGGGCGATTCCGCCCTCGGGCGGTCGCCATCGCTCCCCGCAGCACGACCTCTCCGTCGACGAGCATCCCGGCGTCGATGCACGTGTGCCCGCACTGCACGGCAATCTCGAGCAGTCCATCGTCATCTCTTGCGGCGTGAGCGCTGGCGCGAGCTTCGTCGAGGGCACGGCGCGCCTCGGCCACGTGGCCGCGGCGCAGCCGTGCCCGGGCCAATGACAGCAGGCCCCTCGCCGCCGTGACATGGTCTCCTCGACGTCTCAACGCTCCTGTCGAACCCAGGATGACGCGCGCCGCGCTGATGTGACTGCCGGCTTGAAGACGTCGCTCGGCATCAGCCAGCCGATCGCGAAGGGAGGCGACGTCGCGCGCCACCGGGCGAGACGGTGAAGCCGCCACCTCGTAGGCTGGTGGCGACTCTGCCGCGCGCCGCGGAAACGCGAAAACACGAGAGGCCTGCGCCCGCGATGAGACGTGAAGGCTGCAGGCAAAACGAGCGGGGCACCCTCCTGACCGCGCTGCCAGCTGTCTGAGGACGGGTTGATTCAGAGCCGCCAGCGCGTGCGGCCGCACTGCCCCGACGAGCGCGTCTTCCGAAACGGGATCGAGCCGCAGGTTCTGAACGTGTGGCACTTCGTGTGACGAGGTGAAAATCAAGACGTGCGAACGCGCCACACGGATGCTGGCGTCCAACCACCGACGCCAGCCCGTGACATCGCACGACAGGTCGATCTGTCCGCCGCTCTGAATGATTGCCGCGGTGCGTCCCTGCAAGAGCGACCAGATCGCGGGATTCCCCACCGACGCATGAACCGGCACGATGCCATTTGCGCGGGCCAGTCGCGCAAGCTCGCGCACGGCGACGCGGAGGCCGGCGCCGCGTTCACTCCAGAGCGCAACGGCTCGTGGTTCCCGTGACTCGACGTCGGCCAGCAGCTCGCCGATCGCGCCGACAGCTGGGCGCGGGATCGACTCGAGTCCGAAGAGATACTCGTCACGATGCGAACCCGCCTCATGCCGATTGCACCCGAGCTCGAGACCAGATGGCGCGTCGGGCACGATGATCGGCAGATTGCTCCAGACCGCGACGAGTGGATCGCGTGTGATGGATAGATCGCTGATGGTCAGGAAGTCGTCGCATGCAGTGCGAGCCCTCGACGCAGCCTCGCGCGATCCACGCCAGCCGGCGCCGGCGCGCCACGCTTCGAAGCGCCGGGTTTCTCCCAGACGTCCGTAGTCGAGGAGCCTGGCGATCGACGGATGGTGAAGCTGCGCATAGCGGCTACAACGCAGGGCCCATTGCAGCTGCTCGGTCGGCCCACCGGCACTCGTAATGATCAGCCGCACGTCTTCCCCCGACGCGAGATCGCGCCCCTGCTCTGCGAATGGTTCTTGCGAGGGCGCGTGTGTCTTCCGTAGTAGCTGCGCGTCGTCAACGATGAAGCGATCGGCCACGAGCCGCATGTGCGTGATCGATTGAGGTGCAAGAAACGGGACGCGCGAAATGCATCGCGCGTCGTGGCGCTCGCATCAGGAGGCCGCAGTTTTTTCGGATAGAATGACTGCCGGATGCTGCGTTTTCTGACTGCGGGCGAATCGCACGGACAGGCTCTCATCACCATTCTCGAGGGCATGCCGGCTGGTCTGATGATGGATTTCGCCGCCATCAACCAGGAGTTGCGCCGGCGTCAGCTGGGGTACGGTCGAGGCCGCCGGATGGCCATCGAATCCGACCACGCGCAGTTTCTCGGCGGCGTACGGCACGGCGTGACCACCGGCGGGCCGATTGCGATGCTCATCCCGAACAAGGATTGGGAGAACTGGCAGCGCACCATGGCCGTCGAGGCGCCGCCGACTGACGAGACGCCTGGTGTCGATCGACCGGTCGTCACGCGTCCGCGCCCCGGACACGCCGATCTGGCGGGCGTGGCGAAGTACGGATCCAGCGATGTCCGGAACATCCTCGAGCGGGCCAGCGCACGTGAAACGGCGGCCAGGGTCGCCGTGGGGGCGGTCGCGCGCCAGCTCCTCAAGGTGATTGGCGCCGAAGTCGCGAGCCATGTGATCTCGATCGGATCGGCTTCCATCGGCGATCCGCTCGCCGTGACGTTCGAGCAGGCGCGAGCGATTCCGGAGGACTCCACTCTTCGCTGCGTCGATCCCGTCGCGGAACAGGCCATGATGCGCGCCATCGACACCGCCCGTGAGGCCGGTGACACGATGGGCGGCAGCTTCGAAGTGATCGTCCGGGGATTGCCGCCCGGTCTCGGCAGCCACGTGCAATGGGATCGCAAGCTCGATGGCCGACTCGCACAGGCCTTGATGTCGATTCAGGCGATCAAGGCGGTCGGCATCGGGCGCGGGCCAGATGTCGCGGCCCTGCCCGGATCGCGCATCCACGACGAGATTCTCCCGCCGCAGACCGCGCCGGCATCGGCGCTGGGCGTCACCCGTCCGACCAACAACGCCGGCGGTCTGGAGGGCGGCATCACCAACGGCGAGGATCTGCGCGTCACCGGATACATGAAACCAATTGCGACGCTCATGAAGCCGTTGCGTTCCATCGACATCACGACGATGGAGGACAGTCCGGCGGCGATCGAGCGAAGCGACGTCTGTGCGGTCTCGGCGGCCGCGGTGGTCGGAGAAGCGATGGTGGCCATCGTGCTGGCGCAGGCGGCGCTCGAGAAATTCGGTGGAGACTCGGTCGAGGAAATGGCCGCCAACTGCGCGAGCTTCCGCGCCCGCTTGGCGGCGCGTTTTCAGGTGAAGGTTGCGTCCGGCGGAGGCGCCCCGGCCTAGCCGATGCTTCGTCCGATTCTGAAATACGGCGACGCGGGCCTGCACGCCAAAGCGGAACCGGTCGCGGCGATCACCCGCGAGGTCGAGCGCCTCATCGACGACATGATCGAGACGATGTACGCGGCGCCCGGCGTCGGTCTGGCCGCGACGCAAGTCGGCGTACCGCTGAGGATTTTCGTCATCGACATTTCGCTCGGGCGCGACCCCGGCGGTCTCATCACCATCGTCAATCCAGAGTTCGTCGAGCGGGACGGGATGCAGCTCGAGGAAGAGGGCTGTCTGAGCGTTCCTGGATTCAATGCCACCGTCGTACGCCCGTCACGTGCCCTGGTGAAGGGACTCGATCGCCACGGCGCACCGTTGCAGATCGAAGGCAAGGATCTGCTGGCGCGGGCGTTTCAGCACGAAATGGACCACCTGGACGGCATGCTCTTCGTCGATCGGCTGCGCGGCATCAAGCGCGACCTCATCGTCACGAAAATCAGGAAGTTGACGCGCGCCGGAAAATGGTGACGCCGCTCCGGATCGTGTTCTTCGGCACGCCGGAGTTCGCCGTTCCAACGCTCGAAGCGCTCCAGACCTCATCGCACCAGGTCGTGAGCGTCGTGACCCAGCCGGATCGCCCGAGAGGCCGCGGTCAGCAGCTCACACCGGGCCCGGTAAAAGCGCGAGCGGTCGCGATGGGCTTACCCGTCTTGCAGCCACCTTCGCTCAAGGATTCGGCCGTTCTTGCCGCGCTGACCGAACTGCGTGCGGATCTGGGAGTGGTCGCAGCGTATGGAAAGATCCTGTCCGAAGCGATTCTCCAGATACCGCGCCTGGGGATGATCAACGTGCATGCCTCGCTGCTGCCCAAATACCGAGGCGCAGCGCCGATTCAGCGGGCCGTCGCCGACGGCGAATCGGAGACCGGCGTCACCATCATGCAGGTCGTCAGGGCTCTCGATGCAGGGGCGATGCTGGCCACGGTACGCCGGCCGATCGGCCCCAACGACACCAGTATCGAGGTCGAACACGATCTCGCGCGCCTCGGTGCGCGCCTGCTGGTGGATGTCGTCGACCGCTTCTCTTCCGGTCCCCTGGCTGGCGAACCCCAAGACGACAGTCGGGCGACCTACGCACACCGGCTGACCAAAGAAGACGGCCTCATCGACTGGGCGCGGCCGGCGCAGGCGATTCATGACCTCGTGCGAGGCATGCAGCCATGGCCGAACGCGTATTCCTTTCTGGAGGGCCAGCGACTGATTCTGCTGCGAACGACAGTGGGCCCGGCCAGTGGCGCCGCAGTGCCAGGCACCGTCCTGCGGGCCCGGGGCCAGGATCTCCTCGTTGCCACCGAGAATGGCACGCTTCGCGTACACGAGCTGCAAGCGGAAGGCCGTCGGCCGATGGCGGTTGCACCATTTCTCGCGGGCCATCCCGTAACCGAGGGGTCGCGCTTCACGAGCTCGGGATGATTGCCCCGGCGCGGCTGGCTGCTTACGAGTGCCTTCTGGCGCTGTCGGCCGGACGCGGTGATCTGGCGACCACTCTCGAGCAGGCGCGCCTGCGACTCGATGATCCGCGCGATCGCGCGCTTCTGACCGAAATCGCCGTCGGCGTTCAGCGCTGGCGGGCCCTCCTCGATCATCTCATCGTCTCATTCTCGCGTCGCCGGCTCGATCAGCTCGATCCGGAAGTCGTCGAAATTCTTCGCCTCAGCGTGTACCAGCTTCTTTACCTCTCGCGTGTGCCGGCCGCCGCCGTCGTTGATGACGCGGTGAAGCTGGTCGGACGTTCCGGGAAGAAGAGTGCCCGCGGGTTCGTCAACGCCGTGCTGCGGTCGATCTCCCGTACGCGCCGCGCCCTGCCGCTGCCAACGCGGCCGCTCGCCACGAGCGATAAAGCCGGCGCCGTCGACTACCTGTCCACGACGCTTTCTCACCCGCCATGGCTCGTGACGCGCTGGCTGGATCGCCTGGGTTTCGCGGCCACGGAACGCTGGCTCCAGTTCAACAACGCGCCTGGCGCGCTGACGCTTCGCGCCAACACCATCCGCACGACAGGCGACGCCCTTCGGGCCACGCTCTCCAGCCGCGGTCTGCACAGTCAACCGGCGCGATATGCCCCGGACGGCGTCTTGCTCGACCGCGGCGATCGTCAGACGCTCGTCGAGCTCGAGAACCTCCCTGGACAGTTCGTCGTTCAGGACGAGGCGTCCCAACTGGTGACCTTGCTGGCTGGCCTGCACCCTGGACGGAATGTGCTCGACACGTGCGCGGCACCTGGTGGCAAGACGACGGCTCTCGCCGCAATCGATCCCGCCGGACGGATCGTCGCCTGCGACGTGCGCGACCGCCGCGTTCAGGTCCTGCGTCGCACGATCACGGAAGCGGGAGCCGTCAACGTTCGTGTCGTCCAAGCCGATCTCCTGCGACCCCTGCCGTTCGGTCGGGTCTTTGACTGTGTGGTCGTCGACGCGCCTTGTTCAGGTCTCGGCACACTGCGCCGCGATCCGGATCTGAAATGGCGGCGGCAGGAATCGGATCTCATCGATCTGGCGCGGCTGCAGGGCCGAATGCTGGCGCACGCCGCCGACGCCGTCGGGCCGGGTGGCCGCCTCATTTACTCGACCTGCTCGAGCGAACCCGAGGAGAACGAGCAGGTGGCGCAGGCCTTCGAACTGCGCGGCGGCTTCCGTCGCGTCGACGCGCGAACCGTTCACCCAGCGCTGGACGCCTCGCTCGTCGATTCGGATGGCGCGCTGCACACCAGTCCGGTCGCTCACGATCTCGATGCCTTCTACGGTGTCGTCTTCGAGCGCGTCGTGTGACGCGTTGGCTGGCTTCCCCGCTCTCCCTGCCGTGTAGTACTCTCCTAGCGCATGGCTTTCGGCACCCGTGTGTGGTTCGCGGGCAAATTCTTCCTCGTGCTTGGCGCGCTCGCGGTGACCTACATTGTGTTCGCCGCGGCCTCGATGCGCGTGGCCATCCGTGCCCGCGAGGTCAAGGTGCCCGATCTGACCAATCGCGCCCCGAACGAAGCCACATCGCTGGCCAACGAGCTCGGGCTCACGGTGCGGGTCGATGAGGTGCGCCGTCCGGACCCCAAGATCCCTGCTGGCCTGATCCTCGGCCAGGATCCGGCGCCTGGTCTCACGACACGGAGGCAGCGCGGCGTGCGCGTCTGGCTCAGCGCCGGGCCGCGCGCGTTGTCGGTCCCGCTCCTGACTGGAGAGACGGAGCGCGCCTCGCAACTCCGGCTGTCCCAGGAAGGGCTCGAGCTCGTCGGGTTGTCGGAGATTCGATCACCGTCTTACGCCTCGGATGTGGTCGTGGCCCAGGACCCTGCCGCCAAGAGCGGTGCGTCGCAGGTGCGCCTGCTCGTCAATCGTGGCCAGCAGGGCGCCAGCTACGTGATGCCCGATTTGATTGGCGTCGATGGCGAGCGCGCGGCCTCGATTCTTCGGGATTCGGGCTTCCGCGTCGCGGTCGTCGGATCGGTGCCCTACCCGGGCGTCGCGGCTGGCATCGTCATCCGCCAGAGCCCGCAGGGCGGCTTTCAGATTTCCGACGGCGAACCCGTATCGCTCGAGGTCAGCCGATGAACGTCCAGGTGGCCCCGTCTATCCTGTCGGCGGACTTCGCTGCGCTCGGCGCAGCCGTGGCCGCGGTCGAGCGCGGCGGCGCCGATCTCATTCACGTCGACGTGATGGATGGTCATTTCGTCCCCAACATCACGATCGGACCTCCAGTCGTCAGATCGCTGAAGCGGGTGGCGCGCGTGCCGTTAGATGTCCATCTAATGATTACCGATCCGGATCGGTACATCGACGACTTTGCTGCGGCGGGAGCGTCGATGATGTCCGTGCATGTCGAGGTGCTGCCGCATCTGCACCGAACGATTCAGGCCATCAAGGCGCTCGGGGTGAAGGCCGGCGTCGTGCTCAATCCGTCCACCCCAGTCGTCGCGCTCGAGCAGATTGCCGGTGACGTGGATTTCGTGCTGGTGATGTCGGTGAACCCGGGCTTCGGCGGCCAGCAGTTCATCGCCCACAGCCTGCCGAAGCTGCGCCGCGTCCGCGAGATCCTGCAGCGCGCCGGGTCGTCGGCGCCGATCGAAATCGACGGCGGCATCGACACCTCGAACGCCGCCGCCGTTGTCGCCGCCGGGGCCGGCATCCTCGTGGCGGGCAATGCCATCTTCGGCACCCCTGATGCGGAAGCCGCGACACGCGCGTTGCGCGCGGCGG
>Ga0111538_10007193_pt1 | contig 15017 bp, 14 predicted proteins | sample SoiMethybrSBSTD1_FD_79669 | JGI IMG/M metagenome (GOLD analysis project Ga0111538, IMG submission 79669) | Bulk soil microbial communities from a Populus tree surrounding site in Tennessee, USA - Soil MetaG P. TD hybrid SBSTD1 (version 2)... | ecosystem: Environmental > Terrestrial > Soil >... | reverse complement strand
CTGCCACCGCAGCCGGGGCAAACGACCGTGCTCGGCGGCCGGGCCGCGTTCAGGCCGAGCGCGACCTCGCCCGCCGGCTCGTCCGAGCGCAGCCCGGTGACCAGCCCGATCGTGCCGATCAGACCCGCGACCGCGCCGATCAGCGCGAGCCCGATCCCGAACGGCAGCGCTTCACGCGTGGCTGGCGCGAGGCCGAGCGCGAAGAGCACGACGCCCACTCCTCCGATCACAACGCCCGTCAAGCAGCCGGCGAAGCCCCTGACGCGCGCGCGACGCCGCGAATCTTCCGTCACTCAACGCATCCCTTGCGCGCGAAACTCCGTGCACTCGAACAGCACTTGGCCGCGGTTCTTGCCGCCCATGACCAGCTGGTCCGGCGTCGGACCGACCACCGTGCGCGCGCAGTTGACCTCGAAGGGATGGTGCAAAATCACGGGTGCGAACTCGATCGGGCTCGCATCGGCGTCCCAGGTCACTTCCGCGATGCACGAAGTCGTCCCGCACGAGATCGGGCCGAGCTCGAAGTGACCTCGCGCCGCGAGCTCGCGAAACTCCGTCGTCAGCGATTTTTCGATACCCGGCGCCCAGCTCGGGTCGCGGGCCTCGCGCCGCACGCGCTCCACCTCTGCTTGCACGAGTGCCCTACCCTGTTCGGGGGAAAGCTGCTCGCGCGGCCGCGCCGGTTTTCCGGCATCCGGCGCGGGCCGGCTCTCGAGCTCTCGCAGGCGCGTTTCGAGCGCTTGCATCCGCTGCAGGGTTACAACTTCGTGCGTGCTCCCGGCCGCAACCACGGGCGCGGCGCCGGGTTTTTCGTTCGGCTCGCCGCGCACAGTGCGTGTGCCGTCACGCTGCCAGAGCGTCGTGACGGCCACTCCGAAGATCGCGCCGAGCAGAGCGGCAACCGCGAGCAGCCACCGCGATCCCTGACGCGGCATCAATTATTGACGCTGACGGACTGTACGCAGTTCGAGCCACCGCTCGGCAAGACGACGGTCACGAACGCCGCCTGAAGACCGAAGCCCGCTCCCCACTGACCACTGAGCGGCGGCGAGAGCGCGAACGCGCCGATGTTGCTCGCGGGAGCGTTGCTGACGGACCCTCCGCAGTGACCGAACAAGCCAAACCACAGCTGAGGTGCGGCACACGCTTGCACGGACACCACGCCGCTGCCCGAGTTGTCGACGCCGGTCACGGTGACACTCGTGACCAGGCCCTGATGCATGTCCTCGTCGTCGTCGTACGGACAGGAGATCACCGAGCTGGCGGTACCCGTGGAGCACGCGTTTCCTCCGAAGTACGTGACCTTGTTGGTCAGCTCCGGCACGCACCCCATCGCGGTGTTCAGCGCATAGAGCGCTTTCGCGGTGCGCGGCTGAACCGCGACACCTGCGACGACCGCGGACGCGACGAACACCAATGCGACTGTGCTCCACCTCTGCATGGCGGCGAGTTAAGCCGCGCCCGGGCGCCGTGTCAACGGACAGCCGGGCTCAAGGAAGCGTGTAGTAGCGCAGCATGTCGATGTACTTCGCCACCAACCAGCCCGGCCCCGCGCCGATCAGCGAGCCCTCCACGGGCTGCATTTCGACGCCGGTTCTCGCGTTGCGCACCGTGATTTGCTTTCCACCCTCCAGGTCACCATCGAGCGCGATGTCACCGTAGACCGCCGTCACCGGGTAGCTCGCATGAACGGGCGGTCCGGGAGCCTTCCAGAGCAGTTTGCCGGTCGCCGCATCGAGGGCGGCGAGCCGACCCCTCAAATGCTGATCGTTGCGCTCGAGTTGCAAGCCGGACGGGTCGCGCACCAACACCGTGCGTTCATCGGCATCGATCGGTAAGAGCCCGCTCGGCCCCCGCCAGCGCACGACTCCGGTATCGAGATCGAGCGCGATCGGCCGGTCTTCCGCGTCGATCGAGAACAAGGTGTTCGGCGCTATCCCGAGGAAGCTGGCGTCCGAAAAAAGCGCGTGAGGGCGCCCCGGACACGCCGAATTAGTCCATTCGTCGATCACCACTTTGAGCTCGGTCTGCCAGCGGCTTTTCCCGGTCTGAATGTCGACACCGCGCAGCAGAACCTTGCATTCCTTGGACTCGGGGTCAGCCCCGACCAGCGTTCGGTCCGTGATCAGGTACATGCCCTTCACGGACGGCATCGAAGCGTGACGAGCTCCCGTTTCCGCGTCGACCGCGTACAAGCGCGCGTCCTTTCCGTCGCTACTCATGAGCACCACGTACGGTCCCCCTCGGTACGCGAGCATCGACCCGGTGGCCGCCGGGCCGAGCTTCGAAAGCATCATCCCCGGAAAGCCCTCCCCGGTGACGGACCACTTCGGTTTCCCGGTGTGCAGATCCCGCCGCACCACGGGACAGCGGTTGCAGCTCCCGTCGCTGGTGTAGACGGCGTTGGCAAATCCCGCGCCGCCCGAAAACTGAAGGTGCCAGAGCTCCTTTCCCGTCGAAAGGTCGTAGACGCCGATGTCGCTGCCGCTCGTGTTCCTTTGAGCGATGACGACGACGTCCTCGGTCAACGTGATGTCCGGGTCGAACGGCTTTCCGAAGCCGCCGATGCCCCAGCTTTTCTTGCCGCTTCGCCGGTCGAAAACCACGACGCTCGCGGGAGTCACCACGACCAGCTGCTCGCCGATCGCGGACGCCTTCGTCGCGTTTTCGGCGTAGCCGCCGGGCATCTTGATCTCCCAAACGGGTGCCCGGAAGCTCACTGCGGGCGGCGCGGCGCTCGTCGCGGGCGCGCTCGATGAGCTCCGTGACTTGCAAGCCGGGGGCACGAAGCCGGTGGCGATCAGACAGAGCCAGACGTGGAGACGGTTCGAAAGCATCGGATGCCTCTTCGTGGCTAGAGCGTGTAGTAGCGAAGCATGTCGTCGTAGGTCGCCACCAACCAGCCGGGCCCCGCACCGATCAGCGAGCCTTCCACCGGCTGCAGTTCGACCCCGGTTCTCGCGTTGCGGACCGTGATTTGCCGTCCATGCCGGCCACCATCCAACGCGATGTCGCCATGGACCGCCGTCACCGTGTAACTCGTCTCGAGCGGCGGGTTGGTTGCACGCCAGAGCAGCTTACCGGTCTTGGCATCGAGAGCAGCAAGCCGGCCCTTTTCCCAGTACTTTTCGACCTTGAGTTCCAAGCCGGAAGCGTCGCGCACGAGCACCGTGTGTTCATCGGCATCCACGGGAACGAGCCCCCACGGCCCCCTCCAGCGCACCACTCCCGTATCGAGATCGAGCGCGATCGGCCGGTCCTGGGCATCGATCGAGAACAAGGTGTTGGGCGCGATCCCGAGCCAGCTGGCATCGGAATAGAGCGCGTGGGAGCGCCCCGGGCACTCCGCGACAAACCAGGAATGGAGAGCGGTTCGGAGCTCGATGTTCCAGCGCGTTTCTCCGGTGCGAATGTCGACGCCGCGGAGCAATACTTTGCAGTCTCTGGACTCGGGGTCGAGCCCGACCAAGGTTCGATCCGTGATGACGTGATGGCCGTCCACCAACGGCATCGAAGCGTGACGAGCTCCCGTTTCCGCATCGACGGCGTAAAGCACGACGTCCTTCGCGCCTTCTCCGCTCGTGAGCATCACGTACGGTCCACCTCGGTACGCGGCCATCGACCCGGAGGCAGCCGGCCCGAGCTTCGACTCTGCCATCTGCCAGCGGCGTTCGGCGGTGATGGTCCACTTGGGCTTGCCGGTGTGCAGATCCCGGCGCGTCATGGACCAGTGCTTGTACTCTCCGTCTGCCGTGTAAACGTCGTTGGAGATTCCGCCACCGTCGGAAGACTCGAATTGCCAGAGCGCTTTTCCGGTGGAGGGGTCGTAAATGGTGACCTCGGTCCTGCCCGCAAGGCTTCGACGAATGGCGACGACGTCCTCGGTCAGGTCGATCGTCTGGTCCAACTCTTCGTCGCGGCCCCAGATTTTTCTGCCGCTTCGACGGTCGAACGCCAGCACGCCCCGAGGCGTTCGCACGATCAGCTTGTCGCCGATCACCGACGCCGCCTCTGCGTTCTTGGTGTAGCCTCCCGGCATCTTGATCTCCCAGGCGGGAGCCCGGAAGCTCACTGCCGGTGGCGCGCTCGTCGCGGGCGCAGGCGACGAGCGCCGCGATTTGCAGGCCAGCAGCACGACCGCGATGGCTATCAAGCAGCGCCAGGCGGCGTGTGAACGTTTCGAAAGCATCGGAAGCCCCTTCCGACCTTCGCGGGCAGAGTACCCTGATACGCGGGGAAGCCGACCGACGTTCCCTGCGCTCGCACTTCCCTTGGGATTTTGGGGGGGTACTGCGCGGCGCGTGGCGGAAGGGTTCGCCAGCGTCAGGGGTCGTCGCGGACGACCCGTCAATTGATCCTGATGCTCTCGAGGCAGCGCCCCGAGACCACGTCGAACTTGAGCAAGCGCCCGCAGTCGTCGCCGAGCACCAGAATGCCGTCGCTCAGACGTGCCGTTGCGGAGCGCGTGCCCGCGAGCTCGATGTCGAGCGTGGGTCTTCGCAGCGCGAGGAGCCCGGCCGCCACGCGCACTCGCTCGCGCTGCGCGACGACCACGGCGAAATGATCGCCGTTCACGACGAGTGTCGGTATTCCGGCCAGATCGCCGGTTACGAGATCGATTGACGTCGAGCCGTAGAAAAACTCGGGGTGCAGGTAGCCGTTGCGGGTGACCCATTGTTGCCAGACCGCGGTCGGGCGGTCCGCGTCCGCGCTGCACGCGTGGAGCATGAATCCGTGCTCCGGCGCCGAGCCGCACTCGATCGAGCTCCGCATCCGCAGCGTCCACCCCGGCAGCTCGTAGCGCAGGCGCTCGAGCTGACCGAACGCCTCCGCCGCGATGACGTTGCAGCTGTGCTCCCCGATCGCGATCGCCGAAACGCTGGCGTCGTCGAACAGGGGCACGCGGCGAATGATCGCGGGACGGCTTTCGACCACGTCCAGCACCTGAAGCTCGCTGGTCCACTGCCCGCCGCCGGGTACGGCGACGACCCAGGACGTGCCGTCGAAGGTCGGCGCGAAGGCCCCGGCTCGAAGCTCGGTCCAGCGCTCGGAGCGGCGCGTGCCGAAGTGAATGCGACCCACGGCACAGGCGTCCCCGCGCCGCGAAACGGCCAGCAGGTGCGGGCAGTCGCGCGCCACCACCAGACGCTCGGCGGGAAGATCGAAATGCGCGATGCGACGGCCATCGCGCCGGACCAGCGCGACCCCGCCTTCGCCGCACGCCACGGCGTAGCGCGAGCCGACAGCGCAGACGTCGCTGATCGGACGGCTGCCCACGTCTTGCGCGTCGAAGACGTGCCTTACCGGCCCGGGCGGCGTCCGGCGCTCGACGCCGGCGAACTCGGGCTGATCCGCGCGAAATGGCCCGCGGACCCACTCCGCAAGCCGCTGCGCGGTTCGAGCGGCTGCTGCGCCGCCGGCTTCCGTCGAGTCCGCCAGGAGCTCACGCGCGACCTCGCGCGCGATCGATCGCGTGACGGGCACCCGATCGGACAACAGTTGCTCGCCCAGGCGCACGCGTGCGCGCGCATCGCTTTCGCCCGACGCGTCGGGACCGAGCAGCGCCGCGACGTCGGCCCATACGGCGTCGAAACGCCTCGCGTCGAGCTCGAGCTCGAGGGCGATCCCCAGATAGTCGCCGGTCGAACGCGCCACCTCGAGCCAGCGTAGCGCCAGCGGCTGCGCGCTCTCGACGGACTTCACCGCCCGTGCCGCCGCGACCAGCAGACCGCCGCTCGCCAGGCGATCGGCTTGGAGCAGCCGCAGACCGTCGGCCTCGCCCTTCTTACCCGACCGCTCGAGCCGATCGATCGCGTCCGCGAACGCGTTTTCCCGAATCGCGATCGCGAGCGCGCGCTCGCGGTTGCCGGCCAAAAACCACTGCCGCACCAAAAGCCCGGCGGGAAGCTTCCGCGCCTCGGCGAGTTCGGCGGCCAGCACCAGCCGGCCGTGTCGCTCGAGATAGGCGACGGCGCGGCTGGGATCATTGAGCAGCTCGGCCAGCACGAAGGCGGCCTCGTCGTGCTTGCCGTCGCGATCGAGGCGCTGGAACACCGCCTCGTACGAAGTGCGGAGCCGCAGCATCAGCTCGTCGGCCACGAACAGCGACGAGCCGCCGCCGCGCCGGAACAGGGAAATCGCCAGATCCGTGCGCGGCGCGGGCGGCAAGAGGGCCGGCGCGCCCGGCTCTCCGCGCCCGTCGGAGAGCGGGATCGCGTGCTTGAGCACCTCCAGATCCTGCTGCCGATCGAGCAGCTCGAGCAGGTGCGCCATCCACTCGGCCTGCTTCCTTCCTAGCCTTGCCATGAGTCGGGAGCGCCACACCAGAAACTTGAAGAAGGCGCTGACGCGGGTGAGAAATCGCGCAAACAAGCCGGCCTCTCGAAACGTGAACGGTTGCGAGCTCGGTCCCGAGGCCGACCGCGCCGGACGCGAGCGCGCCCTCCACCAGCTCTTCGCGGCTTGCCAGATGTTTGCGAGCAGCGCCGAGACGCTCTGACCGGAGCGCGCCTGGGGCTGGGCCTCGATCTTGGTGAGCGCCGTCACGAGCTCGCGCTGCCGCGCTCGGTCCGCCTCCGTCCGACCGATGCGCGGGTTGAACAGGGTCTCCGCGCTGGGAGCGTCGGCCGCGCGTTCCCGCGGCTCGGTGACGCCTCCGAGCGAAGTCGTGGTCTCGATCTCGTACGTTGTCAGGTCCAGCCATGCCGACGGCTCGATCGGCTCGAGGGACGATGGCTGCAGCGCGTGGACGATCCCGGCCTGTACCAGCGCGATCGCGGTGCCCGGCGGCAAGGCGGCGCGTTCGCTCGGCCGCAGCGGTGCGCTCGACAGGATCTCGCCCTCTCGGACCAAGCAGGCCGCCGGACTCTCTTCAGCAGTCGCCTGGTGCGCCGCCGCATGAATCATGACGACGCCTTCCGGCACCGAGTAAACGCGCGAGCCGGCCTCGAAACGGTGCAGTAGCCGGCGCACGGCGCGCTGGGGGGAGAGCGCTCGACCGTCGAACCAGTAGCCGGACACCGCAACCGTTCCGCGGTGCACGGTGTGGGTCGGCGCCACTTGCGTCCTCATGCGATCGTCCCGCGCCAGCGCACTCGGCCCGAACGCTCGACGAATCCGATTTCCTTGTCGACCGTGGTGTAGGCGACGACCCCGGCCGTGGTCGCGACCGCGACCCGCTCGATCCGCGAAGACGACGACACGAGCGTCTTACTGCGGCTCCGACCGACGACGAACAGCTCCTTGCGCTCGGCGTCGAGCATGTAAAGACCGAGATCGAGGTTCGAGTCGCCGGTCACGTCCAGACCCACGACCTGACAGCCTTCCGGCGCGTTGAGCCTGATCATTTGAGGCTTTCGGGACGCCCCCGCAACGAGCGATCGGAAGACTCTGATCTCCCAGCGCTGCGGCTCCTCGGCGTGTGCCCCGCCGAGGGCCCAGTAAGCCAGTGCAGGGTGGCTGATCCGCAGCATCGCCCTTTGCCACGGCTCTTCGGGACAGAACAGACACCGCGTCCCGAAAGCGTTGACCTCGAGCACCGCCGGCTTGCCGACGTGATCGCCTTCGCGCGCGCGGTCGACCGCGACCAGAGCGTTCCCCCCACGCGCGAGCGCGACCGCATGCACACCCTCCGCGACGAGCTTGCTCGTGCCGTTCGCGAAGTCGACGCGCCAGAGCGAGCGGTCGCTCGCCACGAACGCGGCGCGAAGCTCACCACGGAAGAATGCCAGCGGCCAGAGCTCGCCGCCTGCGGCGATCGGGACGAAGCACCCGATCTCGGAGCCGGCATGCGGCGTGAGCCGAAAGGTCGAGCGCATCACGACGTGTCCCTCCCCGACCGCGAGATACACGAGCTTCCTTCCGTGCCCACCAATCCCGGCGGCGACCGTTCCCGGCAGCACACGATGAGTGTGAGCCTGAGGCACGCGATCGCGCGGCGAGTTCGGCACGTGGAGGCGGATCAGATCGCCGGCATCGTTTCTGTAGAAGAGTTTACTGCCCTGCGGGTTCAACAAGAGGTTCGCGTCGGGCCGCGCAAGCCGTGACGGGGCGGTCTCTACCTGGTCTCGGAACGGATCGCGCAGGATTCGCGTCGCAGCCGTGTCCCCCGGGACCTCGAGAATCACCGTGCGCGAAGGCCGTCCGAGCGCGTGGAGCGTGACGCTCAGCGTCTCGATGCCGGGTCCGACGCTCTCTGCGACTTCGATCGTGTTGACGAGGGGCGCCATGGGTTTTCCCAGGCGCGGGCCGGTCACGAGCCACAGCTCTCGTCCGGGGAACAGGCGCCGCCAGACGTCGAGCGCGCGCACGCCGAAGCGACCACTATTTCGCGCTTCCAGGAAGGCGCGCACGGTGTTCGGGTCGAAGCGCTGGAAGGGCGGGTCGCCGACATGGCCGATGAGCTGCCAGCCAAAAGCCTCCTTCCGGCGCTCGGTGCGTTCGGTGAGCAGCACCAGAAGGGCGAGCTGGACGATACGGCAAACCCCCAGCTGATCGGGTCCCGCGTCGAAAAGAGCGATCGAGCCCCGCGGCGCGGCGGGCCGGCGCCGCGCCAGGCGGAAGAACGCTTGCTCGGCGTTCGCGGCGCGCCGCAAAAATTCGAGCGGCACCGCTTCCCGGAGCAACCACTCCGTCGGCAGCAAGCGCTCATACGAGCCGCGCGGCGCGATGCCGTCGAAGCCGTCCAGCTCTCCGTCGGCGGATTCGACGGCCAAGGTCGCCGCGTCGAACGCCGGCGCAAGGCGCGCGACCATTCCCGCGAGCGTGCCCGCGACGTCGTCGGGAAAGATCGCGAGCGGGCGCCGCCAGCGCGCCAGCGAGCGGAGGCCGATCATCTTGCCTCTCGACCAGTGAGCAGCGCGCCGCGATGAGCTTCGAGCCGGCTGCGTTCGAGGCGCCGCGCGGAGACGGCGGGCAAAAGCAGCGCGGGTGAGGGATTCAAGGCCCAGGTTCCCTGCGCCGGAGCGTCGGGTTTTATGCGAGCGGCGTGCGCGAGCACGGCCCGCTCGAGCAGCGCGACCGGGACGCTCGGCTCGAGCGCCGTTGGCAGGAGCAGCCTCGGACCCGCGGCGTCTTTGCCCAGATACGAAAGCGCGTCGACCCAGGGCAGGTCATCGGCGTTACCGAGCACCAGCAGACAGCGCTCGGAAAAGCACCCGCTCAGGCGATCGAGCTCTGCGTCGGAGAGCTCCAGCAATCGCGTCGCGAGCCGGACGCACGTGGCGTTTCCGATCGCCAGCGCCGCGCACGGCTCGAGCGGCCGCCGGCGAGCCCGCCAGCCGACTTCGACGCGCACCGCCGAAAGTGCGCCTTCACCGTTCACGCCAGAAGCTCGCGGATGCGGTTGCGCAGCGCGGGCAGTGGCTCCACGAGAGCCTCCGGGGCGAAGCTCGCGTCGATCTCGCGCATGATCGCTTCGAGCCGGAGCTTGTAGCTCTCGCGCTCGTCCGCCGGCGGCTCGGACGAAAGCAGCGAAGCCGCGGCTTCGGCGATCCGCGCCGCTCGCGCGTGCGGGCCGGCGGAGGCCTCGAGCGCCGCGGCGCCGAGCGGACTCTCGCTCTCGGTGAGCAAACCCCGCAGCACGTCCTTCGCCGTTTCCTGCTCCGCCGCGGTCGGCACCGCGTACACGATCGGCCACAGGTCTTTCGGCGACGCCTGCGAGCGAGCGCCCAGCGCGGCCGCGGCGGCGACGAGCCCCTGCATGCGCACGACCCGGCGATCGGTCAGGGCGATCCCGGCCTTTTTCAGCAGGCGCACCGCCTGCGCCAGGCGCGGCCGCAGCGCGGACAGGTCGACCGCGCGCCGCGCCTGCACCAGCCGGTCGAGGTCGGACAGCGAGGCCGCCGGTGCGCTCGGCTCGACCCTGTTCCCCGCTTGCAGCAGCGCCTCGAGCTGAGCGTCCGCCACCGGCGTGACGAACACCCGCACCAGAAAGCGATCGGCGAAAGCCGCCAGCGCGGCGTCGTCGGGCAACGCGTTGCTGGCTCCCACGCAGACTCGCAGCGGCACTTCGGTCTCGGTGTGACCGCGGCGGAAACGACGCTCGTTCAAGAGCGCGAGCAGCGTGTTCAAGATCGCGGTCGAGCCGAGAAAAACCTCGTCCAGGAACGCGACGTCCGCCTCGGGCAGCATGCCACTGGTCAAGGTTTCGACCTTGCCTTGCTGGAGCTTCACCAGATCGACCGGCCCGAAGATCTCGCTCGGCTCGGTGAAGCGACCGAGCAGATACTCGAAGTAACGGCCGCCGAGCGCCCTCGCGACGCGGCGCACCGCCTCGCTCTTCGCGGTGCCCGGCTCGCCGACCACGAGCAGGTGCTCCTCCGCGATCGCGGCCAGCGCGATCAACTCGACGGCCACTTCGCGCTCGACGAGCCCGACCGCAGCTCCGCGCACGGCGCGCTGCACCGCCTGAGCCGCCCTGGCCAGAAGCTCGTCGCTCATCGAAAACCGCCACCCGCGAGCTCCACCCGCATCGAACGCAGGCTAGCCGAGAGCCTGGTCGCGATCGATGGAAGCCCAAAAACCCCAAAGAAACCTCGCCGGCACGCCACGATGTAGGCAGTGGTGCGACCACCCACCGTGACGCGGAGACCCCGCGGGCGCCCGGCTCGTGTAAGCTGATCGGTTCGAAGGCAGGGCACGTGAACTATTGGAAAGTCACCGCTTCGGCGCTCGGCATCGTGATCACCTGTCGAGGGCACGACAAGGAGGGGACGGTCGGACCCGCGGTTCGAACCTTCCACGATCTCGCCCGTGAGCGCGGCAGTGCCTTCACGATCGTCGGCGACCTGCGGGACATGACCGGCTACGAGACCGAGTCGCGAGTCGCCTGGCAACAAGCCTTCTACCAGCACCGAAAGCAGATCGAGGGACTGGTGCTGGTCGGCGCGCGCTCCGCGCTGATCCGGATGGGAGCCGCGGCCGTCGGCGCGTTCGCCGGCATTCCGGTGCGCTTCGTCGCGAGCTGGGACGATGTCGCCGGCGCGCTCCGCGCGGGCTGAGCGACTTTTCGAAAGGTTCACGAGCGGGCTTGACGGATCGCGCGCCGGGATCTATTAAACCAATAGGTTAATTAACCGATAGGTTTAGTACGATGCCCGCCGATCAGCTCAGCCTCACTTTTTCCGCCCTCGCCGACCCCACGCGCAGGGCGATCCTCACTCGCCTCGCCAGCGGCGAATGCTCGGTCAGCGAGCTGGCCGAGCCGTTCGCGATGAGCCTGCCGGCCGTCTCCAAGCACCTGCGCGTGCTCGAGCGGGCCGGGCTGATCGCGCAGCGGCGCGAGGCCCAGTGGCGGCACTGCCGGATCGAAGCCGCGCCCTTGAAAGAAGTCGCCGATTGGACGGAGCGCTACCGGACGCTCTGGGAGCAGCGCCTCGATCGATTGGACGCCTACCTCGAACAGCTTCAGAAAAAACAGGAGAAAAGCCATGGTCGCAAAGCACGCCGCAAATAGTCAGACGTTTCAGGTCAGTACCCCCTCGGATCGCGAAATCCGGCTGACGCGCCTGTTCAACGCGCCTCGACAGCTCGTGTTCGAGGCGATGACCAGACCCGAGCACGTCAGGCGCTGGTGGGGAAACCTCGACGAACGCTACTCGGTCTCGGTCTGCGAGATCGATCTGCGTCCGGGCGGCGCCTGGCGTTTCGTCGGCCGCACCCCGCACGGCGACGTCGTCTTCTACGGCATCTACCGCGAGATCAGGGCTCCGGAGCTACTCGTCTACACCGAGATCTACGAGCCCTATCCGGACGCCGAGTCGGTCGTCACCCAGCTGCTCAGCGAAGAAAACGGCAAGACCCGCCTCACGCTGACCGCCGTCTATCCGTCGCTCGCGGTGCGCGACACCGTGATCAAGAGCGGCATGGAGCGCGGCGCCGCCATCAGCTACGACCGGCTCGAGGAAGTGGCGGCCGAGCTACAGCACCGCCAGCCAGGAGCGGCCGCCCTTCGTTAGGGACAGGCGCGGATCGCACCTTTGCGATCATTCGAGTCAGGCGGCGAGTCGGGAAGGGATTGGGGTCGTACTTCTGCCCGTCTCAGCGCGTCGCCTCACACGATTGGCGTCGCTGAGCGGCTGAGCGGGTTCGATCCGCGCCGGACGGTGACGTCCCGCCGACGCTTGCGACGGCCAGTGCTCACCCCAATCCAATCTCGAACCTTATCGATGCCAGCGGTCGCTGGTGACGACTATCGGTCCCAGAGGTCGCTGGTGACGACGCCGGCGGCCCTGACGGCCAGCGCGGGGATCGCGCGCTTGGCGATCGCCATCATCTTGGCGTCGAGGCCGACGAACACGCGCTCCTGGTTCTTCGCGACGGCGCGCAGAATCGTCTTGGCGCAGCTCTCTGCGCTGGTCATCGCTACTTTGACGAACATTTCCGCCTCGCGCTCGCTGACGTGGCGGGCGTTGTGGGCGATCTTGGTCTTGATCCCGCCCGGATGGACACTGGTCACGCGAATCGTGTCACCGCGCAGCTCCTGCATCAGCGTCTCGTTCAAGCCGTGGACCGCGTACTTCGACATGTTGTACGGGCCGTTCTTCGCGAACGGCACGAAGGCGTTGATGCTCGACACGTTGACGATGTGGCCCGCGCCGCGCTCGCGGAACAGCGGCAGGAACGCTTTCGTGCCGTAGATGACGCCCCACAAGTTGACCGCCAGCACGAACTCGATGTCCTCGTAGGAAACCTGCTCCATGCTGCCGCGCACGCTGACGCCCGCGTTGTTGATGATCGCGTCCGCGCCGCCGTGCTGGGCTCGGACGTCGGCCGCATAACGCTCGACGGCGGAGCGATCACGCACATCGACGACGTGCGTCGTGACCTTGGTGCTTCCGGAGAGCAGCGCCGCGGTCTCGCGCAGGCCGGCTTCGTCGTTGTCCGAGGCGGCGACGTGGGCACCGAGGGCGACCAGCTCTTGCGCGAGGGCGCGACCGATTCCCGATGCGGCGCCCGTGACGGCGACGACTTTGCCCGCGAGGTCTGTCATGGTCCGGCCATTCTGGTACCAACTAGTACCAGAATCAACTAGACAACCTTATTCGATTGCATTAGCTGAATTTCCTGTAGGTACTTCATGGTACCATCGACACCCGCCGTCCCCGAGCTCGATCATCGTGCTCGCCTGCTCGAGGCGATGGCCGTCGCCGTCACCGAAAAGGGCTATGCGCAGACCACGATCGCCGACGTCGCACGCTGTGCGCGCGTTTCCAAGCGCACGTTTTACGAGCACTTCGCGGACAAGGAGGAATGCTTTCTCGCCGCCTACGCGGCGTTGAGCGACCTGGCGTTCGAGCGCATCGCCAGCGCGGCGCGGCAACAATCGGCTCCCGAGGCCCGTCTCGACGCTGCGCTGCGGGCGTACATCGCGGTACTCGAAGAGCAGCCGGCGATGACGCGCTCGTTTTTGATGGAGATTCAGGCCGCCGGGCCCAAGGCGTTGCTTTTGCGCCGAGCCATCCTGGGCCGCTATTCGGACTTGTTGCGCATGCTGGTGGACGCTGCGCACGCTGGTCACCCCGAGGTGGCCCCGCTCTCTCCCGACATGGCCACTGCCTTGGTGGGCGGGATCAACGAGCTACTGTTGCTCACGCTCGAACAGGGCCATACGCGCTTCGGCGAGGTGGGAGCGATCGCTCGCCGGCTGATCCGCGCGGTCGCGCTTCCGGATCGGCCCGGCAATTCTGCCACGAGCTGAAGCCGCGCCTGGGCCCGGGCGAAAGGATTGCGCCCGACGCTCTCGAAAAACGTACGAATTGCGCGCCGGCAGGGACAAAAGCCGCACCTGCAACCGGGAACGGGGATTGCTTATGAATCAGCCCAATGAGGGCAAACGTATTTCGCAGCAAGAACCGGTTCGGCATCGAAGAGGTCGAACGCCCGCGCGCTGGAGCCGGGGACGCCGTGATTCGCATCACGCTCACCACGATCTGCGGAACCGACCTCCACATCGTGCGCGGCGAGTATCCGGTCGCCGAGGGCCGGATCATCGGGCACGAACCGGTCGGCGTGATCGAGGAGCTCGGCGCCGGCGTGACGGGCTACTCGATCGGCGATCGGGTGCTGGTCGGCGCGATCACGCCGTGTGGCCAGTGTCACGCCTGCCTCGCCGGGCACGCCGCGCAATGCGGCCACGGCGAGGGCTACCAGGCCGCCGGGGGGTGGCGCTTCGGAAATACGATTCAGGGGACGCAGGCGGAGTACGTGCGCGTTCCCAACGCACAGGCCAACCTCGCCAAGATTCCGGACGAGCTCACGGACGAAGACGTGGTTCTGCTGGCCGACATCGCGTCGACCGGCATCTCGGGCGCCGAGTCGGGGGGCGTCCGGATCGGGGACGCGGTCGCCGTTTTCGCCCAGGGTCCGATCGGCCTGTGCGCGAGTCTCGGCGCCAAGCTGATGGGCGCCGCGCTGATCATCGGCGTCGATGGTGACGAAACGCGCCTGCGTTTCGCGCGGAAGATGGGCGCGGACGTCGTGCTCGACTACCGGCAACAGGACGTGCTGGCGGAAATCAAGCGCCTGACCGGCGGCGGCGCCGACGTCTCGATCGAAGCGCTCGGGATCCAGCAGACCTTCGAGAGCGCGCTGCGCTGCCTGCGACCCGGCGGAACGCTGTCGAGCCTGGGCGTCTACTCCGGAAAGCTCGAGCTGCCCTACGACGCCTTCGCGGCGGGGCTCGGCGACCATCGCATCGTCACCACGTTGTGCCCCGGTGGCAAAGAGCGCATGCGGCGCCTGATGGAGATGGTTCGGACCAAGCGTTTCGACCTGAAGCCCCTCCTCACGCACTCGTTCTCGCTCGCCGACATCGGCGCAGCGTACGAGCTGTTCGGCGAGCGCCGCGACGGCGTGATCAAGGTCGCCATCAGGCCGTAGCAGGCTCAAGCCGGGCGCAGCGCATCGAACCGATCCATCAGCCCCGGTACCGTGACGTCGAGCCAGCGCGCGAGCCCCCGATCGACCTCGATCTCGTGGCGAAGCCGATTCAGCCGCGTTCGCGCCACCGGCTGGCT
>Ga0111538_10007191_pt1 | contig 15019 bp, 10 predicted proteins | sample SoiMethybrSBSTD1_FD_79669 | JGI IMG/M metagenome (GOLD analysis project Ga0111538, IMG submission 79669) | Bulk soil microbial communities from a Populus tree surrounding site in Tennessee, USA - Soil MetaG P. TD hybrid SBSTD1 (version 2)... | ecosystem: Environmental > Terrestrial > Soil >... | reverse complement strand
TTCCGTTGGGATAACCAAACGGAACAGCCGGAGAGCTCTCATTGCCTGTGGCGAGATCAAGCTGATGCAGCGCGCCATTGCCGGCGAGAACATAAACTGTCCGCGCACCAGATGCTTGAGGAGGCCCAATCACCGGAGTCGCCGTCAGACCGCCCGGACACAGCGGATCTGTGGCCCGGCCGCTGCGCGCCGGAGTCGGATACTCGAAACGCTTCTTCCAGAGAATCTCACCACCATCGGCATCGATGGCGTAGATGTTGTCCGAGACACCGGCCTGGAGGACGATCTGCTTCGGGCCGTTCGCCGTTGGAACACGACCAACGATCAGCGACGGAAGCAGCGCGTGCATCTGACGCGGCGCGTTGTCGAGCTTCAGTTTCCAGAGAATCTTCAGATTCGCGACGTTCTGTTTGGTAAGGATTGTCTCGTCCTGTTGCCAGTTCGTCCGTTGCGGATTTGCGCCATCGGTCGGCCAGTCGGCCCCACGCACGGCGACCGCGAGTGCGACGCCCAGCATCGTGCCAAAAACTTTCGTACACCACCGTGTTCTGCTCATGGAACGCTCCGCTCTGTGCTTACAGGCTTTTCAGCCACAGGTTTCGAAAAGACACCTTGCCGGTGTTTTCGATTTGAAGTGCGATGAGGCCGCGCGCCACGGCCATCGTGGGATCGTCGTCGATAAAGATCGACATGGTGCGACCGTTGATAATGTGCGTCAGGGTGTTGTCGCGCGCGATGATGTGAATTTGATTCCAATCGCCGGTCTTGATCAGGTTTTTGAGTTCGTCGGGATCGCCAAGCATCGCGAGAAGGCGAGGCCGCTTGCCCTGTTCGGACCTCACGACCTGACCGCGCCATGCGATGATGCCGCGCGAAGTGGCCTGCTCATAGAGCTGGCCCGTGTAGCGACCGGCGAAATCGAAATCCGCCTGATAGCCTTTCACGCTTGCGGCGCCGGCCTGGCCGGTTCTCACGCTGCGATATTGAATTCCGCTGTTGAGCCCGGCACCTTCGAGTTTCATCTCGGCTTTTAGTTCAAAGTTCGCCGGTTCTCCGCCCTTCCATATAAGGTAGGCCGTCCCTGCGGGTTTCTCCGGCGTCGAGATGCCAACGATCGCGTCACCTTCCACCCGCCACAATTCGGTGTTGCCGTCCCAGTCCGTCAGGCTTTTTCCATCGAAGAGAGGACGCCATCCGTCATGATCGTCGAATGCGATCGGATCGGGTTGACTGAACCCGCCGCCTCCTCTTGCCTGACCGCGTGCTTGTCCGGAAAGTTGTGTGACAAGCGACGATGCAAGCGCCAGCGCAATGATGGCAATCGCCAGCCGAGCCCTTGTTGACATGTTCTACCCCTTGAAAGACGGAGGGATCATAGACCATCGGAGTGGCCATCTCAAAAAAGTGGTCTGGTGCGCCGATCAATTTGTCCAACAATCAGCGCAGAACAGTCAGCATTCAATGGTCAATGGATTGATCCGCGGGCACGAATCACGCCAACAGCAGCCGGACGTCTTCGCGGCTGATCATTGACTACCGACTGTTCTGCGCTGACTGTTGGACTTGTTGCACTGATTATTGGACACGCGAAAACGGGCACTCAGACTATCGACGACTCATTGTGTGAATGTCTTGTTCAGAATCATCCCGTTGATCGAGACATTGGTCAGCGTGATGTCCTTCACGTGCTGGAGAATGTCTGCCTTCTCGACGTTATCGAACCTGCAGTTCACCAGCCGGAGATTGGTTATCGGCGTGTGCGCGTAACCGCGCAGCAGGAGGCCGTAAGTGCTCTTCTGACTCCTCACGTTGCGAACGTCGATGTTGCGAACAACAGGCGGGAACTGGCCCGCGTCGCCTTCCTCGTAATTGAAATCCACGGCCACGATCGCTTCTTTAACCTGTCCGATCGTGACGTCACGCATGAAGACGTTCTCGATGGTTCCTCCGCGCACCGAGTTTGTCTTCAGCCGCAACGCGCGATCCAACTGAGGGCTGTCCATGCGACAGTTCTCGGCAAAAATATTGCGGGCGCCTCCAGAAATTTCACTACCGATCGTCACTCCGCCGTGGCCGTCCTTCATAGTGCAATTGCGAATCACGACATTCTCCACGGGCACGCCGACGCGCCGACCGTCATTGTTTCGGCCGGACTTGAGAGCGATGCAATCATCCCCGGTATCGAACGAGCAGTTATCGATCAGAACGTCGCGACAGGATTCCGGGTTGCATCCGTCATTGTTGGGCCCGTGACTGTTGATCGTGACGCCGCGCACGATGACGTTCGTGCAGAGGACCGGATGAATCTCCCACATCGGCGAATTCAGGACCGTGATTCCTTCGATCAGGACATTTCGACAACGGTAAGGTTGAATGAAGTTCGGACGAAGGAACGGCCCGTCGCCGAAGACACGCTCCGCAACAGGAATGCCACGCGCGCCGAAATCCACCAGGCGCCGGCGTGCTTCTCCCTGGGTTCTCGTCCAGTTCCACCAGTGTGTGGCGTCGGATTGGCCGTCTAGCGTGCCTGAGCCTGTAATGGCGATGTCCTGCTCATCGAACGCATAGATAAACGGAGAGTAGTTCATCAGCTCCGTACCTTCCCAGCGCGTGAAGACCGCAGGAAGGTATAGGTTGGGGTCGGTAGAGAACTTGAGAACGGAACCTTCGGAGAGATGAAGGTTCACGCGGCTCTTAAGACGCAAGGGACCGGTGACATGCGTTCCCGCAGGGATTACCACGCGGCCTCCGCCGGCAGCGTTACATGCGGCGATGGCTTCGTTGATGGAGCCGAAGCGGGTGACGGGAAAATCGCGCTTCGGGAAAGTCGGCGCCTTGATGCGGGCGAGGATTCGAGGCATCTCGCGCCAGGGATCAGAGGCGGCGCGCTGAAGAGGCACGGACGGCAGAGCAGCGGCCAATTGCAGGAATTTCCGACGGGAAAAATGAGACATGCGGGTCACGCTATAGCTGCCGGTGCGACGGTGTCAACAGAACCAGGGAGAATTTCACGTTCGACCATCCGACCGGATGGTCGGATGCCAAATCCGAAGAGCGCTTATTCCACAGTCTCCCCCAGACTCCCCAACGGCAGCCCAAGATAGTTCTTCGCATTGACGAAGCAGACGTTGCGCACTACATTCGCCAGCAAATCGGAATCGTCAGGCAGAAGTCCCGCGCGAACGTCGTTGCCCAGAAGATTGCACACCAGACGGCGAAAATACTCGTGCCGGGAATAAGAAAGAAAACTTCTCGAGTCTGTCACCATTCCAATGAACCGGGAAAACAACCCGAGATTCGACAGCGCGCGCATCTGCGCCTCCATGCCGTCCTTCTGATCCAGAAACCACCACGCCGACCCGTACTGCATTTTCCCCGCGACGGATCCATCCTGGAAGTTACCCATCATCGACGCGAACAGTTCGTTATCGCGCGGATTCAAATTGTAGAGGATGGTCTTCGCAAGCTGATTCGAGTCATCCAGTCTGTCGAGGAACTGTGCCAGCGTCGACGCCTGATCAAAGTCACCGATCGAGTCGAATCCCTTATCGGGCCCAAGCGTTCGTCGAGCGCGCGCATTCGTATTGCGCAACGCGCCGAGATGAAACTGCTGGACCCAACCTCGCGCGTGATCCAACACCGCCATGCGATACAGCAAACCCGACCGGAACTTCTCCGCCGCGTCGGGATCCAGCCTCTGCCCCGCCCGAAGCGTGTCAAAGGCGGCAACCAGGTCGCGTTCAGTAAACGCTGCCGCAAACATCCGCTCCAGGCCGTGATCCGACGCACGGCACCCCGCCTCATGAAACACCGCATGCCGCTTCTCGATGGCCGACCAGAAGTCTGCAAACATCGCTATCGACGTATTACTTGAAGCAGCCAGCATATCGACCCAGGCATTCCACTTTTCGGGATCGTCCACAGCAAGAGCGCGGTCGGGGCGCCAGGTCGGGAAAACGCGTGTTTCAGGTTTCTGCCGAAGCGCCAGTTCGTGATGATGCTCGAGGGAGTCCACGGGATCGTCGGTCGTGCAGACCACGGCTACACGGAATTGCTGCAGCAAACCCAGCGTCGTGAAACGCTCCGACTGCAGCAACGCAGTTGTCTTCTCGTAAATCGACCGCGACGTCTTTTCGTTGAGCAATTCTTCGACACCGAACGGACGCTTCAGCTCCATGTGCGTCCAGTGATACAGCGGATTGCGAACAGTCTCCGGAACAGTCTTCGCCCATGCCTGGAACTTCTCGAGGTCCGACGCATCGCCCGTACAGAAGCGCTCGGGCACACCGTTCGCCCGCATCGCACGCCACTTGTAGTGATCGCCATCGAGCCAGATTTCCGTCATGGATCGAAATCGATGGTTATGCCGGATCTGGTCCACGGGCAGATGACAGTGGTAATCGATGATCGGTAACCCTTCTGCAATATCGTGGAAGAGTCGGCGTGCAAGCTCTGTCTCGAGTAGAAAGTCCGTGTGAATAAACCCAGTCATGACGTCGTTCGAAGCCGCACCGGTTCGAGACGCGGCGCGAGAAGATGGATGCTCGCCAGGGCGACAAGGTATGCCACTCCGGCGATGGTGAACATCGTCACGTAACTACCCTGATTCTGGCGAAACCAGCCTGCGCCGAGATTCATCAGGAATCCTCCCATCGCGCCGGCGAAACCACCGAAGCCCACCACAGATCCAATTGCGGGCTTGGGAAACATGTCCGATGTGATCGTGAAAATGTTTGCAGAGAACCCTTGATGGGCTGCGGCTGCGATGCCGACCAGCCACACCGCCATCCACGGATTCGTGACGCGAGGCGCCATCGCCACCGGAAGGATTAGCAGCGCGCACACCAGCATCGCGGTCTTGCGGGCGGCATTCGGAGTCCAGCCAATCTTCAGCAACCTCGAACTGAGCCATCCGCCGCCGACGGAACCCACATCGGCGAGCAGGTAGACCGTAACAAGCGGCAACCCGATGTTTCGCAGATCGAAACCGAACGTGTCCGCCATAAACAGCGGAAACCAGAACAGGTAGAACCACCAGACGGAATCTGTGAGGAACTTCCCTGTCGCAAAGGCCCACGCCTGACGATGCCGCAAGAGCTCCAGCCAGCTGACTGGGACAACAGGCTCGGGAGGGTCACTCTCGATGTGCTTCAGTTCGTTGGCTCCAAGCGCGGGATGCTCGGCCGGCTTCCGGTACAAGGGCCACCAGAACAGCACCCATACGAGACCCATCAGTCCAGTGACCGCGAACGCCGCGCGCCAACTCCACTGAAGCGTGAGCCATGGAACGACCAGCGGCGCAACAATTGCGCCAACATTCGAGCCGGCGTTGAAGATACCCGTCGCAAGAGCCCGTTCTTTGCGAGGAAACCATTCGGCCACAGTCTTGATTGCTGCTGGAAAATTTCCGGATTCTCCGAGGCCCAGCGCGAAACGCGCCGCGGCAAATCCGATCACCGTCGATGCCAGCGCATGACCCGCCGCGGCGAGCGACCACACGACCAGGTACACCGCATAGCCGATTCTCGTACCAAATTTATCGATGAACCATCCCGCGAACAGGAAGCCGATCGCGTAAGCAAGCGTGAATGCAGCGCTGATGTTGCCGTACTCCTGGTCACTCCATCCGATTTCTGTGCGTAGCAAAGGTGCAAGAACGCCCAGCACCGATCGATCGACATAGTTGATTGTCGTCGCGAAGAACAGAAGCGCGCAGATCCCCCAGCGTACGCGCCCGACACCCCGGATCATCGCTTGCCCTCTTCAATCGTTCGGCCCAGCGTGGATTTCCAGAAGCGCCCTGCAGGGAACTCGAATTCCGCAATCGAATCCGCCTTGATGTCGATGCTGTATCCCGGGCGGGTCGGAGCGAGATACCTCGCGTCTTTGACGATGCAGGGATCGACGAAATGCTCGTGCAGATGGTCCACGTACTCACACACACGATCCTCCTGGGATCCGCTGACGGCAATGTAATCGAAGATCGAGAGATGCTGAACGTATTCGCAAAGGCCCACCCCGCCGGCATGAGGACAAACAGGCTTGCCGAACTTCTTCGCCATCAGGATCACCGCCAGCGCTTCGTTCACGCCACCCATTCGGCAGGAATCCACCTGCACGTAACGAATGGCGTCGGCCTGCAGCAGTTGCTTGAAGATCACACGATTGTGGCAGACCTCACCTGTTGCGACGGCGATTGGTGCGATCTCACGCGCGATGCGTGCATGACCAAGCACGTCGTCAGGACTCGTCGGCTCCTCGATCCACCACGGATCGAAACGGGCGAGCGCTTTCATCTGTGTGATGGACTCTTCGACGTCCCAGCATTGATTGGCGTCCATCATGAGCTTGCGTTGCGAACCGATCTCTTCACGCATGAGTGCGGCACGGTGCGCGTTGTCTTCGAGGTTCTGGCCGACCTTCATCTTGAACGCGGTCCATCCTTGAGCGATCGCTTCGCGGCAAAGCCGACGTACCTTCTCATCGGGATATCCGAGCCATCCTGTCGACGTCGTGTACGCGGGATATCCCGAGGCGCGAACGTCAGCCTCGCGCGCCTCGCGTCCGGCGCGAGCCGACTGCAACAGCGCGATCGCTTGCTGCGGCGTGAGCGCGTCCGTAATGTAGGTGAAGTCGATGGTGGAGACGAGTTGTTCGGGAGACAGGTCGGCCAGGTGTTTCCACATGGGTTTCTTCTCGCGCTTGGCCCACAGGTCCCACACCGCATTCAGGATCGCGCCGGTGGCCATGTGCAGAATGCCCTTTTCCGGTCCCAGCCAGCGCAGTTGCTTGTCAACCGTGAGATCGCGATAGAAGGAGCGCATGTCCGCGACCAGGACATCCATGTCGCGTCCCACGACGTGTCGCTGTAGAGCGTGAACCGCAGCGACGACAATCTCGTTGCCGCGGCCGTTGGTGAAGGTCAGGCCGTGGCCTTCCAACTCCGTTCCCGTTTCAAGAACGACGTATGCCGCGGAGTAGTCGCCCTGATTGAGCGCATCGGAACCGTCCTGATGAAGGGACGTGGGGAATCTTATATCCCGGACGGTAAGGTTTGTGATCTTCATCTAGTCGTGCTGTTCAGCTATTCCGCACCTAATTCCACGACAATCAGAACTGTCCGTTTCATGGGCGGAAGAATAACCGCGGATTACACGGATTAAAACGGATTTCACGGATTATCCGTCTTTCGCTTGACACGCCAGCGCGATCCCTTTACATATCTCCCGAAAGCTTGGGAGGCCTCGATGAAATCCAATAAGGGCGTGAACTGGTTCGCCGGCGTCATATTCGCGCTGATCGTCGCACCGTCGATTGCATTTGCGCAGCCTGGAGCGTTCGGGGGCGGGTTCGGTCCGCCGTTGAGTGTCGTGAATCCTCCGAGGACCTTCGCGACGTCCGACGAGCACTACAAATACTTGCTCGACCAGGCGAAGGGCGGCACGAAGCACACGCTCGCTTCCGTCCCGCGTTGGGATGGATTGTGGGTCACCGCCGGCAACACGCACATGGATATGTTCATCGATCCGCCTGGATCCGGATTTAAGGGCAAAGTCCGTGCAGGCACGTTGACCCCGGCATACGAGGCCGCCTACAAGGAGCGCTGGCGTCAGCAGACGGAAATGGGTGAAGTGCAATACGACCGCCTGACGCACTGCGAGCCGGTGGGTTATCCGCGGTGGCTGCTGGAACCGTATTCGCACGAGTTCATCAACCTTCCTCAGCAGTCGACCATGATCAACGACTACGGACCGGGCATACGGCGCGTGTACATCGGGCAGCAGCACAGTAATGTGTACGGGACGCACTCCTGGTTTGGCGACACGATTGGATTTTGGGACGGTAACAAGCTCGTCACGTCGACGAAGTATCTGCTGCCGGCGGACTTCACGCGCTGGTCGCCGATGACGAGCAACCAGTTCGAGTCGGTCGAAACATGGGAGCTGAAGCAATACCCTGGAGGCGTCGAGCGGCTTGAGGTTCAAGTTACGTTCTACGACAAGCACCTGCTCGTTAAGCCCGTCAGCGCCGTGTATGCGTTCCGTCGCGGGAAGGACCTCGAGGCGGCGGGCCATCGCGTCCAGCACTGGGAATGCGAGGGGAGCAGCAACGACTTCCTCAAAAACGGTACGACGTCGTCCAGGTTGCCGGGCGAAGAAGGTTTCAAGGATCCGCGAGGGTCGACCATGTTCCCGGAACTTCCTGGCCAGTCCCGCGACCCGATCTACAACACCACGCTGCCGGGTAAAAAGGAGTAGAAAGATGAAAAGGATCTTTGCCGGGATGCCGGCCCTCACGCTCGCATTGCTGCTGACGTCATCCGTCGCTGTGGCGCACCATTCGTTTGCGATGTTCGACCGCACCACGGAGAAGGTCGCTACAGGTACTGTAGTCCGCTGGACCTTCAACAACCCGCATTCATGGCTCCACCTGAACGTCAAGGACAAGGACGGTAAAGAAACACTTTGGAGTTTCGAGGCCTCATCACCGACCGCGCTTCTCCAACGCGGTATCACCGGCACGACTTTCGAGCCCGGACATACGATTACAGTCCTCTATTGTCCGCTGAAAGATGGTCGTCCGGGCGGCGGACTCGGATGGGCGAGGCTCGCCAACGGTACCTTCATCAATCCTGCAGACGGCGGGTGCACCGGCAACGCCGACTCCATCGAGCGATGGAAGGGGTGGCTGGAGAAAGGCTACACGTCGAATACGGAAGCGTTGAAGGCGAAGTAGGGCTATTTGAATTTCTTTACGATCGACGGCCAGTTGACGACCACTGTCAGCGGCTCGGAGGCCTCACCACCGACAGTTTTAAGCAGGAGGAAGCGTTGTCCGTCCGCAGTGACGGCGTATTGATCCATTGTGGGGCTCATGGACAGGCGAGTATCGAACAAGACTCGGGGGATGCCAGACTGGATGTTTGACGCCGACGTCGTCACGTCTACCACCATCAGCTTTCCGTCAGCAGCGAGATAGAACAACTCTTTCCCATCACGCCGCCATCGCGGCTGTGATCCCCCGCTGTTCGAGATCTGTCGTTTTTGATCCGCCTTCGGAAACGACACCGCATAGACCTCCCATTTCCCGGATTCCTCCGACGCATAAGCAATCCACTTCCCATCGGGCGAAAAGTGAGGCTCATCTTTTCTATAGGGAGACTGCAGGACAGGAAAGGGCTTGCGATCGGCTAAACCAACTGCCCAGAAATCGTTGGGCGTCGGCGCCCACGTTGCGTAGATGAGGAATTTGCCGTCGGCAGACCAGTCTTCAACGTATTCCGGATTGGAGGAATCCACGATGACGTCTTCCTTTCCCACTCCATTCGTCTTCCTCACTCCAATATCCGCGGTGGTCGCGGCGCTTTTTGTATACAGAGAGTAGGCGAGTTCCAACCCGTCGGGTGACCACACAACGTCTCTGCCGGCGGTAGAACCGCGTTCGTCATGAGTCAGGCGGCTCGTGACGTTGCGTGCCAGGTCGACGATCCACACATCGGATCGGGAACCACCGCCCGCAGCAATCGACACGGCGACCTGCTTTTCGTCCGGCGACAAGGCGAAGTTGTCGGTGTACGCACGCACATCCGCGGCGGCCTCCACTTCACCTCCAGTTCGATTAACCCAGATGAATTGCCGTGATGACGTGCTTCCCGCGCGATAGAGGAGAATTCCCGTTTGAGATGACGAGAAAGCAGCGCGCGCAGATCCCTGGAGGGAAGGCAGGCCGTCTGCCACAGGAATGGGCTCCCCCGATACGGTCACGTTCGTTGGGCTGAATGCCTGTGCCAGCAGCGTCGAGTCTCGCTGATACAGCAGGTACCCTGGAGCTGCAAACAGCGCCTTGGACCAGCCGCTAACCAGTCGTGTTGTTTCTTGCGAATCGAGGGACCCGACATTGATATTGTTCGACGAGTCTTTCTCCGACCACGACGTGTAAAGGAATCGGCGGCCGTCGGGCAGAAAGTGGGGTGCATAGTGTCCTGTTTCGCCCGAAGCCAAAGTCGTGACCTGTTGTGGTTCACCGCCGGAAGCCGCGACTCGATACAAAACGTTTCGTGCGGAAAACAGGATGACGTCTTCCTCGTTCCAGGTGCCGGTGCCGGCCAGATTCGAGGAGATATCCTGCATCGCTTGTCCGTCCACATCGACCCGGCGCAATTTTCCGCCTGGTAAGACGAACGCTACAGATCGGCTGTCCGGCGACCAGAACGGCACGTCCGTCGCGCCATCGGTTCCGCGCAACTGCTTCGCATCCGTAGAGTCGAGCGGTCGGACGAAAAGAGCCGAACCGCCGTTTTCTGTCGATGCGACGAACGCAATGCGACGTCCGTCGGGAGAAACGGAAATGAACGTCGCATTTTTCATGATCGGGGTCGTGACGGAGAAGCGGATTTCTTCGGCGGGGGGTGCGCCACGAAAGTAAAGGTACGCGGGTATCGCCATTGTGATCGCCAACATCGTTGCAACAGCGACCAGCGTCCACGGCAGCTTCTGTCGTGACGGCGTTGCCGCGGGAGCTATCGTTGAAGTCTCGGCTTCCCCACCGCCTGATGCGATCCATTGAAGTTGAACGCCCAGGTCATGGATCGTCTGCCATCGGTCGTCCGGTTCCTTGCGAAGACACACGCGGAGGACGTGTTCGAGAGCCGCGGGGACGGACGCCTCGCGCTGCATGATCGGTTTCGGCTCGGCGTTCATGATCGAGGAGATGAGACTCGCCTGGCTTCGCCCCTCGAACGCTTTCCTGCCGGTCAGCATTTCATAGAGAACATTGCCGAACGCGAAAATGTCTGTTCGACAGTCCGCGTCGCGTCCTTCCAATTGCTCCGGCGCCATGTATTGCAGCGTGCCGAGGATCGTCCCCTGGACCGTGACGTCCGCATTTGTTGGCACGGCCGATATCGTTGCAGACTGTCCCGTCAGCGGCTTCAGCTTCGCGAGGCCAAAGTCCAATAGCTTTGCGCCGTTTTTCGTGAGCATGATGTTGGCCGGCTTCAAATCGCGGTGCACGATCCCTTGCCGGTGGGCTTTGTCCAACGCATCGGCGAGTTCAATTCCAACCTTGAGTGCTTCCGCTACAGAAAGCTGCCCACGCTCCAGCCGTCGGGCGAGCGTCTCGCCTTCGAGAAACTCCATGACGAGGTAGGCCGTGCCGTCCTGGTGTCCGACATCGTGAAGCGTGCAGATGTGAGGATGGTTTAAACCTGCAATCGCCTGCGCCTCGCGCTCGAAGCGCTCTTTCATTTCCAGGTTGTCCGAGAAGTGCCGAGGGAGAACCTTGATCGCAACGCTCCGGTTCAGCCGGAGATCGATGGCGCGGAACACCTGCCCCATGCCACCTTCCCCGATCATCGACTGAACTTCGTATGGCCCGAGCATGGCGCCCTTTAACAGACTCATGTGCGCGAAGTATACAGGGAGGAATAAATAGGGACGTACCCCAATTCAGGAAGAATTGGGGTACGTCCCTATTTATTCCTTTCCCGAAATTAATACCGAATTCATCACGGTCTAATGTTCCCGGCGTTAAATCCTCTTGAACGTCAAAGAAGGAGGATTGCATGTCAAACGCTATTCAAGACCGAGTGGACTACGACCTTCGCCTTAATCCCCAGCATCATGCCGTCGCCATACTCCAGCGGCAGTATGTGGATACCGTCGAGTTACGCTCGCGCATCGATCACGCGCGAAACCTTATCGAGGCTCCCTACGCCGCTCCCGTGCAGTCGCTGTTGGCTGGATTGCGCGAGGAGTTGGCCGTCGTCACGAAACTGTTGCAGGAGCGACTCGGAGCGCTTTCACCGGATTACACTCACCTGCAACGGCCGCATACGGAGTCCGAACAATTCTGGCAGCTCTTTCGTATCGATGGCTGCGACTGTTCAGGACACCTGGAAGCATTGCTCTGCGGCTACGTTCGATACGCACGAGCAACGAGCGATTCCATTGCCCTTCTGCAAACGCTCGGAGACGAAGAGAGCGTGCAGCTTATGCAAATAATGTTTGACGCGGCCGATAGCGGCATCTGGTTCCTGGAATTCTATCTGGAGGGTTTAGCTCTGCGAATGGATCTGGAGCGCCTTCCGGAATTCGCTCCGACGATTGAAGTCTAGGTCTTCTCGATTCCCTGATCCATTTCGAAAGATGGCTGCTGGGTTGTAGGATGCCCGATTTTGACCGCTGGCACACCCGCCACCGTCGTGTGTGGCGGTACATCCGTCAGCACCACGCTGCCGGCTGCAATCTTCGAGCCCTCGCCGATGACGACGTTGCCGAGGATCTTGGCGCCGGCTCCGATCAAAACCCCACGCCGCACTTTAGGATGACGATCCCCGGTGGTCTTCCCCGTTCCACCCAGTGTGACTTCGTGCAACATCGAAACATCGTCATCGACCACGGCTGTTTCTCCAATAACCACACTCGTCGCATGATCGATCAGAATCCCTTTGCCGATTCGGGCCGCGGGATGAATATCAACAGCGAAGACTTCAGAGATTCGATTCTGGAGATAGCACGCCAGCGCCGTGCGGTTTCTTTCCCACAGCCAGTGGGAGACGCGGTACGACTCGAGAGCGTGGAAACCTTTGTAGTGGAGGAACGGCTCAGAAAGTCCTCGTGATGCCGGGTCACGACGGACCACGGCATCCAGGTCCGTCCGAATCGCTGTTCTTATCTCTGCCGATTCCTCGAAGGCCTCGTCCATGAACTCGCGAATCGACATTGCGGGCAAATTCGGTGTTGCAAGCTTGCTCGCGAGGTGGAAGGACAGCGCCTGTTCCAGCGTCCGGTGATTCAGTACCGTGAGATGGAGGTAGCTCGCGAGAATAGGTTCCGCGTCCGCTTTCTCGCGGCATTCCTCTCGCAGTCGATCCCATATCGCGTCACTGGGCATGTTTCACTCTCGAACGGACTATATTCGGAAAAACCTGAAATCCCTAACCGCGGATTACGCGGATTAAAACGGATTTCGCGGATTCAGTCCGTGCAATCCGTGTTAAAAGCTCAAACGCGCCGCCAGTTGGGCATTGCGTCCAGATCTGGCGCTGGTCACAACGCCAAAGTCATTCGCCCCCAACGTGAATCCCGGAACGTTGAAGTTTGTGTGATTGAGAAGGTTATAGAACTCCGACCGCACGTCAAGCTTCACACGCTCCGAAAGTCGGAACGACTTTTCAATCGTCATGTCGGTCGTAACAACGGACGCTCCTCGAAGAACTGACCGCGGAGACGTTCCAAACGCCAGAGGAGCAGGTTGAGCAAACGCGGTCGTGTCGAACCATCGGCTCACCGTGCGCTCACCTGGAGGAAGCTCCGGATTGCGCAGAAGGTCGGGCCGCAGCGTGCCGGCAGGAAACAATCCGCTGGCGGTATTGGACGCGGTGACCACCGTGAACACCGGGCCGGACATGTACGTCTCGACGAGTCCGAGTTTCCAGCCTCCGAGAGCGCCGTAAAGGAAACGGTTGTTGCGGACAGCAGCAAACGAAGGAATCTCGTACTGCACTGTCACGAGCACGTGATGCGGCACATCGCTGGAACTGCGGGCCTTGTCCAGGCGTCGGTTGTAGGCATCCATGTAACTGCCGGTCGCACCGTATTCCGTAGTCGCCTCCACGTCATCGATAAATTTCGAGAACGTGTAGTGGGCAAGGAATGCCAGGCCACGATTGAAACGTTTCTCCGCGCGGATAAATCCCGCGTGATAAGTCGAGCTGCCGATTGTGGGATTGATCCATCTCACATCGGTGAATTGAGGAAAAGGACGATTGAAACGCAAATTTCCCGGACCTGCCAACTCGTGTGGCACCTGGTTGAGGCTCAAATCGGGGCCGTTCAGGTGATGACTCACATTGCCCATGTAGCCAACTTCAATCAGCAAATCCTGCGTCAGTTCGCGTTGCACGTTCAGGTTGTACTGGTAGGAGACTGGTGCGACCTGGCGGGGGTTGAAGAACGCCACCGTCGTGTTTGTCGCCTGCGTGAGCGGCACGGCGCCGAACGAATCAGTCAGTGCCGGCCGGGTTACTGCCGGAAATCCGTCTCGCAGCCGCAGCGCGCTTTGAAGCGCCGCCTGTGGAACACCAAAAGCCGCTGTTGTGGAGAATCCCAGCGACGCCGTATCGCCTATGGTTGCGTCCACCGTTTGCGCATAGAAGATTCCCGCGCCGCCGCGAATCAGCGTACGACCGGACAGGCGATACGCAAAGCCGATGCGCGGCCCAATATTGTTGGTGTCCGTCGCGAACGCCCGCTCGGGCGTTCCATTGATACCGGCAAATGTCACAACACCCGGGGTATTCGAGACAGGATTAATTCTCGAAGGGTCAAAGGAATTCATCGTATTGCCTACGGCCCGACGCGGGAGTTCCAGGTCGTAACGGAAACCCAGGTTCAAAGTGAGGTTTGGCGTCACACGCCAATCGTCCTGGATGAAGAGTCCCAAATATGACGCACGTGTGCTGATCTTGTCTGAGATTTGAATGTTCGCCGCATTCACTTCGCCGAGCAGGAAGCTGGCGAACGCATTTCCAGTGTTGGCAACACCGGGAAGACTCGTGATCAACGGTGTGATCGTGAAGTTTCCGGATGACCCACGGTCGCGAATCTCACTGTTCGCGCCAAAGCGTGCTTCGCCGCCGAACTTCAGCGCGTGCTTTCCTCGCGTCCACGAAACGGAGTCCACAATATGCCGGTCCAGAATCGGTGTTTGCACTCGCGAGACAGCTGCAGGATTTCCGAGCGTTGCATAACCCGGAATCGCGAAGGAGGGAAACGCGGCATCGCTCACGCCGGCCAGCCCGATCTGCGCCGCCAGATTCTCGGCGTTGCCCGGACGCGTATCGATGAATTTCCTTCGGAGATACGTGACCCGAAATTCATTCACCAGACTCGAACTGAACACATGCGTATACGCCCCAAGGAGGCTTTGAATACGCACATCCGTGATGTCTCCCGACGGGTCGGATTCCGGTATGCCATAGTAGCCGGACGCGTACGTGCCACTGTCGTTGATGTAG
>Ga0111538_10007190_pt1 | contig 15020 bp, 13 predicted proteins | sample SoiMethybrSBSTD1_FD_79669 | JGI IMG/M metagenome (GOLD analysis project Ga0111538, IMG submission 79669) | Bulk soil microbial communities from a Populus tree surrounding site in Tennessee, USA - Soil MetaG P. TD hybrid SBSTD1 (version 2)... | ecosystem: Environmental > Terrestrial > Soil >... | reverse complement strand
TCCACTCGAATGGTTTCCGATAAATCTTACTGGATCGATAACCTCATGCGTGGGTCCCGCGGTAACGAGCACGGTCTTGCCTTTAAGCTTCTGGGTTTTCGAGAATAAGTCTTCGATATGTTTTAGGATGTCTTCAGGTTCGGCCATCCTGCCCATACCGATCAAGCCACTCGCTAATTCACCATGCGTAGGTTCGATAATATGATTGCCGAAACCGGCGACCTTTTGGAGATTAGCCGTTGTGGCTGGATGGGCCAGCATATCAAGATCCATTGCAGGAGCAATAAAAACAGGACAACGTGCGGAGAGATAAGTGGCAAGTAAGAGATTGTCACACAACCCATTTGCCATTTTGGCTATGGTATTTGCCGTAGCGGGTGCGATGACCAGTGCGTCGCCCCATAACCCAAGGTCTACGTGATTTGTCCATTCCCCTGTTTCGGGTTTTGAAAATGCAGATAAAACCGGATTTTTTGAAAGTGTTGATAACGTTAGAGGTGTTACGAATTCGTGTGCCGATGGGGTAAGGATGACCCTTACTTCAGCGCCTTGCTTGACAAGAAGCCTGGTAAGAATTGCAGACTTGTAAGCCGCAATTCCACCACAAACTCCCAGAATGATCTTCTTGCCGCGAAGCATTGGGTTGGACAGCTTTTATAAATCCTGCTTCTGGCTGGCATCAGAACGAAGACGGGAACTAAGTTTTCCTTCCAGGAATTCCTCAGTAGCTGTGGTTGTTGGCTTAGGCATCCGCTCGTAGAATTTGGAGATCTCTATCTGTTCACGGTTTTCAAAAACCTCTTCCAGATTATCTACAGTTGTAGCGAACTCCGCGAGTTTGTTGTTCAGTTCTTCCTTGAGGTTCACAGCTATCTGACGGGCGCGCTTTGAAATCACAACTACTGACTCATAGATATTACCAGTCTGCGCTGCTATCTTTTCAATGTCGCGCGTAATTACAGATGATTGAACTGCCATAGTATTAGGTATTATTGTTATTGTTTTTTGACTTGTTAATTTTTTCCAGACTTGAAGCGTAAAGTTTTTCAGCATCAGAAAGATAGGTGCTGCTCGGATACTTGTCTACAAATTCTTTATAGTGATCGACTACTTCCTTGTAGCGGTCGAGTTGTTTTGTGTAAATGCTTTGCTCGGCCAGTTTATATTCGGAGACGATAACAAGATAATAGGCGCGTTCGAGATATTTCGAATCAGGAAAATTGTCAATAAAATTTTCAAGAGCAACGATCGCTGCCTTGTAGCTTCTCATCTTGTAGTACTGATAGGCATTATCGAAGCCTTTCTTTTCGAGCTTTACCTGTGTGGTAGTTATCACTTCAATTGCCTGATCGCGAAACTTGCTGTTCGGATATCGGTTCAGAAACTGCTGCATCGCAGCCATTGCGTCAACGCTGGACGATTGATCAAGATTTGTTCCCGGTGATGATTTATACAAAGAAAAAGCGTTCATAAACCTCGCTTCCTCGGCCATAGAACTTCGTCCATACGTCTCATAAAAAGTCTTGAACTGCTCGGATGACAATAAGAACAGCTCGTCATAAAACTGACAGTAGGCGAGGTAGAACTGTACTTTTTCACCCTCGGGCAGTCCTCGAACAATAGGCATTATTTGTTCGAATAAAACTGAAGCCTTGTAGTAATCTTTTTTGGCGTAATAATTAAGTCCGGCGTCGTATTTTACCCGCCAATCCTGACTTTTTTCGATTTTTCTGAACTTACTGCAGGAAATTCCCCCCAGAAGGATCAAAGCAAAAGTGAAATATATGGATGCTCTCAGCATAAGCCCGCAAATATAATACAAGAAGACGTATATGGAAAACGCGACTTTTTTAGGTTTAGATGTGGGGAATTGCGAAAAATGTCTACTTCCGGACGATTAATTTCCGGGTAATAACACCTTCGTCTTCAATATAGAGGGTATAAAAGTAAATTCCGGCGCTTAGTTCGTCGGTTCGTACTCGCACAAGGTTTTCCAGGGGAGGCAGGTTATACTCGCCCACCACATTCCCCAAAATATTGTGCACCACGATCTTAGCCTTCACCTGATCATTGTTCATTTTGTAGTCGACGAAGGCATGGTCAGTCACAGGGTTTGGATATACGTCTTTCAATGTGATCAACCTGGAATTGTAAAGGTTCTGTTTTTCCGGCTTTTCCTCTACAGTGAAATTGAGGTCAAATTCTATGGATTGACCTGGATTATACTTGTTAAAAGCCACATAGCGAATGGCACTCTCACCTGCAACAAGACCTGCATCCAAAACAACGTCGAAATTATTCAGCACTTGTCCGGCCTCGATCTTTACAATAAAGTCTTCAACCTTGTGATCCAGACAGTTACCGTCGAGGCAGAAATAGTTCTTCTGGCTGCTGCCTATCTGGGCATCAATCTTTCTGATGATCAATGTAATTGCTTTGTCGGAAGTGTTTTTGAAACGAAGCGGCGCGTTGATAGCCTCCCCAATATAGCCTGAATATGATTCCTGGAGACTGGCGACCTCGAACCCCTGCGAGAAAACGCAGGAACTTATTGCTATGCCCATTGCCAACAACAACAAATTCCTCATATACTGCCAGCTCTGCTATGTTTTACAAAAGTTAAACTTTTCGCTGGTTTGTCATAATAGAATGCAAAGTTTTTCGTTCACCCTGCCAATAATTTGTATAGTAGCCGTTTTTATTGATTTTATTGGAATATTTGTCATCGCAACGGTGCCTTTACGACATCGGATTTCTCGGGCTTGTTCTCTTCTTTCCAGGAAAAGCCCTTCAATCTCATATCCTCCTTTTTGAGTTCGTGTGGTGGGATAAAGCTTGCTTCAGGTTGAACATAAAAGCTGAAATTGTTCACCTTACCGTTCTTGAATCGTATGGTGATGTTGCTACAAATAATCTTGTTCATACCCATAGCCGCACCGTCGTCTTCACTCAGGGCGAAGTAGATGCTTTCGCCGTTACCCTCTACGATCACTCGACTTATTTTTGAATCGCTGAATTCAGCGGTCATCTTTCGGCCCTTGATCTGATTGTAGTTGAATAGCGAATCCCTGGATATTACAAATGCATTGACGTTCATAAAGATCTTGTCGATACTCTTTCCTTTGATGAGCATCCTTATAGAATCAGCTGTCATTTGATTTCCCTCAGTCCACAAAACCGGGTCCTTATAAAAATAGATCGTGGAGTCTGCGTCACGGTACTCGAGCGAGTCGGCAAGGCCTTGCATATCGCTCTTGAAGATCTTTACATTGTTGTATGCGAGCAATCTTTTCTTTTTTGGATCCGCATTCTCGACCGACACCAGCGTATCAGCCGAGATGAATAGCGTGTCATTATTATCCGAGACCTTCGCGACATAGGCGTTGTTATATACCTTGGATATACCCTTGGACTTGTAATAATCTACCGCTTGACCGTAAATGATAAGGTTTTCCTTCTTCGATGTCATTACCACGTTACCCCTAAGCCTATAGATCTTGCGTACATCATCAAGCTTGTACTCAAGTCCTGCAATCTTGTACTCCTGCGATTCACCAGCTCCGGAACGAATATCAGACAGGCGCGTTTTCGTGTCATGCTCGCCACCTTCATATACAAATGTGCTGCTGTCTTTGTCATGCACAGTAGTTGGGGTACGGAAGTAGATGATCTTCGATCTTGAATTGTATTGCAGGCTGTCGGACGTCATAGTGTGATCTGGGTTTACGACGTTAACATCCTTCTTAAAAGATGCCATGTTCGAGTTTACATCGTAGTAACCTTTCTTGCTGGTAAGCACATTGATGCTATCGACCAGACGCCCGCCGTTGTAATAGTACGCCATGTTTCTCGGGCGGTCGAAATCTAGATGATCGGTATACAATGTGGATGTTGCCAGTTTAGTGAATACCACGTTGTTACGAAGCTTTGCTCTTTTTACATCGCCATCGTACTCGAGACGTTGCCCGGTAATGGTAATTGAATCGCCTTCTAAAATTCTGATCCTGCCGAAAGCCTCTATAGAGTTCTTTGATTTGTAGAAGTAAGCAGAGTCGCAATAAATTGTCGTCTGGTTTTGAGTGAAGATCACATTACCGATAACTCTTTCGAACTTGTTACCGGCTTGGTCTTTACCGCTACGAAGCTGATCCGCCTGCTTCAACTTAACCCGTTTTTGAGCGGTAGCCGTTTCGGTATTGAACCAGGTTATCAGGAAAAACAGTAAAATGCATTTGATGAGCACGTTACGGTACCGGAAGCAATATGATTTGAATTCTGTGATCATCAGCGCGAAGCTACGACGGTTAATGCTAAAATCGAACTTCCGGCTGCTTAATAGGAACCGGAAATTGTACATTTGGCTATGCTTGAGCAATTTTTGAACCATATCAACCAAAACGATCTTTGCGAGAGGTCTGACACTGTGCTTCTTGCGGTAAGTGGTGGTGTGGATTCGATGGCGATGCTTTATCTATTCCGCGAGGCAGGATTTCAGGTGGGTGTAGCTCACTGTAATTTTCAGCTGAGGGGTAAAGAGTCGGATGCGGATGAAGAATTCGTCAGTCTTGTCTGCAAAGAGCTAGACGTACAATTTTATTCGCGGCGATTTGAAACCGAGGCCTATGCGTGGGAGAACACGCTATCAATTCAGATGGCTGCACGCGAGCTGCGCTATGCATGGTTCGAGGAACTACTGGTCAAAAATGGTTATCGCTGCCTGGCAACAGGGCATCATTTTGATGATTCGATCGAAACAATTTTATTGAACCTCACTCGCGGCTCCGCAACTGATGGGCTGGCAGGCATTCCTCTTAAGAATGGAAATGTTATCAGACCTCTGCTTTTTGCAACAAGAAAACAGATAGAAAAATACGCAGTAGCGAAAGGTATTGTATGGCGCGAAGATCTCAGCAACATGACCGACGACTATCAGCGCAATTTCATTCGACACCAGGTTGTTCCCAAACTTAAAGAACTGAATCCGTCACTTGAAGTGACGTGGCAAAGCGGAATTGAGAAAATTTACGGAGACCTTGCGTTGCTACATCACGCTTTTGCAGATTGGAAAAAACAATTTATAACGGAGTCGGTAGAAAAAATAACCATTCAAAAGGATGCCTTTCTGTCATTTCCGAGAGGTGGATCTTTGCTATGGCGCTATGTAAAAAACTTCGGTTTCAATTTTGAACAATCCAAAGAAATAATCACATCGTTATATGGTCAGCCGGGCAAGCGTTTCTTCTCGTCGACCCATTTGCTGGTCGTAGATCGGGACCTTTTGATCATCAGTGCAGTTCAGCATAATTGGAACGAAGTTATCATAGATAAAGGCCAATCACTTTTTCAACTTGGGCCCTGGCAACTGAGTCTGGAGTTGAGTCACGGCCTGCCCGATATCTTTATTGAGAACGAGGCCTATATTGACCTTTCGCAGTTAACCTTCCCCCTTAACTGGAGGAAGTGGAAAGCCGGGGATGTGTTTTTTCCGCTGGGTATGGAGCACAAAAAGAAACTTAGCGATTTCTTTATAGACAAAAAGGTGTCGATCGCTGATAAGGAGCTCGTTACGGTGCTTGAATCAGAGGGTAAAATTGCATGGGTAGCTGGCCACAGAATCGACGATAGGTTCAAAGTGACTTCCAAAACTACCTCGATCCTTAAATTTTCCTTGACAAGAGCGTGACCTGTAGATCGTTTATAGTTGTCCGCTTATGTTAACTTTAAATAAGGGCTGCAGGTGGCCATTGGCTTTTGTGAGAAATTATTTTCAAAATCCTGCCTTATTAATAACTTGCCGCGCCTAATCAGAGGCTTCCAAAATATTAAGCATTGCTTACTAATAACTAAAATTTATTCAAAATGAAAGTAACTGTAGTTGGCGCAGGAAACGTGGGCGCCACATGTGCCGATGTCATGGCCTACCGCGAGGTTGCAAATGAAATAGTCCTAATCGATATCAAAGAGGGGCTTGCTGAAGGTAAGGCGCTTGATATCTGGCAAAAAGCACCAATCGACCTTTATGATAGCCGTTCTGTTGGGGTAACAAATGACTACTCCAAATCTGCCGGATCCAGTGTTGTAGTTATCACATCAGGACTTCCTCGCAAGCCAGGAATGAGCCGCGATGATCTAATCGGTACTAATGCGGGTATCGTAAAGTCTGTTACTGAGAATGTTGTTAAGCATTCGCCTAACGCTATCATTATTGTGGTATCGAACCCGTTGGACGTTATGACATACCAGGCTCATATAACCTCTAAATTCCCACGCACCCGTATTTTTGGTATGGCGGGCATTCTTGACACTGCGCGTTACCGAGCGTTCCTTGCTGAAGCATTAAATATTTCTCCAAAAGACATTCAGGCAATGTTACTAGGAGGTCACGGTGACACGATGGTACCACTTCCGCGTTATACTACCGTTGCGGGTATCCCTGTTACTGAATTGATCGACCGCGATAAGCTCACCGCTATCTTAGAGCGTACAAAAGTTGGAGGTGGCGAACTTGTTAAGTTGATGGGTACTTCAGCATGGTATGCACCGGGATCAGCAGCTGCTCAAATGGTTGAGGCGATTGTAAGAGATCAACGCCGCGTATTTCCAGTTTGTGTAAAGCTGGAAGGCGAGTATGGAATAAAGGATTGTTATCTTGGAGTACCGGTTATCCTTGGAAAGAATGGCATCGAAAAGATCATTGAGCTCGATCTTAATCCTGGTGAAAAAGCTTTAATGGAATCGAGCAGGGCGGCAGTGAGGGAAGTGATGGATGTGCTTGAGAAACTTGGGTAGAGTAGTGGGTCTAGAGGGCTAAGGGTATAGGGTACTCGACATTGAACATTCGGCGCTGGGAGTTGGACATTCATTTGTATTGTGTTCACTTCTTGGTCCCTCCGTATATCACCTCTTCTTTTACTATTCCAAATTTCTTCTGGAGATTTTCTGGCAATTCGGCGGCAAACGTATCCTCAAAAGGATTTAATCCACCTTTACTAATCCGTAAGGGATAATCCTTTCCATACTTTCGGACATGGTCATCCTGTCCGAATATTTTTTCGCGCTCGCGCTTGTCGACGATGGCAGGATCCTCAAATGTACTTTCAGGCAACGGGAGAAAGAATGGAACCTGCAAGATGGCAAAGCCTCCTGGCTTCAGTACCCTATTGATTTCATGGATGGCGCGTATATCATCCGTTACGTGTTCCAGCACGTGGTTACACAATACTACATCAAATGAATTTTGGTCGAATGGAATGTTATGGATATCCATCTTTACTTTGGCCAAAGGCGATTCGATGTCTGCAGTTATGTAGTTGGAGCCATGTATCTTCTCAAAACGGGGAATAAAACAAGCCTCTGGGGCGATGTGAAGTACTCGTTTTTTTTCACCGAAAAATGCGGTCTTTTCCTTGAGGTATAACCATATCAGGCGATGCCTCTCGAGACTAAGACAGTTTGGGCATAACGCATTTTCCCTTGGGTTGATCCGACCATATGGTAGAAATTGCCGGAAGCTTCGGTCACAAACCGGACAGGTCACGTTGGACCCGGCATAAAAGACGCCCACGACTTTAAGGCCCCAACCGCCCACCAGCTGGAGGTATCTTCGAGGAACGTAACGGATCAGCCAGGAAATGACTTTTTTCATGAGCGGCAAAGGTAAATCGTGGGAGATTCATGGACAACCGTCAGGGTTATAGCCCTGAAGAAGTGAAAAGCTGCCGTTTTTGGCCTCCGGTTGCCTTTTTTGGGATGATAATTCCGAACTTTAAGGAGATGTTAAAACTATTTTTGGGCACTTTACATCTTAAGTGAAAGGAAGCCCTAAATCAAAACAACGGATTGATCTGTGACCGAAACTCTACTGGACATCGCGATGATGCATTCTGATAACCTCATAGCCCGCGCTAAGGATGGTGACCAGAACGCGCAGGGAAAAGTGGTGCAGCTGTGGTATAAACGTATCTATAACTTCAGCTTCAAATTCTTCCTTGACCACGACCTTGCAATGGAAGTGTCTCAAAAGACATTTATCTCCATGTGTAAGAACCTTCCTTCGCTGCAGGACAATGCACGATTTAAATCCTGGCTGTATAAGATCGCAGTTAATTATTGCCGGGAGGAAGCACGCAAAAAGAAAGGAAACAGATCACTTTCATTTGACATGGTATGGAATCGTGAAGCAGAGGACTCACCACAATGGGAGTCATCGGGCCATCGGATTGATAGCCCGGAACGACAGTTGCAACACCAGGAGCTGTCAGATGTGTTGCAGGAAGCGTTGCTGGAGATCAATGATGAACAACGCGAAGTAGTTATCATGAAAGAATACGAAGGGCTCAAGTTCAGAGAAATTGCCGAAGTGCTAAACATTTCGGAAAACACAGTGAAGTCGAGGATGTATTATGGACTCGATGGACTGAGAAAAGTTTTGGAACGAAAGAATATCAATAAGGAAACAATAGGTTATGGCATTTAAGGCAAGTGAACAAGATCTGATGGCTTACCTCTATGGTGAGCTTGAAGGCAAAGAAAAAGAGATGGTTGAACAGTACCTTCTCGAAAACGCAGACGCGCGCCTTGAACTTGAAAAGTTGAAGCAGCTGCGTCATGCTCTAGGACACATCAAAGACAAGGAAGTTATTGCTCCACCGATATTTATCGGCGATTCCAGGCCACCATTCATCTGGAATGCGCCTTACTTTAAAACTATAGCCAGCATAGCTGCATCGTTGTTACTTATAATGCTGGTAGGGAGATTAGCTGGATTACAGATCGGCTATGCCGGTAGTGAACTAAGGATCAGTTTTGGCAAACCTGCTCAACAACGGGAAGTTGTTGATGTCAGGCCAGCAGAATCACTTACGACGGGAGACGTACAGCAAATGATCAATGCATCGCTTCAGCAAAACAACATAGCGATGCAGGAGACTTGGGCCGAGACCCAGAAAAAGCTGGATGCGTCTATTGTTAAGAACCTTGCATCTAATTCAGTAAAGATTGACAATCTCGTGAAGGAATCGTCCGCCGCATCGCAGCAACAGATAAGGGACTTTGTTTCAAGTATTCAGGCAGAGAATGTACAGGTGGTCAAGAGTTATTTTCAGCTTTCTTCCACAGAACAAAAGCAATACATTGAAAGTCTGCTTGTTGACTTTGCAAAATACCTTCAACAACAACGCAACGACGACCTTCAGGTGGTACAAACACAGCTGAACAGCCTGCAGAAGAATACAGATTCATTCAAACAAGAGACGGAACAGATCCTTACAAGTATTATTTCAACAGTGGGTAGCAATAATTCCCTTGGCACAAAATATTAAGAGTACAATTCTATGAGAGTAAGTATGAAAGTAATGACTAAAATTTTGATGAGTGTGATGATGGCCGCGATGCTGGGTGTTCAACTGTCCTTTGCGCAGAAGCTTGATGAAGAGCGGATGGATCGGGACATAGCCGTGGCCGAGAATGTCTTAAGCACATTGATCAAACAGCAATTCAGCAATCAGCGTACATTCTTCCCGTTGGAGATCAGGGGGAATTATCAACCAGGCTATGGAGTGACCTTCACGTTACCAGCAGACTTCACCACACCAATAGCATTCATATCACCACCAGGCGTGAACGACGTCGTTATCTGGAACAATCAACCCAATGCTCCAAATGTCACCTACTACTATGACGAAAAGGATGATAGTGAAGACCGCGCGAAGATAGCGAACGAAAAAACCATGCGTCTCAAAGAGAGGACATACTACGACCGAAACCGACTCAACATGGACAGTGTTCGCGATGTTTACAATCAGAGAGTTATAGAAGCTTCAAAGACGTTTATCGTCGATTACGGAGATATGATCGCTCAGCTTCAGCCGGGAGAAAAGGTAATCATTTCGAATCAGGGCAATCAACCTCGTCAATGGGTAGGCCGGTACTTCGATGCTCCTCAACGAACGCATCTCTCGATTGAGGCAGTAAAGTCAGATTTGACTCTGCTTCGTCAGGGCAAGATCACCCGCGACCAGGCACTGGCTAAAATTAAAGTAGTGAATACAGAAACTGTTAATGAAGTCGAGGCAGATCTAGAATTGTTTTCAAGTATTATCGGACGGTTATACGGCCAGGACCTTTCAAAAACGTACTTTATCGGAGATCAGATCTACTTTGAACGGCTGAAAGACTTTGGCGCTATTTATTATATGCAGGTGTATAGTGGTATTGAACGAGGTGATTTCAGCAACCGCTACTACATGCCAACCCTTGGTCTTGAAGATGTCGATCAGGCAACGAAGGACAAGAAGGTAAAAGAAGTGTATCCGAAGTTTGAAAAAGAGCTGAAGGAGAATATTCTCGAATATGGAAGGACTATTAAAAGTTTAAAAGATGACGAGTCCCTTGTAATTCAGGTGTCTATGACGAAGTGTAAGGGATGTAACATTCCATCGTCGCTAGAGTTGTCGGTTAAAGGATCGGTTCTTAAAGATTTTAATGCCGGAAAGATTGATCAGAGTGCAGCTTTAACTAAGATCAATGTAAAAAAAGGAGCAAATCAGTAAGATGAAATAAAATTAAACGTGCCGGCTTGCAATGAAAGGCGAGCCGGCACGTTTGTTTTTATGCCGTTGGTCACAAATTTCGATCATTATATCCTTGGAATGTAACTATTTTTTTAGTTTCAAGTAGATATCGTAGGACGGGTGCTTTGGGGTAAGGCTGTAGAACTTAGAAGCTACGCTACAGCGATGATGGCGGTAAATTTAATCTTCAAAGTCTAAACACTAACGGAATGAAAAGAAAACTACTTATTGGTGCTGGTGTATTTGCAGTGCTATTAATCGGTTATTTCATTTTTAAAGGAAACAGTTCCAGTGATTTAGTCGATATCATAACCGAAGTCAAGCGTGGTCCATTTAAGGTAGAGATCGAAACTACAGGTGAGTTGGAAGCTAAAAATTCCGTCAAAATACTCGGACCTGGCCAGCTTCGCGATTTTGAGATTTGGCAGGTCGCCATCCAAAGCATAGTCGATGAAGGAACTGTTGTAAAAAAAGGAGATTGGGTTGCCACTCTCGATCCTTCAGAATTCCAAAACAAGTATAATGCAAAACAAATCGAGCTGGAAAAGGAAAACGCAGAGTTTGTTCAAACGCAGCTAGATACCACGTTGTTATTAAGGGAAGCGCGCGACCAGCTCATCAATCTAAAATATACTGCCGAGGAAAAACGGATCATTGTAGAACAGTCGAAGTATGAGCCGCCGGCTACGATCAAACAAGCCGAGATTGCGATGGAGCGAGCGCTGCGAGAATATGAACAGGCAAAAGAGAACTACAAGATAAAGAAGCGTCAGAATGCTGAAAAAATGAGGGAGGCATCTGCAGAGCTGCGCAAGGTCCAGAGCGAAAACACACGCATGACAAGCGTTCTTGCAGCGTTCACTATTATCGCCCCTGAACCCGGTATGGTTATCTATACGAAAGGATGGGACGGTAAACCCATCAAAGCGGGTTCGCAGATACGCATGTGGGAGCCGACTGTGGCAACGCTGCCGGACCTCACTAAAATGGTATCAAAAACGTATGTCAACGAGGTGGATGTGCGCAGAGTGCTCGCGGGCCAGAATGTGGACATTGGGCTGGATGCCTACCCCGATAAAAAACTCACAGGCGTTGTAATGCGTGTTGCAAATGTTGGAGAACAACGACCTAATTCAGATGCCAAAGTGTTTGAAGTGGCCGTAGAAATAAATGGCACAGACCCGACCTTGAGACCTTCAATGACCACCAGCAACCGGATCATCGCAAAGACAATTGACAATGCATTGTTTGTTCCGCTGGAATGTCTTCATAATGAAGCTGATTCTATCACTTACGTTTACAAAAAAAATGGCGCCAAAACGGTCAAGCAGGAAGTGATGGTCGGCGACACTAATGCTAACGATGTAGTCATCCTGGGTGGACTCACGGAGAAGGATCGTATTCATCTTTCAATGCCGCCAGGAATGGAGGACGACGAAATTAGCCTTCTTAAAGAAATGAACGGGAAGCGAAAGAAGTCGCAACCTGAAGATGATGCTCCTAAGAAAGAAGCCGCCCCTGTTGCTGTAGTGCCCGCCACTGTTGAGTAATTGGCATGTCCGCGACTTTTTTCACCTGTTTGGTTAATCTTAAGCGACGTCCGCAGAAGAATTTTTCGGTGCGATCGTTCGAAAGTCCGAGGTCAAGTCCCTGTGTCCAAAATCTATAGTTATGTTATCACCACGATTGTTAGCTAACCTCTACATTGCTATTAATGCAGTGATTGCAAACAAAATACGATCGTTGCTCACTGCCCTTGGTATCATCTTCGGGGTGGCCGCAGTTATTGCGATGCTTGCCATTGGCAACGGGGCACAACAGGAGATCCTGGACCAGATCAAGCTGGTAGGCGTTAATAACATAGTTATCAAGCCTATTGTTGAACAGCAGGAAGAGAAAGTTGAAGAGCAGGTTGGTCAGCGGGAGAAGAAGAAATTTTCGCCTGGCCTTACAGTTAGAGATGTAAGCAGCATTGAATCAACTATTCCCGGCATTACCAAAATAAGCCCTGAAATCATAATCGATACCCATGTAATAAGAAACGGCTTTCGACGATCGGCAAAGCTGGTGGGAGTGGATCCGAACTATTTTGACATCTACAGCTTTGAGCTTGCGGAAGGCCAACTATTCAATGACGAAAGTCAACGGCTGGGCTCGCCGGTTTGCATTATTGGTTATTCAATAAAGTCTAAATTTTTTCCAACGGAAGATCCTATCGGTAAGAGTATTAAGGTTGGTCAGCATTGGCTTACGATCATAGGACTTCTTAATGAAAGGCTGGTATCAAAATCGAGCATAAGCAAGCTTGGCATCCGAGACTTCAACATGGACATTTATGTCCCGCTTCAGACAGTCCTTATCCGCTATAAGAACAGAGACAAGATCACCGCGGAACAATTGCGGCTTCAATCGATGCGAAGCCAGGGTATGGTTTTCAGAAATCAGGGTGATACCGATACCCAAAGCGAAGCTGAAAAAAAGAACTATCACCAGCTCGACCGTTTAGTGATCCAGGTAGATGCTACAGACAGGCTTTCGACAACAGCTGAAATTATTTCGAGACTTCTTGAAAGAAAACATTATGGAGTCGTCGATTATGAGATAGAGATTCCTGAGCTTTTACTGAAGCAACAACAGCGTACAAACGACATTTTTAACTATGTACTGGGAGCTATTGCCGGAATCTCGCTACTTGTCGGCGGTATTGGCATAATGAATATTATGCTTGCATCTGTTCTCGAACGGATCAAAGAGATCGGATTACGGTTATCAATAGGCGCAAAAAAATCTGACGTTGTCCAACAGTTCCTTTTCGAGGCGATAATGATCAGCGTGTCGGGTGGAATCATTGGTGTGATTCTCGGTATTGTCATGGCTTATGTTGTGTCCGAGTTTGCGGGAATTCCCACGATAATTACAATTACATCTATTATTCTATCATTTGGTGTTGCGGCGACTGTAGGGCTGATTTTTGGAATTGCTCCAGCGCGAAGAGCCGCAAGTCAAGATCCAATTACATCCCTTCGTTATGAATAAAGGCTTACCAATTCTTTTAGTTGGCTTATTGTGCTTCGTCGTGTCTGTTTCTGCTCAGACACGTTATGCTCTTGAAGATGTTCTCAGGATGGCGCGGGAACAATCGCCGTTTTCCAGGCAGGCCGAGACGCGAAAAGAAAACCGCTACTGGCAGTACCGGTCGTTCAAATCCAACTATAATCCTCAATTGCGTCTGAGTGGAAACCTTCCAGACTATAACCAGGACTATGTCCAAAACCGACTCGATGACGGAACTATTGCCTTTCAACAACGTGAACAAACTACCGGAGCTCTCAATCTTGGTTTGTTCCAGCCGATTTATTTTACTGGTGGATCACTCTCTGTTAACTCCAACCTCAATCGCTATAATGATTTTCTTTATGATATTGAGAGTTGGAATACTACGGTTCTCAATGTAGCTCTCACCCAGCCACTACTGGCATTCAATCCATTGCGATGGGATAAAAAGACTGAGCCGTTGCGATATGAAGAATCCCGCCGCGACTATGTAGAAGAAATGGAGTTTATCTCGCGCGAGGTAACGGACAGATTTTTCTCTGTGCTGGATGCCCAGATCAACCTTGAAATCGCTCGGTTCAATCTAGCTAACAATGATACCATCTATAAGATTGAGAACGGACGGTATAACATTGGAACGTCACCTAAGGACAAGCTTCTGCAGGCCGAATTACAGTTGCTTCAGTCGCAACAAGATGTTACAGCTGCAAGGATTGCTCTCCAGAATAACAAGCTCGACCTACGTTCGTTCCTTGGTTTAAGAAATGTAGATGATTTCTCGCTGATTCTTCCTGAACAAATTCCGCAGATGACCATCGAAGTAAATGAAGCCCTAAGACGGGCGAAGGAAAACCGCGCTGATTTTATTGCTTTCGAGCGACGAAAGATCGAAGCTGAACGCGAAGTGGCAGCGGCGCGCGGCCAACGCTTTCAGGCAAATCTTACTGCGTCATTTGGGCTTAATAACCAGGCACCGACGCTGGATAATTCGTACAAAGATCCCCTACGACAGCAGCGCGTTAACGTTTCGTTCAACGTTCCAGTCCTTGATTGGGGACGAAACAAAGCGCGAATGAAAACGGCGTATGCCAACCAGAAGCTCAACAACTACGTGATTGAGCAAGACGAGGTGAACTTCGAGCAAGAGATCATTACCCAGGTTACGCAGTTTGACGTATTACTCAGCCAGATACAGATTACTAAAAAATCCGATGAGGTAGCGCACGAACGCTATGTTGTATCGCAGAACCGTTACCTCATAGGTAAGATAGATATCACCAACCTTAATATCGCACTGACAGAGAAAGATAGGGCAAGGCGATCCTATCTCGATGCCTTGCGATCGTTCTGGACATCGTACTTCGACCTCAGGAGATTGACATTGTACGATTTTTC
>Ga0111538_10007189_pt1 | contig 15022 bp, 12 predicted proteins | sample SoiMethybrSBSTD1_FD_79669 | JGI IMG/M metagenome (GOLD analysis project Ga0111538, IMG submission 79669) | Bulk soil microbial communities from a Populus tree surrounding site in Tennessee, USA - Soil MetaG P. TD hybrid SBSTD1 (version 2)... | ecosystem: Environmental > Terrestrial > Soil >... | reverse complement strand
CCGTCATCCTGGAGGTGGGGCTCGGCGGGCGCCTCGACACGACGAACGTGGTGCAAACTCCCGAGCTCTGCGTCATCACCCCGGTCTCGATCGATCACGCCGACTGGCTGGGCGACACAATCGGCCTCATCGCTCGCGAGAAGGCGGGCATCCTCAAGCCAGGCGGCCGCGCGGTGATCTCCCGGCAGCCCGAGGAGGCCCTGGCAGCAATCCGCACGCGGGCCGAGGCCATCGGAGCGCCGCTCACGGTGTGGGGCGAAGACTACGAGGCCTTCGAACAGCGCGGCCGTCTGGTGCACCAGAACGCCGAGCGCCTGATGGACCTGCCGCTGCCCACGCTGATGGGACAGCACCAGATCGTCAATGCCGGCACGGCCGTTGCGGCCGCCCTGCAGCTCAAGGGTCTGGGCGTCACGGATGCGGCGATCGAGCGGGGACTTCTGGAAGTCCGCTGGCCCGCGCGCATGCAGCGACTGGGGGATGGTCCCCTCGCGCGTCTGCTCGCGCCCGGCAGCGAGCTTTGGCTCGACGGCGCCCACAACCCAGCGGGTGCCGAGGCGATCGCGCACACCCTGGCCGAGCTCGAGGAACGCGCGCCCAAGCCCGTCGGCCTGGTCGTCGCCATGATGGGCAAGAAGGACGCGGCCGGGTTTCTCGGCCATTTTCGCGGGCTTGTGCGCCGCATCGTCACCATCCCCAACCCGGGAAGCCCTGACGCCGGCCACGATCCCCTGGCGCTCGCCAAGGCTGGAGGGGCTCTCGGCATGGCGACGGACGCTGCTCCCGATGTGGAGGCGGCGATCGCCCGTCTGCAGAAGGTGGAGCGTGGCCCCCTGCGCATCCTGATCTGCGGCTCACTCTACCTGGCCGGCCACGTGCTGGCGCTGCAGGAAGGTGCCCAGGCGCAGATGAATTGACGGCAGCAGTGGGGCGCACGGGCCGTCCGCTATCAGATAGTCGAGATATTCCCAGCACTTGACACCGATGCAAACCAATCGCCGGGGCATCGCCTGCGAAATCGGCTGCCTCGACGCTGGCGATGGTCCGGAGTGCACGAACCCGAATCGTACCGCCGGACCTGCCGGCTGCGGCAGCGTTGCATTACTGCCGCGGGCCGGAGGGTGCCTCAATCCGGTGGGTGCATATTCGACCGACACGCCCTATATTCCCGCTGCGTTTCCTTGGGGGGTCGCGATGTTCCGCAGGAGCTTCGTCATGAATCCGCGCCCGGTGCAGGCGCCTCGGGCCTACCGTGCGCTCGGCGCGCCCGGAGGTTCAGCACGGTTGATCGCATGCGCGCTTGCAGGCGCGCTGGCCTTTGCAGGGCTTTCGGAGGTGGCCGTCGGTCAAGATGCCGCCAAGGACGCGGGCAAGGCCGAGCCCAACCTCGAAGGCGCCTGGAGCGGGGGCGGCAAGGTCACGTTCGCGATGACCGGATCGAGCGAGAGCGCCCGCTGCCGCGCCCACTACCGCCGCAGGACGAAGGACACCTACTCCGTGCAGGCGACCTGCGCGACGGCCTCGGGCAAGGCGGCACAGACGGCCACCGTGCATAAGATCGGCGAGGGCCGCTATCGCGGCAACTTCCACAACGCCGAGTACGATATCTCCGGCACGATGTTTGTGGTCGTGAACGGCAACAGCCAGAGCGTCCGCCTGACGAGCAGCAGCGGATCGGCGAGCCTGAAGCTCAGCCGCTGACGCCCCGCGCACGGCCGCCGCTCCCGCGATCAAGTGTCGGCGGGCGGATGTGCGGACGACATGGCCGTGCCAATCATCAGGGTCGGCACGCCCGCAGTGTGACTTTTCACCGTGAAGACCTTCGTCTGCGGCCGACGGCCGGCACGGATGTCCGATGCGTCGATGCCGGCGGCGCGCAGACGCGCGTGCGCCTTGCCGATATCGGCGACGCGCCACGATAGCCCCCAGAGACGGTCCGGCCCATCGCTCACGCCGGCCTTCAGATCGTGGGCAACTTCGACGATGAGGCCGCCGCAGCGGAAGAAGAGAAGTCGCGCACCCCATGCCGGCTCGGTGCGGTCGAGCCGCAGGCTCAGTCCCAGCCGTCCGGCAAAAAGCGCAACAGCGCGCTCGGGGTTGGGCGAGCGGATGACCACGTGGTCGAGCCCCGACACGATCTCGTCGTGTTCCGCATCGGCCGGCGGCAAGGGTCCCGTTTGCGCCGGGCCAGGCGCGCGCTCCACCAGCGAGATGCCCGTCCCATGCGTGGCGGCAGGCGCAACGTCGATGGCGCCTCCTCCATCTCCTTGCGCGACGGCCAAGCCGCGGCGTTCGAGGAGGCTCCGAGCCTTGCCGAGATCCGCCGTGGCGAAGCCGAGCGCCGCCAGGCCTTCCACAGCGCCGGATGGCGCGGCGCGAAGCTGCAGGCTCATGTTGCCGAGCGGGAACGTCGCCCGTGCTGCGCCATCACCCCCGGAAGCCCTCTGCGCAGGGCAGCCCAGCAGAAGCGCGTAACCCGCCGCGGCCGAATCGAGATCGCGGGCAGCGAGTGCGATGTGGTCCAGGGCATGGATCATGCTATCACCGCCTCGAATTTGTTCATGTCGTGCGGGAAGACGTGACGGCTGTGGACGTAGGACACCGCCCCTTCTGCGACAGGAGTATGCCCATTTCCTCTACCACGACGCGCCGGAACCAGGCCAAAGCCGCGGCCGGCAGCACTGCGAAAAGGACCCGGTCCGACCGGGCCAAGCCCGCAGACACCCGGCTGCCGGCGGAAGCCAGGCTCGCAGAGCTCCGGCGCCGGCTGTTTGAGATCAGCGACCTCAACTCGGCCGGTGCCGTCCTCGGCTGGGACCAGGCGACCTACATGCCGGCCGGCGGCGCAACGGCACGAGCCCGACAGGGCGCTACGTTAAGCCGCATCGCCCACGAGAAGTTCACCGATGCCGGGCTCGGCAGGCTGCTCGACGAGTTGCAATCCCATGCCGACGGCCTGCCGGCGGACAGCGACGAAGCCTGCATCATCCGCGTCACGCGCCGCGACTTCGAGAAGGCCATCAAGGTGCCGGCCGATTTCGTCGCGCGGTGGAACGAGCACAGCTCGGCCTCCTACGACGCGTGGACACGAGCGCGCCCTGCCGACGACTTTGCCGCCATGCGGCCGCTGCTGGAGAAGTCGCTCGACTTCAGCCGCCGTTTCGCGGATTTCTTCGCGCCCTACAAGCACGTGGCCGATCCGCTGATCGACGGTCCCGACGAGGGCATGACCACGGCCAAGGTGCAGAGCCTCTTCACCGAGCTGCGCGCGGAGCTTGTGCCGATCGTGCGCGCCATCGCCGCGCAGCCCCCCGCCGATGACCGCTGCCTGTTCGGATCATTCGCGGAAGCGCCGCAGCTGGATTTCGGTCTCGCTGTCGTCAAGCGGTTCGGCTACGACCTCGCGCGCGGACGCCTCGACAAGACGCACCATCCCTTCTGCACGAAGTTCGCGACGGGCGACGTGCGCATCACGACGCGCGTGCGCGAGGACAACATCGGCGAGGCCCTGTTCTCCACCCTGCACGAGGCGGGACATGCCCTGTACGAGCAGGGCGTGAGCCCGAACCTCGAGGGCACTCCGCTCAACTGCGGCGCATCCGCCGGCGTGCACGAGAGCCAGTCGCGCCTGTGGGAGAATGTGGTCGGGCGCAGCCGCGGTTTCTGGCAGCATTTCTACCCGGAGCTGCGCCGGGCCTTTCCGGAGCAGTTCACACGCGTGCCGCTCGGCACCTTCTACCGCGCCATCAACAAGGTGGAGCGCTCGCTCATCCGCACGGACGCCGACGAGGTCACCTACAATCTGCACGTCATGATGCGCTTCGACCTGGAGCTCGATCTGCTGGAAGGCCGGCTCGAGGTGAAGGACGTGCCCGAGGCCTGGCGCGCACGCTTCGCGGCGGACTTCGGCATCACGCCCGCAGATGACCGCGACGGCTGCCTGCAGGATGTCCACTGGTATGCGGGCTCGGTCGGCGGCGGCTTTCAGGGCTACGCCATCGGCAACATCCTGGCAGCCCAGCTCTACGCCGCCGCCTGCGCCGCCCATCCCGAGATCCCCCAGGAGATGACGCGCGGCTCCTTCTCGGCGCTCCAGGGATGGCTGCGCCAGAACCTCTATGGCCACGGCCGCAAGTTTCCGCCCGATGCACTGATCATGCGGGCGACGGGAAAGCCTATGAGCATCGCCCCCTACATGGCCTATCTGCGGGGCAAGTACAGCGAGCTCTACACCCTGCCCTAGCGCGAAATACCCGGGCCCCCCGGGGGCCGCGAAACTTAGTGGCAAAATCCGTGGCCCTGACGCGGTTCTCGGGCAGCCGCCCTCGGCCGGCATGGAGCAGCGCCGCCCGGCCGTGGCCGTGAACGCTCTTCATTGCATCGGGAAAATGCACTAGCTTGCAAGCGATGAATCAACCTCTGAAACTTGGCATCGCCGGCCTCGGCACGGTGGGTGCGGGATTGTTGCAGCTGCTGGCCGAGCACGGCCAACAGATCGGCAGCAACGTCGGCCGCGGCATCGAAGTGGCCGGTGTCTCTGCGCGCTCGCGCGACAAAAATCGAGGCGTATCGCTGGCGGGCATGGAGTGGTTCGCCGACGCCGAGCGCCTTGCCATCGACCCTTCCATCGACGTCTTCATCGAGCTGATCGGCGGCGACGATGGTATCGCCAAGGCATCCGTCGAGGCGGCGCTGAAGGCCGGCAAGCATGTCGTCACCGCCAACAAGGCGCTGCTCGCACGCCACGGAACGGCGCTGGCCGGCATCGCCGAGAAGCAGCGCGTCGCGCTGAATTTCGAGGCTGCCGTAGCCGGCGCTATTCCCGTCATAAAGTCGCTACGCGAGGCGCTGGCAGCCAACAAGGTCCGCCGCATCTATGGCATCCTGAACGGCACCTGCAACTACATCCTCACGCAGATGCAGGAGGAGCACCGCTCCTTCGCCGACGTGCTCAAGGAGGCGCAGGACAGGGGCTACGCCGAGGCCGATCCCACCTTCGACATCGGCGGCTTCGACACCGCGCACAAGCTCACCCTGCTCACCAGTCTGGCGTTCGGAACTCGCGTCGCCTTCGACCAGGTGCATATCGAGGGGATCGAGGCGGTGACCCAGGCCGACATCGAAGCGGCCGACGACCTCGGCTATCGCATCAAGCTGCTCGGCGTCGCGCAGATGACGGAGAGCGGCATCGAGCAGCGCGTGCATCCGGCCATGGTGCCGAAGGATTCGGCGGTCGCGGAGATCTCGGGCGTGACGAATTGCGTCGCCATCGACGGCGACTTCTGCGGCAACCTGTTGCTGGCGGGGGCGGGGGCCGGAGCCAAGGCTACGGCTTCAGCGGTCGCGAGCGACATCGTCGACATCGCCCGCGGCAAGAGCCCTCCGCCCTTCGGCGTGCCGTTTTCCCAGCTCAAGCCCTACAAGCGCGCCAAGCTCGGCCAGCATCAGGGCGCCTACTATGTGCGTCTGTCCGTCTACGACCGCCCCGGCGCCATGGCCGGCATCGCCGGGCGTGTCGGAGAGCGCGGCGTGTCGCTGGAAAGCATCGTGCAGAGACGGCCGCGCGGCGCCCAGCCCGGCATCGATGCGCGGCCCAAGCCGGGCTCGGCCACGCCGGTGATCCTCATCACCCACGAGACCACGGAAGAGGCCATGCGCGGCGCACTCGCCGCCATCCTCAGGGATGGACACGTGGCCGAGAAGCCGCAAATGATACGCATCGAGCCGCTCTAGTGCGATGATCGAGAAGCCCGCTACATTCCTCTCAGACAGGCCGGTTCGCGGACCTCGCGATCAGGACGCTGGGACAGCGCGCAAGGCAACGGGGAGGGGGTGATGGAGAACAATATCCAGGGGCACGACACCGCCGGCGGACTGGATCGCATCCTGGTGCTCGAGGTCGCGCGCGTGACGGAGGCCGCCGCCATCGCCGCCGCGCGGCTGCGGGGTCGCGGCGATGAGAAAGCCGCCGACAAGGCCGCCGTCGACGCCATGCGCAAGGAGCTGGCAAAGGTGCACATCAAGGGCCGCGTCGTCATCGGCGAGGGCGAGATGGACGAGAGCCCGATGCTGTACATCGGCGAGGACGTCGGCATCGGCGACGGCCCGGAGGTGGACATCGCCGTCGATCCGCTCGAGGGCACGACCATCTGCGCCAAGGCCATGCCCAACGCACTTGCGGTGCTCGCGATCTCGGAGCGCGGCGGGCTGCTCAATGCCCCCGACATGTACATGAACAAGATCGCCATCGGCCCCGGCTATCCCGAGGGTATCATCGATCTCGACGCGCCGCCCGGCGACACGCTCAACGCCATGGCCAAGGCCCGCGGCGTTTCCGTCTCCGCCATCACGGCCTGCATCCTCGACCGGCCGCGGCACGCGGAGCTGATCGCGGCCGTGCGCAAGGCCGGCGCCGGCGTGCAGCTGATCCCGGACGGCGACATCGCCGGCGTGATCTGGACCACCGATCCCAAGGAAACCGGCATCGACATCTACTTCGGAATCGGCGGCGCACCCGAGGGCGTGCTGGCGGCGGCCGCGCTGCGTTGCATCGGCGGCCAGATGCAGGGGCGCCTGCACCCGCTCAAGAAGGAGGAGGAGACACGCGCTGCGGCGATGGGCATCACCGACATCAAGCGCAAGTTCTCCATGGCCGAGATGGCTTCGGGCGACGTGATCTTTTCGGCCACCGGCGTCACCGACGGCTCGCTGCTCGACGGCGTGCACTTCCGCGGCGAGTTCGCCGAGACCGAGACCGTTGTGCTGCGCTCCAAGACAGGCACCGTGCGCCGCATCAAGACCACCTTCCGCATGCTCGGAACGAAGACCACCCCCGGAATCTAGTCGCAAGACCTTCTCCCCACCTGCCCTCGGCCCTTCCACACAGGGGCCGGAGCGAAAGGGATCGGACCCTTCATCCCGCAACATTGCCCCGATCAAGGCTGAGCCATAGGGTGTGACCCCACGGCTCCGCCCCCGGGGGAGCCAGCCCGTGCAACGCACGAAGCTGTGGAGTTGCGCCCCGAATCGATGCCTGTGCTCGTCAAAGAGCCTACACTCGGCGAAGGGCAGAACGGCACACGACGGGACGCATGGGGGCGCTGGCCAAGAAACTTCCGATCGCATCCGATGCCGCGGCGGGCGTCTACCTCGGCGTGACCCACTCTGCGCGCGGCTATGTCTGGCGTGATCGCCTCGACGCCGCATCGGCCAAGGCGGCCGTCGCCATCAGCCAGCGCCACGGCCTGCCCGAGATCCTCGGGCGCGTGCTCGCCTCGCGCGGGATCGGGCTCGACGAGGTCGCGACCGCGCTCGATCCCACCATCAAGGCGCTGATGCCGGACCCGAGCACCCTGCGCGACATGGACAAAGGCGCCGCGCGGCTCGCCGAGGCCATCGTCGCCAGGCAGGCAATCGCCGTTTTCGGCGACTACGACGTCGACGGCGCCTGCTCCTCCGCGCTGATGCACCGCTTCCTCGCCGCACACGGTCTCGACGCGCGCATCTATATCCCGGATCGCATGACCGAAGGCTACGGCCCCAACCGCGAGGCCATCGCCGCCCTGGTGAAGGAGGGCGCACAGCTGATCGTAACGGTGGACTGCGGCACGACCGGCGTGGAGCCGCTCGCCGCGGCCCGGCCGCTCGGGGCCGACGTGATCGTCGTCGACCACCACCAGGCCGACGAGCTGCTGCCCGACGTCGCGGCCGTCATCAATCCCAACCGCCAGGACGATCTGTCGGGCCTCGGCAACCTGTGCGCGGCGGGCGTCACGTTCATGCTGCTGGTCGCTACGGCGCGGGAGCTGCGCCGCCGCGGCTTCTACGGAATCCAGCAGCCTGCGCCCGACCTCCTGGCCATGCTGGACCTCGTCGGCCTCGCAACGGTCTGCGACGTCGTCCCTCTCAAAGGCCTCAATCGCGCCTTCGTCGCCCAAGGCCTCAAAGTGATGCGCCAACGTCGCAACGCCGGCCTCAAAGCGCTCGCCGACGCCGCCGCCCTCGCGGTGGCGCCGACTCCCTATCACCTGGGCTTCGTGCTGGGACCGCGCATCAATGCCGGCGGCCGTATCGGCGACGCGGCGCTCGGTGCGCGTCTGCTCGCCTGCGACGACGACATGGAGGCGGCGAAGGTCGCCGTCGTGCTCGACAGGCTCAATCGCGAGCGCAAGCAGATCGAGTCGCGCATGCTGGAGGAGGCCGTAGCCTGCGCAGAGCATATGCTGGATGCCGATCCCGATCTGCCACTGCTGCTGATCGCGGGAGAAGACTGGCACAAAGGCGTCGTGGGCCTCGTTGCGAGCCGGCTGACCGATCGGTTCAAGCGGCCTTCTTGCGTCATCGCCTGGGACGACAACGGACAGGGCACCGGGTCGCTCAGGTCCATCGACGGCGTCGACATCGGGGCGGCCGTGCGCGCCGCCGTGGCAGCGGGTCATCTGGCCAAAGGCGGCGGCCACACCATGGCGGCCGGCCTCACGGTCGCGCGCAATGGCCTGGAGATGCTGCGCGGCTTCATGGCCGAGCGCCTCGCGCAGGCAACCGGCGCCGCGCGCGCCGCACTGTCGCTCACCATCGACGGAGCACTGACGCCGGCGACCGTGACGGATGAGTTCTTCGACCTGATCGAACGCGCCGGCCCCTACGGCCAGGGTCACCCGCAGCCACGTTTCGCATTTCCCGCCCACCGCGTGAAATTTGCCAAGGTCGTCGGCGAGACGCATGTGCGCTGCGTGCTCGAGGCGGGTGATGGATCACGCCTTGATGCTGTCGCGTTTCGCGCCGCGGGCCAGCCGGTCGGCGATCTGCTGATGGCCTCGGCTGGCCTGCCGTTGCATGTCGCAGGGCATCTGCGCCGCGATACCTGGAACGGGCGCGACAAGCGCGAGCTCGCCATCGAAGATGTGGCGGACCCGCGCCGTCAAGGATGAGCAACCGACGGCGTAGAGACGCCGCTACGCCGTGACCCGACCTGGCTCCGCGACGTGACGCGAGAGGATCACGCAGCTTCGCTTGAGGCTCGTCAGCCGCTTCTCCATCTGAGCGATGGCCTTGTCGGCACTATCGCGCGTGCGTCCATGGTCGCCCAGGAATGCAGCCTGCCGGGACTGCAGGGCAATTTGGGCCTCGAGATCCATGGCCCGTCGCTTCAGTTCAGCAAGCTTGCCGGCGATCTTCGTCATGCGTCTCCCCGAGATGTTGGGTGGTCGATCTCAGTCCCGTTGCCCCCACTCGCAACGCACTGACAGCAGCAAAGTTCCAGCATCCGCATGCAGATCCGTGAGATGGGCTGTCCCAGACCTCCCTCTCCCCGCGCACCCATCGCGAGCATAAGTGTCGGGAGCAGCCCACATTTTGGTCTACATCGCGCCGCAGCATTCGGTGTCTGCGATCGCAGGGATGCCAACAACGGCGAATCATACCAAGCAATGTCGGCAAGAAGAGGGGCATGGAACCAAACCGAATGAAATTTGCTGCTGCATGCGGCCGCCGCTTGGGGGCTGGCGCACTCGCAATTGTCCTGGCAACGGCAGCGCAGACGAGAGGCGGCCTTGCGCAACCCAGTGACTGCGGGTCTGCCAACTCCGGCCTCCTGGACGTCCAACTCTCGGCGACAGCAAGCGCGACGCGCAGCGTGAAGGTGCGTCAGGGGGACGTGCTGACCTTTGCATTCCGCGGCGAGGAAGACGTGATCGGCTTCGTCACCTTGCTTGCGGGCGACGGCCGCGAAGCGCGGCCGCTCCTGGGCGGGCCTAGCGGGACAACCATCACCCACACTGCCAATGGTGCCGGCGACTTGGACTTTCGCTTCGCCACCGTGGGCGGCGGAGCGTCCGCCTTCACGATGACCTGTACGCCGGCCTCGGCTCAGCGCAGCGCTGAGCGCGGGAACCCGCCGCCGGGCCGTCGCCTGTCACGGCTCGAAGCCGCATACGCCGGCCGACTGGGCATCGCGGCGGAGGACGAAGGCGTTCAGTCCCCGATCGACGCAGTCACCCTTGCAACCGTCCCCCTGAGACGGGGGAATCCCACGTCTCCCGCAAGCGAGGGCGCAAGGCCCGCATGGCACGTCGATCTGCCGAACACCTCCGCATTCGAATGGGAGGGCGCTCGCGCTGGCTCCACCGGACCGCACAGCGAGCAGAGCGACGACGGGGGCGCCCGCAATCTCGGCGTGAAGCTTCGGCTCCAGCCCGCCATCATGGTGGGGGTCCTGGCGCAATTCGATCCGGTCGCCGAGACCCGACTGGGTCCAAGCCCCCTTTCGGAACGCAATTGGCTTGCGGGACCGGTAGCCGGCCTGCAACTGGGCTCAGGCACGTCCCTCAACGCCCGCCTCGGCTGGGGTCCGCTGGACGCTGCACCGGTCCCCGGAATCCATTCCGCCGACCGCCGCATGGTCGACGCGCGGCTCGCCAACACGCAGACCTTCGGCGCTTGGCGGTTTGCCCCGAGCGTCAGCTACAACTATCAGCAGGACACCCAGCATGTGGCCGAGACCGGTGCTCAGACCACTGGCTCCGGCCGTATCGATGTGAGGCCGGAATTGGCCTACCGCATCGACATGGACCACGGCATGTACATCGAGCCCAAGGCGATGGTCGGCAGCTTCTGGGATATCGGCGGCGCGACCGCCCTGGGACCCGCCTCGCCGGGGCATCCGGAGATGCGCTTGAAGGCGGAGACCGGCGTCACGATCGGCAGCATCGACGGCACCAAGGTCCAGGTGGGAGGCAGCATCGAGGAAGGTGCCCCCAGCGCCGCCAACGTGTGGAGCGGCCGCCTGCAGGTCAACGTGCCGTTGAAATAGGCCTCAAAGGCTCGCGTTCATCTGGCGGATACGGCCTGCCAGGATGCGCATGACCCGGAGCGCAAATTCCGGGTCGTGGCGGACCAGGTGGGTGAACGCGGCTTGATCTATGGGCGCGACCTCGCTCGCCTCGGCGGCAATCGCCGTTGCGCTGCGTGGCGAGCCGTCGATCAAGGCCATCTCGCCGAAGACCCCGTTGGGACCGACGCTCTCGAGCACCGTGCCGTAGGTGGTGATGTTCACCTTGCCGGACCGCACGACGTACAGGCAGCTGCCCTCGTCATCCTGCACGAAGATCCTGTCACCCGGCGCATAACGCAGAAGGCGGAACCCCGCGTCCGTCAGAAGCGAGAAGTCGAACCAAGCCTCGTCCATGACCGGCACCTGCGGAGCAGAATCGCGAATCGATTCGAAGCTATCCGCCCCCTCCAGCGACAACAAGAAGGGCAAGCCCCGATATGCGCGGAGCAAGGCCGGCTCCCGCAATGATGGTTAGCGGGCCGCCGATGCGAGGCGCCGGGCGGCAGGCAGCACGCGGCGCCCGACACTTGGCGACGCCGCGCGCAGCGCCCGCGCATCATCGACATCGTCGAGCGAAGCAACGAAGGCGACCGTGCGTCCCTCCAGGTTTGCCAGCGTATCGGCGAGCGCATGCGGGGTCGACCAGCGCACGCCGGCAAAGGGCCTGAGCACACGCGGCAGCCGCCGCAGGCCGACCAGCCAATAGCCCCCGTCGGCGGCCGGACCGAACACCGCGTCGTGACTGCCGAGCAGGCGGAAGGCGTGCGCGACATGCTCCGCGCTGATGCCCGGAATGTCCGTGCCCACGATCACCGCCGGTCCCGGCGGTGCGTGCAGCATCAGGCGCTGCATCCTCTGCCCGAGGTCGCCTCGTCCCTGGGCGATGCGGGAGATTCCGCAAGGCCAATGGCGATCGGCAACGCTCGCATCCGGCGTCGCCGCAACGAATGTCTGCCAGCGCCGATCACGCCCCACGCGCAGCAGCAGGGTCCGCAGGCTTTGCCGCGCGAAACCCGTCGCCGCGACGGTGCCGAGCTCGCGTGCCAGGCGCGTCTTGACCCTGCCCGCCACGGGCGCCCTTGCCATCACGAGCAGACTGTAGCGAAAGGGCGCCGCGCGTTTGCGCGACGCCCTCCCATTCTGCCTGTCATGCCGTGGTCCGGACATTCGGTCCGACGCGGCTGCCGCGCCTACGCGGTAACGGGCTCGAACACGTAGCCGCTGCCATCCTTCCTGATCGTACCGGCGCCCGGCATGCCGAAGTGATAGCCGGTGACGGTCGCCTTATCGGCGATCGCGCGATCGAAGATCTTGCGGCGGTTCGCCTCGGCCAGAGGTGCGTCGCTGTCGAACACCGCGTGCCAGCCGGGGTTCTTGACGAACAGGGCGGGAATGTTAGTGACGTCGCCGAGCACGATCAGCTGCTTGTCGCCGGAACCCATGTGGTAGGACGTGTGACCGGCGGTGTGCCCGTTGGTGTTGACCGCCCGCACGCCCGGCACGATCTCCTTTTCACCATCAAACGGCTTGATGTTCTTCCAGCCGGGGAACACCGCTTGAATGCGCTTGGCCGCGCCCGCGGTGGTGGTCGGAGCCGTCCAGAACTTGTACTCGGCTTCCGGCACGTGGATCTCGGCGTTCGGGAAGATCGGTGCGTTGGTATCCTTGGCCATCAGCCCGGATATGTGGTCGGCGTGGAAGTGCGTGATGACGATCGTCGTCACCTTCTCGGGGTCGATGCCGGCCTTCTTCCAGATGTCGTTCTTGGTGATGTTGCCCGCCATCGGTGCGACCTGCGCTCCGGTGCCGGAATCGAACAGAACGAGATTGCCGTTCATCTTGACGGCCGTCACGGTGAAGGTGATCGGCACGTGCGCGTCGGTAAGGCCGCCCGCCCTGAGGGCTGCCTTCACGTCATCGAGCGAGGCGTTCTTTACGAAGCCTGGATCGTGCGCCCTCTCCCAGATGCCATCGTACATCTGGGTCACTTCGATGTCGCCGACCTTGAATGTGACGAGGTCCTTGGCGGCGCCCTGCGCGAATGCCGGCGTCAGAAACTCCAACGGTCCGTCGAGGCCGAATGCGGCGCCCGCCGTTGCAGCCGAGATCACGAAGCCACGCCGTGATATGCTTTTCATTTAGCCACCTCCCTGGGATGGTATGCAGTAGGCCAATGCCAATCCGGCACTACGATTAGACGATTGCCCGCCCGGAGCCATCCAATCTCACGCAGAGTTGATGCTCCCCGCATCGCTCGACGGTCCGGCCACTTCACCCATACATGCGCTTTATGACATTGGGCGACACGTGCAGCATGTAGAGCGTGAGACATAACAGATTGCGGCTCGAGCGGCGGACGTAGCCTTCGCGCCGGAAGCGCTCGGCACTCGTGACCGCGCGAGAGCGCAGCAGCACGGTGCGCCGGCGACCGAGCCGGCGGACGATGTCGACGTCCTCCATGATCTGCAGCGGCCGGTATCCGCCGATCTCGTCATACAGGCGCTTGGAGATCAGAAGCCCTTGATCCCCATAGGGAAGTTTCAGGACGCTGCTTCGCAGAGCCACCAACCGCTCGAGCAGGCGCGGCTTGATCCCCTCATCGTCCAGCGCGAAGCGGAATGCGCCGGCGGCGGGTGAGCGCTGCTCCATGTCGACCCGCTCCAGGAACTGGGATGCATCGCGCTCCCAGCCAGGCTCCAGAACCGTATCCGCGTGGAGGAACAGCAGCCAGGGGCCACGCGCCCGCTCGGCCCCTGCAGCCAGCTGGGGACCGCGGCCGCCGCTGCTGTGCAGCAACTCCGCGCCGGCACTGTCGACGATCTGCAGGGTCCCGTCGCTCGAACCCCCGTCCACCACGACGACCTCGCGGACGAGCCCGTCCACGGCGGCGGGCACCAGTGCCGCCAGCGTCTGCGCCAGCGTCCCCTCTGCATTCAGGGTTGGGATCACCACCGAGATCATGCCGCCGACGCTTCCGGGATTCGACGCGGCCGCACTATAGGGGCCGGCCGTACCTCACCAAAGACGGGCCGATATTTGTTCTTGATGTGTTCTATTTCCTTGTCTATAGCTTACACCTGAGGAGTGTCTGCAATGACCGGCAGCGGGACACAAGAGGAACGCAAGCTCGTCGAGGCCGAACGCCGGCGCGGGCGCGGCGCCCGCTCGAACCGGGTCGGGCGTTTCGAGAGCGAGCTGCGTGAGACCTTCGACGACGGCTGGGAGAGCCTGGCTGGGCTTGAGCCATTCAAGACCGACGTGTATCGCGAGACGGCCAAGAGCATCATTGCCACCAATGACAGCCCGGACATCAACTTCGAGCAGTCCATCAACCCCTATCGTGGATGCGAGCACGGCTGCATCTACTGCTTCGCGCGGCCGACACACTGCTATCTCGGCCATTCGGCGGGCCTCGATTTCGAGACCAAGCTCTATGCCAAGATCAATGCGGCGGCGCTCCTGGAGCGCGAGCTGTCGAGGCCCCGCTACGTGCCGAAGGTGATCGCGCTCGGCGCCGTCACCGACCCCTACCAGCCGATCGAGCGCGAGCACCTTATTACCCGCGCTGTGCTGGAAGTGCTTGAGCGGGCGGGCCATCCGGTCGGCATCGTGACCAAGTCGGCCCTGGTCGTGCGCGACATCGATATCCTCTCGCGCATGGCAGCGCGCGGCCTTGTGAAGGTGGCAATCTCCGTCACGACGCTCGATCGCACGATTGCGCGCAAAATGGAGCCGCGAGCCGCCACGCCGCAACGTCGGCTCGAGGCGATCAGGGCATTGAGCGCGGCGGGTGTGCCCGTCGCGGTCATGACGGCGCCAATCGTGCCGGCCATCAACGACAGCGAGATCGAACGCATCCTGGCGGCCTCGCGCGAGGCCGGTGCCGGAGAAGCAGCATACGTGCTGCTGCGCCTTCCGCTCGAGCTCAAGGAGCTGTTCCGGGAATGGCTCGAGACCGAGTTCCCGGACCGCGCCCGGCGCTCCATAGCCATTTTGCGCACCATGCATGGGGGAAAGGACTACACGCCCCAATGGGGGCTGCGTCAGCGTGGTGACGGCCCCTACGCCGAGCAAATCGCGACCCGGTTCCGTCTCGCCACCAGGCGGCTTGACCTCAATCTGCGCACGCTGCGGCTGCGCACGGACCTGTTCCAACCTCCGGATGGCAGAGGCAACCAGCTCAACCTTTTT
>Ga0111538_10007184_pt1 | contig 15029 bp, 10 predicted proteins | sample SoiMethybrSBSTD1_FD_79669 | JGI IMG/M metagenome (GOLD analysis project Ga0111538, IMG submission 79669) | Bulk soil microbial communities from a Populus tree surrounding site in Tennessee, USA - Soil MetaG P. TD hybrid SBSTD1 (version 2)... | ecosystem: Environmental > Terrestrial > Soil >... | reverse complement strand
GAGCGTCGCCACGTCGCGGATCGCCTTCTCCGAAGTCCTGCCCACGGTAGGGAGGCCATCGGTCAGGAAGAGGACGAGGGGGAGGCAGCCGGGCGTCGGCGGCTGGCGGAGGGCCTCGAACAGCGCATCGTGCAGGTTGGTGCCGCTCAGGGTCGTCAGGCCGAGGAGGTACTCCGTGGCCCGCGCTATCGTCTCACGCGACTTCGCGATCGGCGCCGGGCCGAAGCGCTCCACGGCGTCGCTGTACGGCAGGATGTTGAAAAACTCGCCTTCGTCGAGCCCGTTAAGGATCGCGAGCGCGGCTTTCCTCGCCTGCTCGAACTTCTCGCCGCGCATGCTGCCGGAGCGGTCGAGGACGAGCGTCACTTCCCTCCGCAGCCGGGCGTCGCCGCCGGATGGGCTACGCGCGGGGAGCCCCGCGAGCAGGAGGAAGTAGCCGCCGCCGGCCGCGGGATCCGGATACGCGATCAGGGAGGCGGTGACGCCGTCCCGCTCGAGGAGATACGAGAGTCGGAACGGTCCGGGTTGGCGCGAGGCCGCGTCGGTCAGGCGGACGCTGAAAGCCCCCGGCCCGGTGCGCGATGCCTCGACGGCGTGGCTGGGCGAGTACACGGTCGAGATGGTGGACCGCGACGCGAGCTGAACCGACACTTTCCACGGCACGCGGTAGCCGGCGGCTTCGCTGCGGGGTAGCACGTAGTCGATTCGGCAGTCGTCCGCTGGCAGGATCTGCTCGTAGACGAGGCGCACGCGCTGCGTCGCGCCGGCCGCGAGGGGGAAGACACTCGTGCGTACAAATTGGAGCCCCGCGAACTCGAGCAGGCCGGGGTCGCGCGCTTTGCGCACGATGCTCTCGTACATCGCCCGGGCCTCATCGCGGGGGAGGACTTTCGCCGTCGGCTCCGAGCTCGACCCTGCGAACGCGAAGCTGCGGACGGCCGCCCCCGCGGGCACGGGGACGAGGAGAATCGCTTCGCGGATCACGCTCTCCGGGTTCCGGACGACCACGTCGAGGGCCGTCGTGGCCACTTGCTCCATCACTTGGACGTCCGCTTCGACGCCGACGACCTCGATGCCTGCGCGCTGGTCGAACGCGTACGCTCTCGACTGCGGCACGATGACGCACCACGTGCGCGGGTCTGGCTGCGAGCGCGGCTCGCTCGAGCCGGTCGAAGCGACTTGGGCGGGCAGCAGGGAGGCTGCAAGGACGGCAAGAGCGCCGGCGGAAACGAGCGCGGAGGGCGTGCGAAGCGTCATGCGGGGTCTCCTGAGGGGGCGATGCGGTGGGTCGGGAAAGGCCTCGAGGACTGCATCGAACTGTACGCCGCAAACGCCGCCGCAGGAGTAAAGGCTTTGTAACCTTGGCAGCGAAGCGCCCGGGACGCGCCTGGCGGGGCCGGACCAAGGCCTGTATCCTGCGGTCGACGCGCTCCAACGTGGGAACAGCGCGCGATTTCGACCTCTCGGCACCCGCTGGATCTTTTCCCATTGAGCGACTTCGCCACGGACCTCGACGCCCTCGACTCTCTTGATCCGAAAATTCTCGAGGGCATTGTCACGCGCGCCCCCGGCCCGCAGGGCTCGATTCCGCTGACGCCGGATTTGCTCCTCGAGCATCCCAGCGGGGACGTCTTCGGCCTCACGCAGAACGCAGGCATGGGCTGGGACCCGCGCGAGCTCGATCGGAAGCAGTTCCTCATCCTGAGCACCCAGGGAGGGCTTCGCGCGCCCGACGGCCGTCCCATCGCGCTCGGCTATCACACCGGGCACTGGGAAGTCGGCCTCCTCGTCGAAGCGGCCGCGCGAGAGATCCGAGAGCTGGGCGCGATCCCGTTCGCTGCGTATTGCACGGACCCGTGCGACGGCAGGACGCAGGGGACCGCAGGCATGATGGACAGCCTGCCCTACCGCAACGACGCGGCCGCAGTGCTGGGGAGGTTGATCCGATCGCTGCCGACGCGCTCCGGAGTCATGGGGATCGCGACGTGTGACAAAGGCCTCCCTGCGATGATGATGGCCCTTGCCGCGGCCAGCGAACGCCCGGCAGTGCTCGTGCCGGGCGGCGTCACGCTGCCCGCCGAAGGCGCTGAAGACGCCGGACGGGTCCAATCTCTCGGCGCGCGCTTCGCGCACGGCGAGGTGAGCCTCGAAGAAGCTTCGGCGATGGCTTGCCGCGCGTGCGGATCGCCAGGCGGAGGCTGCCAGTTCCTGGGCACGGCGGCGACGTCGCAGGTCGTGGGAGAGGCGCTGGGGATGTCGCTGCCTCATTCTGCTCTGGCGCCCTCCGGCCAGCCCGTCTGGCTCGACGCGGCGCGGCGATCCGCGCGGGCGCTGCTGGCGCTGGAGCGGGGGCGTGTCCCGCTTTCTCGCATCCTCACGGACGCCGCGGTGCGGAACGCTCTAGCAGTCCACGCCGCGTTCGGAGGCTCGACGAACCTGCTCATTCATGTACCCGCGGTCGCTCACTCCGCGGGCCTCGCTCGGCCGGCGGTCAACGACTGGATCGACGTGAACCGCCGCGTGCCCCGCCTTGTCGACGTGTTGCCGAACGGCCCCGTGGGGCACCCGACCGTGCAAGTTTTTCTCGCGGGCGGCGTCCCGGAAGTGCAGCTCCACCTGCGGGAGCTCGATCTTCTCGACCTCGAAGTACAGACGGTCGCGGGCCAGAGCCTGGGCCGGACACTCGAACGCTGGGAGCGAAGCGAGCGCCGGCGCCGGTTCCGCGAAGCGCTCTTCGAGAAAGACGGCGTCGATCCGGACGACGTCATCCTGAGCCCCACGCGGGCCCGCGAGCGCGGCCTCACGAGCACTGTTACGTTCCCGCGCGGGAACCTCGCTCCGGATGGCTCTGTGATCAAGAGCACCTCGATCGATCCGAGCGTCATCGATCCGGACGGCGTCTACCGAAAAACGGGCCCGGCGCGTGTCTTCACGCGCGAGAGCGACGCCGTTCGGGCGATCAAGACGACGGGCCCAGACGGCGTGAAGCCGGGCGACATCGTCGTGCTGATCTGCCGCGGCCCGCTCGGAGCAGGCATGGAAGAGATTTTCCAGATCACGTCGGCGCTCCGGTACCTGAGCTTCGGAAAAGAAGTCGCCGTGCTGACGGACGCACGGTTCTCGGGAGTCTCGACGGGCGCGTGCATCGGGCACGTCAGCCCGGAAGCTCTCGCTGGCGGGCCGATTGGCAAAGTCCTCGACGGAGACCGCATCCGCATCGTGGTCGACCGCCGCACTCTCGAGGGCAGCATCGACCTCGTGGGGGAGGCTAACAGCCGGCCCGATGCGGCGCTCTCGCCCGAAGAGGGCGCGCGGATCCTCGCGGCGCGCAAGCCGCGGCCCGACCTTACCGCGGATCCTCGGCTCCCCACGGATACGCGCCTCTGGGCCCTTCTCCAGACTGTGAGCGGCGGCGTATGGGGCGGCTGCGTGTTCGACGAGGCAATGATCCGCCGGGCGCTCGAGCGCGGCCCGCAAGCTCACTAAGAGCGCCACGACACCGCTCCGGCAACGCCCTTGTCTTTCGAGCTGACCAAGGTTCCAATTCGGGGCGTCCGACGGCCCGGGCGCGGACTCCCCCCTGAACGGAACCCCTCGTGATCGAGATCCAGTATCACGCGCCACGTACGCTCGACGACGCTGTCGGGCTGCTGCGCGAGCACGGCCGCCGTGCGCGCGTGCTCGCAGGGGGCACCGATTTGATCGTCCAACTGCGAGAGAACACTCTCGCGAGGCGGTTGGGGGGCGACGGCCGGGAACCGCCTCCGGACACCATCATCGATGGCAAGCGGATCCGGGAGCTGAACGAGCTGTCCCTCGATCCGCGCGGCGGTCTTGTGGTCGGAGCGGCAGTCGCCTGCTCCCGAATCTACGAGCACGAGGAAATCGCGCGGCGGTACCCCGCGTTGATCGATGCTGCGGCGCTCATCGGCAGCATCCAGATCCAAAACCGCGCCAGCCTGGGCGGCAACCTCTGCAACGCCTCGCCCGCCGCCGACGGAATCCCTCCGCTCATCGTGCACCGCGCGACATGCCGGATCGCCGGGCCGCGCGGCGAGCGGCGCCTTCCCGTCGAAGAGTTCTGCACGGCACCGGGCCGCACCGCCCTCGCCCCCGACGAGCTGCTGGTCGCGATAGAGATCCGGCCTCCGCCGCCACGCTCCGCGGCCCGCTACGAGCGCTTCATCCCGCGCAACGAGATGGACATCGCTGTCGCCGGCGCTGCCAGCTGGATCGAGCTCGAGCCAGACCTCGAGACGATCCGGGACGCTCGGATCGCTCTCGCCGCCGTGGCGCCCACACCTCTTCTCGCCGGGGATGCCGCGCGCGCGCTGCTCGGCAAGAAAGCCGGACGCGAGGCTTTCGCCGCCGCAGCGGAAGCGGCCCGGAGCGCCGCCCAGCCCATCTCGGACCTGCGCGGCGAGGCCTGGCAGCGCACGCACTTGGCGGGGGTCCTCGTCGAGCGGACCCTCGAGGTCGCTCTCGATCGAGCCCGTAGGAGCTGAGCCCCGCACTCTGGAGCGCCGAAGCATCATGAAATCACGACTGAGACTCACTTTGAACGGCGAGGACGTCGAGGTCCTCTGCGAGCCGAGGCAAAGCCTCCTCGAAGTCCTCCGGGACAATCTCGGCCTCACCGGGTCGAAAGAAGGCTGCGGCAATGGGAACTGCGGAGCCTGCAGCGTCCTCCTCGACGGCCGCGTGGTGAATTCGTGCATCGTCTTTGCGCTCGAGGCGGACGGCCGCTCGGTGATGACCATCGAGGGCATCGCTACAGGTGCGGAGCTCCACCCGCTCCAGAAGAAGTTCCTCGAGCATGCGGCGCTGCAGTGCGGCATCTGCACGCCGGGCTTCATTATCGCCGCGAAAGCTCTCCTCGACCGCAATCCGCGGCCGAGCGAGGCGGAAGCGCGGCTCTGGCTTGCCGGCAACCTGTGCCGCTGCACCGGCTACGACAAGATCATTCGGGCGGTTCTCGACGCTGCGGGCGCCGGGGCCCCCGCCGGAGGTTGAGCCATGGCGACGCGCTCTGGAAACTACCGGGTCATCGGCACTCGTCCCATTCGGCATGACGGCGTGGACAAGGTCACGGGGCGCGCCCTCTACGGGGCGGATTTCCAGATGGCCGGCCTCCTCCACGGCCGCACTCTTCGCAGCCCGCACGCGCACGCGAAAATCCTCCGCATCGGTGTCGAGAAAGCGCTGCGTGCGCCGGGAGTCAAGGCGGTCGTCACGGCCGCCGACTTCCCCCCGCCGGGAGATCGCATCGCCGACCTCGGAGAGGGCTCGGTCAAAGTGCGCGACCTGTGCGCCAACATCTTCGCGTCAGGGAAAGTCCTCTACCGCGGGCACGCGGTCGCAGCCGTGGCGGCAACGAGCCCGCAGGCGGCAGCCGAGGCGCTGAAGCTGATTGAGGTCGATTACGAGGCCTTGCCGCCCGTTCTCGACGTGCTCGAGGCCATGCAGCCGTCCGCGCCGCTCCTCCATGACGACCTGAGGACGGACGAGCTGGGAGAGCGCGGCACGCGACCGACGAACGTAGCGAAGCACCTGCGATTCGAGAAAGGCGACGTCGCCGCGGGCTTCCGCCGCGCCGACCGCGTGTTCGAGGGGGAGTTCCGGACCGCCATGGTGCACCAGGGCTACATCGAGCCCCACAATGCGACGGCGCTCTGGAGCCCCGACGGCAGCCTGACGATCTGGTGCAGCACGCAGGGCGCGTTCACGGTGCGGGAGCAGGTGTCGACCATCCTCGCGCTCCCCGTCTCGAGAGTCCGCGTCGTGCCGATGGAGATCGGCGGCGGCTTCGGCGGCAAGATCCCCGTCTACCTCGAGCCGGCGGCCGCGCTCCTTTCGCGCAAGACCGGCCGGCCGGTGAAATTGGTCATGGACCGCACCGAGGTTTTCGAGGGCACGGGACCAACGCCCGGCTCTGTCATCCGCGTGAAGATCGGCGCGATGAAAGATGGCCGCATCAATGCAGCGGAGGCATGGCTCGCCTACGAGGCAGGGGCCTTCGCCGGGTCGCCCGTGCCGTGCGGGATGATGTGCATTTTCGCGCCCTACGACATCGAGAACGTGGCGATCGACGGCTACGACGTCGTCGTCAACAAGCCCAAGACGGCTCCCTACCGGGCGCCTGGCGCCACGAACGCAGCGTTCGCCTCGGAGACCCTCCTCGACGAGGTCGCACGCTGGGCAGGCATCGATCCGCTCGAACTGCGGCGGCGCAACGCCGCGCGCGAGGGGACGCGGCGCGCCGATGGGATCGTCTACCCGCGCATCGGGTACCTCGAGACCGTCGAGGCCGCGAGCGAGCACCCGCACTATCGCGCTGCGCTCGAGCCGAAAGGCGGCCGGCGCGGCGAGCTGCGGCGGGGCCGTGGCGTCGCCAGCGGATTCTGGTTCAACGTGGGGCTCAAGTCGAGTGTCGCCGCCAGCGTGAATCCCGACGGCACGGTCCACCTCGTCGAGGGCTCGACCGACATCGGCGGGACTCGCACGTCCATCGCAATGCAGCTCGCCGAGGTGCTGGGCATCGGGGCGGAGGACGTCCAGCCGCACGTCGCCGACACGAGCGGAGTCGGCCACACGGACGTCACGGGCGGCAGCCGCGTCACGTTCGCCACGGGCCTCGCGGCGATCGAAGCGGCTCACGACATCGAGCGACAGATGGTCGATCGCGCGGCAGCCTTGTGGAGCGTCCCGCGAGACGAAATCGATGTCGAAGACGGCGTCTATCGCCACCGCACCGGCTCGAAGTCGATCGACTTCAAAGAGCTCGCGTCGAAGCTATCGGAGTGCGGCGGGCCCGTCGTGGGCCGCGCCACGGTCGACGCCGACCAACGCGGCGTCGGGGGCGGATTCGCCACGCACATCGTCGACGTTGAGATCGACACCGAGACCGGGAAAGTCGCCATCCTCCGGTACACCGCGGTGCAGGACGTCGGCAAAGCGGTCCATCCGTCGTACGTGGAGGGGCAGATCCAGGGCGGCGTCGCCCAGGGCATCGGCTGGGCGCTGAACGAAGAGTACCTCTACGACGCCGCCGGCCGCATGACGAACGCGAGCTTCCTCGACTATCGCATGCCCACGGCGCTCGACCTGCCCTCCATCGACCCTGTCCTGATCGAGGTGCCCAACCCGGGCCATCCTTTCGGGGTGCGCGGCGTCGGCGAGGTGCCGATCGTCCCGCCTTGCGCAGCCATCGCCAACGCGATCCACGCAGCGATCGGCTCTCGCCTGCACGAGCTCCCCATGAATCCCGGGCGCGTCCTCCGCGCGGTGCTGGGCTAGTCAACGCGTGGCGCGGGTTCACCTCCCTCCGCAGCTCGCCCGGCACACGGGAGGGGCGCGAGAAGTGACGGTCCCGGGCCGAACTCTGCGCGAGGTCGTCGAGGCGCTGGAGGCGCTCCACCCGGACCTCAAAGGCTGGCTTCGCGAGCCGGACGGTGAGCGGCTGCGCCCGGGGCTCGCCGCGGCCGTCGACAACGTGCTCTCCGGCTTGCAGCAACCCGTCGCCGAGGCGAGCGAAGTTCAGTTCCTTCCCGCGCTGCGCGGCGGATAGATAGGAGTCGCGCCGGACCCCCGGTCCGGCTCCGGCAGCCGGGCAGGCGTGTGGTCTTCTGGCTCGAAAGGTGAATCGGCCCGCGCCGGGAGTTATCCTGCCTCCCGTGGCTGGTGCTCGTCGGGTTCCCGCGTCGGACTCCCCCAAGGAGGTGTCCCTTTGATTCTCCGCAGTTTCTCACGATGGATCCGCCTTGCGTGCCTCGCGATCGGCGTTGCCGCTGCTTCCCGGGGCCGCGCGGAGGACGTCCTCCTCCAGTGGAAGCTCCAGCCCGGGCAGGCGCTCCACCAGCACATGGAGACGCGGACGAAGACCACGACCCAGGTGGGCGGGAACCGCCTGGAGGGGACGCAGAACATGGAAATCGACTTCCTCTGGACCGTCGGGAAGGTCGGCGAGGACCGAAAAGCGGGCGTGACCCAGAAAGTCCAGCGCATCCGACTCAAAATGAAGATGCCCGGCTCGGGCGAGCTCGAGTACGACTCGGACGAGGGCAAGGACCTCCCGGGCCCGGTCGGCACCATCATGGGGCCGATGCTCAAGGCTCTCGTCGGAGCCGAGCTGACTTTCCAAATGACCCCCGATGGGAAGGTCGACAACGTGAAAGTGCCCGATAGCCTCACTGCTGCGGCCTCGAAGCTCCGGGGCGGCGGGGCCGGCGTCATGTTCGGCGAGGAGGCGTTCCGGCAGATGTGCCAGCCGTTTCCCACGTTCCCGGACAAGCCGGTCGGCGTCGGAGCGACCTGGAGCGACTCGAAAAAAGTCGACCTGCCTTTTGGCGGCGCGATCCGCACCGCCAACAAGTACGTGTACGAGGGCCCGGAGGAGCGCGGCGGCCGGCGGCTCCTCAAGTTCTCCGTCAAGGGCGATGTGACCCACGAGAAGCCGGAGAAAGTGACGGTTGAGCTGAATGTGAAGCCCAAGGACTCGTCCGGTCTCATCTTTTTCGACCCCGAGCTCGGCCACTTCGTCGAGATGGCATCGCGGCAGGACATTGCGATGCAGATGGCTTTCGGCGGGCAGAGAACGGAGAACGAGTCGCAGACGTCGCTGACCTGGAAGATCGAAGACGCGGCGAAGCCGGCCGCCGGAGACGGCGCCGGCGGGAAGGCGCAGCCGACGACCAAGTGATCGGCTGCGTCCGCCCGCCGGCGTGCAAAGGCTTCGGCTACGCTCAGCGTGCGCCCGGGGCGTCACGCATCGTGACCTTGAGCTGGCTCCGTCCGAAGTCGTACGTGAAAGTGCCGCTCGTGGCTTGCTCGTCGAAGTAGCGCTCGGGCGACATGAGCCATTCGTCCCCGCTGTCGGAGTCCCAGTCCATCACGCGGACCCGGAACGTCGGCGCGTAGATGCCCGAGCCGACCGCCTTGATCGCGTAGAAGCGATTCTGCGGCATGGCGCCGGAGAGGTCGATCCAGCTCTGCATCGGCGGATCCCACAGCACCCAGGAAAGCTGCGCGCCGCTGTCGCCATCCACGATCCCGTCCTCGTAGCCGTCGTGCTGGAGCTGCCCGCGGCCGTCGGAGAAGTAGAGGTTGAAGTAGAGGTCGGAGCGGTCGCCGCTGCCATCCTGATTCGACAGGATCAGGACTTCCTCGAGCACGATCTCGACAGCGTAAGGATTGAGCTCGTACTCTCGAGAGAGCGCCGTCGGCGTCGCGAAGTAGCGGCTGACGAGGTGGGCTGGGTCAAAAGCGAGCTCTCCGGCGAAGACGGGGCCGTCGTTTCCATCGTCCCAGGCCCACGGGGCGTTCGCTGAATTCTCCGCGCACTCCACGGTGATGCCGTCGCCGCATCCACCGCCTTCGTCTCCGCGGAAGGAGCCGAACCGGTCGAAAGTCAGAGGATCGCCGCGGCGATCCCACATGCCGCCCGGCTCGACGATGTCGATGAGCGTGTAGTAGGCCCGCGGGTTCGCATCGCCGCCTTGCGGCGTGGGCAGCTCGGGACGGGTCGGATTCTCAACGCCCGTGTACGGAAGCGAGGGGTAGTACCAGATGCCGTCGCCGTCCTCCGCGTGCGAGCCGCCGTACGCGTACACCCCGTGCCCTTGGGCCTCCTGGAACGTCATCGGGTGGCTGCCATCCGCGAGGATGAGCAGGCCGTCGATGTTCTCGGCGTTCGCGGAGAAGTCGCTCCCCTCCGGCGTATAGCTGTAGAAATCGGTGTGCGCCGCGGTGACGGCCGCCTCGAGCTTGCCGTGCGCGCTGCCATCGCGGAAGACGACGAGGAGCAGACCTTCGAGATCGTTCTCGTGCTCTTGATCGAACGTGCCGCTCGCCCAGTCTCTCGGGTGGTAGAAAGCGTAGAGGATGTACCAGTGGCTCGGCGTCGCAACGACGCTGTAGTAGACGTGGGCCGGCGGCGACCCCATGTTCGCGGCGGCTTCCCACTTGTGGGCCATGTCCCAGTTTCCGTCGAAGTCGACGCGGGTGATCATGTCGTACCGATAGCCGCTCGACGACGCATCCTGGTAGTGGACGGGGGCGTAGTGATATGCGAGCTCGCGGCGCAGCTCATCGGCTGACGGCGCCGGCATCAAATCGCAGGGGGCGAACGTGACGCACCCGAGAGCGTCCGCGGTCGGGTCGGCGCCGCAGCCCTGGAACGGAGCTGGCAGCGGTTTGCCGCCGCTGAAGAGGTGCGTCAGGATCGTAACGGCGTCGCTCAAGCCCACCGTCCCATCGTCGTTGGCGTCCGCGGCGTCCCCGCACGGCAAGATCGAAGGCGTGCCGTTGTAGAGGTGGCGGAGAAGCGTGACCGCATCGCTCAGCTCGACGTTGCCGTCGGCCCGCACGTCGCCGCGGCGGAACGGGGATTCACGCGGAACCCAGCGGCCCGGATCGATGTCGATCGGCGGCAGCTTGGGAATCCCCCGAGGAAAGTCCACAGCGTGGGCTGAGGACGCGAAGAGCAGGATCGAAACGGCCAGCGTCGCGGACAACGAGCAGGTTGTAGAGCGGGGCATGGGGGACCTCACGCTAGTAGGGGTTGGGGTTTCCGTTGTTTCCGTCACATCCCCCGGAGCGCAATGGGGCGGGCTCTCGGACCCAAATTCCCGCGAGCTCGGCCGCGGACGAATCCCCGGCGCAGGGAAAAGTCCCCAAGCGCCCGGTCTGGTCCGGTCTAAGGCCTCTTACGCGGGCCCAGGAGCCGCGCTGGCGGGGCACGACGTTTGCACTTATCCGTGCAGGGGCAGCATCTCGGTGAACCCTCACGTCCGAGGAGGATGCCATGAGAGCCAAATTCTCGAAGGTCCTCTGCGCCACCGACTTTTCCGCCACGAGCCAGCGCGCTCTGGTCTACGCGGACCTCATCGCCCGGCAATTCAACGCCACGCTGCTTCTCTGCCACGTCGCGGATCTCTCGGGGGCGGGTCTTTACGACATGAGCGCCCAGGTCTTCACCCGGGCCCGGGAGAAAGTTCTCAGCGAGGCCGCGGACGAAATGCGCGCTCTCATGGCCGGGCGCACGACACGGTGGGAGCCCGTCGTTGCGGAAGGGTTCGCAGCGATCCAGATCCCACGGCTGGCCGAGCAGCATCAGGTGGACCTCGTCGTGGCCGGTACTCATGGCCGCTCCGGCGTGAGCCGCCTGCTCCTCGGCTCAGTGGCCGAGCGCCTCCAGAAAACTCTCGACTGCCCGTTCCTCGCCGTGCGCGACGGGCCTGCCAACATCGCTATGCCGCTGGCCGATGACCTGCGGTTCCGCCGCATCCTGGTCGGCTGCGACTTTTCCACGGACTCGAGCCGAGCGATCGAGCACGCGCTCAGCCTCGCACAGGAATTCGAGGCGGAAGTCGACCTCCTCCACGTCTTCGAGCCCTCCGACTATGCACGGTGGGTCGGTGCGCCCGCCGGGATCGCTTCGGATCTCGAGCGCGCCGTGCGGGAGACGGTGCACGCAAAGCTCGCTGGACTCGTCAGCGCCGAGCAGCGAACCTGGTGCGACGTCAAGACGCTCCTGGCCGTCGGCAAGCCGCACGAGGAGATCGCGAAACATGCGCGGACTGCCCCGGCGGACCTCATCGTGCTGGGCGTTCGAGGCCACAGCGCTGTCGAGGAGATCCTCGTCGGCTCCACGGCCGAGCGAGTCCTGCGGGCGGCCCACTGCCCCGTCCTGACGGTGAAAGCTAGCGCCGCCACCTGACCCCCCTGCGGCGGCCCAAGCGGCGCGAGCCGGGCCTCGCGGGGCCTGGCTCGCGTCACTCCCTACCTCGGCCAAAACCTAGGCCCGAAGGCAATTCGGGCTCGCATCGAGACCTCTCCCGGAGACATCATCGGCCGCGACCTGGGGACGCAGAGGACCCCGAGGCCGCACGGCGACGGCTCGCACCGCGCAGTCGCGCCACGCGTGCGGACCGATCCCGATCACCGAGGAGGATTCGAGCATGAACCGTCGTCGCTTCATCCGGAGCCTGACCCAGGGCGCCGCCCTCGCCGGCCTCGCTTTCGGCCCGGCGCGGGCCCAGGACGCGCAGCAAACTCCCGCGGCCGCGCCCGCGGCCCGCGGCAGCACGCCGCTCCGCATCACCCGCGTGCGGTCGATCCTGACTGAGCCGGCGGGAATCCGCCTCGTCGTCGTCAAAGTCGAGACGAGCGAGCCGGGCCTCTACGGCGTGGGCTGCGCCACGTTCACGCAGAGGGCGAGAGCCGTCGTGACGGCGGTGGACCAGTACCTGGCGCCCTTCCTTGCAGGTAAAGATCCCGACCATATCGAGGACCTTTGGCAGGCCATGTACCAGAGCTCGTACTGGCGCAACGGGCCGGTGCTCATGAATGCGCTGAGCGGCGTGGACATGGCGCTCTGGGATATCAAAGGCAAGCGGGCCGGAATGCCGGTCCATCAGCTGCTCGGCGGCAAGTGTCGCGTCGCAGTTCCCGTATACCGCCACGCCAGCGGTTTGACGCCGGAGCAGGTGACCGAGGCGGCGCGTAAGCTCATGGCGGAAGGCGCGCGTTACGTACGGGCCCAGGTCGCCAAGCCCGGCAACGCGACGTACGGAGCTGGCGCGACCAGCAGCCAGCCCGAGGCGGGCGAAGGGCACTTCCGCGGCAACCCGTTCGACCCAGCGGAATATCGCCGGAGCGTCCCTAAGCTCTTCGAGCACCTGAGAAAAGAGCTCGGGGACGAGGTCGAGCTGCTCCATGACATGCACGAGCGGCTGCCGCCGATCGACGCGATGGGCCTCGCCAAAGACCTCGAGAAGTTTCGCCTCTTCTTCCTCGAAGACCCCTTCGCGCCGGAGGATGTTGGGTACTTTCGTCACCTGCGCGGCCAGTGCAGCACGCCGATCGCCATGGGGGAGCTCTTCAACAACCCGAACGAGTGGCTCGAAATTGTCTCCGATCGGCTGATCGACTTCATCCGCTGCCACCTTTCGCAGGTCGGAGGCATCACGGCGGGCCGCAAGATCGCAGCTCTTTGCGACTTTTTCCGAGTGCGCACCGCGTGGCATGGTCCCGGCGACGTCTCGCCCGTGGGACACGCTGCCAACTTGCACCTCGACCTGGCGACGTGGAACTTCGGCATCCAGGAGTGCACGATTTTCCGGGGCGCCGCGCTGGAGGTCTTCCCCGGCACGCCCGTCTACCGGGACGGGATGCTCCATGGAAACGATCAGCCCGGCCTCGGCGTCGACGTCAACGAGGAGCTCGCCGCGAAATATCCCATCCGTGACGACCCGCCGTTCGACCTGAACTGGGGCCGGCTGCGCGCTCGCGACGGCACGATCCAGAGGCCCTGAGAAAGTCCGCGCCGCGTGTCCGCGCCCAATTTCCGCCTCGACGGAAAAATAGCCCTCGTCACCGGGACCGGGTCCGGTCTGGGACAGGCCATCGCTATCGCTCTCGCCCATCACGGCGCCGATCTCGCCATCACTGAGCTCCCGTCCCGTCTCGACGCCGCGCGCGCGACGGCCCGATCCATCGAGCAGTTGGGGCGGCGTGTCGACGTCGTCGCGCTGGACGTGCTCCAGCTTACGGCCATCGAGGCCGCCGTCGATGAGGCGCTGCGCGCTTTCGGTCGGATCGACATCCTCGTCAACAATGCCGGAGTGAACGTTCCGCGCCTCGCGCTCGAAGTGACGGAGGCGGACTGGGACCGCGTCGTCGACATCGATCTAAAAGGGCTTTTCTTCACGACGCAGGCCGTCGCGAGCAAAGCGATGATCCCGGGAGGCGGAGGGAAGATCGTGAACATCGCGTCGATCATGGGCGCCGTGGGCTACACGCACCGCGCGGCGTATTGCTCCGCGAAAGCGGGCGTCGTGGCCCTGACGCGCGTCCTGGCGTTCGAATGGGCGAAGCATCGCATCAACGTCAACGCGGTCGGGCCAACGTTCGTCGAGACCCCGCTGACCCGATCGCTTTTCGAAGACCCCGCGTTCCGGGAGGACGTCCTGCGGCGGATTCCGCTCGGGCGCCTGGGAACGCCCGACGACGTGGCGGGAGCCGTCGTCTACCTGGCGAGCTCGGCCGCAGACCTCGTCACCGGGCACCATCTACTCGTCGACGGCGGCTGGACGGCCGTGTGAGGAATCGAGATTGGGCTGCGGCAAGCCCGCAAGCGCCGCAGTCCCGGAGACGCTGCTCTATTTGCCCACCGCGCCGGCGTCGGAGGACATGAACTCCTCGATCGCCTGGGCCAGCCTCGGCCAGATTTCGTCCTCCCGGGCGCGCGGGGCCAGCTCGAGCGTGATCGTCGGAATGTACAGGTCTTCCCCCGCGTAGCCCCCGAGCGAGCCGGGCGTGGCGTAGCCGATGCTCGTCCGGAGCGGATAGCGCAGCGTCCTGGCCATGTCCGCCGCCAGATCGTCGGCGGGCCCGTCGAAGTTCACGCAATGGAGCGGCGAATGAATCGACAGGATGCGGACGGGCCGGTAGCGCCGCATCGCGGCGAGAAGAGCCCGGGTCTCCGGCTCGCTGGCTGGAGCCTCGCCGTGCCGGGGGCCCGGACGCCAGCTGGCCGCGGGGAAGTTTCGGTTGAGGTCAACGCCGCGAGCGTTCGTGCGCGTGCCGCGCGCCAACCCGTCGGGATTCAATACCGGAATGATCACGACGCGCTTCCCTTGAAGGCGCCGCGGGTCGCGCTGCAGGTGGTCCTTGAGCCGATCGAGGAGCCCTCCGCCCAGCGGCTCGTTGCCGTGGATCACTCCGAAAAGGAGGCAGGTCGTGTCGCCCGAGCCGAGGACGACCGCGGTGATCGGCCGTTTTTCGACCGATTTGCCGAGGACGAAGCTGCCATCACCCACGGCGCGACGTTCGTTCGTTCGGGCGCCATCACCGTGCAGCTCCGTGGCGTCCGCCTGCGGCTGCGAGTCGGTGTCCGTCGGACCGATCACACAGCCACAGAGCAAAGCGGCGGTAAAGTTCGCGGCAAAAAATGCCGATGCAAGATGACGTGCAATGCAGCGCGCGCGAGAGATGTTCCCGGCCTGGCTTCCCCTTCGGCCAAAGGGTAT
>Ga0111538_10007183_pt1 | contig 15029 bp, 15 predicted proteins | sample SoiMethybrSBSTD1_FD_79669 | JGI IMG/M metagenome (GOLD analysis project Ga0111538, IMG submission 79669) | Bulk soil microbial communities from a Populus tree surrounding site in Tennessee, USA - Soil MetaG P. TD hybrid SBSTD1 (version 2)... | ecosystem: Environmental > Terrestrial > Soil >... | reverse complement strand
CCGTGCCGGCTCATGTACGGCAGCCGGTTGAGACCGGAGAACGCGGGCAAAGACCACGACCCCGGTTACCGTTGCTGGCCGACGTTCTTCGCGCCGAACCTGGGTTGGGTGCCGCTGGATATTTCATCCGCCGACACTGCGCCCACGGATCGAGCCGGGGAATGGTTTGGGGGTCTGGATGAAAACCGCGTCGAGTGGGCCGAAGGCCGCGACTTTGATTTGGAACCGCGTTCGAAGGAACGTCCTGACCTCGTCATCCGCGGTTGGGTGGAAGTGGACGGCAAACCGCATTCCGGGCTGGTGCGCACATTGCGTTTCGAGCGACAGGAGGTCGGGGGCGGACTCAAGGTCACGGCGATTACGAAGTGACAGGCAGAAGATAAAGCTATTTCGCCGGCTCTGAAGGCTTGGCTTCCGCTTCGTTCCTGATTGTGCCGTTCAGCAACCCGCCGTGATCTCCACCGCTCCACGTGCCCGCGTAAGTGTGTTCGTAAATCAGCACGCGCGCGGAATAAACGCCACCGCCCGGCGTCGGCACCTTATCAACAATAAGCACGGGCGTATCGCCGGCCCACTTCACGCGAACGGGGACAGGCGCGACGAAATCTCTATTGTTGTACTGAACACGGGCGTTGATCAGCCATGCGTCGCCGCCAAGTTTGGTGACGCCGGTGATGGAATACTTGTCCTGCTTTTCGGGACCCAGCGCGCCGTCCTTGATCGAGCACCAGCGGCCCTCGAGAACTGCTTTAGTGAGCGTCGTTTTGAATTTGTTCTCCAATTCTTCGGTGGTCGGCGGGGGCGTTTCCGCAGGTTTTTGAGCGGAATCGATGCCGGACTCCTTCGCCTTCGCGTCTTGCCCCTGGGCGGTCGTGGCGAGGGAGAAGGCAACAATGGTGGCCATGAGCAGATGCGTTACGTTCATAAGACTTGCGACCGCCGGGAGTCCATATTGGTTTCATTCGCGCTCAACGACGCGCTTCTTCACTATTGTTATTGGGACGAAAGACCAGCGAGGCCGAGTTGAGGCAATATCGCAAGCCAGTGGGGGTCGGGCCATCTTCGAAGACGTGGCCGAGGTGCGCCTCACAGCGGGCGCACAGGATTTCGGTGCGACGCATGCCGTGGCCGAGGTCTGGAATGGTGGTGACGTTTTCTTTGGCAAAAGGCTGGAAGAAGCTTGGCCAACCGGTGCCGGAATCGAATTTCGCTTCGGAGGAAAACAGCGGGAGGTCGCAACAAATGCAGGTGTAAACGCCCGGCTTTTTATGATCGTAAAAAGCGCCGCAAAAAGGGCGCTCGGTACCTTTGCCGCGCGCAATCTCGAACTGTTCCTGGGTAAGCTGCTTGCGCCACTCTGCGTCGGTTTTCACGACCTTGTTGGTCGTTTGAAGTTCGGTGGGTTTTCGATCGGCGCCGAGAAAGCGTATCCTCACAAGAGTATCGTTCGTTTTCATAATCGAGTTTCTCTTCGCCGGAAGGTTTTCAGCGGCACAACAGTTCGCAGCGGTGAGACCGACAAACAGGAATAAGCAAACCAGTCTTCTCATGCAGGTCGTTGGTTCAGTTCAATACTCCGCATCAGCATACTCGAATACCCGTAAAATGCGATTGAAAGCATCGTGAAAGGTCGGCGTTGTCGCGCCGGCAGAATCCGTGCTTGATATATCGGTAGAGCCCGATATGTTTTCGGCGTGACCCGTCTCCTGCACACCGCCAAAACGCTGGCCGACCCAACGCGTGTGCGGATCCTGGCGGCACTGCGCCAGGGAGAGCTTTGTGTCTGCGAGCTGTGTGATGCATTGGAAATCACCCAATCCACGCTATCAACGCATTTACAGGTGATTCGAGATGCGTCGCTGGTGCGCACGCGGCGGGAAGGCAAGTGGATTTATTACGCCCTTCGTGCCGACAAAAAGCAACTGCTCAAACGGTTCTTTGCATGCTTTGAACCGGAACTCAAAAGTGATGCGCAGCTTGCCGCCGACGCTCAGCGGCTCGCCCGCCGACTTGCCCAGCGGGACAATGGCGCGTGCTGCCTGGGCTACTCATGAAGAAATACATTTCTGAATTCTTCGGGACCTTTGCGCTTGTTTTCGCCGGAACGGGCGCGATCGTGATCAATCAAGTCAGCAACGGCGCCATTACGCACGCCGGCATTGCACTCACCTTTGGCCTGGTGGTTTTGGCGATGATCTACACTTTTGGAGATGTGGGCGGCGCTCACCTTAACCCTGCCGTCACGACGGCGTTTGCGGCCGCGAAGCGGTTGCCCTGGCGCGAAGTGCCCCCTTACCTCACCGCGCAGGTTTTGGGCGCGTTCGCAGCCAGCGGCCTGCTTAGATTGTTGTTTCCAGAGAACCAAACTCTCGGCGCCACTCTCCCGGCAGGGCCGCCCCTGCAAAGCCTGGTCCTCGAGATCGTTCTTACGTTTATCCTGATGCTGGTGATCCTGAGCGTGTCGACCGGCGCCAAGGAAAAAGGCATTACTGCGGGCGTCGCCGTGGGTGCCGTGATCGCGTTAGAAGCGATGTTCGCCGGGCCCATCACCGGCGCATCGATGAACCCCGCTCGCTCGCTCGCGCCCGCGGTCGTGAGCGGGAACCTGCAACATCTTTGGATATACCTGGCGGGAACCACCTTTGGCGCACTCATCGCCGTTCCGGCTTGCTGCGTGGTGCGCGAGCGGGGCTGTTGCTCCGGCGCGTTCCAAAACTCCTGACCTGACACGACTATGAAAAACGTTCTCTTTGTCTGCATCCACAATAGCGCGCGCAGCCAGATGGCAGAGGCCTTCCTGAAAGAAACCTGTGGTGCTGAGTTTGAAGCGCACAGCGCGGGCCTGGAACCGGGGAAACTCAACCCTCTGGTGGTGGAAGTCATGCGCGAGGCAGGCATCGACATTTCAAGCAACCAAACCAAAGCCGTGTTCGACATGTTCAAGTCCGGCAAGCCGTTTGCCTATGTCATTACGGTTTGCGACGAAGCCAGTGCCGAGCGGTGTCCGATTTTCCCTGGGATCACGACGCGATTGCACTGGAGCTTTGCCGATCCTTCGAGTTTCCAAGGCGCTCAGGAGGAGCGATTGGCCAGGACTCGCGAAGTGCGTGATGCCATCAAAGCGAAGATCGAGGAGTGGTGCGCCGAAATCTGCGCTTCCGTCGCAACATAGCCCGCACTGCCCTCCCAACGGGAACGCCGCCGTCCTGATGTCGAGCGTGCGAACAGCGCCGTTGACAACCGCCTCGCTGTAACCATTCAATGCCGTGACGGGATAACACGGGAAAGTTTGTGCAGCAAACTCTGCGCAAACAAAAACTGCTATGAAGAAACTTGCCGTCCTGGTGATCGGCGCGCTCTTGCCTTGCGCGTCGTCGTTTGCGCAGACTGACGCCGACCGAATTCGAAAACTCGAAGAAGCGGTCCGTCAATTGCAGGAGCAAAACGTTGACCTGAAACGTGAAGTCAACCAACTCAAAAGCACGCCGCCCGCAGCCAGTCCTCCCGGAACCAACTGGCTTGCAGACGCGCTGAGCCCAAACAAGCGCTCACCCTTCGTCCTGCCGTTGGGCAAGGAACTCAAATTGAAACTGGGCGGTTTCATCCAGGGCCAGGGCGAATTCGGAGATCCGGGTAGTTTCGAAGGAAACTTCTCGGACAACGTGATTGGGACCACCCGCGTGCCGGTGAACGACCGCTTCCGCCTGCGCCGCGCGCGCATTAATGTTTCGGGCGAGATCCTCGAAGAGTTCGACTTCAAACTGGAAGGCGAGTTCCAGCAGGGCGACGGCCTTTCCGGTGGCCGCACGGGCTTTTCCGGCACGGATCTCTTTTTGAACTGGCATCGCTTTCCCGAAGCCCAGTTCAAATTCGGACAATGGAAAGCCCCATTTGGGCTGGAGCAGCTAACATCCGACACCGCGCTGTTTACCGCCGAGCGCTCGCTTGTGACCAGCGCGCTCACGCCGGAACGCCAGGTGGGCGCGGCGATTTGGGGCAAGCCACTGGCAAATATCGCCCCGAAGAATCTTACCGACTTGATCGACTACTCGTTCGGTATCTACAACGGCAACGGCCGCAACACGATCGTCAATGACGACAACACGTTCATGCTGGTTGGGCGTGTGACCTCGACCCCGTTCAAGGGCAAACTCTGGAACCAGCCCGCTTCATGGCGCGTCGGCGCGAACGGCTATCGGTCGCGTTTCGCGGCCGGCACGCGCATCGCTCAATCCGTTGGTCTCGTTCTCAACCCGGACGGGGCGCTCACGGCCTTTACGCCCACGGGTCTGGCGCAGGGAGAAGGTTGGGGCATCGACCAGTGGCTCAACTTCGGGCCGTTTGACCTGATCGCAGAGTATCTCGAAGGCAATTTCCGCCCAAAAGACAACACCGCCTTCGACGAGTTCACCGCCAACGGATATTACGTGCAGGGCAGTTCATACCTGCCCTTCCTCGGCGGGAAAAAGTTTCAACTCGTTGCAAAGTGGGAGAGATTCAATCCGGGCCAGGCTGAAAACGACAATATCAAATCAGTTACCGGCGGTGTGAACTACTACATCAATGGCGACGCTCTCAAGTTAATGCTCGACTACATCCACACCTGGTCGGACTTTCGCGATCACAATCCCGGCACGGGGGAAACGGAGTTCGACATGGTATTGGGCCGTGTCCAGCTCATGTTCTAACTCAACGGACCCGTCGAAGTTGCGCTGACCGCCAGTCCCAGCGAGATATCCGAAGGCGACCTGGCGCCGGGAGAAAACTCCTGATTCGAAAGGATTGACATTTCAGTGCACACATGCGCATACACGCATATGTGCAAAGGGCGTGGAGATCATGAGAATCGGAAGGTGCAGCAGCCGAGGTCCAGTTCGTTGCGTTTGAGCCTCTTGCGAAAACCCGTTGCGACGCTGCAACTCACGTGTTTGCCTTCCCGCTTCGTGTCGATGATCTCGGCTTCGCGGAGAACACGGATGTGTTTGGAGATATTGTACTGCGAGACATCCAGCCGCTCGGTCAATTCGCCGACGGTGCGAGGGCCCTTCAGGAGTTCGCGGACAATGCGCCAGCGTGTTTCGTCGCCGAGGGCCTTCAGCATCGGGATGCACTCACTCATCCTTTCCACTTAACTGCAAAACCATTTATGATCGCAACTCTCTTGTTCTTCGGCGTTTGTTTTCTGGCTTACACAAACGGCGCGAATGACAACTTCAAAGGGGTGGCCAGCCTCTTCGGAAGCCGGACCGCGAATTATCGAACGGCGATCACATGGGCGACGATCACAACGTTCGCCGGCTGCATTACGGCAGCGTTCCTTGCACACGGGTTGTTGAAGAAGTTTTCGGGCAAGGGCCTGGTGCCGGATGCGCTGACGGCGTCACCGCAATTTCTGCTGGCCGTGGCACTGGGTGCCGGCGGGACCGTCCTGCTGGCAACGTTGCTGGGCTTTCCCATCTCCACAACGCACGGTCTCACTGGTGCGCTCACCGGCGCGGGTCTCGTTGCTGTGGGGACGAAAGTGAACTTCGCAGCGTTGGGAAAGGGGTTCGTGCTGCCATTGCTTCTGAGTCCGCTGCTGGCAGTCGCGACCGGCGCCCTCGTTTATGTCATTTTCAGGAGCCTGCGGCTCGGTTTTGGCATCCGGAAGGAAATGTGCGTTTGTGCTGGCGGCAAGCAGCGGGTGATTCCCCTGCCCCAGCCTTCCGGGCTGTTTGCTGCACAAGCGCTGCCAGCGGTGTCGTTGACGGCGGATGAACAGGAGGCCTGCATCCAGCGTTACGCCGGATCGATGCTCGGGCTCAATGCCGGGCGCCTGCTTGATGGCCTGCACTTCCTGAGCGCCGGCGCGGTCAGCTTTGCCCGCGGACTGAATGATGCTCCAAAGATTGCGGCCCTGCTGCTGGTGGCTTCGGCGTTCGAAGTACGCTCGGCGATCCTTGCTGTTACGATCGCGATGGCAATCGGCGGTTTGCTCAGCGCACGCAAAGTCGCTGAGACGATGAGCCACAAAATCACGGATATGAACCGGGGCCAGGGTTTTGCGGCTAACCTTTCGACGGCTTTGCTTGTGACGACGGCGAGCTACCATGGGTTGCCCGTGAGCACGACGCACGTCAGTGTTGGCTCGTTGCTTGGAATTGGCGCGGTGACCCGCCAGGCAAAATGGAAACCCGTCCTTGGCGTTCTCCTGTCGTGGGTGATTACGCTGCCATGTGCGGCCGCCTCAGCGGCGATAGCTTACGGACTGATTGGCTGGATCTTCCGGTAAACCCGTAAAGTTTTTGTGACCAGGCGTAGATGTGCAGTGACCAGCCGCGAATGGCGCGGACAACGGAGGAGTGCCAGGCAATTCTAGGGGAAGAAAAACTGCAGAGTGCCGTCGTCAGTTTGAGATGCGAGGATTGTTTGGACAACGCGCACATCGTTGTAGTGATGGGCCGAGCCATCGCTGAAGGCAACCATCCCTACGTTGGCGCCATGGCAAAGGTTCGGTCGCCATTGGGCGGTGCCCGCACTGGTAAACGGCGAAGAGAGAACCCAGCAGTTGATATTGTTGTCCAGTCCGGTGAAATCGAAATTAATCAGATTTCGATCCATGGCCAGGATATTGCCCGGCCTTTGTTCATCCGCTTCAATTCCGAGGCAGTAACTTATATTGGTCAGCGCGATGGTTGTGAAATCAGTTGCTGGTTGCCGGCGCTGCACGTCACTGGGGCAAAGCAGGATCTTCGTCGAAGCCAACTCTTTCAAGCCGATCGAAAGCTGGACGTTCACCGGGACGTTGTTGGTTGCATTTGGTTTTGCACCGCCCTCGGATTCTTCGACCTGCCAGGGGAACTTGCTCTCGTGGTCGTCAGCCCAAAGCCTTAGACCGCCGGCAATCTGTTTCAGATTGTTCAAACAGGAAGTGCGTTGAGCGCGAATTTTCGCCTGACCAAGCGCCGGCAGGAGAAGGGAGGCCAGAATTGCAATGACCGCGATGACGACCAGCAATTCAACCAGCGTGAAGGCAGGTGTTGCACGACGCAACACCTTGATGCGCTTACACAACCTGCTGCTACGGCGACAAAGATGCGGATACACGGAAGAATCTTTTGGCGTCGCTGACTGTATTTGTCCTGGCAACGGAGGCCTCCAGCGCAAGCTGGCCGGGAGCACCGCCATTGGTGTGGACCCTCGAGTTGCGCGGCACTATGAATTTTATAGTAGAGGCCGCGCACTGCATTGAACCGAACTTCGGCATTGTTGGCATCGACTTTGCGCGTGCTTAGCCTGATTTCGGAATTTGTCACGGTGCCGTCGAAGAATTTGCGAGCCAGGGCCCATGCGGTCTGACCGACCTGCGACCCGACAACGCGCCCCGGGAAATCATCTGCCGGCGGATGGATTCCGCCCCAGATTCGCGAGAGGCCGACCTGGTCTGCCGCATCATAGTAGGATGCCCATTGAAGAGTGACGGGTTGGGTGGGGCCGGCTTCGTTGGCGAGTCGCGGAAGGGTGTAGGTGCCCAGGCCATGCGGAAACCACTTGGAACCAGTGATTCCTGTCAGAGCTTCGGCCGCAGCGCGGCTGAAAGTGCTATGGCCTGAGATGTAACCCGGGAAACCGGGGGTAACGAATGTCTTTTTCTGGTAAGTCATCCACTCGTCAGCGTGGAGCCATTTGACGCCGCTGACCTCGTTTGCCGGGTCCACGGGCTGACTGGGCCAACAAAAGACGGCAATCTTGCCGGCGGTAAGTCCAGCGTGCCGACCGGAGGCAACCGTGGCGTCGGTGACCAGTTCGATCAGGTTTGTCACCAATGGCAACCCATTGGTGTGGTAGGATGGCAAGCCCGGATCGCTGGATTGGCCGAGGCCACCGCAGTAACGGATGGCACTGATAGGCCGCCAGCCATTGTAATGACGCTTCACGCTCCATGCGGCACACCCCGCGTCAAACACGGCGGCGTTCAAGGTGAAATAGAGTTTAACGTCCCATTCCAGCCGATCGACTTCCGGACCCGTCCCGCCGATACGGAACACCGTCATGTCGTCCGAAACATGATTCGCAATCGAATTCCAGTGGCCCGGCGGCGTTTCGGAAGTAGGACCATCCGCCCAGAATTCTGTGAGTGAGCGGGTGAAATCCCCGCGTAAGACGATGTTCGAGGCGTACGGCTGGCCAGTCAGGGGGTTGACGGTGTAACCGTGGCCATCATTTGCCCCAAGGGAGTTGTTGCCGATGGTCGCAGGCGAGATGTCGACCAGGACGCCGTCCGCCGTCGTTAACTGGCTGCTGTAGCGAATGTTTTCGACAAGATTTGACTTGAAATACGCATCTGACGCCGTCCCGAGAAGTGGAGGTGGACCGGGATCGATCCAGGGTTTGTCGGAATCAATTCGCCCCAGCGAGAAGGTGCGCACCCAGAGCCATTGCGCGCCGAGGTAACCCTGCAACGGGTTCTGCGGGAAGCCATTTTGATCGATCGAACCCGCGACCCTGAGGCGCTGCCACTTGTTCACGTCCACGAGTGTATTTGTGACCGGCGAATTCGTGCCGTCAGTGATCCCGTGAAGGAACGGGTCCATTGGCAGATTGATGAAATTATAACGTCGCGGATTGCCACTGGGATAATCCGGGTAGGCTACCGGTGGATTAGTGGCGGGGAACGGAATTCCTGCGGTCTGCCGCGACCCGTCGTCGATGAACCACGCGGAGACAGCGTCGTAAATTCTATTTCCAATACCAGCCGGCGTCGAAGGATCGCGCGAAACATTATTTGTATCGTAGCCCAAACGGGACATAAACAGGGGGTTTGCTTCCGCCTGGTTGGTGGCCGTCCTGGAATAGGCGTGTCTCTCCAGCATCATTCGATACATGGCGTAGCTCATGGCCTCGCGGCGCGCCGCCGCGACATCCGGGGCGGCGTGTTTCCCGCGATAGATGAAGCCGACAGCGTTCGAATCGTACGCGGCCCAGGCGTCGTACATGCAAACCGAGAAAGTAAATAAGTTCCTGGCCTGGCCCGGCGGATGCGGAGTGTCCATTCGGATCCCTTCCAGCGCGCGCTCGTTCCAGTTACGGGCGATGGAGTAATTGGGATTGGGCACGTACCAATTAATGGCCGCCGCTTGCATATTCACTCCGGCCAGCAATAGCGCATAAGCAATCAGAAAGTGCTTCCAGGGGACGCTTGAGGAATGGGTCTTCAGGGCAAGGGGTTCGTTGTACATAACAGGGTACCGATGTTCGCGCGATTTTTCGGGAAATGCCGCCAAATGCAAAGCAAGCAGGGGCGAGTAGCTCTGTCCGGGGGGTGAAGGGGTGTTGTTTCGGGGCCCAAGGGACCATCGGTCCAGGCTTTTTAACAGAGCTGTGTAAAGATTCAGATCGGAGAGTTAGCAGGTGAGAGGGCGGCGATCGGTGGGCGGAACCTTTGCGACAGCGCGTATACATGCAGCGATAAGCCGCGAATCGCGCAGACGATCAGGAGAGCGAAGAAGAGGCCGAACACGAGGTGAAGGACCTGCAGGATTCCATAGACCAGCGCGACGGAAAAACCGAAGAGGGCCTGACGCGATGGCTTGAGCGGCGTGGTGGCGGGATCAGGGATCATGTAGAGGGTAAAAATGATAAAGGCCGCGCTGGTCATGGGCACCAACGGCACAAAAAGCGGAACGCCAAAGACCTTTGCGCGAACCAGTCCCTGCAAAATGAACCCGGCGACCCACGCGACGACCAGGGGCAAACGCCCCGTGAAGAGCGCATGAATGATGATTCCTGTGGTGAGTACAATCAGCGGTACGCCCCAATCCCACAGGCCGGTGATGTTTTCGGTGAAGTGGTAAGGAGGCGCGAAGCTGACATCGGGAAAGAGAACGAGTGTGGCCGCGACGCCGAAGTTGGAGGGATTGAAGATGTGTTGGGTGTGGCCGTTTCCGACCGGGGCGCGCAGGATCAACTTTGATCCCATGGACAGAACGACCGCGAAAATCACTGGCCAAAGGCGTTCGTTCGAATAGAGGAGCATGCCGCAGGCAAAGCCCGGAATCAGACACGCAGGGAGAAAGTTCAGGAAGTTTCCAACACTCCCGGTAAAACGGAGTTCGCGATTTTTCGCGCGGGCGTCCACCCAATCGAGGAACATTGAGACCGCAATGGCAGTTAGAACGGCGGTGACGGGCGTGGCCCAGGATTGTTCGAAGCCGAGTTTGGTGTGGCCGAGCACATTCCAAAGAATCATCAGGGTGGTGAAGTACCAAAGCGCGAACAGACGCAGTTTGGGATTGTTCTTCGGATAGAACAGCAGCGTCGTGTTGAATGCTTTTGATTTCACTTGATTCACGGACGGCCGCGGAGCGCCGTCCCTGCCACGACAACGGAGGCTGACTCGCTCGGCAACTGAACGGAATGCCAACCCGGAGTGGTCTGCAATGTTGTTTTCTGGATCTTACCGCCGAGATCGCGCCAGGAGATTTCCACCGAAACGGGCTGGGTCTTACTCCAATTTGCCAGGCCAAAATGAATGTCAGGACTGCGTCGTCCGGAATGCCCGCTGCCGCCGTCGACCCGGCCGATCAGTGTCGGCCCTTTGGGTAGCTCCACGCGCGCGACGGCGCCAACCGCGGGCGACCCGTTTGCATGAAACAGCCGCAGCCCAAGGAATGACCACTCGGAGGGCGACTCGTTCTTGAAAAAGTAAGAGGGTCCCCATTGATTGGCTGCGACGAAATCCAACCGGCCATCACCGTCCACGTCGGCAATCGCAATGCCCCGACTGACCATAGGTTCTGCGAGCCCGAGGCGCGGAGTGATGTCGTGGTAGCGTCCGTCAGGGCCACGCACGAAAAACGGATTACAGTCGTGACCGCTCAGATCGGCGCCGGGCCGGAAGTTTGGCCAGAAGCGCGGATTCTGGACGATCTGGTCGTTGCTCGTGCCGAGCGCCTGGAGTTCGGGCCAGCGATTTATTTTCCCTTTGATGAAACCGCAGGCCTGCATCGCTTCGAGGACGCCGTCGTTATCGAAATCCGCGAGGCGCGCTTCCCAGGCAAAGCCGCTCCGGGAAAGGCCAAGTTTCTCCGCGCCGTGAATGAAGGGAGCGATCCCCTGTTTCATCTTTTGGGTCTCGCCCGTGTTGATCCAGAGAAAGTGACTCTCGGTGAGGCCGAATTTCGTGGCGATGTTGCTCACGAAAATATCCAACCGCCCGTCGCCGTTGACATCACCGAAATCGACGCCCATGCCTTTGAACGAATCGTGGCCCAGGACGCATGACTTTGGCGTGGTCAGATCGCGTTGACCTTCGAGCAAGGCGAAACGCAAATTGCCGGGCGTGGAGCGGTTGTGCAGCAAGCGATCGGGACCAAAGTCATTGGCGATGTAAATTTCAGGCAGGAGATCGCCATCGAGGTCGGCCGCGGCCATCGCCAGAGTCCAGCCCCGGCCGACCTCTTCAGTCACGACATTTCGCACGTCCCTGTAGCGTACGGCGGGTTGCTGAGCCGTGGCCGGCGGTTCCCAAAGCAGGAAGTGTTTGTAGCCGCCATTGAGGGCTTTGGATTTTCCCGCGTGCAGGACCTCGGTACCAGGCGCTGTCGCGTCAAGGACCCGGGCGCCATCATAGTAATAATTGCCGATGAGAAGATCGAGGTGCCCGTCGCCGTCGAGGTCGGCTTGAATGGCGGCATTTGAGTACCAGCGTTCACCGGAATCGACGAGTTCGACAGATGTAAAATCAGCCGATGAAAGTGTCCGCGATTTCTCCGAACTCTTCCTTAAGTAAAGCAGTGGGGTCCTCCCCCAGAAGTAAACCAATACGTCGAGCGATCCGTCCTCGTTGAAATCACCGGCCAGAGTTCCCATGGGCGCGAGGGTCGAGACATTGTAGGACTTGCCTGCCCACACCGACGCATCGAAGGCGAAAGGTTTGTAGCGATCGCCGGTGCCCGGAACGGGACTGATTGTTACAAGATCGGTGCGCGGATCGACATGGATGACGTCGTTCGGCAATCCATCGTGATCGAGATCGGCAAGAGTGGCCGCGGCGCCGAGCGAAGAAACCCAGGCGGAAATGCGTTCCAGGCTGGGATGCACCCGCCGCACTCCCTTGTAGGGGGGATGATCGGGAAGCTCGGCCAGCGGGAATCTCTTGAAACTGAATCGTGCCGCCAGCGCGGCCGTGTCGACTTCCGCCAGCGTAGGGACTCTCGCAAAGGGATAACAGACGGCCACGAGAAGGATCGCAGCGAAGCAGCTAAAGTACTTCTTCATGCGTTTCGTGCCTAGGCTGTGGCGGCACGTCAAGAGCCACCGCTATTCAAAAGCCTTTCCCGAGTTCGGTAAAGATCGGCGATGCCGCAGGAGCGGGGAGATCACGCCCAAGCGGAACCGGAGGTGTCGTCTGGCCATTGGTCGAGGTGCGGCCTCGCTTCGGCAAAAAGAATCTGGTGACGGACGTGAACTTACGGGCGACAAGCTTCACGAGCCTGGTCAACTTAAAATCCATGCAATAACCGAGGGTGTTGAGCACCTGGCCGCTGAAGAGATAGTCGGCGGAACTCATGTTCTGAACACCGGCGCCATTATTCCAGGTGTTATAAAACTTGAATACCGAAGCGACCGTGAGGGCATCGTAAATCGCTTCTTCGGTCCAACCAGCCTGCTTGAGGCTGGCGATATCGGAGTTTGTAACCCGAGAAGGGGCCTCGGCCAGTTTGCCGATGTAACGAAACAAGGCTTTGTGCGCCGAATCCAAACGGGAAGATTCCAAATCGCGGAGGACCTCATCAACGAGACCCTCCTCCAAATAGCCCGCGGCGCAAGCGGCGTGCGCATCGCTGCAAAAGGAACACTGATTCTTTTTTGAAAAGTAAGCGCCGATCAATTCCCTCATCCCGGGAGAAAGGGGCGAGGGTCCGCGCATGACTTCTTCGGTGAACCGAACCAAAAAGTCGGTGCTACGCCTTTTGAAACGGAAGAGATGCAGAATTTCAGGGATCGCTTCGCCGTCATCGCGCAACTTTTTGAAGGCGATTTTTGTCATGCCTTCCAGCGGATGGTTTTCGATTTCTCTTAAAAACATAAAAGCGTCAGTTCGCTCGCAACCAAAAGAATGAACGCGGCGAGGTTGGTGATTGGCGGAGAGAATACAGCCTGCGGTTGCCGTGAGAACACCGGTGTCGCCGCGGGGCACATTTCAGGGGTGAAGTGGTTAGTTTCAGGGGTGAAGGCGGGGACTGTGGTGAACCGCAATCCCATACCTCCTAAGCTTTCGGCTTAGGGTGAACACCTACCGGGCGAGAGCGTTGACCTTATCTGCCGCGGGCGCAAGATGCGAGGCGGTCGAGGAAGAGTTGGTGGTTTGAGGGATTCGGTTCTTCACCACGTCGTACCCAGGAGCAGTTTCGGTGATGCGTTGCGTACTGCTTTGGTTGGAAAACCAAAACAGGACCGAAACGAATCCTGTTTGACTGCCACTGTCCGCCGATCCAAACGAAGCACTTGTTCTCCGTGTGGAGGACCGGTGGAAAACAAAAACATAAACACAGCAAAACAAAGGAGAAGACAGTGAAAGATACCATCAAACTACAGGTGGAGGAACTCGAGGAGCGCGTCGCTCCGACAATCGTTCTCACAAATCCGGGCGGCAATACACCGGGTTCGGACAATGCGGCCAACGGGCAGGCCGTCGATTACCTGAATCCCGCCGGGCACGCGCCTGAGGGTCACAACAAACAAGACTAATCACTGACTAACGAACCAAGGGAGATAAAATGAAAGATCAAATCGTACTCCAGGTCGAAGAACTCGAAGAGCGCATCGCTCCGTCCAGCGCCAACTTCCCTCCGGGGCAATTCCCCTCGGGAAATCCGGCGCATGCTCCGGGAAACAGCAACCCGAATGAAGTCCCGGCGAACAATCCGAGCAACGATAAGTAATTAAAGCATGGCGGTGAAGGGCTCACGCGAGCGCTTCACCGCCAGAACCACCTATGATCTGCCGCACTCATCGATGACGACTCAGCAGGTCAGCGAGAGCCCGAGCCCCCGATTGCGCGGCGACCTGGTGCAAAGTTACCAGGGCGAAGGAGATGCGACGTGCCTGATCGTAAAAGATCCGTCGCGCGACCGGTTCTTCCGCTTCGGCCAAATTGAAGCCTTCATTCTTGGGAGGCTTGGCGGCACGTGCAGCTTGGAGCAGGTGCAAACCGCGGTCGAGGAACAATTCGGCGCGCCGCTTCCTCGCGAGACGCTCGATCAATTCGTGGCCAAACTCGGGCGTCTTGGTCTGCTCGAAGACGGCCAGACCAAAGCAGCGGCCGCGCAACGCGTGCGCGGAACGCTGCTCTATTTGCGGTTTCCCGGTTTCAATCCTGACCGCCTGGTTACCTGGCTTGCCGGGAAGCTGCGGTTTTGCTTCACGCCGACATTTGTCGCGCTCTCTGCCGCAATTATTGTGTTTGGAATGTTCACGGCCACGACGCAACGGTGGGAGATCGGTTACGACCTCCTGCGGCTCTACAACATCAGTTCGCTTCTCGCGGTCTATCTTACCGTGCTGGTAGTGGTGGCTTTTCATGAATTCGCGCATGGGGTCACGTGCAAACACTTCGGGGGCAACGTACGCGAGATGGGATTTCTGCTGCTGTACTTTCAGCCAGCCTTTTATTGCAACGTGAGCGACGCCTGGCTGTTCCCAAAGAAATCGCATCGGATGTGGGTGAGTTTTGCGGGCGCGTACTTCGAACTTACGATTTGGGGCATTGCGACGCTTGTCTGGTCGATCACCGATCCCTACACGATCCTCCATTACGTCGCGCTGATTATTATGGCGACCTCGGGCATCAAGTCGCTTTTCAACCTGAATCCGCTGATCAAGCTCGACGGTTACTATTTGCTGAGCGACTGGCTGGAGCTGCCGAACCTGCGGCAGCGCGCGGTAGGTTACCTGGGCCGCGTGTTCCAGCGGGTGTTCTGGTTGGGGGACCGAAGTGAAGACGTATCTCCACGGGAGCGACGCATTTTTCTCCTTTATGGTTTTTT
>Ga0111538_10007182_pt1 | contig 15031 bp, 11 predicted proteins | sample SoiMethybrSBSTD1_FD_79669 | JGI IMG/M metagenome (GOLD analysis project Ga0111538, IMG submission 79669) | Bulk soil microbial communities from a Populus tree surrounding site in Tennessee, USA - Soil MetaG P. TD hybrid SBSTD1 (version 2)... | ecosystem: Environmental > Terrestrial > Soil >... | reverse complement strand
GCCCGGCCCCGGCGGCCTCGACGACGACATCGGCCACCTCGCGCGCGGCGCGCGGCCGCGAGAGCCGCCGCGCCGCGGCGCTCATCTCCGCCAGGCGCGGCAGCGCCTGCGCCAACAGCGTCGGCGCGGTGCGCTGGCCGGTGGGATCGTCGCGCGAGACCATGAGCGCCCCGCCCAGCGCGGCGAGCCGCGCGCCGTTGGCCTCCTGGTGCCGGTCGGCGTGGTGCGGGTAGGGCACGAGCACGGCGGGCGTGCCGGTGCAGGCCAGCTCGGAGACCGTGCTCCCGCCCGCGCGGCACACGGCCACGTCGGTCGCGCTGTAGGCGGCGGCCATGTCCTGGATGAAGCGTCGCCGGTGCACGGGCACGGCCGGGTCGGGCAGCGCCGGGCAGGGCTGCTCGCCGGTCACGTTGAGCACCTGCCAGGGCTGCTCCTGTCGCGCGAGGACCGCCAGCAGCGCCGGCAGCAGCGCGTTGAGGTCGCCCGCACCCTGGCTGCCGCCCATGAGCAACAGCGTGCGCCGCGCCGGGTCGAGGCCCAGGTCGCGCGCGGCCTGCACGCGCTCGCGGCGCGGCAGCTCGGGCGCCGGGTTGCCCGTGACGTGCGTTCCGCGGCGGCCGCGCGGCATGTCGTCGCCCTCGCAGGTCAGGCAGGCGATGTCGACGCCGCGCCGACCGAGGAGCTGCTGCACCTTGCCGGGCCGCGCGTTCTGCTCGATGAGCACCGAGGGACGTCCGAAGAAGCCCGTCAGGAGCGCCGGCAGCGAGACCCAGCCGCCCAGCACGACGATCGCCGACGGGTCGTAGTCGACGATGGCGCGCCGCCAGCGCATCGTGGCCAGGCCCCAGGTGCGCAGATCGAGCGGCGAGGGGCGCGGCCCGCCATCGAAGAGCTCGCGGCTCCTGAGCTGCCGCGGATCGAGCACCTGCCGCTCGACCGGCCGCCCGGCGATCAGGAACAGCGCATCGTGCCCGAGCCGCCGCAGCTCCTCGGCCACGGCCGCGCCCGGCACGAGGTGCCCGCCCGTGCCGCCTCCCAGGAACGCGACTCTCACGGGATGCGCAGGACCTGCCCGACGTCGAGGTCGTTCTTGTTCTTGAGCACGTCGGTGTTGGCCTGGTAGATCTCGTCGGCGCGCGCGGACGAGCCCAGGTACTTCTTGGCGATGCCGCCGAGCGTGTCGCCCTTGGCGACGGTGTGCGTGCGGCCCTTCTTGGCGGCGGGCACGGCGGACGCGGCCGGCTGGCTCGTCGACGGCGCGGCGCCCGCGATCGTCGGCGCGCTCGCCGGGGCCGAGACGGGCTGCGCGGCGGCCGCCGGCGGAGTGACCGGCGCCGAGACCGCGAGCGGCACCGACGGGGCCGGGGCCACGTGCAGCACCTGTCCGATCTGGAGCTTGCGCGGATCGAGCCCCGGGTTCAGCGCGATCAGCTCCTTCCAGCGGGTCTTGCTGCCCAGGCACTCGGCGGCGATGTCCTCGAGCGTCTCGCCCTTGGCGACGACGTGCGTGCCGGCCTGGGCCTTGGGCGTCGCGCCCGCGGCCGGCTTGTCCGCCGAGGCCTCGCGCGCGGCCTGCTCGCCGCTCGCGGCGGTCTGCGGCTGTCCCGCCGACCGGCGCCCGGGGTAGGGCACCGGCGGCTCGTCCCAGTGGAACGGCGTGTCGGGCAGCACGGAGACGACGCGCACCGTGCTGTCGCCGGCCGGCGCTTTCGAGCGCAGCGGCGCTGCGCTGTCGACGATCTCCGGCGCGAGCGACTGCGAGTCGCCGCCGCCGAAACCGCCCTGCGTCGCGATGACGAGCAGCAGCCCGCCCACGAAGACGACCGCCACGAGTCCGTACTTCTCCACGTCACTCATCGCCCACCTCCAACCGCCCACGCTCAGGCACCGGGCTCGCCCCGGTGCGTCAACGACGTGGCCCAGCGCGCCTCGAGCACCGGATCTTCCTCCGGGCAACGCGCCAAACCAAGCAGCAAACCGATCGAAATGCAGAGCACGACCATCGACGTCCCGCCCGCCGAGACGAAGGGCAGCGGCAGTCCCTTGTTGGGCGCGACCGCCGTGACGACCGCGATGTTCAGCACGGCCTGCACGACGACCTGCAGGAGCAGGCCCGCGCCGGCGACGAGGCTGAAGCGGCTGCGCAGCCCGAGCAGCACGCGCACGCCGTGCCAGAGGATGAGCGCGTAGAGCGCGAGCACGACCGCGGTGCCGACGAGGCCCAGCTCCTCGCCCACGACGGCGAACAGGAAGTCGTCGTCCGACTCGGGCAAGAAGCCCCATTTCGCCGTGCCGTTGCCGAGGCCCTGGCCGAGCAGCCCGCCGCTGCCGAGCGCCGAGAGCGCCTGGCGCACCTGGTAGTCGGCGTCGGGGGTCATGAAGGTCGAGAGCCGCGTGCGGAAGTGGCTGAAGTGGGTCCAGCCCAGGATCGCGGCGCCGGCGATGGCCGGCAGGAAGGCGCACAGCAGGTGGCGCGCGCGGGCGCCGCCGATCCACATCACGAACACGCCCATGAAGAGCAGGAACACCGCCGAGCCGAAGTCGGGCTCGAGCATCACGAGGCCGGCGGGCAGCGCGACGAGCAGGAAGGGCACGCACACTCCCGTCCAGACCTGGCTCACGCGGTCGCGCGCGCCGGACATCCAGGCCGCGAGGAGCACGATCGTGGCCACGCGCGCGACCTCGCTGGGCTGGAAGGAGGTGCCCGCGATCTCGAACCAGCGGCGCGCCCCGTTGCGCTCGACGCCGAGCAGCAGCACGACGACGAGGAGCATGACGCCCCCGGCCCAGGCCCAGCGCGCGGCGCCGAAGAGCGAGCGCGGGCCGACGCGCAGCGCGAGCAGGAAGCCGAGCAGCGCGAGGAGCAGCTTGAGGGCGTGGCTGCCGAGCGGCCGCAGCAGCGCGTCGGGCCCGGCGGTGCGGAGCTGGCCGATCGCGGTGGCCGAGTAGACCATGACCGTGCCCAGGCCGAGCAGCGCGAGCATCCCGAAGAGCAGCACGCGCGTGCTGCGCGCCATCTGCTCGGGGCTGCTGTAGGGCAGGGCGCGCATCTCAGCCCACCACGAGCGTGGCCAGGCCGGCCGCCGCCAGGAGCACCGAGAGGATCCAGAAGCGCACGGTGATGCGCGTCTCGGGCACGCCCGCGAACTGGAAGTGGTGGTGCAGCGGCGCGCAGCGCAGGATGCGCCGGCCCCCGCTGGCCTTGAACCAGCCGACCTGCAGGATCACGGAGAGCGCCTCGAGCACGAACACGCCGCCGATGAGCAGCAGGGCCAGCTCCTGCTTGACGACGACGGCCGTGTAGCCGAGCAGGCTGCCGAGCGGCAGCGACCCCGTGTCGCCCATGTAGACCTGCGCCGGCGCCGCGTTGAACCACAGGAAGCCGAGCGTCGCGCCGGCCATGGCCGTGCAGAAGACGGTCATCTCCTCGGCCGTGGGCACGAAGACGAGCTCCTTGGTCGGCGCGATGAGCTGCGCGCGCCCCACCGCGACGCACATCGCGGCCATGGCCATGGCGGCGACCGCCACCGTGCCGGCCGCGAGGCCGTCCATGCCGTCGGTCAGGTTGACGGCGTTGCTCGCGCCCACGACGACGAGCAGCACGAGCAGCACGTGGGGCAGGCCCGCGGCCCAGCCCAGGTCGAGGCTGTAGCCGCCCGAGAACGGCAGGTAGAGCCGCAGCAGGCGCTCGCTCTCGGGCCGCCCGCGGAAGATCTGCGTGACCGCCAGCGCCAGGCTCAGCGCGACGATGACCTGCAGCGCGGCCTTGGCGCGCGGCGTGATGCCGCGCCGGTCGCGGCGCGTGAGCTTGACCCAGTCGTCGATGAAGCCGATCAGCCCGTAGCCCAGCGTCGAGAGCAGGCCGAGGCGCACGTAGGCGTTGTCGAGGTCGCCGAAGATCAGGCCGGCGACGAGGATCGCGCCGATGATCATGACCCCGCCCATCGTGGGCGTGGGCGCCTTCCTGGCGTTGATCACGTTGAGCTGCGGCGCGTCGGTGTTCGTCTCGACCTCGATGCACTGCCGCCGGCGCAGCCAGGCCAGCAGGCGCGGCCCGAGCAGCAGGGCCACGACGAAGGACAGGATCGCGGCCCCCGCGGCGCGCACCGCGAGCGCCTCCAGGCCGGCCGCCGCGGGCCAGACCCCGGAGAGCGCCTGCAGCGCGTAGAGGATCACGCGACGCGGGCCGAGACGTCGACGAGGCGGCGGACGATCTGGTCGAGGGCCACGCCCCGGCTGCCCTTGACGAGCACGATGTCGCCGCCGCGCAGCAGGCCGCCGAGCAGCTCGCCGGCCTCGTCGACGTCCGCGCAGGCGTGGGCGTCGCGCGCGGGCAGCCCGCCCTCGACGAGCCCGGCCAGCAGGTCGGGGGCGCGCTCGCCCACGGCGACGACGAGCGCGGGCCGCAGGCCGGCGACGCGGCGGCCCGCGGCGCGGTGCAGGCTGCTCGACTCGTCGCCGAGCTCGAGCATGTCGCCGGCCACGATCACGAGGCGTCCGGGCAGGTGCAGCTCGCCCAGCGTGGCGAGCGCGGCGGCGAAGGAGCCGGGGTTGCTGTTGTAGGTGTCGTCGACGAGCGTGAGGTCGCCCAGCCGCCGCACCGAGAGGCGCCCGGGCGGCGAAGGCACCGAGGCCAGCGCCGCGAGCGCCGCGTCGAGCTCGACGCCGGCCACGCAGGCCACCGCGATCGCCGCGAGTGCGTTGCTCACCGCGTGCCGGCCGAGCAGCCGCAGCGAGCCCTCGTGCCGCCCGCCGACGAGGAAGCGCGTGCCGCTGCTCTCGCAGCGCACGTCCGTGGCCCGCACGTGCGCCTCGGGCGCGAGGCCGAAGCTGATGACCGGGCCCGGCGCGCGCTCGCGCAGGAAGCCGAAGGAGGCGTCGTCGGCGTTCAGGATCGCGACCTTGCGCCCCACGAGGCCGTCGAGCAGCGAGGCCTTCTCCTCGCGCACGCCCTCGAGCGAGCCCAGCCCGGCCAGGTGGCCGATGCCGATGTTCGTGATCAGCCCGACGTGCGGGCGCGCGAGCGCCGTGAGGTGGCCGATCTCGCCCGGCGCGTTCGTGCCCATCTCGACCACGACTGCGCGGGTCTCGGCGCCGATCTCGAGCAGCGTGAGCGGGACGCCGATGGCGTTGTTGAACGAGCGGCGGCTCGCGACCGTGGCCAGCCGGCTGCCGAGCGCGGCGGCGACGAGCTCCTTGGTCGAGGTCTTGCCGTTCGTGCCCGTGATGCCGACCACGAGCGGCTCGTCCTCGCCGCGCGCGCAGCGCACGGCGCGGCCCAGCCAGCCGAGCGCGTCGCACGTGTCGTTGACCTCGAGCACGGGGCGCAGGTTGCGCAGCGGGCGGTGCGCGACGACCGCGACGGCGCCCGAGAGCAGGGCGCGCGAGGCGTAGTCGTGGCCGTCGTGCCGCGGGCCTTCGAGGCACACGAACAGGTCGCCCGCGCGGACCTCGCGCGAATCGGTGCACACGCGGCGCACGACGCGCCGGCCGTCGCCGCCCTGCAGCGTGCCGCGCGTGGCGGCGGCCACCTCCGTCAGGGTCAGAGGCTCCACAGCACCTCCCGCGCCACGGCGCGGTCGTCGAAGGGCAGCACGCGCGCGCCGATCGTCTGGGTCGTCTCGTGGCCCTTGCCCGCGATGAGCAGCACGTCGCCCGGCCGGCTCTCGGCGCAGGCGCGCCGGATCGCCTCGCGCCGGTCGACCTCGCGCACCGTCGCGCCGCGGCGCTCGAGCGGGATGCCGGCCAGGACCTCGTCCAGGATCGCCTCGGGGTCTTCGCTGCGCGGGTTGTCGGAGGTCACGTAGAGCGCGTCGGCCCGCGCCGCGACGGCGCGGCCCATGACCGGGCGCTTGGTGCGGTCGCGGTCGCCGCCGCAGCCGAAGACGACGCGCAGCGCGCCCTGCGTGAGCGGCCGCAGCAGGTCGAGCACCTTCTCGAGCGCGTCGGGCGTGTGCGCGTAGTCGACGAGCACGCGGAAGTCCTGGCCGCAGCAGACCGGCTCGAGCCGGCCGGGCACCGCGGGCAGGCTCTCGAGGCCGGTGGCCACCGCCGAGCCCGGCAGCCCGAGCGCGAGCGCGGCCGTGGCCGCGCCGAGCGCGTTCATCACGTTGTGCCGGCCGATGAGGCGCAGGTGGATGTCGATCGGGGGCCCGAGCTCGGGCGCGACGAGCAGCAGCCGCGTGCCGTCGCCGTCGAGGCGCGAGATGCGCGCGGTCACGTCGGCCTGCGTCGAGAGGCCGAAGGTCAGCACGCGCGCCGGCGTCGACAGCCGGTACAGCCGGCTGGCCGGGTCGTCGGCGTTGAGCACCGCCACCGCGCTCTCGGACAGCTCCTCGAAGAGCCGGCCCTTGGCGGCCGCGTAGGCCTCCATCGTGCCGTGGTAGTCGAGGTGGTCGGGGGTGAGGTTGGTGAAGATCGCCGCGTCGAACGCGATGCCGTGCGCGCGGCGCTGCATGAGCGCGTGGCTGCTCACCTCCATGACCGCGGCCGAGAGGTTCTCGTCGACCATGCGCGCGAGCAGCCTCTGCAGCTCGATCGCGTCGGGCGTCGTGTGGCGCAGCGGCTCGTGGCGCCCGCCGATCCACGCGCCGAGCGTGCCGACCAGGCCCGTGCCGCGACCGTCCATGGTCAGGATCGAGCGCAGCATGAAGGTCGTGGTCGTCTTGCCGTTCGTGCCCGTGACGCCGATCGTGTCGAGGCGCCGGCTGGGGTGGCCGAAGAAGGCGTTCGCGACGAGGGCCTTGGCGAGCGGCACGTCGCCGACGGTGATGCAGGCCGTGCCGTTGATGCCCACCGGGCGCCGCGCCGCGAGCACCGCGACCGCGCCCTTCGCGAGCGCCTCCTCGACGTGCGCGAGCCCGTCGTCCCTGGTGCCGATGCCGGCGATGAACAGATCGCCCTTGACCACCGCGCGGCTGTCGCTGCACAGGCCGGAGACCGCGACGTCGGGCCCGTGGCGCTCGACCGCGGGCAGGGCCTCCTGCAGCGGCTCGATCAGCTGGCTGAGGGGCAGGACATTCACGCTGGTCCTCATTAGGCGCCGAAAAAACGCGGATTCAAGCGCGGTCATGGCAGGTCCGTCGGGAAGCCGAGATAGGGCAGTGCCCGGCGCAGGATCGCGCCGGCGAGCGGAGCGGCGGTCTGCGCCGCGTAGCGGTGGCCGTGCGGGCGATCGAGGACGACGACGAGCGCGTAGCGCGGCTCGTCCGCCGGGACGAGCGCGACGAAGGAGTGGACCTCCTTGCTCGGGTCGGTCTCGTCGACCGTCGTGCCGGTCTTGCCGGCCACCGGGATGCCGGGCACGCCCGCGACCCCGGCCTGGCCCTTGTCCACGACGGCCTGCATGCAGTCCCGCACGAAGTCCACCGTCTCTCGACGGAAGACCCGCACCGGCTCGGCGACGGGCACGTCGACGCGGTCGCCCTCGCCGTCGAGGTAGGCCGAGACCAGCCGCGGTTGGCGCCAGGTGCCATCCGACAGGGTCGCGGTGATGGCCGCCATCTGGAGCGGTGTCACCGAGACCTCGTGCCCGAAGGAGAGCGAGACGAGGGTGTAGGGCCGGGACCAGCTCGCCAGGGGCGTGAGCTTGCCGGCCGCCTCGGCCGCGACGGGCAGCCCGGTCGCGCGGCCGATGCCGAGCTTCTGCAGGAGCTCGTGGAGCGGCCGCATGGCGGCCGTGTTCTTGGGCTCCGACTCGGGGACGAGCCGGATCATGATGTTCGACATCCCGATGTTGCTCGAGTGCACGATGATCTCCTCGAGCGACAGCGATCTCGGCTGGGGGTGCGTGTCGGTGACGAGCTTGCGCCGCCCGGGGATGCGCCCGCGCTCGGGACGGCAGTCGACCGAGTCGCCCGGCTTGACGAGCCCGAGGTCGAGGGCGGCCGCGAGCATGACGGGCTTGAAGGTCGAGCCCGGCGAGTAGATCGCCTGCACGGGCCGCACGACCTGCGCGGCCTTGGTCCACGTCGAGCGGCGGTCGGGGTCGAGCGAAGGCCAGCTCGCCAGCGAGAGCACGTCGCCCGTCTCGACCTCGAGGAGCACGGCGGCGCCGCCCGCGGCCGAGAGCTGCTTGCAGGAGGCGGCGAGCTCCTCCTCGACCATGCGCTCGACCGCGACGTCGAGCGTGAGCACGACGTCGAAGCCGTGCTTGGCCGGGACCTCGGGGCAATCGGTGGCCGCGAGCGCGAAGTCGCCCACTCCGCGCCGCTGGTAGGCGTGGCCGTCGAGGCCGCAGGAGAGCACGTCGTCGAGGCCGTGCTCGAGGCCCGCCCCGCCGTGACCGTCGGCGAGCACGAAGCCGAGCAGCGCGCCGGCCGTGGCGCCGGCCGGGTAGCTGCGCGCCCAGACCGGCGTGAGGTCGGCGCGCCACAACGGGCCGCGGCGGCTGCGCTGCTCGAGCAGCGCGTCGATGCGGTCGGGGTCGGTGACCGGGCGGCCGAGGCGCACGTTGGCCCCGTCGCCGGCGACGGCCGGGTCCCACAGCGCCTGCGCCAGCTCGGTCGCCGGCTCCTGCACGAGCGGCGCGAGGCAGTCGGCCATGTCGAGCACCGTGGTCGCGACGGCGCCCTCCGCGCGCGGACGCGAGCCGTCGTGCGTGAGGCGCGGCACCCAGGCCTCGACCTGCAGCGCCTCGAGCGAGTCGGCCAGCACCTGGCCGTGCCGGTCGCGCAGCGCGCCGCGGTGAGCCGGCAGCGTGAGCGAGCGCCACGACTGGCGCGTCTGGCGCGCGAGGGCGGCCTCGCGGCTGCCGACCTGGAGCCAGGCCAGGCGGCCGAAGAGGCCGCCGAGCAGCGCGAAGAGGAAGGTCGAGAAGACGAGCAGCAGGCGGCGGGCGCGCAGCATCATGACCGCGCTCCCGGCTTCGGCGCGGGCGCGTCGGGCCCGAGGCGGTGCCAGCGCGACTCCAGGCCCTGCTGCAGCGCGCGCTCGCGGCGCTCGAGCGAGGCGCGCTTGAGCTCGCGGGCGAGCAGCTCGCGCGCCTCGACGACCACGCCGGTGCGGATCGCGACCGTGAGCAACCCGAGCACCACCAGCAGACCGCCGAGGCCCGGTGTCGACCACCGCGGCCCGACACGTTCATCCATGCCCTGCCCCTCCCGAGCGCAGGCGGCCGTCAGCCGCGTCTGCGCAGAACGCGGAGCCGCGCGCTGCGGCTCCGCGGATTGATCCGGATCTCGTCCCGACCCGGGACGATCGCCTTCGGCGTCAGCAGCTCGTCGCCCTCGGCCTCCGCGGCGCGGAAGGCCTGCTTGACGAGACGGTCCTCGCCGGAATGGAAGCTGAGGACGGCCAGCCGGCCGTCCGGCGCGAGCCGCGCGCGCGCCAGCGGCAGCGCCTGCTCGAGCAGCTCGAGCTCGCGGTTCACCGCGATGCGCAGACCCTGGAAGCTGCGCGTCGCAGGGTGCACGCGGCCGGCGCGACGCCCGAGCGCGGCCTCGACCACGGTGCGCAGGTCGCCCGTGCTGCGGAAGGGCCGCGTCGCGCGGCGCGCCACGATCGCGCGCGCCACGCGCGCCGCCGCGGGCTCGCCGCCCCACTCGCGCAGAGCGTGCTCGAGCGCCTCGGGCGACGCGCCGTTGAGGAACTCCGCCGCCGTGAGCTGCTGGCCGCGGTCCATGCGCATGTCGAGCGGGCCGTCGTCGCGCAGCGAGAAGCCGCGGCCGGGGTCGTCGAGCTGCATCGAGGAGAGCCCGAGGTCGAGCAGGATCGCGTCGGCGCGCAGGCCCTCGTCCGCGAGACGCGCGAGGCACTCGGGCGCGGCGCCGTGCAGGAAGCGCGCGCGCTCGCCGAACTCCGCGAGCGCGCGCCGCGCGATCGCGAGCGCGGAGGCGTCGCGGTCGCAGGCCACGACCGTGCCGGTGGGCGCGGTGGCACGCAGCCAGCCTGCTGCGTGGCCACCGCCGCCCACCGTCAGGTCTACCAGGACGTGCCCCGGGGCGGCGCCGAGCCATGCCGGCATCTCCACCGCCATCACGGGAGAGTGCCGGCCAGGAGCCTCAGTCATGGTCGTCGCTCCTTCGCCGCTCACCGGAGCACATCCTTGGCTACTGTCGTGTAGTGCGCGCGCGTGCGCGTCTGGCGCTCGGCCCACGCGTCGGGCTGCCACAGCTCGACGCGCTGGCCCGAGCCGACGAACGTCACGCGGTCGCCGATGTTCGCGAGCGCGCGCAACGTGTCGCCGAGCAGGAAGCGCCCGTTGCCGTCGACGGGGCAGCGCTCGGTGCTCGAGTAGAAGTTGCGCTGGAAATCGCGCGTGCTCTCCTCGCCGAGCGGCGAGCCGTCGACCTTGCGCGCGATCTCCTCGAAGCCCTGCTTCGTGTAGAGGAACAGGCAGCCGTCGAGTCCCGCGGTGACGACGATCTCGTCAGCGGAGTCGTGCGCGCGCAGCGTCTCGAGGATCTTGCGGGGAATCGACACGCGACGCTTCTCGTCGAGCGTGTGCGTGTACTGACCCGTGAACGCGTGCATCGATCCCAACCGCGGTGAGTGGGTGCGCCAGCCCAGCGATCCCACTATACCCCACTCGGCCCCATATCAACACACACCGAGCCATCCCACTCACCAGCGCCCCACCGATGCTCCGCGCGCGCGACGAAGCTCGCGCCGGGTTAGGTGTATGGTCGGGTCGCAACGCGAGGCGTCGAGTCGACGCGTCGCGCGCGAACGTCGCGCTCAGCACGCCTCGGTCGACTCGGCGTCGGTCGGTTCGGCGTCGGTCGCGGCGGACTCGCCGCGGTCGGGGTCGGCGAGCAGGTCGTCGGGCAGATCGGCCTGGAGCAGGCGGTTCAGGTGCGCGCGCACCTCGACCATGTCCTCGGGCGTGAGATAGGGCGCGGGCACCTCGAGGGCCGGCTCGCCCGCGCCGCGCGTGACGAGCATGACCTCGCGTCCGGCGCGCGGCTCGAAGCCCCGCAGCCGGAGGTGGCGCTTGCGGATGAGCACGAGCGCGACGAGGTAGCTCAGGCGCTCGTAGAGCGCGCCCGGCCGCTCGAGCAACCGGGAGAAGAGCTCGCGCAGCAGCGTGTAGTCCACGATCGCCTGGCGCGTCTTCGTCGCCGGACGCGGCCGCCGCCAGAAGAAGACCTCGGCCTCGCTCCCCACCGTCAGTCCACACGTTGCGCACAGGTCCTGCCGCCCGGGACCGGCGGCCGCCAGGCGGATCACGCTCGTGACGGGCTGGCCGGCCTGCAGCTCGGCGGCGCAGGTCGAGCAGCGCTCGACGGCGGAGGGGAGTTTCCAGTCTTCCATCGGCGGGAGCCGCGCGGCAAGGCGGCGACGCGCGACCCTAGCACAGCGCGCGAGCCCGCTCCATCGCGAGGACGTTGAGCGCGCGGCCGGGCGGCACTAGGGTGGGCGCACGCGCATGGCCACCCCGACCTTCACGCACCTCCACGTCCACAGCCACTTCTCGCTGCTCGACGGCGCGATCGGCATCGACGCGCTGCTCGGCGAGGCCGCGCGGCACGGCATGGGGAGCCTGGCGCTCACCGACCACGGCAACCTCTTCGGGGCGATCGAGTTCTACACCAAGGCGCGCAAGGCGGGCATCAACCCGATCCTCGGCTGCGAGGCCTACCTCGTCCAGGGCGACGCGACGGCGCCCGTCGCGGCCGGCGAGAAGCGCGTGCGGCATCACGTCACGCTGCTCGCGCGCGACCGCCGCGGCTGGGAGAACTTGAGCCGCCTCTCGTCGCTCTCGTGGATCAAGGGCTTCCACCACAAGCCCTGCATCGACCGGCGCCTGCTCGGCGCGCACGCCGAGGGCCTCATCGCGCTCTCGGGCTGCATGTCGGGCGAGGTCGCGCAGCACCTCCTCGCGAAGCGCCTCGACCTGGCCTGCCGCACGGCCGAGGAGTACGCCGAGCTGCTCGGGCGCGAGAACTTCTACCTCGAGGTCATGAGCAACGGGCTCGAGGCGCAGACGACGATCCGCGAGGGCATGGCCGAGGTCGCCCGCGCGACGGGGCTGCCGCTCGTCGCCACGAACGACGTGCACTACCGCAGCCAGGGCGACTCCGTCGCGCAGGACGCGCTCATCTGCATCGGCACGAACCAGCGCATCCACGACGAGCACCGGCGCTTCCGCATCGAGACCGACCAGCTCTACTTCCGCAGCAGCGAGGAGATGGCGCAGCTCTTCGGCGCCGACAGCCAGGCCTTCCGCAGCACGGCCGAGATCGCCGCGCGCTGCGACATCCAGCTCGACCTCGGCGCGATGCACCTGCCGCGCTTCGAGATCCCCGACGGCGGCGCGCCCGAGGCCTACCTGCGGCACGTCTGCGAGCAGGGCCTGCGCCGCCGCTACGGCGAGCCCACGCCCGCCGTGCGCGAGCGCTTCGAGAGCGAGTTCGCCACGATCGTGAAGATGGGCTTCGTGTCCTACTTCCTCATCGTGTGGGACCTCATCCGCCACGCGCGCGAGCAGGGCATCCCCGTGGGACCGGGGCGCGGCTCGGCCGCCGGCTCGATCGTGGCCTACGCGCTCGACATCACGCAGCTCGACCCGCTGCGCTACGACCTGCTCTTCGAGCGCTTCCTGAACGCCGACCGCATCTCGATGCCCGACATCGACATCGACTTCTGCCGCGACCGGCGCGAGGAGGTCATCGAGTACGCGCGCGCCAAGTACGGCAGCGACCAGGTCTGCCAGATCGTGACCTTCGGCACGCTCGCCGCGAAGGCCGCGCTGCGCGACGCGGGGCGCGTGCTCGGCGTGCCGCTGCCCGAGGTCGACCGGATCTGCAAGCGCATCCCCGACCTGCCCAAGAAGAGCCTGACCGAGGTGCTCGAGTCGGACAAGGAGCTGGCCACGCTGCTGCGCAGCACCGAGCAGCTCAGCGAGCTGCTCGAGGTCAGCACGCGCATCGAGGGCCTGGCGCGCAACACCTCCACGCACGCGGCGGGCGTGGTCATCACCGAGAAGCCGCTCATGGACCTGGTGCCGCTGTGCGTCGTGCAGGGCCAGGTCAACACGCAGTTCCAGATGAACGACCTCGAGCGCATCGGCCTGCTCAAGATGGACTTCCTGGGCCTGAAGAACCTCACGGTCCTGGCCAAGGCCGCCGAGCTCGTGGCCGACGTGCGCGGCGTGACGATCGATTACGACGCGCTGCCGCTCGAGGACCCGCCCACCTACGCGCTGCTGCAGCGCGGCGACGTGGGCGGCGTGTTCCAGCTCGAGTCGTCGGGCATGCGCGAGCTGGTCACCCGGCTGGCGCCCGACAACTTCGAGGACATCATCGCCCTCATCGCGCTCTACCGGCCCGGGCCGTTGCAGTCGGGCATGACCGACTCCTTCGTGCGCCGCAAGCACGGCCAGGAGCCGATCGAGTACCCCCACCCGCTCATGGAGCCGGTGCTGCGCGACACCTACGGCACGATGGTCTACCAGGAGCAGGTCATGCGCCTGGCGCAGGCCCTGGGCGGGCTGTCGCTCAACGACGCCGACGGCCTGCGCAAGGCCATGGGCAAGAAGGACAAGGCGCGCATGGCCAGCTACGAGGCCAAGTTCCTGGCGGGCGCGCAGCAGCGCGGCATCCTGCCGGCCACCGCCGCGCGCATCTGGCAGGACATGAGCCGCTTCGCCGAGTACGGCTTCAACAAGAGCCACTCGGCGGCCTACGGGATGATCACCTTCCGCACGGCCTACATGAAGGCGCACTACCCGGCCGAGTACGTCTGCGCGCTCATGTCCTGCGACGCCGACAACACCGACAAGCTCGCCGAGTACGTCGAGGAGTGCCGGCGCAGCGGGCGCCCGGTGCGCGGGCCCTGCGTGAATCGCAGCGGCGGCGACTTCCGGCCCGAGGACGATGCGATCCGCTACGGCCTGCACGCGGTCAAGGGCGTCGGGTCGCGCGTCGTCGAGGCCCTGCTCGCCGCGCGCTCGGCCGCGGGCGGGCGCTTGCAGTCGCTGGCCCAGGCGCTCGAGCTGGCCGACGCCGCGGCCCTCAACCGCGCCGCCTTCGAGGCCCTGGCCAAGGCCGGCGCCTTCGACGCGCTCGAGGGCAACCGCGCCGCGCTGCTCGCCGGCTCCGAGCGCCTGCTGCGCGACGCCTCGCGCGCGCAGGCCGACCGCAGCTCGGGGCAGTCGCTGCTCTTCGGTGCCGGCACGGCCGCGGCCGTCGAGCTGCTGCCCGAGCGCGTCGCGCCGCCCACCGACCGCGAGCTGCTCGACATGGAGAAGGAGGCGCTCGGCCTGTGGATCACGGTCGACCCGATGGCCGAGTACCGCTCGATCCTGCGGCTCGTCGCGACCGCCGACCTGGCCGCGCTGGCCGAGGTGGAGGACCGCACGGAGGTCGCCTTCGGCGGCCTGGTCGGCTCGCTGCGCACGACCGTGGCCAGCAAGGGCAAGTCCGCCGGCCAGCCCATGGCGATGTTCCGCGTCCACGGCCTGGGCGGAAGCTGCAGCGCGGTGGCCTTCCCGCGCACCTTCGCCCGCTACCGCGAGCTGCTCCGCGAGGACCAGGTCGCGCTCTTCCGCGCGACCGTCGACAAGGCGCGCGACGAGCCCACGCTGCTCATCGACGCCGTGCTCGACCTGCACGACCCGGCCATCGCCGGCGATCGGCGCCTGCTGATCGAGGTCGCGCTCGACTCGCCGGCGGCGCAGCAGGCGCGTCTCGACGCGCTGCGCGAGCTCTTCGCGCGGCACGCCGGGCCCACCGAGGTCTTCCTCGTCGTCCACGAGGACGACGAGCGCCGCTCGACCTGGCGGCTGGGCGACCGCAGCCGCGTCGCGGTCAACGTCGAGCTCGTGCGCGCGCTCGATGGAATCGTCGGCGAGGGACGGATGCACCTGAGGTAACGGTCTGAGCTGTCGGCCCGGGGAGGCGCCAGGGGGCGCTCGCGCACGGCTTCGCGCCCTCGGCGGAAGGCGTGGTGGGCCAGCTGGCGGAGACTGGGCGCCGAGGGCGCTGCAGAGTGTGCGCTCGACCCCCTCGGCGCCTCGCCGGGCCGACGGCGCAGATCGTCACCGCTCCGGCAGGAGGCTCGCTCGTGAGGGTGGAAGGCCGAGGCCTTC
>Ga0111538_10007181_pt1 | contig 15032 bp, 14 predicted proteins | sample SoiMethybrSBSTD1_FD_79669 | JGI IMG/M metagenome (GOLD analysis project Ga0111538, IMG submission 79669) | Bulk soil microbial communities from a Populus tree surrounding site in Tennessee, USA - Soil MetaG P. TD hybrid SBSTD1 (version 2)... | ecosystem: Environmental > Terrestrial > Soil >... | reverse complement strand
GAGATCGGCCTGCCCTGGACGGTGGACGCTGCTGATCGGCGACGGGATCCTGGACGCCGTGCGCGGCTTCGGCGGCTCCGACAGCACCGTTGAGGAAATGCGCCGCACGTTGGCGGCACAGGGCGACGTGGTGCGGGCCGCCGCCGAGCGCGGCGTCACGGTGCTCGCCGGCACCGACGCGGGGATGGGCCCGCACGGACAGGTCGCAACCGAGATCGGCATGCTGCTGAAGGCCGGGTTGTCGCCCGGCGCGGCGCTGGGCGCCGGCTCCTGGGACGCGCGGCGGTACCTGGGCCTGCCCGGCATCGAGGAGGGCGCGCCGGCCGAGATCGTCGGGTACCGCGACGATCCGCGCGCCGACGTCGAGGAACTGCGCCGGCCGGCGGTGATCCTCCTGAACGGAAGGCAGATCCGGTGACCAGGTTCGTGATCGGACCCGACGTCGCGCTGCGGCTGGCCCACGACGAGACGGTGATCGCCGCCGGGCACAAGCTGGTGGCGCCGACGCTGCTCCGCTCGCAGGTGCTGTCGTCGCTGTACCAGTCGGTGCGGCGCGGCGAACTGACTCGTGCGGACGCCAAGCGGCGGCTCGAGCACGTGCGCGGACTGCGGATCCGGCTGCTCGGCGACAGCATGATGCAAAGCGTCGCCTGGAGGATCGCCGACAAGCTCGGCTGGGCGGACACGCTGGACGCCGAATATCTGGCGGTGACCACGTTGCAGGCCGACGCGTTCGTGACGCTCGACGCGAAGCTCGCGGCCGCCGTCAAGGACATCGTGACGGTTGCGCCGTTCGACGAGCTAGCCGCCCACTGACCGCTCGAAGAGCACTCCCAGCGCTGCCCAGCGGCGGCGATGGCCGGTCGACGGTTGCACCCGGATTCTCCTTCGGGTGGGACGCGGCTGGACTGACGAGAGCCAGCATCGGAACGCCGGGGCCGGGCCGGAATCCGTAGGACTACCGGTGCGCCGCGTTCCAGTGCCGTTCCAGGGCTGTTCCAGTACCGGCTGCCACCGTGCGGTCAGCGGTTTTCGTTGACGCGGAGGAGAAGCTCACCATGAACCGGATCCGGAACGGCGTACTTGCCGCCATCACGGTGCTTGCCGTTGCGGTGGCCGGCGGGCTGCTGCTCAGCCGCGCCCCGCAACCCGACTCGCTGACGGTGCGCGACGTCGCGAACGCCAGCACGGCGCCTGCGAACGCCGGCACGGCGCCGGCGAACGGCGTGCGCGGGCCCGGCATCCCGCCGGCGCCGGGCGCCAGCCAGAACGCGCCGCCCAACCCGAATTCCAACGCGCCGACGGCGAACCTCAAACAGGTCGCCAACAACCTGCAGTTGCGGGTCAGGAGCGTCAGCGCCGTCGTCACGCTGCCCGCGGGGCTCAACCTGACCCACCCCGTGAGCGTCAGCATCCTGTTCGGCAGCCAGCGCGTCACCCAGCCCTACAACAACGCTGCCGGAAACCGGTTCCCGGCAACCTTTCCGGCGAACGACGGCACGAAGCGGCGCGAGGAGGTGATCATCAGCCTCGCGGAGGACCTCGGCGGCGACCACGCCCTGTACGCGGTCCGCCAGTACGTGGACATCGAACCGCTCTACGACATCAGCGTCGGGCCGCTGTCGTTCACGCTGATCGAGGACTGCGACCTCGTCGGCGACAGCGAGGTCAACATCCGCTGGTTCCAGCCGAAGCCGGGCTTCGACACCGACCACGCCTACCGGTCGCTGTCCGGCGGCGAGACCGTCACCATCCCGAACTTCGCGAAGACCCTGCCCGAGATCGGCGCGTCGAAGGTCATCTACGTTCCGACGGTCGCCTTCATCGAAGAGGACTTCAACGCGACGGACGCCTACGCGCCGTTCCCGGACCGCCGGACCACCACGTTCCTGCCGGGGCCGACCAACCGCACGGTGACCGCGACCCTGCAGGGCCAGCACACCGACGACTACTGCGCGGCGCGGATCAGCTTCCAGATCACCTATGTGCTGCGGCAGTACCCCAACCTGTGAGCAAGGGGACGGGCGGGTCGCGTCGTCTTGAGGCGTATGGGGACGCGGAGATGGCTCGGCGGCATCGTCGTCGCCGTGGCGCTGCTGGGGGCGGTCGGTTGCGGAAGGACGGACGCCGGCGATGTTGCGTCGGGCGACGACTCCGGGACCGCTCTGCTCGCCGACGGCCGGGTGCCGTGGCTGGACGCACCGCTGAAGAGCATCTATCCGTCGCCGGGCCAGCCGACGGTGCGGCCCGGCAGCAAGCCGTGCGCCGCCGACCAGTTGACCGGCCAACTCGACCGCTGGTGGATTCCCAAGCCCGGCGCGGGCGGCGGCGGTGACGGCCCGGTGCTCGCGCCGGAAGGAGTCAAGCTGATCGGCGAGGTCGAGGTGCGCAACGCGTCGGGAAATGACTGCACGCTGCGCGGTGAGGTCGACACCCGTCTCTACAGCGCCGGTGCCGAGGTGCCGCTCGGCTACTCGCACGGGATCAGCGAGGAGGCCCGGCGACGGACGGTTCCGGTGCCCGCCGGCGGGCTCGCGATGCTCCGGCTGGACTGGACCGGGCCGTACTGCGGCTCCGCGAAGCCGCCTTTCGAGTTGCTGATCAACCTGCCCGACGGCGGAGGCGCGTTGCGGGCCCGCGTGCTTCCCACCGACACGCCGCCGTGCTCGCGCAGCGAGACCCATCCCGATCTCACGTCGTACCTGAGCTCAAGTGGCTTCAGCCCGCCACCGGTGACCGATCCGGAATCCGACGTCGAGTCGCCGCTGCGCCAACTCACGTCGAGCGTCACCGGTCCCGCGACGGCGAAGCCGGGCGAACGGGTGTCGTACACGGTCACGCTCACCAACCCGACCGACGCCGCGGTGGCGCTCGCTCCGTGCCCGGGTTACCTCCAGGAACTCTTCTCGCCCGGCTCCGGTGCGGCGCCCGGACACAGCAGCAGCCAGCTGTATCAGCTCAACTGCCGCCCCGTCGCCGCGATACCGGCGCACGGCGAGGTGCGCTTCGAGATGGTCGTCGTCGTGCCGAAGGAGCTCACGACCGGCCGCCAGCTCACCGTCGGCTGGCGGATCGTCACCCGCCAACGGCTGCCAAGCAACGCGCTGTACGCGTCGTTCGCCACGCGTGTCTCCTGATCATGGGCGAATGACCCGGTCCTCAGCCCGCGTCGGGCCGCTTGTCCAGCGCGGCGCGCACCGCCTCCGGGGTGCGCGCGACCGTCGCCGTCCCGTCGTCGGCGGTGATGATCGGGCGCTGGATCAGCACGGGATGCGCGACGAGCGCGTCGATCCAGCGCCGGCGGGACTCGGCGTCGCGCGGCCAGTCGGCGAGTCCGAGGTCGGCGGCGACCGGTTCACCCAGGCGCGCGATGTGCCACGGTTCGAGGTCGAGGCGGGCGAGGACGTCGACGAGTTCCGCCGCGGTCGGCGGCTGTTCGAGGTAGTGGCGAACCGTGTACTCGGCCTGTTCCGAGTCGAGGATGCTCAGTGCGGAATGACACTTGGAGCATTCGGGGTTGATCCAGATTTCCACTGCTCACTCCACTGTCAGTCGGGCGTCCACCTGCAGGTAGTTGGCGTACCGGGCGGCTGCCTGTTCGAGCGCGTCGCGCTGCCCGGGCGTCAGCGGCCGGTAGGGGCGCAGGTCGAACCGCACTCGGGCGTCGGTTACCGTGCGTTTCATGGCGGCGACGAGTTGCCCGTCGACGAGCGCCATCCCTACCGCGCTCTCCCGCACCCGGGGCACCTGCCCGGCGGCGTCGAGCACCCAGCGGGAGTCCTGGTAGCCCCGGTACATCTCGTCGAGGATCTGGAGCAGGTGCCCGGCGGGCTCCTGCGCCGACGACGGTGGCTCGCCCGGCGCGTGCCAGTAGGTGCGCCCGTCGTGCTGGAACGAGGCCAGGCGGTCGCGCACCTGTGTCAGGCCGGCGCGCACGTCGGTGACGGTGAGGGTCGCCCAGTACGCGAGGTCGCGCTCGGTCGCCGGGCCGTGGCCGGTGAAGTAGCGGAGCGCGAGTTCGGCGAGCGCCTCGGCGCGGTCGAGTCGGCGCGCGTTGGGCACCCGCCGGCTCATGAGCGCGTAGGTGTGCTCGCCATCGGCCACGCTGCCGCTGCAGATCAGCCCGTCCAGTTCGAGGTCGGCCAGCAGGATCATCACCAGGTGCCCGGTGACCGGGACGCCGGCCGCGCGCAATTCGTCGGCCAGCTCGGCACGGGTGAGCTGGCCGCGGCTCTCCAACGCTGCGAGGACCGTCGCGGTCGCCGTGTCGACGCCGCGCTCTTCGAGGCCGTGAACTGTGCGCAACTGCGGGCCGGTGACCTTCCGGACCCGGGGACCGGTGAGGTCGATCAACCAGCCGATGTCCTCGGCCCGTACGAAATGCCAGGTCGGGCGCAGCACGTGGGTGCGCAGGACGGCGCCGTCGTCGAGAAGCTTTGCAAGATCGGCTTGGTCGGGCCGGCGGGTGCGGGCGGCGACCGCCCACCCGGCCTGGCCGGCGTTCTCCGCCTGTACGGCGAGAAGCGAACCGACGACCTCAGCCGCCGACGCGGCGTGCGGCGCGACGAGGTGCTGGCTGCGCAGCCGCCAGCGGGCGATGTCGACGTCCCGCACGGTGCGCCAGCCTAGTCGGCGCGGTGGAGCGGTTCGTTCGTCAAGACCGCTCAGGTACCTGCCATGATCGTGTCGCCGCGCGGCCACCCGGGCGGGATCCTGGCCGGCGGCCGGCCCTGGTACGCGGCGGCCGCGACCGGGACGGCGACCGCTGCGATCCCGATGCCCCACACGAACAGCGACGCGGCGAGCAGCAGGCTGTTCGCGTGCGGCTGCGTGTAGGCGATCGCAAAGGCCCACGTAGTACATCCAACTCTGCCGGTCCAGACATGTTGCCCACACAGCTTCCTGTCGTACCCTCAGGCGACACGACCCGGCGGGGGGCATCATGTCCGGTCGCGCCAGCGCCAGCAGAGGGCGGCGGGGTCGCCGTCCGTGGCCGTACCGCGGGCCGCTGGGTGTTGCGGCCGCCGTGCTGGCCGTCGCGTTGACCTCGTCGGTGGGCGCCGCGCCGGCCCGCGCCAGCGCGACAGTCGTCGTGTTGCAGATGAACCTGTGCAACAGTGGCGCGGCCAAGGCGTGCTACTCGTTCGGCAAGGCCGTCGAGAACGCGGTCTCGACCATCCACCGGTACCGCCCGCAGCTGGTGACGTTCCAGGAGATCTGCCGCAACGACGTGTACGCCGCCCACGGCTGGGGACCGCTCGCCCAGGCGATGGCCGACCTGTACGGCGGCCGCCGGATCCGGGTCGCGTTCACGCCGGCGCACAGCCGGACCACCGGCGGGCCGTACCACGGGTGCGTCAACGGCGAGGAGTACGGCGTCGCGGTCGTCTACCGCGGCACCGGTGGCGAGGTGCACCAGGGCTGGTACGCCAACCAGGGCCGCGGCGGCGAGGTGCGGGCGTGGAGCTGCGCGACGATCATGCGCGGCCGACTGACCGGCTGCACCACCCACCTCACGATCAACCGCGACGTCGCGATGCGGCAATGCCAGGAGCTGATGTCGATCCTCGCGGCGGCCCCGTGGGCGACGCCGAAGGTGATCGTCGCCGGTGACTTCAACCTGGCAGTCGATCCCGGCAAGCCCAACGACGTGCAGACCTGCGTGCCGCCGGGCTACGGCCGCCACGACGACACCTCGGTCCAGCAGGTGTTCTACACCGCCGGGGTGACCTGGGTGGAGGGCCGCCACGAGCCGCTGGCCGGCACCGACCACCCGTTGCTGTACGAGCGTTTCCGCGTCTGACCCGCGATGATGGTGCGGTGACGACGATCCGGCTCTACATGACCGTGTCCCTCGACGGGTACGTCGCCGGGCCCCGCGACAGCGTGGACGACCCGATGGGCGTCGGCGGGTTCCGCCTCTTCAACTGGCTCGACCTGCGCAACGAGCCGGGACCGAGCGGTGAGGTCTACGCGGAGGTGCTGGCGACCCGCGCGCTCATCAGTGGCCGGCGCACCTACGAGCACGCCGGCCACTGGCAGGGCGACCACCACGATGGAGTCCCGATCCTCGTGCTGACCCACGACGTCCCGGACGAGCCGCCGCCGGGAACGGTCAGCTTCGTCACCGACGTGCACGAGTGCGCCTCGAAGGCTCGCGCCGCGGCCGGCGACGCCGACGTGATGGTGCACGGGGCCGGGGCGGCCCAGGCGCTGCTGCGAGCGGGGGAACTCGACGAACTGGAGCTGCACGTCGTGCCCGTGCTGCTGGGCCAGGGCCGCCGCCTGTTCGAGAACCTGCCGGCCGAGGCCGTCGAGCTCGAACTGGTCCGCCAGTTGTCCAGCCCGGACGACGTCGACCCGGCCCGCCGCGTCACGCACCTGCGCTACCGCGTCCGCCGCTAGCGGTCGGCTGCATCAACGGGGAACATCTTCCATGCTCCAGCCCGCAGGAATTTCCCCGTTGATGCGGACGGATCAGGCCGCCCTCTCCTGAGCGCGGATCTCGTTGCGGCCGAAGGCGAGCGTCACCCCGAAGGCGATCACCAGGGCGACGAGCACGCCGAGGTTGGCGTACGCCCAGTCGCCGGTCTTGCCGCCGAGGCCGAGCGGCCCGAGCAGGTAGCCCTGCCACGTCAGCCAGGAGGCCTGGGTGTTGGTGACCAGCCCCCAGCCGATCGCCGTGCACACCACGAGGAGCGCGATCGGCAGCGGGCGCACGTCGCCGTAGCGGCCGTCCGGCCGGTACAGGTCGGCCTCGGCGTAGTCGCGGCGGCGCAGCGCGATGTCGGCGAGCATGATGCCGCACCAGGCCGCCACCGGGACCCCGAGCGTGACGAGGAAGCCGATGAACTGGCCGAGGAAGTTGTCGGCGACGAACACCACGTAGATCGTCCCGATCACCATGATGATCCCGTCGATCAGCGCGGCGACGAACCGGGGCACCCGCAGGCCCAGACTGAGCAGGGCCAGGCCCGACGAGTAGATGTCGAGCACCGCGCCGCCGATGAGGCCGAGCACCGCCACCACCGTGAACGGCACCAGGAACCAGGTGGGTAGCTCGGTGGCGAGGGCGCCGATCGGATCCGCCGCGATCGCCGTCGAGAGATCCGTCGAGGATCCGGCCAGCAGCAGACCGAACACCAGCAGCACGATCGGGGCGAGCGAGGAGCCGAACGTCGTCCAGCCGACCACCGCCCGGCCCGACGAGGTGCGCGGCAGGTACCGGGAATAGTCCGCGGCCGCGTTGACCCAGCCGAGGCCGAAGCCTGTCATGAAGAAGACGAGCGCCCCGATGACGGCCTGCGTCGAGCCAGCGGGGAGCGCCGACACCGCGTCCCAATCGATCTTGTCGGCGACGAGCAGCATGTAGCAGATCGTGAGCGCCGCGGTCACCACCGTGATGACCGTCTGCAGCCGCATGATGAGGTCGAAGCCGGCCACCCCGGCGACGATCGTCAGCCCGGCGACCACCAGCAGCGCCACCACCTTGGTGACCGTTCCACCGCCCCAGCCGAGGCGGTCGAACACGGTGGCCGTGGCGAGCGTCGCCAAAACGACGAGCGTGGTCTCCCAGCCCACGGTGAGCAGCCAGGAGATGAGCGACGGCAGCTTGTTGCCGCGCACGCCGAACGCCGCCCGGCTGAGCACCATCGTCGGCGCCGAGCCGCGCTTGCCCGCCACCGCGATGAAGCCGCAGAACAGGAACGACAGCACGATCCCGACCAGGCCGGCGATCAGGGCCTGCCAGAACGAGACGCCGAACCCGAGCGCGAACGACCCGTAGCTCAGCCCCAGCACCGAGACGTTCGCCGCGAACCACGGCCAGAACAGTTGCCGTGGGCTGCCCTTGCGTTCGGCATCGTCGATGACGTTGATGCCGTTGCCCTCGATGGGCAGGCCACCGGCCACCCGCTCAGGTACGTCCACCATGGTCAATGACGGTAGCGTGCGGCGCGGCCGTAGTCTGCAGCTTCTTTCGCGTTTCGCGGGCGCGGGCGGCAGAATGCACCGGGTGCGCCGCCGTCGCCTCGTTCCGCTGCTCGCTGTCGTCCTGATCCTGGCCGGATGCTCGTCCGGCAGCGGGCGCCCGGCGGCCCGCGGCGCGGAGGCGTCATCCGGGCCCGGCGTCGCCGTCGTCGCGCCGCCGTCGGCGTCCGGGCCGTCCGCGAGCCCGAGCGGCAGCCCGTCGGCCGCGGCCGGCTGCGGCACCTTCCCGGCCGACAACGTCTGGCACGCCGACGTCTCGCGGCTGCCGGTGAATCCGAACTCGGCGGCGTGGGTCGCCAGCATGGGCGCCGACCGCGGCGCCCATCCGGACTCGGCTCGGGGACCGTCGACGGTGCGCCGTTCGGCATCCCCGTGACGGCGGTGCCGGCCGGTCAGGCGAAGGTGCCGGTGACGTTCGAGTACGGCGACGAGAGCGACCCGGGCCCGTATCCGATCCCGGCCAAGGCGCTCGTCGAGGGCGGCCCGAACGCCGACGGCGACCGGCACGTCATCGCGTTCGACTCCGCCGCCTGCAAGGTGTGGGAGCTCTTCGACGCCCACCCGCTGGGCAACGGATCCTGGCGCGCCGGCTCCGGGGCGGTCTTCGACCTGCGGTCGAACGCGTTGCGCCGCTCGGGCTGGACCTCCGCCGACGCAGCCGGCCTGTCGGTCTACGCCGGGCTGGTCCGCTACGACGAGGTCGCCGCGGGCCGGATCGACCACGTCATCCGGATGACGGCCGCCCGCACGCAGAAGAAGTACGTGTGGCCGGCCCGGCACGCCGCGTCCTCGTCGACGGATCCGGCGCTGCCGCCGATGGGTGCGTGGTTCCGGTTGAAGGCGTCGGTCGACGTGTCCCGGTTCCCGGCCCAGGCGCGGGTGGTGGCCGAGGCGCTCAAGCGGCACGGCGCGATCATCGCGGACAACGGCTCGTCCTGGTTCATCTCCGGCACCCAGGACGACAGGTGGAGCAACGACGGGTTGAACGCGCTGAAGTCGTTGAAGGGCAGCGACTTCGAGGCGGTCGACGTGAGCGGCATGATGCGCGACCCGAACTCGGGCGCCGTGCGTTAGAGCGCGGCGAGGCGCACGGCCACCAGCACGCCGGTGCCCACCAGCAGCACGGTGACCAGCCGGCGCAGCAGGACCTCGGGCGGCCGCAGCCGCCGGGTCCCGACGATTCCGGCGGCGACGCCAACGGCCGTCGCCGTGCCCAGGACGATCGTCAGCGGCAGGTTGGGGACGCCGTGCACCAGGTGCCCGGCCGCGCCCGCCGGCGTCACGAGAACCTGTACCACCTGACCCGCGACGATCGCCCGGGACGCCGGGAACCCGTACGCGATAAGGGCCGGCGTCAGCAGCACCGGGCCGCTGGTGCCGGTCACCGCGGAGCCGAACCCGACGCCCGCGCCGATGGGGACGGCCGAACCGGCGGCGAGCGAGTCGCGATGCGACTGCGGCGTGGGCCGGATCGTGGTCCACAGCGCGGAGAACAGGCAGACGGCGCACAGGGCGGCCAGCACGGCCGCCGCCGGAATGCGGTCGCTCAGCCAGCCGCCGACGAACGCGGCGGGCACCAACCCGACGGCGAGGCGCCCGACGACCGCCGTCGGGAACTCGCCGCCGCGCAGGAACATCCCGGCGCTCACGGCGCCGGCGAGGGTGAAGCTGATCAGGCTGATCGCCGTCGCATCGGCGGGCGCGAGCCCGCCGAGCAGGATCAGCGCCGGCGGGAGCAGCACCCCGCCGACCCCCACCGCGCCGACGATGACGCCGACGAGCACGGCGGCGATGCCGAGGACCACGATCACGCCTACAGCATCGTCGTTGGCCTGTCGCACGGCGCGGTTCGCGGCCGGCATCCACCGTCAGCCGGCGGGTTCGGTACGGCGCAGGCCGGCTGCGGCGGCGGTCACCGCGACCATCGCGGCCGCGACCACGACCAGGCCGCCCGCGACAGTGCCGGCCGCCGTCGCGAGCGGCACCGACACCACGACGACGGGCACCGCCCGCACGGCGAGCGCGCTGCCGAGCGCCCGGGTGGCGGCGCTCCAGGCCAGCATCGTGGTGGTGGTGCCGGTGAGTGCCGTGCGGGCGGCCACCCGGGCGTCCATGATGCCCTCGAACGCGGTGAGGCCGAGCCCGGCGAGCAGTTGCGCGGCGAACAGCCCGGCGACGTATGCAGGTGCCAGGGTCCAGCCGGCCAGCATGCCGGCCGCCAGCAGGGGCCAGGTGACCGGCGCGGGCAGCCGCAGCCGGGTCACGAGTTGAACCGCGACCGGCGACAGCAGCGCACCGGCGCTGAACGCCGCCGCCGCTCCCGCGACCGAGGCGGGGCCGTGCAGTTCGGCGGCGAGGGCGACCGACAGCAGCGTCGGGCCGGAGCCGAGCAACGTGATGAGGCCGCCGCCGGCGAGCAGGCCGAGGTCGCCGACACCGATGCCACGCACGCCCTTGCCGGTGCTCGGTACCCGCGCGCGGGTGGCCGTCAGCACCGTCGGAATGAGGCAGGCCGTGTACACGACCGCGACCGCCACGATCACACCCGTCGGGGGACGGCCGTCGGGGCCGAACGGCAGCAGCGCGGCGACGCCGGCCCCGCCGGCCTCGACGGCCGCGATGCACAGGGCGTATCCGGTCATCGCGCCGGCCCGGTTGTCGGCGGCGGCGACCTCCGCGCGCATCGCCGCGAAGCCCACGTACGCGGCCACGTACATCACGACGACACCGAACGCGACCACCGGCGTCGACCAGCCGGCCAGCAGCGCGAGCAACGTGCCCAGCCGCAGCACGGCCTCCGTTCCGGCGGCCGCGCGCACGAGCGTGCGGCCGGTCCACCGGTTCGCGAGCCACGCCGTGGCGGGTGCGGCGAGCACGGTTCCGGCGAGCATCGCCGCGTTGTAGAGCGCGGCCGCGGCGAGACCGCCGGTCAGGACCGCGATCAACGAGAACATCGTCCAGCCGAGGGACAGCCCGAACGAGTCGATCAGCCCGGCCTGGAGAATCTCCCGGACCCGGCCACGCCGGTGCCGCCGCACGAGCCGGTCACCGGCCCGGCGGGCGCCGCGCCGCGTCCCGGACCTGCCGGGCCGCGCGCTGGCGCCGGACGTGCCGGGCCGCGCGCTGGCGCCGGACGTGCCGGGCCGCGCGCTGGCGCCGGCCGCGCCGGCGTCCGACAAGCGATGCCGGCCGACGGCCTCAGCGCCGGCCGGCATGGGAGCCGCCGACGAACACCGGCGCCGGTGGCGGGAAACCGTTGAATCCCGACGCGTAGCTCAGCGTGTACGCGCCGGCCGACCCGATGTAGATGCGGTCGCCCTCGCTGATTGTCGCCGGCAGCGGGATGCCGTAGAACATCGTGTCGGAGCTGTCGCAGCTCGGCCCGGTCACGGTGAACGGCAGGTGCGCCACCACCGCGTGGTCGGGGCGCGACGACCACAGCGGGAAGCGCCACTGGTTCACCGTCTGCTGCGTCTCCATCAGGCCGTTGTAGGCGCCCACGTCGAGGTACACCCAGTTCTCGCCGGCGCGCACCTCGCGGCCGAGCACCGTCGCGACGAGCACCGCGCTTTCGGCCACCAGATGCCGGCCCGGTTCGGCGGCGAGCACCGCGGGCCGGTACGGCAGCAACTCGTCCAGCGCCGGCAGGATCGTGGCGGCGACGTCGGGCGCGGTCGGCACCGCCTCGACGTAGCGCGCCGGGAACCCGCCGCCGAGGTTCAGCATCTCCAGCGTGACGCCGTCCCGCTCGGCCGCGGCCATCAGCCGGCCGGCGGCGGCGATCGCCTGGCGCCACGCGCTCGTCGACTTGCACTGCGAACCGACGTGGAACGTGACGCCGTACGGGCGCAGCCCGAGTTCGCGGGCGAGCAGCAGCAGCGCCCGGGCCTCGTGCGCCTCGGCGCCGAACTTGCGGGACAGCGGGAAGATCGCGTTGCTGTCGTCGACCCGCAGCCGCACGTACACCGCCGCGCCGGGCGCGTGCAGAGCCAGCTTGCGCAGTTCGCCCTCGGAGTCGAAACTGAACCGCCACAGGCCCGCGGCGTGCGCGGCGGCGATGTGCGCCGCCGGCTTGATCGGGTTGCTGTACAGCACGTCCGCCGGGTCGACGCCGATGTACTGCAGCATCTTCAGCTCGCCGAGCGAGGCCACCTCGAAGCCGGCGCCCAGCCCGGCGAGCGTCTGCAGGATCTCCGGTGACGAGTTGCACTTCATCGCGTAGTACGGCTGCACGCCCGGCAGCGCCGCGGTGAGCCGGCCGTACCGGTCGGCCACCGTGGAAAGGTCGGTGACCAGGTACGGCGTGGGCGTCTCGATGGCCGCCAGCCGCTGCGGCGCGAGCGCGGCCGGCCAGTGCGGCGGCAGGCTGACGCGTGCGTGGTGGTCAGCGAGAACTGCGGTCATGGCGGAACTCCGATACGGAACGGGGTACGGGGGATGAGGGAGGATCAGGCCGCGACCGCGCGGGGCTCGTCCGATGCCCCGCCGAGGCCGAGCAGCAGCACCGCCTCCGCGGCCGGCACGGGCCGCGAGAAGTAGTGGCCCTGGGCCAGCTCGCATCCCATCCGGCGCAGCGCCAGGAACTGCGCGTAGTGCTCGATGCCTTCGGCCACTGTGGACAGTCCGAGGCTCTGTCCCAACTGGACGATCGTGCGGGCCAGCGTGGCGTCGTCCGGCAGGTCGCCCAGCCGCTCCACGAACGAGCGGTCGATCTTCAACGTGTCCACCGGGAACTTGCCCAGATACGACAGCGACGAGTAGCCGGTGCCGAAGTCGTCGATGGCGAGCTTCACGCCTGTCTGCTTGAGCCGCTGCAGCAGGGTGAGGTTGTCCTCGGTGTCGGTCATCAGCACGCTCTCGGTCATCTCGAGGCAGAGCCGGTCCGGCCGCAGGCCGGTGTCCGCCAGTACCGCGCTGACCACCGACGGCAGGTCGGTCTTGTCGAACTGCCGGCCCGAGACGTTGACGCTCATCACCAGCGGCAGGTGCTCGTCGCCGTCGACCCACGCGGCGGCCTGCCGGCACGCCTCCGTGAGCACCCACTGGCCGAGCGGTCGGATCAGACCGGTCGCCTCCGCGAGCGGGATGAACTCGGCCGGGGCCACCAGCCCACGCGTCGGGTGCTGCCAGCGCACCAGCGCCTCGAACCCGATCGCGGCCCCGGTGTCCAGCTCGACGGTCGGCTGGTAGTGCAGCACGAACTCGCCGGCCTCGACGGCGTGGCGCAGGTCGGCCTCGAGCTGGAGCCGCTCGACCAGCCCCGTGTGCATCGTCGGGTCGTAGGTGACGAAGCCGCCGTCGCGCATCGCCTTCGCCTGGTACATGGCGAGGTCGGCGTTGCGCATCAGCTGGTCGGTGTCCCCGGCGTCCGGGCCGGCGGTCGCGATGCCGATGCTGGCGCGCACGCGCAGCTCGTGCGCGTCGATGAGGAACGGGTCGTTGGTGCTGGCCATGATCCGGGTGGCGAGGGCCTCCGCGGCGGCGGAGTCGCCGGTCGTCTCGAGCAGGACGGCGAACTCGTCGCCGCCGAAGCGGGCGACGGTGTCCTCCGGGCGCACGGCGGTGCGCAGCCGCTCGGCGACCCGGATCAGCAGGTCGTCGCCGGCGGCGTGGCCGAGGCTGTCGTTGACCTCCTTGAAGCCGTCGAGGTCGAGGAACAGCACGGTCACCGTGGAGCCGTTCGGCTGGCGCCGGCGCAGCGCGCGGTCGAGCCGGTCCTTGAACAGGGCCCGGTTGGGCAGCTGCGTGAGGGCGTCGTGGAACGCCTCGTGCACGAGCTGCTCCTGCAGTTGCTTGCTGTCGCTGATGTCGCGGGTGTTGAGCACCAGGCCGTGGACGCTGGGGTCGTCGAGCAGGTTGGTGATCGTCATCTCGGCGTGCCGCACCCGGCCCTCGACGTCGTGCACGTCGAGTTCCAGGACGGCCGTGCCGTACGGCTGACTGGCCAGCGCGCCCAGCGTGCGCAGCAGGCGGGCCCCGTCGGCCTTGCCGAGGAGCGCGGTGAGCGGGGTACCGGTCAGGTCGTGCGGCTGGTGCCCGAAGACCCGCGTGACCGACTCGCTCTGGTAGATGACGACGGCGCCGGTGTCGACCACCGTGACGACGTCGGAGCTGTGCTGGACGAGCGCGTGGAACCGCTGCTCGCTCGCCAGCAGCTCGGCGGTCCGGGCGAGGACCCGGGCCTCCAGGTCGCGGGTCAGCGTCCGGTTCTCCAGCAACGTGAGCACCTGGCGGCCCACGATCAGCAGGATCATCGCCGACCGGGTCCAGAACACGATTCCGCCGGAGTGCCCGTGGCGGAGGTTCTCGATCATGCTGGTGGCCAGCGCCGCCAGCACGGCGACGTACGGCAGCAGGATGGCGAACTGGCGGCTGTTGCCCTCAACCGGCCCGGTCTCGGCCGGTGCGGCGCCCCGCAGGCGCGCCGCCAGCATGATGAACGTGAACCCGACGAACCAGCCGAGGTCGATGACCGCGCCGGACGAGTACGCCCCGATCAGGTTGAGGTAGAAGAAGCCACTGTCGGCGACCGCGAACGTCACGATGCCCGTGCCGACGAGCGCGAGCGGGATCGGCGCCGACCCGCCCTGCCGCCGCCTGGCGACGGAGAACACCACGACGGTGACGATGACCAGGTCGCCCAGCGGATAGGACAGGCTGATCAGCAGGGCGAGGTCGCTGTCGGCGCCCGCACTGATCGCCGGGCCGATCAGCATCACCCAGCTGACGAGCAGCAGCGAACACCCGATCATCAGGCCGTCGAGGACGCTGCGGAACCGGTTGGCGACCGACTGCACCGCCGCCGGCAGCATGAGCAGGCCGGCCACCGTGAGCGCCGGCATGCCGAGGTAGCCGATGTCGGCGAAGGAGGGGAACGGCACCTCGTCGCCGCGGATCGACTCGTACCAGGTCCAGCACATCTGGCCGGCGCCCCAGGACAGCGTGCCCAACCCGATCAGCGCCCAGGAGCGTCGCGAACGGCCGGTGTGGCGGCGCGCGGTGCCGAGGCACGCGACGGCCGCGGCCAGCGCGGCCGCGCAGAG
>Ga0111538_10007180_pt1 | contig 15032 bp, 16 predicted proteins | sample SoiMethybrSBSTD1_FD_79669 | JGI IMG/M metagenome (GOLD analysis project Ga0111538, IMG submission 79669) | Bulk soil microbial communities from a Populus tree surrounding site in Tennessee, USA - Soil MetaG P. TD hybrid SBSTD1 (version 2)... | ecosystem: Environmental > Terrestrial > Soil >... | reverse complement strand
TCGTCCCTGTGCACTCGACTCGCGAGTTCTACGCTACTTCCAACCAAACGATCCGAGCACGGCGAGGACGTTGTTGTGCGCGTCGCCGTTGGCTTCGTCTCCGGCAGCGTTGGTGATCCCCTTCGAGTACCGAAGCTCGAGTCCGACGCTCCGGCCGCTCCAGGGAATGTCCACACCGCCGCCAACTACGAATCCCAGATCGAACGTATTCAGCTGGTCTTTGACATCGACTTCGATGTCGCTTCCCTCGCCCTCGAATTTCGACTTGGCGGAGAGATTGAGCGCCATGGAGGGGCCGGCAAACAACGAAGGGCGCACCGATGCGTCGTGCATGAAAGCCATCTTGGCGAGAACCGGCACGTCCAGGTAGCTGACTTTCGTGGACGTCGTATAGCCGCCTTCGGACGCAGCGTCGCCTTTCACGGAATAGAACATCTCCGGTTGGAAGGTAAAGCGCGGGTTGAGCGGCAGGCCGTACCAAGCTCCGATGGCAAAGCTGTGCAGTTGGTCACTGTCCTCCAGCCCCGCAGGATCGGTGCTCATGTCGGAGATGTTCATGCCGCCTTTCAAGCCATAGTGATCGTTGCGAGTGGACTTCGATCCAGAAGTGCCCGGCTCGAGATCCGAATCCCCGAAATACTGATTCTCGCGAACGATCTGGTAGACGTCGTTGCCGGGAATGGAAACGGTCTTGCCGTCACTCGTGGTGACGACCACTTCATCGCTCGTCTGCTTGACGATGGTTCCCGTGACGGATGCGATCCCTGAGCCGCTCTTGTTCGCGTAGAAAACGGTATCCGCTCGCACGATTGCGGGACGACCCAACGCGCAGAGAGCGGCAACAACGAGAATGTGAGGACGAAGTTTCATGGTTGTCACCTCACTTGGGCGCGAGCCGGTTTGCGATCGGCTTCGTGGTCGGCCCCACCGGTTGATCCGGAGGAATCCCGTGGATCATCGGCCCGGGCATCGGTCCGATGGTTCGCGTGAACGTGTCGATCAGAATGCCGCTGCCGTATCCACCGTTGTCGCCGAGTCCGTAGAATGTGCCGTGGTAGATCTCGACATTGCCGCCGTTGTTGATGAGCACGGTCCAATCCGTCTGCGCAGCATCGCAGCTGCTCCAATAGTCGAGACGGACGGTGTACGTACCTTGCGGCGCCTCGCCCACTCCCCAGGTGATGTTTTCATTGCGCACGCCGTCGGTACTGCAGCCGGCGTTCGAATCCAGATCCAGCTCTCCGCCGCTCGGAGATTGACGATTGCTCCAGTAGATTTCCCAACCCGACGGGTCGATGACATGGAGGTCCACGTCGGCATCCGTGTTCCAGTTCGCCGTAACTTGCACGTCGCCGGTACCCACGAACAGAGCATGGAAAGACTTTGGCGTGAGCGCTCCCACGTCGCCTTCTGCATCTGCGGCGGCCACATACAAATCGAAGTCGCTGCTCGGGAGAGCTTGCGGGAACGCGATCAAGAGATCCGCGGCCGTCGTCGGCGCGGGTAGCGGGATCTCGTAGAAGCCGGTCACGGTCACGAAAAGCTTGGAGATCGGGCCACTTCCGGCAACGTAAACGGTCGAGAACGGATCCGAAGATGAGACGTGCAGCGTTGCTGTCCCGCCATTCACGATCGTGAGATGGCCGTCGACGTGAATGACAGGTCCTCCACCCGTTGGGTAGGGAACTCCACCGGTGTGCAAGGTCCCTTCCGAGGTGTCGATGGATGCCGAGGCAACAAATTGCGCGATGTTGTCGGCGTCCCCGGAGGGAGAAGTGGACTCGTCGTCACCACAGGCGCCGGCGAAGAGAGCCAGCGCAGCCACAGTCGCAAACAGGGTCGATCGATTCTGGAACACGGCATCACCTTGATTCGGGCGCTTTGGAAAATGGGCAAACGTCCGCCTATTGGTATCGGCTTCAGGGAAGGAGCCCTTTAAGGTGAAGAGCCGGCCCAATTGGGGGGGCGGGGGAGTGCCGATACTCCTGGGGGCGAAGACGGATGCAATGTCCGAAGCGCGTCTCCTTGGAAACTAGGCGTTAGGAAACCACGATGGCTCCGGTTGCTGCTGCCGCTCTTGTTCTGATTGCTGCCGCCATTTTTGTGGGTTTCTTTGCGGGGGCGCTCGGCGGTGCAATCGTCTGGCGATTGCGGTGGAACATTGGATGGGGCGGGCTCCTGACGCTGTGCACTTACGTCCTCATTCAGCTCGCGACCCATCATTGGAGTCTTGGCTGGCTGTATCGCGAGATCGTTTGGGGAGGTCCGTCCATGTCACTTGGATACTTGCTCTCCTCCGTCACAGCACGTTGGCTTGCCGGCCGTACGAAGCTCCATCCCAATTGGACAACTGTCATTGCCTTCGCTCTGGCGATGGTGATCGGGTCGCTCTACATGCGGCAGTTTCGGTTTCATATATGGGGACCGATTTTGGCAGCAGATGTTGTCTCGATTTCGATTCTCCTCTTCATGCGAAAGCGAAGGCTCCACTCGCAATGAGGGCTAGGGGTCGTCTCGGATTCAATGACCTGTTAAGGTGCGCCATCGCGCCGGGTGATTGCTTGCAGAACATGGTGAGCAAGTCGATGCGCACTTGCGATCTCAGGAGGAAGTCATGCAAATCTTCGGTCCGCTCGACGCGATTCCTCTATGGGCCTTCTTCCTGATCGTTCTTTCGATCATCCTCCTCGCCGTGGACCTCGGCTACAGGCTCGGCAGATACCGGCGGAGACGATCGGACGGGGAGAAGGAGGCCCCGGTCGGTGCAATGGTCGGCGCTGCGCTGGGACTCTTGGCCTTCATGCTGGCGTTCACGTTCGGGATCGCGGCAGGAAGATTCGATAGCCGGAGGGAAATCCTGCTCGATGAGGTGAACGCGATCGGAACGACGTATTTGCGCGCGGCGATGCTTCCGGAGTGGAGCGAAGAGATCCGCCAGTCCTTGCGAGAATACGTCGACGTTCGTCTCGAAGCGGTGCAATCGCAAAAATATGCAGAAGGCATCCGACGTTCGGAGCAATTGCAGGAGGGTCTCTGGGCGCGGGCCACCGTTCTCGCTCAGCAGAATCCCAGCTCGATCGTCGTGGGGCTCTTCGTGCAGTCGCTCAACGAAGTGATCGACTTGCACGCGAAACGCGTCCACTTTGGAATTCGAAACCGAATCCCGGCGACGATCTGGGGGGCGCTGTTCCTGGTCGCCATACTCTCTCTTGCAGCCATGGGCTATCACGCTGGTGTTGCCGGTGCGGACCGCTCTTTCGCCGAGCTCGCCGTGGCCCTCACCTTCGCCGTCGTCATTGGGCTCATTGCCGATCTCGACCGGCCCCATGCCGGGTTGCTTCGGGTGAGCCAGCAGGGGATGATCGACCTTCAACAATCTATGAAGGCGCCGCCGTCGGGACCTTGATCGAGCCCTGGGATTGGTTCCGAGTGCAGCCGACCGGCGTTCAGAAAAACTGTTTCCAAAACAACTTGCGCACCGCTATCCTTCTGCCCCTGAGCCGGTGTAGTACGCGAAACGGCAGACCGGCCACTAAGGAAGATTGAGATGAGTACATCGCCTTCGTCTTGGATGCTCCGGCTGCGTGCCGGATTGTTGGCGGCATCTCTTTTCGCGTCGGTAATCATTGCGCATGGCCCGATGACGTGGGCTGCAGACCCGGCGCCTGCGGCGAATCAAGCGGCTCCTGCGCCCGCGAAACAGAATGCAACTCCGGCGAAACAAGATTCCGCCGCGACGGCAGCCGCCGACAGCGTGGTGACGCTTCCACCCGAAGCGCTCCAGGCTTTGGTAGCGCCCGTTGCGCTCTATCCCGACGCATTGCTCGCCCAAGTGCTCGTCGCTTCCACCTACCCGCTCGAGATCGTTCAGCTGCAGCAATGGATGGCGAAGCACCCCGAGCTCAAGGATCAAGCGCTGGCGGATTCCGTTGCGAAACAGTCGTGGGATCCGAGCATTCAATCAATGGCTGCGATCCCTGAAGTCGTGAAGCGCCTGGCCGATGACATTCAATGGACGACGGATTTGGGGAACGCATTCCTTGGGCAACAGAACGAAGTCATGGACGCGGTTCAGGTCATGCGCAAGAAGGCGAAGGACAAAGGTGCGCTCGAATCGAACGAGCAGCAGAAGGTGAAAACGGAGGTCGTCGAGAAAAAAGAAGTCATCATCGTGGAGTCTGCCGATCCCGAGGTGATCTACGTACCTTCTTACAGCCCTACGGTCGTGTATGGTTCGCCCTATCCGTATTACCCCTATCCGCCGATCTATTACCCGCCGTATCCGCCGGGCGCAGCGTTCGTGTCGTTCGGATTCGGGATGATGTGGGGCGCAGCGATGTGGGGCGGTTCCTGCTGCGGATGCGGCTGGGGCGGCAGCAACAGCATTTATATCAACAACAACAACAACTTCAACCGCGTCAACCACAACACGAACATCGGCAGCGGCAATCGCGGAGATGGGAATCGTGGGCAAGGCGGGAATCGCGGCCAAGGTGGCCAAGGTGGCCGCGGAGGAAACTGGCAGCACAATCCCGAGCATCGCGGAGGCGCGCCCTACGGCGACAAAAAGACAGCGGATCGCTTCGGCGGGGCCACCTCGAAGGATCGCGCAACACAGCGTGCCGGTGCCAGCGATCGTGCCTCTCAGGGTTTGAGCCAGCGCAGTGGTGACCGCGCAGGGCAGGCGAATCGCGGTGGTGCAGGCGTGAGCGATCGCGCCGGTCAATCGAATCGCGGCAGTGCGGGCGTGAGTGATCGTTCGCGCGGCAGTACCGGAGGAAGCGATCGCATCGGCAATCGCGACATTCCGCGCGACTCCGGCTCATCGCGTGATCGAGGTGGCAAGAGCTCCGGATTCAGCGGCGGCTCGCGCGGCTACGACCGCGGCAGCGCGCAAAGCAATCGATCGCGCGGTTCGTCCAGCATGGGCGGTCGCAGCGGAGGTGGTTCTCGTGGAGGCGGCGGAGGCCGCGGCGGAGGAGGACGGCGATGAGAACCTTGTCCGTCCGGATCGCATCGCGGCTTGCTGCGTTGGTCCTTCTGTTCGCATTCATCGGATGCGCAAAGAAGGAGCCGCCGCCGATCCCGCCGCAACAGTTCGCGAGTCCCGAGGAAGCGGTCGCTGCACTTCTCGCGGCTGCGGATCCGTTCGACGTCCCGAAGCTGAAGGTCATCCTGGGCTCGGATGGCGAGCCTCTCGTCGAATCCGGAGATCCGGTAAACGATAAGAATCATGCCGCCGCATTCGTGGCCCAAGCGAAGGCGCAGCAACATGTCGAAATCGATTCCACGCAGACTTCCGCCGTGCTGGTCGTTGGAACCGGAAATTGGCCGATGCCGATTCCTCTCGTTCAAAAGGATGGGAAGTGGTCCTTCGATGCTGCGGTGGGATCCCAGGAAATCTTGGCGCGTCGCATCGGCGAGAACGAGCTGTCGGCAATTGAAGTGTGCCGCGGTTTTGTGGAGGCCCAGAAGGAGTACGCGAGCATCAAGCACGACAGCTCGCTGGTGAATCAGTATGCGCAGCGCGTCATCAGTACGCCGGGCAAGCAAGATGGACTCGCCTGGCAAGCTCCGGACGGTACGTGGCAGGGCCCGGTGGGCGAGGCCATTGCACGGTTCATCGCCGAGGGCTATGCCCCGGGGTTGGAACCTTTCCATGGCTACCTCTTCAAGATTCTTCGGGGCCAAGGTCCGGATGCACCATTGGGACAGATGGACTTCGTGGTGGACGGAGCAATGATTGGCGGCTTCGCACTGGTTGCTGCGCCGGCGGAATACTTCGTGAGCGGTATCAAAACGTTCATCGTGAGCCATGACGGCATCGTCTACGAAAAAGATTTCGGGGATCAGACGGCGGAAGAGTTCAAGAACATGGCACGTTACAATCCGGACTCCTCTTGGACGCCGGTGCCGGAGACGCCTGAGGTCGCGTCGAACTAACTCCAGGCGGCGCCGAGAAGAGGCGCACCACAATGCTCGCCCCTCGCAGCCGACTCCTTCTGTGAACCAAGACGACGTCGTTCGCATCGGGCTATAATCCGCGCCACGAGGCCGCGCAAAACTTGCCCCTCGAGGGAGCCCGATGTCCCCGACCAATCTCAACGGCAAGATCTGCTATTTGGAAATGCCCGCCAACGACCCGGCGGAATCCGCCGCGTTCTACTCCAAGGTGTTTGGTTGGCGAATTCGCAAGCGCGGCGATGGCGCGACGGCGTTTGACGACACGACCGGCGAGGTCAGCGGAGCTTGGGTGTTGAAGCGCCCACCCTCTTCCACTCCAGGGTTGCTTTTCTACGTCATGGTCGACAGCGTCGAAGCCGCGGTGAAAGCCGTGGTCGCGGCCGGCGGCGTGATCGTGCAGCCGTTGGGAGTCGACGCTCCGGAAATCACCGCTCGCTTTCGTGATCCCGGAGGCAACATCATCGGGTTGTACCAGCAACCGCCGAAGCCTCATTAAGATTTGATCCGCTGCCAAGGAGAGCATCCGCATGACTGAGCCTGCAGCTCCGAAAGTCCACACTCTCCTCGCATGGACCGGCGTCGCCTTCCTCACGCTGAGCACGCTCATGCTGTACGCGGCGCCGCCCGTTCACGCCGCCGACAATCTGCGCTTGGGCGACAATGTTTCTCCCACCTTCGAGTCCATTGCGCTCGCTCTGGATGCCAATCAGAAGGCCTACACCGGATCCGTGCATGTCGAGCTGCGGGTTCGGGAGCGCACGAGCAACTTTCGTTTTCATGCGGAAGAAATGAAGCTCGAGAAGATCGAGCTGCGACCGGCGGGCGGCAACTCGCGCGCGACGATCGATGTCGCCACCAAGGAAGGCCCCATCGGACTTGTCGACGCGACCACGAAGACTCCGCTCGAGCCCGGGAATTACGTGCTCGACATCAATTTCTCGAACGACTTCGGAACGCGCGCCGTCGGGCTCTACCGCATGGAGCACGAAGGACAAGGCTATCTGTTCACGCAGTTCGAAGCGACCGACGCGCGCGAAGCATTCCCTTGTTGGGATGAGCCGGAATTCAAGATTCCTTATCAAGTGACGCTCACCTTTCCGGCCGCCCACATGGCAGTCAGCAACACGCCGGTCGAAAAGGAGACGGCAGACGGCGGAAAGAGAACGAGGACGTTCGTCTTCCGCAAGACGAAGCCCTTGCCTTCTTACTTGCTGGCGATGGCCGCGGGCCCGTTCGAAATCGTCGACATTCCCGGAATGTCCGTCCCCGGCCGCATCATCACGGTGAAAGGCCAAAGCCACTTGGCTGGCGCCGCCGTCCTATGCGCGCCGAAGACTCTCGCTGCGCTGGAGAAGTGGTTCGATCGCAAGTACCCGTTCGAGAAGTTGGATCTCATCGCCGTTCCCGAATACGCGCATGGCGCGATGGAGAATCCCGGAGCGATCACATTCCTCGCCTCGGTATTGTTGCACGATCCGAAATCGACCAGCACATCGTCGCGGCGCTCGTTGTCAATGGTCATGGCCCACGAGATGGCGCACATGTGGTTCGGCGATCTCGTGACGATGAAATGGTGGGACGATCTGTGGCTGAACGAATCGTTCGCGGACTGGATGGGCGACAAGATCGCGGATCAGGTGAATCCGGAGTTCCGCATTGCGATCGACGAGAAGCAGGATGTACAAGAGATCATGGACCGCGACGCCGTCGCTTCCGCGGAAGCGATCCACCGGCCGTTCGAAGCGACCGATGATCCGTTCGAGAACCTCGGCACCCAATACAACAAGGGAAAGGCCGTGCTCGCGATGTTCGAGCGATGGGTCGGTCCGGAGAACTTTCGCAAAGGAGTGCTCGATTACATCGAGTCGCATGCTTGGGGAAATGCCACTTCGGATGATCTTTGGAAGGCGCTCTCGAAAACATCGGACAGCGATGTTTCCGGAGCGATGGCCACGTTCTTGGATCAACCGGGACTTCCGATCATCAGCACCGAGATCCAACTCGACGGGCGCGTGAAGCTGACCCAGAAGCGCTTTTCGAATCTCGGCGCCGACGTGCCCGCGCAGCTCTGGCAGGTGCCGGTTGCGTTGAAGTACTCGGACGGAAAAACGACGCGCACCGCGACGGTGCTTCTCAAAGAAGAATCACAGACGGTGAGCTTGGAGAGCGACGGGCCGCTCACCTGGGTCATTCCCGACGTGGATGCCGCCGGCTATTACCGTTGGAGCGTACCCGCGCCGATGCTCGCGCAGCTCGCGGGCGCCAGTGCCAAGAGCATGAATCCTTCCGAACGCATCGGCTTCGTCGGGAATCTGGGGGCATTGCTCGACACCGGTTCAGTGCGCGGCGACGATTACTTGAAGGTTGTGGCGCACTTCGGCTCCGAAACGGATCCGATCGTGATTCGCTCACTGGCCAATGCCATGGAGAAAGTGAGGATTGCGTTCGTTCCGGATGACCTTTCGGATGCCTTTGCCGCGTACGTGCAGAAGACCTTGCGTCCTGCGTTCGAGCGCTACGGATTCGACGTGAAGGCGGGCGAGACCGAGGATGTGGCTCTTCTGCGCCCGACGCTTTTGGAATGGCTCGGCAAGTATGGGAAGGACGAGTCCGTCGTGGCGCACGCGACTCAGTTGGCGCAAACGTATCTGGCGAATCCGGCCGAGGTTGATCCAGGAATCGCGGGGATCAGCCTGCAGCTTTCTGCGCTGCACGGAGACCGAGTACTCTGGAACGATTATCGCCAACGTTTCGAAAATGCGGCCACGCCCGCGGAGCGGTCTCGCTATCTACTTGCTTTGAGCGAGTTCACGGATCCGCTGCTGGTGGAGGAAAAACTGCGCTATGCGCTGGCGGGCCCGCTTCGCGCGCAAGAGGTGCTGCAGCTCACGCGATCGATGGGCGACACGGAGCAGGGCCGGGACCATCTTTTTCGTTGGATCACGGAAAACTATGACGCGATCGTGGCGCGAATCCCGCCGCCGCGCGTCATCTCCCTCGCGCGCATGGCGGGCGGTGGCTGTGATGCACAAAGAGTGGAAGCTGCGCGCGCTTTCTTCGCCGAGGAAGGTCACCGGGTACCCGGAACTGCGGAGTCGCTCGCCAAAGTCTCCGATCAAGTGAGGGATTGCGTCGATCTCCGCCAGCGCGAAGGCGCCGCCGTCGCGGCCTATCTCAACAGCCTTGCGCAGTCGCGATGAAGGAGTCGCACACGCGCGCGCAACCGGAGGGCCACCTCGCGACTCCATCCCAGGGTACGGGGGGAGGCGTGTTGGTGCTCCATGCGTGGTGGGGACTGAACGACACAATGAAGAAGTTCTGTGACCGGCTGGCGGAATCCGGTTTCACCGCGTTCGCCCCCGATCTCTATCACGGAAAGATTGCCGATACGATTGCCGGCGCCGAAGCGCTGGCGATGGCGCTGGAGGGAAATCAGCAGAAAGCGAAATCCGAAATCGCGCAGGCGGCGGGGTTCCTCGACGAGCGTGCGGAAAAACCCGGACGTGGGCTTGCGGTCATTGGCTTCTCGCTGGGCGTACTATGCCTTGGATTTGTCCGCCGCTGATCCGGAGCACATTCGCTCCGTCGTTCTTTTCTACGGAACGGGGCCCGCCGATTTCAGCCGTTCGCGTGCCGACTATTTGGGCCACTTTGCGGAGAATGATCCGTACGAGCCAGAGTCCAACATCGATGAGCTGGAAGCATCTTTGATGAAGGCCGGGCGACCAGTGACTTTTCATCGTTACCAAGGAACGGGACACTGGTTCTTCGAGCCGGATCGGGCCGATGCTTTCAACGCCGCGGCGGCAAGCCTGGCGTGGGATCGAACGCTCGCGTTTCTAAGGCGTTTCTTCTCCGGTTGAGTCGGGGATCACACGAATTTGGATCGCCAACCCCATCTCGAAAGTGCGCTGATCGAGCTTCGTCCGCTGGGCGCCGGCGATTTCGCCGCGCTTTTCCAGGTTGCCGCGGACCCGTTGATTTGGGAGCAGCATCCGGAACGAAATCGGTATCAGGAGCCGGTATTCCGAGAATTCTTCCGCGACGCGCTCGAATCCGGGGGTGCGCTCGTTGCAATCGATCGCGCTGCGGGTCGCATCATCGGCTCTTCGCGCTTTCACGGCTATAACGCCGGCGCGCGTGAGGTGGAGATCGGCTGGACCTTTCTCGCTCGGGAGTATTGGGGCGGTCGCTACAACGGCGAGATGAAGCGTTTGATGCTCGAGTATGCCTTTCGCTGGGTAGATCGCGTGCTGTTCGTCATTGGTCCTGAGAATCTCCGGTCGCAGCGCGCGGTGGAGAAGATTGGCGGCCGAAAAGCGGGGAACACACTGGACCGCCACGGCCGAGAGCGAGTGGTCTACACGCTGACACCGGAGCAGTACGCGAGCCGTTCCGCCACACCTGCGAACGACGCCGGATCGAACAAGTCTTGACGCATCGGCGAGGAATCTTGGAGATTGCACATGCAGTTGCAATTTCTGTCTCAAGCCACGACCCCGATCGGAGAGGAGAGGAATCCAATGGATCTTCGGCGGCTTCACATCGCCGGCGTGTTCGGAATCTTGTTGGCATTGCCTGGGTGCTCGACGAACACCACACCGAAAACGACTCCGCCGGCGGAAGATGCAACCGCCAAGCCGGCTCTTCCCCCCGAACCTGTCGTGAACCACTCTCCTTCGGACGCACAATCTGGCGAGAAGATCGATCATGGCGAGTTGATTTCTGCCCCCGATGCGGCCAGGGCCAAGCTGCATTCCCAGCATCACCCCTATAAGGTGCTGGAGACTCGAAAGGTGCCGGGGCCGTGGACCAAACCGGAAATGAAGGACGTGAAGGACTTCGCTCTTTCCAAGAGCGATCTCGACGTCATCAATCCGGGGCCGGGTGAGTTTGTCCACGTCATGGAGGGACAGCGCCACGGCTATCAGAATCTGACGATCGGGATCACCTATACGGCGCCGGGGGGCGCGCCACCGATGCACACGCACCAGGGAGAGGAATCGCACGTTCTGTTGAAGGGACAGAAAGTTTTGTACGCACTCGGGGACAAGATCTTCGTCATGGAAGGTCCCTACATCATCAACATTCCTCCCATGGTGCCGCACTCGTTCCAGAACTTGGACGACGAGGTCGCGGAGCTGGTGGTCATCTTCCCGACCAACGTGTGGGAATACGACGTGTTGGATTACTTCCCGTTCAATACTCCCGAGGCGAAAGCCATTGCGGAGGAAGCGAAGCGATCCACGCCTCCAGCGGGAAGCTGACGACGCCGAGTGGGGCGCGACGGGCGGCCAAAACGGGCTGCCAAAATTTGCGATTCAAGGCAAATCGTCTTTTCTCCGAACGTATGTGGGTCCACCGCGCTCGATCCACGTCGAACCAGAGGGGGTTTCCATGAAAGCCGTCTTGATCGGCATGGTGCTTTTGTTCGCGTTGAGCGAAGGCTCCATTGCCGAGGAATCTCGTCCAGCGAGCAAGTCCTCTTCCGCGAGCAAGTCATCTTCCGCGCCAGCAGCAACTGCGACGACTTCGTCTCCGGCGCCAATTGCGTCTCCGGCGCCCACTTCATCTCCAACGGGCGCTTCTTCCAGCGATCTCTCGAAAACCTATCCGATGAAGCTGGGGAACATGTTTGCTCTGTCTCTCCAGCAGGCTACGGAGGTGTACATGAAACCGGCGAGGTTTCATGAGCCGATCATCGTGGCCTTCGACTCAAAGGATTCCATGCTCGGAATCAAGATTCTGGACGACGGCCGTTCCACGATCGATTCCGCGAAAAAGTCGATCGACGAGTTCAAAACGGATGTGCTGGCACCGGCCTTGGCTCACACCAACGAGGCACTCGGCACCACAGTCACCGAAGAACAGATCCGGATTACGTACCTGATCGGCGACGCTTTGACGCCTCTGATCACGTTTGAAAACGGTACGTTCGTGATCAACTGAGCCGGGAGTTTCTCTTCCAGCTTGGCCGGCGTTCTGCTGCCCACCGGGCCGATACCGGTGGGCAGTTTTCTTTGTACAATGCGACCTCCATGAAGCCACTTTTCTTTTCGACGCCGTCCGCATTTCGAGCGTGGCTCGCCAAGCATCACGGCGATACGGCGGAGCTGTGGGTTGGCTTCTACAAGAAGGATTCGGGGAAGCCCAGCATCACCTGGCCGGAGTCGGTCGACCAAGCACTTTGCTACGGATGGATCGACGGCCTTCGCAAGAGCATCGACGAAACCAGCTACAAGATTCGCTTCACGCCGCGAAGAGCAGGGAGCGTGTGGAGCGGCATCAACATTCGCCGTGTTCAGGTTCTCATTGAAGAGAAGAAAATGAAGCCTGCCGGCCGCAAGGCCTTCGAAGCGAGAAAAGAGAATCGCTCCGGCATCTATTCGTATGAGCAGCGCAAGGCAGAGTTGGAAGGGCCCTATGCCAGCCTGCTCAAGAAGAACAAGGTCGCATCGCGCTTCTTCGAGAGCCAGCCGCCGTCGTATCGAAAAGCCGCGAGTTGGTGGATCGTCAGTGCGAAGCAGGAGCAGACTCGACTCAAGCGACTGGCAAAACTGATCGCGCATTCGGAGAGAGGGGAAAGAATTCCGCAATTCCGGCCGATTCGCCCGAAGCCAAGCTCCACTCGAGGGCGCTGAGCGCATGCACATCATTCTTGCGACGGGGCGCAATCAACCGACCCTGACGAACTCCGATTCTCTCCTTCGTGATGAGCTCGAGGCTCGCGGGGTGCGGGTCACTGCGGAGCTCTGGGACGCCATCGTTCCGAATCGAGAGGAAGACTCTCTCGTGTTCCTGCGATCGACCTGGGATTACTCGCTCCGTGCCGAGGAGTTCAAGCGCTGGATCTCCGCTTGGGGCGAGCAACCCTTCCGACTGTGGAACCCGCCCGCAACCGTGCTCTGGAATCTCGACAAGTCGTATCTGCGCGAGCTCGCATCCGCCGGCGTTCCCATTCCGCGCACCGCTTGGTTCGAACCCGGTCAATGGCCAGATGTCGATCGCTTTCTCGAGCAGGATGGCAACGAAGAGGCGGTGGTGAAGCCGCGCATCTCGGCCAGTGCCCGCGGCACGAGCCGGGTTCGGAAGAGCGCGGAGTTGGCCGATGGCGACGTTGAACAGTTGCTGGCGGTCGGCTCGCTCATTCAGGAGTTCGTGCCGGAGATTCAATCCCAAGGTGAGATCTCGCTCATTTTCTTCGGCGGCCAGCTGAGTCACGCCGTGCACAAGCATCCCGGGTCGGGCGACTTTCGCGTTCAGAAGCGATTCGGCGGAAGCGTTTCCTTTCACGATGCAACTGGAGAAGAGTGCGCGTTCGGCAAACAAGTTCTCGCGACGCTCCCGAATGCGCCGCTCTACGCGCGTGTGGATCTGGTGCACAATGCAAAGGGCCCGTTGCTGATGGAGCTCGAGCTCATCGAACCGGAGCTCTACATGGACCTGGCACCTTCGGGAGCGGCTCGATTCGCGGAGGAGATCCTGCGGATTTCACGCCCTTCCACCACGCCAAGAAACTGAGGCTTCATGAACAGCCCGCAGGGCGACAATGTCTTTGCCGGTTCGATTCCCCAAATCTACGAGACGCATCTCGTTCCGCTGATCTTCGAGCCGTATGCGAAAGACTTGGCCAGCCGGATCGCTTCGAGGCCGCTCGCGCGCGTGCTCGAGATCGCCGCGGGCACCGGTGCAGTGACGCGCGAGCTGTCCGCAGTTCTTCCGCAGAGTGTCTCCATCGTCGCCACGGATCTCAATCCGGGGATGCTCACGCAAGCGGCCACTCTCGAGATCCGCCGTCCCATCGAATGGCGTCAGGCCGATGCCATGCAACTCCCCTTCGAGAACGCAGAATTCGATGCCGTGGTCTGCCAATTCGGAGTCATGTTCTTTCCCGAGAAACCGAAAGCGTTCCGCGAGGCACGCCGCGTTTTGAAACCCGGCGGGGTCTTTCTCTTCAACGTCTGGGATCGCATTCAAGAGAACGAATTCGCAGACACGGTGACCCAGTCGCTTCAATCTCTGTTTCCTCACGATCCACCCCGCTTTCTCGATCGCACGCCTCATGGTTATTTCGATCAAAGAACCATCGAGCTCGACCTCGCCCAAGGCGGTTTCACCATGCCACCAGAAATCACCAGCGTTTCCGCGCGCAGTCGAGCCGCGACTTCCGAGATTCCGTCGATCGCCTACTGCCAAGGCACGCCGCTGAGGGATGAGATCGAAGCGCGCGACGCCTCGGCACTGGCCAAGGCGACGAGCATCGCCACGGATGCGATCGCCCGGCAGTTCGGCTGGGGTCCCGTTGACGGAAAGATCCAGGCGCTCGTGGTCACCGTCGAAAAGTGAAACAATCCCGGATGGACCCGCCCTCGTAGTTATGATGTCACGCCGGACGGTGAACGCTTCTTGTTGACGAAGCTCCCCGGCGAGCAATCGCAGCCGAGAATCGAGATCGTCGTGAATTGGTTCGATGAGCTGCGGGCGAAGGTTTCCCCGAGATAGGACAAGCAACATGGCTTCGATTCGAAAAGAAATCTTGGTTCATGCGCCTGCCGAATCCGTTTGGGCGGCACTGAGGGATGTTGGTGCTCTGCATACTCGCCTCGTTCCCGGTTTTGTCACCGACACGAAGCTCGAAGAAGGTGCGCGCGTCGTCACGTTCGGCAACGGGCAAGTCGTCCGGGAGCTGATCGTGGACGTCAACGAAATGGAGCGCCGTGTCGTCTGGGCTGTCATGGACAAGCCGTTTCAGCATTACAATGCCTCGGCTCAAGTCTTTCCGGATGGAAATGGAGGCTGCCGTTTCGTGTGGATTGCCGATTTGCTGCCGCACGAGCTTCGAGATCCCGTTGCTAACATGATGGAACAGGGCTTGAGCACGATCAAAGCCACCATGGAGAAGAAGTCCTAGTGGAGTCGCTGCCGTGAAGGTCATCGCGACCCGCTGATCGACGGAGTTGTCTCATGCCACGGTCCGACAATCTCTACTCTCTGCCAAAAGACCTTCCCGTGCCGGTCGATGACGGCGCCTGCGATCATCTTCCGGGAATGCGGCTGCCCGACATTGC
>Ga0111538_10007179_pt1 | contig 15032 bp, 11 predicted proteins | sample SoiMethybrSBSTD1_FD_79669 | JGI IMG/M metagenome (GOLD analysis project Ga0111538, IMG submission 79669) | Bulk soil microbial communities from a Populus tree surrounding site in Tennessee, USA - Soil MetaG P. TD hybrid SBSTD1 (version 2)... | ecosystem: Environmental > Terrestrial > Soil >... | reverse complement strand
GGTGGCGGTCGCATTCCACCTGGCGGAGTCGCAGTCGCGCCAGGCCGTCCTGAAGTACGCGGTCGGACAGGGCGCGGACCACTTCTGGGCCGACGAGCGCGGGGGCTACGTGAGCGCGGCGCTCGACTCCTTCGGCCTGGTGACCCCCCCGCCCCAGACGCTGGTCGTCGTGCCGGAGGGGATCATGATCAACTATCTCCTGCGCCGGCCGTCCTCGATACCCTACCTGACCATGTTGCCTGCGGACGAAGCCCTGTTCGGCGAAGACGAGCTGCTGGGGGCGCTGCAGCGGCGGCCGCCCGACGCGCTGGCCCTGGTGCACCGCAACACGGAGGAGTACGGCCCCCGCTATTTCGGGGCCGACTACGCGCCGCGCACCATGGCCTGGATCCGCGCCCGCTACGCGCCCGTCTTCGTGGCCGGCGACCGGCCGCTGCGCGCGGAGGCGCAGTTCGGCATCGCGGTGCTGCGCCGGAGGCCGGATGGGGGCTTGGGGGAGGCGGCGCCGTGAAGGGGCCCCTCCTGCCGCTCCTGCTGCTGGCGCTCCTGCCCGCGCTCTACTTCGCGCACCGCCTGGGCCTGCTGCGCCGGCCGGCCGCGCGCTGGACCGCGCTGGCCGCGAGCGCGCTGGCCGTGGCCTGGGCCCTGCCCGCGCGCGGCCTCGACTTCGTCTACCTGAAGCGCATGAACGTGTTCCTGGCCCTGCTGGCCCTGCTCCTGGTGGCCGGGCGCTACTGGGCCGGACCGCGCGCCCTCTCCCGCCGCGGCTACCTGGCCGGCCTGGGCGGGCTGTGCCTGGCCTCGCTCACGGTCTACCTGAACTTCTTCTCCTTCCACGGCGAGCACACCTGGGTGCACCTGCACGACGTGGCCCACTACTACCTGGGCGCGAAGTACTTCGACGAGCTGGGCTACGAAAACCTCTACACGGCCATGCTGCGGGCCGAGCTGGAGACGAGCCCGGGGGCCATGAGCCCGCGCGAGGTGCGCGACCTGTCCAACAACGAGCTGGTGCCCATGCGCACGCTGCTCCTGCGCAGCGACGAGGTGAAGGCCGCCTTCACGCCCGAGCGCTGGGCGGACTGGACGAAGGACGTGGCCCTCTTCCGCGGCCAGCTGGGCGCGCAGTTCCCCACGCTGTACATGGACCACGGCTTCAACCCCACGCCGCTGTGGCCGGTGATGGGCGGCGGCCTGGCCCGGCTGGTCCCGGCCGGCAGCCGCACCGGCGTCTGGCTGCTGGCCCTGCTCGACCCCCTGCTGCTGGCGGCCGCCTTCGCGGCCGTGGTGTGGGCCTTCGGCTGGGAGGCGGCGCTGCTGGGCGTGACCTCTTTCTGCCTCATCTACGGGGCCAGCTTCGGCTGGACGGGCGGCGCCTTCCTGCGCTACGTGTGGTTCACCGGCGTGGTGGTGTGCCTGTGCGCCCTGCGCAAGGAGCGCTTCGTGCTGGCCGGGGCGCTGCTGGCCGTGGCCGCCATGCTGCGCGTCTTCCCCGCCTTCTTCGCCGTGCCGCTGGCGCTGCAGGGGGCGTGGCTGCTGGTGAAGGAACGCCGCCTGCCCCGCCCGCACCTGCGCTTCTTCGCCGCCCTGGCCGCCACCGGGGCTGCGCTCTTCCTGGTCAGCGGGCTCCAGGGCCGCGGCTTCGAGGCCTGGGACGAGTTCCGGCAGAACATGAGCAAACACATGGACACGGTCTCGCCCAACATCGTGGGCCTCACCAACGCGCTCTCCTACCACGACCTGCCGGATCTGGTGACCCTGGAGGAGATGCGGGCCGAGCAGGCGCGCCGGGTGCGCGTGAACCACATCCAGCTGGCCACCGTCTTCGCGGCCACGCTGCTGGCCGTGGCCCTCCTGGCCCCCCGCTTCCCGCCGGCGGAGGCGTTCCTGCTGGGCGTGCCGCTCCTGCTCACCGGCCTCAACCTGGCCTCGTACTACTACGTGCTGCTGGTCGTGCTGGTGGTGGGGTGGTGGGACCGGCCGGCGCGGGTGGCCGCGCTCTTCGGGCTGGAGCTGGTGAGCCACGCCGTCCTCCTCTTCGAGGACCGCGAGAGCTTCACCTACATCTACCGCAGCGTGCTGCTGTTCTACCTGCTCGTGGCCGTCTACTTCGACGACCTGCGGGCGGTGCTAGCGCGCTCGCGAGGCCAGGAGAACGCGAGCGTACCAGTCGGCACGGTCCCTTAGCGGCCGCGACGCCAGCGCGCCGCGGCGCTGGGGCCAGGACGCGCGCGGATCGAGCCACTCCGTCCAGCCGGTGACCGGATCTGTGGCGGGGTGAAGCAGCAGCTCGCCCAGCCGCCACGCCTCGTCGGTGTCCACGGGACGGATCCGCACCGCGGCCACGGTGCGGCCGCCGAGCGGCACCGAGAGCAGGTCGTGGTCGATCACGAACTGCGGCACGCCGTTCACCCAGCGCAGGTCCTCGCGCTCGCCCCGCCGGCGGCGCCCGGCCACCGTCTCGAAGGTGGTTCCGTCGGCGCTCACGTCCACGTCGAAGCTGCGGGGCAGGCGCGGCTCGCCGAGGCCGCTGGCCAGCGTGAGCGCGGCCAGCGGGCGCGGCCCGGGCAGCGTGAACGTGACCGGCTGGCCGGGAGGCGGCGCGAGCGTGGTGGCCACCTCGCCGTCGCCGGCCACGCCGGCCCCGGGTGCGGGCACCACGCCCGGCCCGAAGGGCGCGGCGAAGCCGTGGTACACCACGGCCGCGCCCGCCGCCTCGCGCTTCCACGTGCCCCCGGCCGCGCTCAGCAGGTCCTCGAAGCGCCGCGGCTGCGGCAGGTCGGTGGGCACCGAGGGCGTGAGCACCCAGGCCACGTCCTTGGCGAAGCGCACCTCGTCGAGGTACGGCAGGGGGAAGTGGAGGAAGCGCTCGTTCCAGGGCTGGGTGGCGATCACGCGCTCGTGTGTGCTCCAGGTGAGCCGCCAGGCCGGCCCGTACGAGGCGAACGCGTGGCCGGTGTGCCGCTCCTCCAGCAGCCGCTGCACGGGCGCCAGGTCCACCAGCAGGAACGGCGGCTGGGTGCGGTCGGCCTGCCGCCAGGCGGCCAGCAGGCGCGCGCCGCCGGCCAGGTGCAGCAGCGCGAACACCAGCACGACCAGCCACGTGCGGCGCCGCGCCTCCGCCCGCGCGGCCACCCAGGCCACGAGCGTCGTGAGCGGCAGCCAGAGGAGGGCCAGGAAGCGGATGGTGCCGGGCCCGGAGCGCACGGGGAACGGGAAGGCGGCCAGGGCCAGGAGCGCGCAGCCCAGCAGCAGGCGCGCGGGCGGGCTGGCCCGGGCGGCCCGCCACGCGAACAGCAGCGCCGCGCCGTTGGCCAGCACCACCGCGGCGGCCAGCCAGCCGGGCATGAACACGGTGGACTCGGGCTCGTCGGCCACGATCGGCACGTGGGTGCCGAGGAGGCCGGCCAGCGGCCGGTGGAGCTGCGGCAGCACCGCGCGCAGGTGTGCGCCCATCGTCTCCTGCCGGCCCGACACCTGCACGATGCGGCGGGCCTCGCGGTCGAGCAGGGCCCGCGTCCACCAGGGCGCGCTGGCCAGCAGCAGCGGGACGAGCGCGGCCAGCAGCACGCGCCGCCGTCCCTTCGCGCGGAGCCAGAGCCAGGCCGCGCAGCCGGCCACCACGCTGGCCGCCATGAGGTGCGTCCAGAGGGCGAGGCCGCCCAGGAGCCCCGCGGCCAGCAGGCGCCACACCGGCCGGCCCTGGGCGTCCAGCGCCTCTCCCGCCTGGAGCGTGAGCAGCAGCACCAGGCCGCCGAGCAGCAGGGTCGTCGGGTAGAGGGGCGGCGGAAGGGCGGACAGGAGCAGGAGGTAGGGCGGCGGCGCCGCGGCCAGCACGGCGGCCGGCAGCGCGGCCCCCGGGTGCAGCGCGCGGCCCAGCGCCCAGGCCAGAGGGATCAGGGCCAGCCCGAGGACGAAGTAGGCCAGGCGCAGTCCATCGTCGGTCCAGCCCGCGGCCGCGGTGAGGGGACCCACCAGCCAGGCCTCCACCGGCGAGCCGTACGGCTGGCCCCACATGGTCGTGGCGTGCAGAGGATGGCGGGCCATGAGGCCGATGATCGCGGTGTCGCCGTCCACCGGCGTGCGCAGGGCCTCGCTCCAGAAGGGCACCCGCACCACCAGGCCCAGCAGCACGGCCAGCGGCAGCTGCGCGCGCGGGCTCATGGCGATTCGGGCGGCGGCGTCACCGTCTCCTCGGGCGTGCGCCCGAAGGCCTCGTGGTGCATGTGGACGCGCAGGCTCGGGAGCACGCAGAGGAGCAGGGCCATGCCCAGCGCCGCGGCCAGCAGCCGCCGCGGCGGCGCCAGGCCCGGCGTGCCCTCCCGCCAGGCCACCCAGGCCGCGGCCGCGAAGAGGAACACCACCGGCATGATCGGCAGGCGGTAGCGGTTGAAGCCGTGGGTGACGATGTGGATCGCGTTGTAGTAGCCCAGGAAGAGGAGCAGCAGGCCCCGGCCGCTGCCGCGACGGAAGGCGGCCAGGCCCAGCACGAAGAGCGGGAGCAGCGCGAGGTAGGGCGCCAGCATCACCACCGCCACCGCCACCGCCATCCCGGGCGCCACGGGTCCGTACGCGTGGCGCTTCAAGTGGATGACGGCCATGCTCTCCGCCTCCCAGAACATCGGCATCTGCTCGACCAGCTTCTCGACCGGCCACCAGGGCAGGCGCTCGCGGATGGCCTGGATTCCCATGGCCCGCGCGTAGCGGTACTGCTCGATGCGGCCCTGCACCGCGTCGACCATCACGTACGTCTCGTCGCGGGGGATGCGCGTGTTGCCCTGGAAGAGGTTCTGCCCACCGGCGGTGGACACGGGCACGAAGGCATGGAACACGGCCCAGTTGCGCCAGGTCCAGGGCGCGACGACGGCCACCGTGGCCACCACGAGGACCACTGCGCGCAGCACGGCCCCCGGACGGCGCGGGGCCCGCACCAGCCACAACCCCGCCACGGGCACGAAGTAGAGCGCGGTCTCACGGGCCAGGATGGAAAGCCCCCACAGGAGGCCGGCCACGGCCACGGGGCCCCAGCGCCCGTCGCGATCGCCCGCCACCAGGCGCTCGAAGCCCCACCACACGAGCAGCATGAAGACGGTCTCGACCCAGAAGTGGAACGAGAACCAGACGAGCTCGGGATAGAAGGCGGCGCAGGCCGCGGCCACCACGCCCACGCGCGGCGAGAAGCAGAGCGCGCCCAGCCGTCCCACCGCCGGCACCAGCAGCGTGGACAGCGCGAGCTGGATCCAGAGCGCCGCCTGCAGCGATCCCGTGAGGGCCAGGGGCACGGCCAGGAAATACGGGTAGAGCGGCGGGTGGAAGATCATCCGCGTGCGCAGGGGGGAGAAGTGCACCTTGGCGCTCGTCAGGTGCCGCGCCCAGTCGGTCCACGTGCGCTCGTCGGCCACCGGCCCCACCGACGGCTCGGCCAGGAAGGCCAGCACCCGCACGGCCAGCGCGAGCAGGGTGAGGAGGAGGAGGGCGCGTCGGAATGAAGGCGGCGGCGGAGCTTCGCTCAAGAGCGAGGGGAAGTTAGCACGAGGTGTGATCACCGACGGAGGCCGCCTCGACGTAGCCGGTTCAGGCGGGGTGCAGGCGCTGGTGAGGCACCGTCAACGAGTGGGCCCGAACGAAGTCCCCGGGTGACGGAACCCCAGCGCGTTGCTGCGCATCTGGATCAACGGCGCGGCAAGCACCGTGGCCGCCAGGATGACGAAGAGTATCAGCGCTCGCCGCGCATCGAGCGCCGCGAGTGCTGGTGTCCACCGAGGCTGCGACACCAGACGACGCTCAAGCCAGTACCCGAGCAGCAGCCACTGAACGGATGCGAAGAAAAGCTCCGCTCCCGCGTCGAGCCACGATCGAGTGTACACACTCGGCCGCACGTGAAGTGCCGACTGCACGGCCCACTCGGCCGCAGCGGCCACGATCGCCGCGGGCAGGTCGACGACAGTGATGACCTGCAGAGCGGCGGACTCGTAGGTGAAATGAAACGGCCTGCCGGCGAAGAACGCCGTGGTCGACCCAACGCCCGCGGCGTGCAGGCGGTCAAGCGAGTCGGCAAACGCGCGATCGGGCGGCGCCATGTTCGCAATGCAGAGGACATATATCGATGCATGGAGGGCCACCACCAGCCACGCCAGGCCACTCCTCGTGGCCGCGCGACAGATTCGCAAGGGCGCCATCATCGCCTGCCTGGTCCTTTCCTGGGCTCCGTCCGCCCTGACAGCGGGGACGAGCTGCGAAGCCGGGCCCTCCGGACTCGCCTCTCCTGGTTGCTTCGACACCGGCGCCTGCCGCCAGGCTCCCTGGACTGTCCGCCCGTCCCCGTACCCGTCCGTTGGCGGTTTGGTCCCGGATCGAACCACATGCTAGAACCGACCTCTTGCCCCTCGAGCGACCGGAGGACATGACGACACGACGCCATCGCACCCGCCACGCCGCCCTGGCCGCCGGCGCCCTGCTCCTGCTCTCGGCCTGCGGCCACAAAGCCCGCGGCACCGACCTCCTGCAGGAGGGCCTGCTGGTGGAGGCCACGCTCAGCTCCGGGCGCGACCTGGCCTGGGTCCGCACGCAGATGGGCCGCCAGTACCGCATCAACGACGTGGTGCTGCGCACGCTGCCCGCGCCCCCGCCCAGCCGCCTGCGCTTCCACGTGGACGTGCCCGCCCGCGGCCACCTCACCTTCGCCTACGGCATCCCGCCCGAGCACCACGACGGCACGCCGGTGGAGTTCGTGGTGAACGTGGCCCGGGGCGGCAAGGAGGAGCAGGCCTGGTCGCAGATGGTGGACCCGCTGGGCAAGCCGGCCCACCGCCGCTGGCAGCACGCCGACGTGGACCTCGCGCGCTTCTCCGGCCGCGGCGTGGACGTGGTGCTGGAGACGCGCGGCTACGAGAAGAGCGACGACGCGCGGCGCGCGCTGTGGGGCATCCCCGCCCTCACCGTGGACGGCGCCGAGGCGCCCCTGGCCATCGTCTACCTGGTGGACACGCTGCGCGCCGACCACACGCAGCCCTACGGCTACGGGCGCGACACCACACCCGAGCTGCTGAAGTTCGCGGGCGAGGGCGTGGTGTTCGAGCAGGCCATCAGCCACGCGGCCTGGACCAAGCCGTCGGTGGGCTCGCTCTTCACCTCGCTGCTGCCCGGCCGCCACCGGGCCGTGCAGCTGCGCGACCAGCTGGACCCCGGCCTCATCACCATCGGCGAGATGCTGCAGGCCAAGGGCTTCACCACCGGGGCGGCGGTGGCCAACTCCGTCATCTACGCCGACGGCACCGGCTTCGAGCAGGGCTTCGACCAGTTCTCCGGCCTGCACGGCGCCGGCGACCGGCCCTCGAAGGTGGTGGAGGCGGCGGGGGTGGTGGACGAGGCGCTGCGCATCCTGGAGACGCGGCGCGGCATGCCCACCTTCCTCTACGTGCACACCATGGACCCGCACGTGCCCTACACGCCGCCCGCGCCCTGGGACGCGAAGTACGAGCCGCACCCGAGCCCGGAGCACCCGGCCACCGACCCGCGCAGCGACTACCACCAGCCCCTCGACCGGGACCGCCTGGTGGGCCAGTACGACGGCGAGATCGCCTACGGCGACGCCGAGTTCGGGCGCTTCGTGCGCGAGCTGAAGGCGCGCGGCCTCTACGACCGGGCCATCGTGGTGTTCCTGGGCGACCACGGCGAGGAGTTCCTGGAGCACGGCGCCTTCACCCACGGCAAGTCCGTGTTCGACGAGCTGATCCACGTGCCGCTGCTGGTCAAGTTCCCCCAGGGCCGCCACGCCGGCCGGCGCGTGGCCCAGCAGGTGCAGGTGGCGGACGTGTTGCCCACCGTGCTGGAGGCGCTGGAGCTGCCGGTGCCGGCGCCACCGGCCATCGTGGGCCATCCGCTGCAGGCCGTGCTGGGCGGCGACGTGCAGGAAGGCCCGGTGCTCTCGGAGATCAGCCACCGCGGCTTCGTGGCCCACGGCATGCGCACCAGCCGCGACAAGTACGTCCGCCGCTTCAGCCCCGACGACGACGAGCTCTACTTCGACCTCAAGGCCGACCCGGCCGAGAAGCAGAACCGTGCTGAGGCCAACCGCGAGCGGGTGCGCGTGCTGCGGGCGGGCGTGGAGGCGGCCATGGTGCCCAACCCCTTCCGCACCACCCTGCGCGTGGCCGGCGGCGGCGAATACGTGCTGCGCCTGCGCACCGGGGGCTGGATCGAGGGCGTGCAGGCGGTGGGCCTGGGCGCGGCCGAGAACTACACCATCGAGGGCAACGGGCGGAAGCTGGAGGTCCACCTGCGGCCGAAGCCCGGCCAGCCGCGCGAGGTGTCGTTCGGGATCCGGCCCATGGGTGCACCGGTGTTCCTGGAGGGCCGGCGCGACGGCCAGCCCCTGAAGCCGGAGATGGTGTGGATCGCGCGCGAGGGCGTGCACCCGCCGGAGGTGCCGCTGAAGCTGCCCGAGCTGGAGCCGGTGGACGAGGACAAGGACCGCCTGCTGGTCGACATGCTCAACCCGCCCCCGGCCGACCGCGCGGGCGTGCAGGTCTGGCTGCAGATGGTGGGCGGCCGCGCCGCTCCCGCCAACATGGACAAGGAGACCTGCGAGCGCCTGAAGTCGCTCGGCTACCTCGGCGCCAGCATCGACTGCTCCAACCTGAAGTAGTCCGCGGCCCCTGACCATCCCGATGCTAGGATGAATGCAGGAAGCGGATCGCCATGGACGAAGCCTTCGAGAAAGCGATCCGGCTCTTCAACGACGGCCGCTTCTCCGAGTTCCAGGACCTGGTGGAGACGTTCACCTCCGGGACCCGCGCCCCCTCGGAGCGCACGTTCTACACCGTGCTCAAGAACCTGGCCGAGGCCCTCATCCAGCTCGGCGACGGGGACCTGGGGGAGACGACGCAGCTGCTGACCGCCGCCCTGCGCAAGCTCGACGACTTCCTGCCCCGCTACCGCGACATCAACGTGACCGCGCTGCGCGACGAGTTCCGGACCGTGCTGCTGGACGTGCGCGAGGCGCAGGAGGGCCGGCGCCGGGAGTCGGTTCCCGCGCGCCTGCCCCGCCTGCGGGTGCTGCCCCACTGAGCGCGCGCCTGGTCGTCTTCGACCTGGACGGCACGCTGGTCGACTCCAGCCGCGACCTGGCCGCGGGCGTGAACGCGGCCCTGGCCCACATCGCTCCCGGCACGCCGCCCCTGCCCCTGGACGTGGTGCGGTCGTTCATCGGCGAGGGCGCGCGGCGCCTGGTGGGCCGCGCGCTGGAGCGGCAGGGCCTCCCCGCCCCCGTGGAGGACGTGCTCCCGCTCTTCATGCGCTGCTACGGGGAGGTCCTGCTCGACACCACCCGCGCCTACGACGGGATCCCGGAGGCGCTCGACGGCCTGGGCGGGCGCACCCTGGCCGTGCTCACCAACAAGCCGGGACGCATGAGCCGCACCCTGCTGGACGGCCTCGGGCTTTCCTCCCGCTTCCGCCGCGTGATCGGCGGCGACGACCTGCCCACCCGCAAGCCCGACCCCGAGGGCCTGCGCCTGCTGCTGCACGAGGCCGGCGCGGATCCGGACGAGGCGGTCATGGTCGGCGACTCGGCCATCGACGTGCAGACGGCCCGCGCCTGCGGCGTCCGCTCGGTGGGCGTGGCCTGGGGCTTCGACCCCGGGAGCCTGCGCCGGGAGCCGCCGGACGTGCTCGTGGAGCGCCCGTCGGACCTGCTGGTCGCGCTCTAGCCGGCCGACTGGCCCCGCTGGGGCACCGGTGTTACAGTTTTGCACCCTCCTAGCGGCGACTTATGGCCAATCTGATCGTCTGGGGCAGGATTCGCGAGGTTCTGGCCGGCGATCTTCCCCTCGGCATCACCGCCGAGGAGGTCGACACCCTGGCCACCCTCCAGGTCCATCTGGGCCGGGCCAGCCTCATCGTCACCGACCCCGAGCACCTCGAGCGCGAGCGGGCGGCCCTGGAGCTGTGGATGAAGGGCGGCAACGCGCGGCGGCCGCTGCTCATGGTGGCCTGCGACGTGGTCCAGGCCGACGAGATCCTGGCCCGCTTCCCCTTCGTGGACGACGTGATCATCAACCCGGTCACGCCGGCCCGTCTGCGCCTGCGGGTGGAGAAGGCCCTCGAGACGCTGAACGCCCGCCGCGCCATCCAGCAGCTCGACGACGCGCTGGCCCGCAAGACGGGCGAGCTGCACGAGCTCAACAAGATCGGGGTGGCCCTCTCCGCCCAGCGCAACATCCGCCAGCTCCTGCAGATGATCCTCTCCCAGAGCCGGGACATCACGGCCGCCGACGCGGGCAGCCTCTACCTGGTGGAGCGGGGCAAGGACCACGACTCCCACCGCGACGACCGCCTGCGCTTCAAGCTGGCCCAGAACGACTCGGTGGCGGTGCCCTTCGAGGAGCACACCATCCCCCTCGACGAGACCACCATCTCCGGCTACGCGGCGCTGACCGGCAACCTGGTGAACGTGGCCGACGCCTACTCCCTGCCCCCGGGGGCGCCCTTCCGGTACGGCCGCTCCTTCGACCAGAAGTCGGGCTACCGCACCAAGTCGATCCTGACCGTGCCCATGCGCGACCACGACGGGGCCACCATCGGCGTGGTGCAGCTCATCAACAAGAAGCGCGACGCCAAGGCCGTGCTGAAGCCGGTGGCGCTGGTGGACGAGCTGGTCATCCCCTTCACCAGCGTGGACGAGGACCTGGTGAAGTCGCTGGCCAGCCAGGCCGCGGTGGCCCTGGAGAACACGTCCCTCATCGAGGAGATCAAGGGCCTCTTCGACGCCTTCGTGCACGCCTCCGTGCACGCCATCGAGAGCCGCGACCCCACCACCTCCGGCCACTCGGAGCGGGTGGCGCAGCTGACCGTGGGCCTGGCCGAGATCGTGGACGGCGTGAAGACGGGGCCGCTGCGCGACCTCACCTTCAGCCGCGAGCAGCTGCAGGAGATCCGCTACGCCAGCCTGCTGCACGACTTCGGCAAGGTGGGCGTGCGCGAGAAGGTGCTCATCAAGGGCAAGAAGCTCTACGTGGGCGAGCTGCTGCTCATCCGCCAGCGCTTCGCCTACATCAAGCGCACGCTGGAGGCCGAACACCTGCGGGCCAAGCTGGAGCGGGCCCTGGCCGGCCAGGCCGGGCCCGAGCTGCTGGCGGCCATGGACGGCGACTACACGCGCCGGCTGGGCGAGCTGGACGACCAGCTGCGCATGATCGTGCAGGCCAACGAGCCGGCCATCCTGGAGGAGCAGAGCGTGCGCACCCTGCTCCACCTCACCGAGCAGAGCTTCCGCGACGGGGACGGCAACGCCCAGCCCTTCCTCACCGCCAACGAGGTGAGCGCGCTCTCCATCCGCAAGGGCAGCCTCTCCGAGAAGGAGCGGCGCGAGATCGAGAGCCACGTCACCCACACCTTCCACTTCCTCTCCCGCATCCCGTGGACGCGCGAGCACCGCCGGGTGCCGGACATCGCCTACGCCCACCACGAGAAGCTCGACGGCACCGGCTACCCGCGCCAGCTCTCGGGCGAGGACATCCCCATCCAGTCGCGCATGATGACCATCTCCGACATCTTCGACGCCCTGGTGGCCTGGGACCGGCCCTACAAGAAGTCGGTGCCGGTGGAGCGGGCGCTGGGCATCCTGGACGAGGAGTGCCGCTGCGGGAAGCTGGACCGCACGCTGCTGGACCTGTTCGTGGAGTCGAAGGTCTACGACCGCCTGCCCCTGGCCGGCGCGGCCCCGGTGGAAGCGGCGCGCTGAGGCTCCGGCTCCCGCGGGGCTGAGCTAACATCGACCCATGCCCCCGCTGATCATTGCCCACCGGGGCGACTCCGCCCACCGGCCCGAGAACACGCTGGCCTCCTTCGCCTCCGCCGTCGAGCTGGGGGCCGAGTTCGTCGAGTTCGACGTGCACGTCTCCCGCGACGGGCACGTGATGGTGATCCACGACGCACGCGTGGACCGCACCACCGACGGCCGCGGGGTGGTGAGCGAGCAGAGCCTGGCCGAGCTGCGCCAGCTCTCCGCCGGCTATCCCGAGCGCTTCGGCGACACGTACAAGGGCGAGCGCATCCCCACCCTGGCCGAGGCGCTGGGCCTGCTGCGGGGCCGGGCCCGGGTCATGATCGAGATCAAGTCGGAGGCGGTGACGGCCGACGACGAGGGCGGCGTGGAGGCCCTCACCGTGGCCGAGGTCCGCAAGGCGGGCATGGAGAAGGACAGCGCCATCATCTCCTTCTCCCGCACCGCGCTGCGCCGCTGCCGCAGCCTGGGCCCCGAGATCGTGCGCGGCCACCTCTTCCACGAGGGCGCCCCCGGCGACCAGATCGCGGGCGCGCGCGAGGTGGCCAGCGAGATCGTGATGCCCCACAAGAGCCTGCTCTCGCCGGAGCTGCGCGACCTGGGCCGTGAGGCCGGCATCAAGGTCGCCACCTGGGTGGTCGACGAGCCGGCCGAGCTGCAGGCCCTGGCCCACCTCGACCTCTACGGCGTGGGATCCAACCGGCCCGGCGTGCTGCTGGAAGCCCTGAGCGATCTCGAAGCCTAGGCGGCGCTCCCCGCGCCCCTGGCGACGAGACGGTGGGCGTTTTCCCTCAGGATGGCCTCCAGCGTGGCCTCGGGCAGTCCCAGGTCCATCAGCCAGTCCCTCTCGCGCGCCCAGGGGTAGGGCAGGTTCGGGAAGTCGGTCCCGAAGAGCAGGCGGTGGGCGACGGCCGCGATGTCGTCGCGGCCCGGGCGCTCCTCGTCGAAGAAGCCGCTCACGGCCATGGCCGTGTCGAGGTAGAGGTTGCGGCTGGCGCGGCAGAGGGCGAAGAAGTCGCGCCACTGGTCGGAGCCGAGGTGCGGGATGACCAGCTTCAGCTCCGGGAACTTCTCCACCACGCGCGCCACCGGCTCCACGCCGCACAGCCGGCGGCAGTCGAAGCCGTAGGCCGGCGACGAGGGCTCGCGGCCGGCGTGCAGCACGATCACCTTGCCCCGCCGCGCCACCGCCTCGTAGACCGGGAACAGGCGCTCGTCGTCGGGCGCCATCTTCTGCACGTGGCAGTGCAGCTTGAGCCCGGCCTGGCCCAGCTCGTCCAGCGACTCGGCCACGACGGCCGCCGCCTCCGGCTCGCCCGGGAGCACGGTGCCGAAGGGCACCACGCGCGCGTCGCCGCGCGCGATCTCGCTCGTGTAGCGGTTGAGGGCGCGGGCCATGCCCTCCACGTGCGAGTAGTGCAGGGCCCAGAGGCGCTCCACGTGCTGCCCGGCCAGGTACTCGACCACGCGCTCCGACTCGTAGCGGTAGCGGACGGGCCAGGCGTGCTGGTCGAACCAGCGCCAGATGGCCGCGAACACGCGGGGCGGGAAGACGTGGACGTGCGTGTCGACCACCGGGCGTGGGCGCGGCGGGGGCTCCGCCTCGTGCAGGAAGCGGCCGGGATCGGCGCGCTGCACGTTCAGTCCGGAAGGGTGTGGATGACGAGACCGGAGGGCAGCTTCGGGTAGAAGAAGGTGCTCTTGGCCGGCATGGAGAGCGCGGCCTCGGCCACGTCCACGATCTGGCGCACCGGCGTGGGCCGCAGCAGCAGGGCCAGGGCGGCGCTGCCGTCGTCCAGCGCCTGCTGCGCCTCGTGCAGGGAATGCACGTAGCGCACCGACTCCTCTCCCAGGCCGAGCACCTGGGGCAGCAGCGCCTCGTGGGCGAAGAAGGTGTCGAGCACGCGCAGCGGCCCGGGGGCGTCCCTGGGCAGCAGGTCCTCCACCTCCGGAAGGGCCTCCGCCACCAGCGCCCGCCCGCCCTTCTCGGCCAGCGCAAACGCGTAGGGCATGGTCGACTGGGCGGCGGCGCGGGCGGCCGCCTCCGCCCCCGCGGCGTCGTTCAGGAGGAACTGGCCGGCCAGCGCGGCCCGCGCCTTCTCGAGCGACGGCGCGGGCGAGAGGACGCGGTGGTAGGGCTGCACCTCCAGCCCGGGGTCGTCGAGGGCGGTGAAGTAGCCGAGCGTCCAGGCCCCCTGGGGCCCGTGCTCGTCGCGGTAGCGCAGGGCGGTCGCGTAGCGGTGGTGGCCGTCCGCGATGTAGGCGCGCGCGCGGGCCAGGGTGGCCTGCAGAGAGGCCACGGCGGCGTCGGCGGTGACCCGCCACACGCGGTGGAGCACGCCCGCGTCGTCGGTGTAGGTGAGGGCGGGGGCGCCCTGCGCGTGCGCGGCCAGCGCGCCCTTCAGGGCGTGCCCGGGATCGCTGGCCATCAGGAAGATGGGGCTGAAGTTGGCGCGGGTGGCCTGCAGCACGCGCCAGCGGTCCTCGCGCGGGCCCTTGCGCGTGTGCTCGTGGGGCAGGATGGAGCCGCCGGGGTCTTCGGCCTTGAAGCGGGCCAGCAGGCCGCGGCGCAGGGCCCGCGCGCCGTCGCGCGCGAACTCCTGCTCCAGCACGTAGAGGGCGGGCGTGGCGTCGGTGGCCAGCACGCCCTCCTGCCGCCAGCGGCGGAACGTCTCCCCCGCCTCCGCGTAGCCCGCGTCGGCGGGCGTGCGGTTCAGCACCACGCGCACGATGTTGCGGGGATCGCGCGCGTACAGCTCGGCCTGCTGCTCGGGCGTGATCACGTCGTAGGGCGGGGCCAGGACGCGCTCCAGCCCCCCGGCTTCCCCGCGGTACACGACGCCGGCGAACGGCTGGATCTCAGGCATGAGGAGATTCGGGCCTCACCCGATGGCCGAGGTGTAGTCGACCTTGTAGAGCAGGCGGGCCGCGCCCAGGCGCACCTCGTCCCCGGTCTTGAGCAGCGCGCTCTCCACCCGCTTGGCGTTCACGAAGGTCCCGTTGCGGCTCTTGAGGTCCACCAGCATGTAGCCGTCGCCGCCGCGCTCGATGCGGGCGTGGAACGAGGAGACCTTGGGGTCGGACACCGTGATGTCGTTGTTCTTGTGGCGGCCCAGCGTGTAGGTGTCGCCGGTGAGGGGGAAGGACGTCTCCTTGCCGTCGGCCACCAGCACCAGGCGGCTGACCGTGACCTTCTGGGCGTTGGCCAGGTACTGCACGGCCTTGGGGGTGACGATCTGCCGGGTGT